>Ga0209517_10009892_pt1 | contig 10749 bp, 12 predicted proteins | sample PeaSoiMetSII2010_FD_187695 | JGI IMG/M metagenome (GOLD analysis project Ga0209517, IMG submission 187695) | Peat soil microbial communities from Weissenstadt, Germany - SII-2010 (SPAdes) (version 2) | ecosystem: Environmental > Terrestrial > Soil > Wetlands > Peat | place: Germany... | reverse complement strand
CGTCCCGCGCGACCAGGCGGCCCGGCTAGGTCCCGGTCCAGGTCGATGAAGACCGCGCCCGGAAGGTGGCCCTGCCGGTAACTGTCGATGCCGGGCGGGCCGCCGAGCCGCCACCGCACGTCAAGCAGCACGGGCACCGGGTCCTTCGCCAGTTCGGCGGCGAGGGCCTGGACACTGACCAGCAGCGTGTCCCGGCCGGTTCCCGGGTTCATGTGGCCGTGTAGCTGAGCGCGGGCACCAGCTGCTCGTGGGAGGTGAGCGAGCCGTGCATGCCGGACAGTGCGGACTCCCTCGGCTCGGTCTTGGTGGCCACGATGGCCATGGATCCCGCCGGGGCGGCTACCACGTCGCCGATCCGGTCGGCCATGGCCGCGTCCACCGGGCCGAACCAGCCTTCCTTGATGGCCTCGTCCCTGGACAGCACCCAGGCGCGGCCGCCGAGCACCTCACGCCAGCTGGCGAGGAGGTCGGCGGCGGCACCGCGCCGCGCGTACAGGTGCCTGGCCCGCGGCTCGCCGCCGAGCACCTTCAGCCCGGCCCGTAGTTCCGGCATCGCGTCCACGTCGAGCTTGTCCTCCGGACCGACATCCACCATGCCGTGATCTGCCGTCACGTACAAGCAGGTCCTCGATGGCAAAGCCTGAGCGAGCTGTTCGGCCAGCTTGTCCACGTGCGCCAGCTGGTAGTACCAGGCATCCGAGCCGACACCGAACATGTGCGCCGTGCTGTCGAGGTCGCCGTGATACACGATCACGAACGCGCGCCCGTTCTCCACAAGGGCCGCCGCGGCCTGCGCAGCCAGGGCGCCCACGGTATCGGCCGGCCAGAGTTCCGCGCCGCGCATCGCTGCCGTCGTCAGGGCCGTGCCGCGGAACGAACCTCGGGCCACATGGACAGCCGCGATGCCAGCCGCGGTTGCCCGCTCGAAGAGCGTGGGCAGCGGCTGCCACTGACGGGGATCGACGCGCGGGTCCCAGTTCAGCGCGTTGAGCAGGAAATTCCGGCCCGGCACCAGGACCTTGAGGCCAAGCATCCCATGCTGGCCTGGCGGCCTCCCTGTGCCCAGCGAGGCGAGGCTCGTTGCCGTGGTGGCGGGGAACCCCGCGGTGATGGGCTTCGAGTTGAGCGCGAGCTCGGAGAGGAACGGCGAGGCGGCAGGATGGTCGCGGAGTTGTTCCCAGCCGAGCGCGTCGACGATCAGCAGGCACGCACGATGTGCGGGTGCCAGGCCGAGTACGTTCTGCGACTCCGGAGCTTCGGGATCTAGGGACGCGAGGATCGACGACGACAAGTCTGCCAGGGACGCGGTCCCATAGGACGGCACGATCGGCGGATGTTTCGGCTCGGGCGTCATGCGGGAATCCTCACCTGCTACTCGTGGGTGCCACTCAGTGTCTTGCCTTGGCGCCTTTGCCTTAGCGTCTGTTTCTTGGCGCCTTGCCTCAGCATCTTGCCGGAACATGGTGCCACTGGACGGGTGGCAGCGGCAAAACGGAGCAGACCTTCAGCTACCGCCCACCGGGCTCTCAGCTACCGCGGACCGCGGTGGCGTCGGACAGCTCCCGCGCGAAGCTCAGCAGCTGCCGCACGGCATCCTCGCCGTCGGCGGCCGAGCTGACCCGCAGCGAGAAGTCGTCGGCCGTGATCGTGCCGAGGTAACCGTGATCAGCCTCGCAGCTCTCGTCACCGCAGTGCGCGGGCTCCAGCTCCAGGTGGGAAAGGACGTTCCAGCCAATGGTCAGCATGACCTCCGACGGCATGGTGACACCCGGCACGTAGGCCGCCGGGTCGGGCACCACGCGGCTGAGGGCCACGGATGAGATCTTGGCGAACCGGATCGCCTCGGTGCTCGTCTCCGCCCGCGGCCGGCTGTCCGAATCCTCGGCCGGATGCTCGTCGGTGTGCGAGTACACCAGCCGGGTCGGGGTGAGCGCCAGCACGGTCATGTGCCGGCGGACCTCCATGCCGGGGTCGAAGATCGCGTCGTGGTGGACGACGTAGGCCGTCACCGGCTCCGATCCCAGCGCCGAGGCGACCGCATCGGACACCAGGCCCGGGTAATAGCCGCTGTGCTCGATCGCGGCCCGCAGGCCGTCGGTCAGGACTCGCGTTTCCCTCATGCCCCCATCCTGCACCGTCCCGCCGGGTGCTTTACCCCCGGGAGCGAATCTAACCGGCCTCCGGCCTCCCGGGCGGCGCCACGCCGGCCAGGTGCAGGACGCGCTCTTCGGGCGGTTCGGGCAGGCTCATCGTGCTCGCGCCAGGGGCGGGCCTGGGCTTGCGGGGCTTCCGCGGACCCGATCCTCCGCCGCGGCCGCGGTAGACGATCAGGCCGTTCACCGGGTCGGGCGCGCCATCGAGGGCCGAACGGACCGCAGGCAAGGCGCGGAACGCCTCCCACCGCTCATCGGAGTCGAAGAGCACCTCGAACACCACGCCATAGCGGTGCTCATGCCACGCCCATTCGATCGCGCCGTGCGTCAGCGCCGCCTCGGTGAGGTCGTCTTGATAGGAGTCTTTCCAGCGGCGAGCGGGCAGCTCACTAGCGTCGAAGACTTCGATCGACCACCACTCGGACACGTCTATGCCACCGCCATCCGGTTGCGTTCTGGCCCCCGCTTAAGATAGTACGTCTTTGGACGGCCTGCCGATAGGCTCGTTCCCCATGAGAGGGACGGGCCTGAGGCTGTCGGTGACGCTGCTCACCGTAATCCCGTGGCGCGAAGCACAGGCCGCGAAGATGGCCGGGGACGGTACCGCACTGGCGCCGGAACCTGGCCAGACGCCGGAACCGGCCCTGGCGCCGACATTGCCCCAGGCCACCGTGACCGCCGCAATGGCGTGGGCGCCGGCCGTGGGGCTGCTGCTCGGCGTCATCGCCTCGGCCGTCCTGCTCGTGGCCGATCACCCGCTCGGAGCCGGGCCGCTGACCGCGGCCGGGCTCGCGGTCGGCTCGCTCGCCCTGCTCACCCGGGGCCTCCATCTCGACGGGCTGGCCGACCTGGCGGACGGCCTGGCCAGCGGCAAACCCGCCCCCGCCGCGCTGGAGATCATGCGCCGCTCCGACATCGGGCCGCTCGGCACCGTCACGCTCATCCTGACGCTGCTCATCCAGGTCGCCGCGCTTAGCCACGCGGAATCGGCCGGCCCTGGCCGCGGACCCGCCGCACTGATCGCCGCGGTCGTCACCGGCAGGCTCGCCCTGACCTGGGCCTGCCGCCGGGGCGTGCCGGCGGCCAGGCCGGACGGGCTGGGCGCGCTTGTGGCGGGCACGGTACGCCCAGCGATCCCAATTGTGACCACGCTGGCCACTGTGGCGGCTGCGGTCGCAGCGGTGGTGATCTCCGCGACGATGATGGGCGAACCGCTCGGCTGGACCCTGCCGCTCGCCGTCGTCGCCGGCCTTGGCGCCGCGTTCGTCGTGCAGCGGCACGCGGTGCGCCGACTTGGTGGTATCACTGGCGACGTTCTCGGCGCGCTGGTCGAAGTCACGGCCACCGTCACCCTGGTGGTGGCCGCTATGGGCCCGCGGGCCTTACTGTAACTCGCCGGGACAAACCGAGGTCGTTAGCCCCGGAAGCGCTCGCCGATCTGCCGAGCGACGCTCTCCGGCGCAAGGTCGACGGCGCCCTCCCAGTGCAAACGCTCTAGGAACGTCGAGTCCGAGCGGTAGAAGGGCTTCAGGTTCGAGCGGCAGGCCAGGCGCAGGTTCAGCGGATAACCCTCGGTGGCTGGAGGCGCTCCGTAGATCGCACAGTTAAAGCTCTGGAAACCCATCTCCGCATAGGCACCCAGAATGAGCACCAGCCCGTGGGCCAGCTCGCCGATGAGATCGTCGTCTAGCTCCGCGGGTGAGGAGATGCCACCGATGAACGCCCTCAGCTCGGCGGGGGCGATCGGAGCAAAGCTCACGATCCACTGGATGCGCCCAGTATCCCCTAGGTAACGCTCCCCGCTGCGGCGTTCGGCGTCTAGGTAGGCGTCAAACCGCTGCGGGGGCACATCCGCGAGCATGCGCTGCATCGTCGTCGGCTGGGAATCAACGATCCCCTGCAAATGGGGATGAAACAGCGAGCTCCCCGAGGGCAGCATATGGTTGGCATTAATCGACGCCCACCGCGATTGTGGATCTGCCGCCATCACCGCCTTTGCAAAGGCGACCTGCGTGGCCAGGTTGTCGGTAAGCAACCGCTGTGTGATCTCGCCGAGCGGCAGGTAATGCAACCTGGGCGAGTAGACTGACACCGAACTGTGCGATGAGTACGCGTGCAGATTCGCGAACAGGACGGCCTCGCCGCGTGCGATCCGCCCGTCAGGGTGGATCCTGGCCGCCAGCCTAGGAGTCAGCCGGTCGACCCGGCCAGGGCAAAATGGGCAGTGCGGCTGGCTCTCCCGCGCAAACGCCTCCAAGTCAAAGTCGCTGGGGGGCATTAGCCCGCGCTCGGGCAGGATGCGTGAACTGTGTCCGGTCAGCGGATCAAAGCGCACCTCGATAGTCGTCCGGACTGGCTCGCCCGTGCTTGGCTCGATTATCTCAGCGGTCAGCAGCTCACGTCTTAGTTCCATCTCCTCGCCTCGCTGTCAGAGAGTCGCTAGCGCGGATTTCCCGCAGCTACTCCGGCGCGGGCGGGCAACCCGTGCTGGAGTAGCTGCCGGGCCTGCGTCAGCGCATCCCGACGTTACCGGCTACCGGACTGGGTGCGCGCCATGCGGCGTGAAGAACTCGATGGTTCGGGCCCGATGAGATTGACCGAGCCTATGACACAGCACCCGACCCGAGGGATTGAGCTGACCACTGCTGGCTTCTGGGGTTGCGACACGTCAGCTCAGCCGGATGCGCGGGTCCGCGACGGTCAGCGCGATGTCGGCCATCAGGTTGCCCAGCACGGTCAGCACCGCGCCGATCAGCGTGTACGCGATCAGCACCGGATAGTCCTCGTTCCCGAGGCTGTTGAAGAACAGCAGGCCCAGGCCGTCATAGTTGAAGACGAACTCGGCGATGAGATTGCCGGCGAGCAGCGCCGGGATCGACAACCCCACCAGCGTGATCATCGGCAGGCAGGCGTTGCGGACCAGGTGCCGGAACAGCACGAGGCGCTCCGGCAGGCCCTTGGCCCGGGCCGTCTTGATGTAATCCTGGGCCAGGGTCTCCAGCGCCGAGGACCGCATGTACCTGGAGTAGCCGGCCAGTATGAGCAGGGTCAGGCAGGCGATCGGCAGCGTCATGTCGTGCCAGTCACCGATCACCGCGAGCAGCGAGTTGGACTGGCTGGCCTCGAAGCCGAAGACATGGAAGCTCAGCGCGAAGATCTGGATCGCGATCAGGTAGAGCAGGTAGTCCGGCATGGCGTAGGCGGTGAAGGCCACGCTGGTGACCGCCTGGTCGCCGAAGCTGTTCCGCTTGACCGCCTGGTAGATCCCGAGCGGGATCGCGATCAGTACCGCGAGCGCCAGGGCCATGCCGGACAAGTACAAGCTGCGCGCCCACCGCTCCTGGAATAGCGCCGCCACGCTCTGGTTCAGCTTGTAGGAGTACCCGAGGTTGCCGTGGAACAGGCCGTTCATGTAACGCAGGTACTGCACGATGACCGGTTCGTCGAAGCCGTTCTGGGCGTTCCAGGCCGCGATCGCCGGAGGCGAGGCACGGGGACCGAGGACCACGATGGCGGGCGAAGGGAAGACGGCGTGCAACAGGATGAAGATGAAAACCGAGATGCCGGCCAGGATCACCAGTGACGTCCCGAGCCGTCGGATCAGGTAAGCAGTCACCCGCCACCATCCTTGCCACGAAGCTCACGGCCGACCTACGCCAGCACCCACTGTGATCTGGTCTATCAGCGGCAGGTCATGCGCGTCCACAGGAGCATGTTTCAATTGCGAAAAGGCCAGGACGCCGCGGACCTCACCGGCCGACCGCCGCGGCTAGACCAAAAGAGGCCAGGAAGACCCCGAGCCAGGAACCGCTGATGCCGCCGACACATGAAGTATTCAACCAGCCACCCGCGCTGACCGGGTACGACGTCGCCGATGACCCGGCGATGCTGAGTGCGCTGCGGCGCGAGGGCGCCGGCTGGGCCGAGGACGCGGTCCGTGAACTCGGCCGCCTGGCCGGCTCGGCGCAGGCGCAGGAGCACGGCCGTCAGGCCAACGAGAACCCGCCGAAGCTGCGTACGCACGACCGCTTCGGCCACCGGGTCGACGAGGTGGAGTTCCACCCAGCCTGGCACGAGCTGATGACGGTGGCGGTACGGCACGGCCTGCACGCCGCGCCGTGGCGGGACACCCGTCCCGGAGCGCACGTGGCGCGGGCGGCGGGCTTCTACGTCTGGAGCGCGGTCGAGGCCGGACACGGCTGCCCGGTCTCGATGACCTACGCCATCGTGCCCGCGCTCCGGCACGCGCCCGCTCTCGCCGAGCGCTTCGAACCACTGCTCGCGGCCCGTGAGTACGACTTCGGCCTGCGGCCGCCGGAGACCAAGCGGGGCCTGCTCGCGGGCATGTCGATGACCGAGAAGCAGGGTGGCTCGGACGTCCGGGCGAATACCACTCGCGCGGTTCCGGTCGGCAGCACACGCTACCTGCTGACCGGGCACAAGTGGTTCACTTCGGCGCCGATGGGCGACTTGTTCATGGTGCTCGCCCAGGCGCCTGGCGGGCTGTCCTGCTTCCTGCTCCCCCGGGTCCAGCCGGACGGCACTGTCAACGGCATGCGCCTGCAGCGCCTGAAGGACAAGCTCGGCAACAGGTCCAACGCGTCGGCCGAGGTCGAATACGACGAGGCCGAGGCCTGGCTGATCGGCGAAGAGGGCCGTGGCGTCCGCACCATCGTCGAGATGGTGAACATGACCAGGCTCGACTGTGTGCTGGGCACCGCGACCGGGATGCGAGCCGGGGTGACGATGGCGGCGCACCACGCCGCCCACCGGACGGCCTTCGGCAAGAAGCTGGCCGAGCAGCCGCTGATGACCAGCGTGCTGGCTGACCTCGCGATCGAGTCGGAGGCGACCACGATGGCGGCGTTCCGGCTGGCCGGCGCGACCGACCGCGCGGTCCGCGGCGATGAGCAAGAGGCCGCATTCCGCCGCCTGGCGCTGGCGGCGACCAAGTACTGGGTGTGCAAGCGCGCCCCCGCGCACGCCGCCGAGGCCCTCGAATGCCTGGGCGGCAACGGCTACGTGGAGGAATCGGGGATGCCGCGCCTGTACCGGGAGGCTCCGCTGGCGTCGATCTGGGAGGGGTCGGGCAACGTCGCGGCGCTCGACGCGCTGCGCGCACTGACCAGGCAGCCCGAGTCGGCCGAGGCGTTCTTCGCCGAACTCGATCAGGCGGCCGGCGCGGACAGCCGCCTGGACCACGCCGTCGTCCGGCTGCGCAAAGAACTCGGCGACCCGGCCGAAGCGCGCGCCCGCCATCTCGCCGAGGCCATGGCGCTCGCCCTCCAGGGGGCGTTGCTCGTCCGGTACGGCGACCCCGCCGTGGCTGACGCGTTCGCCGCATCCCGCCTGGCCGACGACGGCGGGGGCTTTCTCGCCTGGGGCCGCGCCTTCGGCACCCTCCCGGCTGGCACGGACACCACGGCCATCGTCAGGCGGGCCACGCCCGCGGTCCCGGCCGGATGAGCCGGTGACCAGCCTCCCGGGGCCCGGCTCGGTGTCCCGGCGGCTGGCCCGGAAAGGCGGAAGGCGGGTCCGAGGGGACCCGCCTTCTGTTCGTTACGCCTGGAAACTACGACCCAGGCCCCGGAGTTTCGGTGCCCTTCCCTGGCATTGCGCTCGCGGAAGGGGACGGCCACTCTGGAAAAATCGTGGTGCCGAAGTCACGAGCAAGCAAACTTGCGGAGAGACCCCCCCGGTTTAGTGCCACTGCGCACATGGGCCTCTCATCCGATTAGAAGCAGCCACGGCGAACCGCGCTGCGGCACTAGTTTCCCGTTGCCGCCCGGAACCTGACGACCAATTCGGCCGGCACGCGGCCGCGGTCCTTGACTTCGATGCCCTGCGCCTTGGCCCATTCACGGACCTCGGTGGTGTTCAGCCCGCTGGCTGCCGCCCGGCGCCCGCTCCGCGCGGGCCGCCGGGCACTGCCACTGCTCCGGCGCGCAGCCTCGACGTATCGCGACAGCGCCTTGCGAAGCGCCTCGGCGTGCTTCGCGTTCAGGTCGATCTCGTACTCGGCACCATCCAGTGCAAAGCGGACCGTACCCTCTGCCTCACTACCATCGATGTCATCGATGAACAGGGTTTGTATCTTCTGAGCCACGTGTACTCCGTTCCACTCGTTGAATAGTGCATAAGCGTAGACGATCATCGCCCGATAAGGTCGCAGCAGCCCCCGATTTACATTGCATGGCGTTCGCCGAACGTTGGCCGCCGCCTTCCCGGTGAAGTGGCGGGCGGCGGAAGAAGTCACCAACGGTGCGCGACCGCACACCTATAGCAGGTATCGGAGTGCGAGCCCGGGCCGCACTCCGCTACGATATGAAATCGTTTGCCTCATTCCCGTCATGGCCGAAACGAGTCCGCCCGCTTGCCCGGCGTGCACATTGCCCGGCTCGCTTGGCTTAAGGCCTCGGGAACAAGCCTGGTTAGCGGGGCCGCACCCGCCCGACGGCACATTACCCGGTTAACCGTGATGCACGTGCAGCAGCTTCTCGTTTCGCTGAGCCGAACTCCCAGGATTCTCCCGGCCTTGACGAAAAGGACAGTGGTTCATTGAAACCGCGGCAGCGGTCCATAGATGTCGTCACCCTACCCGCTGAGTCGACATGGCGACAAGACGTACGAGGTCAGTGCCGGGCCTGCGCTCCTCCCCCGCCGGGCACGGACCACCTGCCGCCTTCCGCCGCCCGCGGTCAGCGAGCATGGGGCTACGCCGCATAGATCTCTTCGGGGAAATATCCGATCTGCTTTAGAAGCGCGAACTGATCCTGTATCGTTGAGATTTCGGCTACCTTGCCGTCCGCGAAACGCCAAACGGCAAAGTCCCGGACCTCGACAGGCTTGCCGGTAGCCTTGACACCCCCATATGAGCCGGTATGCGTGCCGCGCCAAACAAGCCGCGTTACGATTTTATCGTGTGCTGAGAACATATCCTCGAGGTCGTCGTGAGATCAGGGAAGCCCGCCAGCTGCTCTTGTATCCTGCCTTTAGGTCCGGCTACACCAACCAGTACCCCATTGGTTCTGACGTCCTCGCTGAATAGGTCGTCGGCCAGGACGATATTTCCGGTCCACCCCTCGGTGAACCACCGGCGGGCCATGTTCATGTAGCGTTCACTATCGGCCCGGTCAGCCATGCCTTTTCCTCACTGGTAAACGTTCAAGGCCTGCCCTTTACGTCAAGCCTCGGCTGCGGGCCTGGCCGCGCTTGGGTCATCCGACTGGGCGGCAGACGGCGGCCGGTGACCGCGGGCACGCGGGCACGCGGATGAGTCCGCTACCGGTCTAGCAGTTCCTGCCAGATCCGGCCGCTCCGGACGCTGGCCGGCCGTTCGGTCACGATGTCCGAGCCGGGGCGCGCGTCTTCGTCGCGGACCTTGACGAGAATCCAGCGCTGCTCGCCGGTCCGGGTCAGCGCGAACCCGCCGGAGAGCTTGCGGCCGTGCAGGACGAACGAGATGTGCCCCGGCTCCTCCCGGACGATCTCGGCGGTCCCCTCGTCCCAGATGATCACCGCGCCGCTGCCACGCTGCTGGCCGTCGTGAATGCCCTCAAATTCACCAGCCGTCAGGGCATGGTCTTCGACCGGCACGGCCAGCCGCCTGATAGCCGGGTCGAGGGACGGCCCCTTGGGCACCGCCCACGAACGCAGCACCTGGCCAGACTGCAGGCGGAAGTCGAAGTGCAGCGTCGTCGCGTCGTGCAACTGGACGACGAAGCGGGGCAGCGCGGCCACCGCCTCAGTATGGCCCCAGCCGAGCGCAGCCCGGAGCCCTGTCCTCGTTTGCCCTGGTCCTGGTCGCGGTGATAAATAGCAGCTCGGCCACCTGCGAGCATTTGCCGGCTCGTTCCGCGCGACCGCGAATGGCATCGAGCTCGTTCTCGGGAATGGCTTTCCGAGTTCCGGATGGCGGCGGGCAGGCGGAGGGTACCGGCGGGCATGAGCGATGAATTCCAGGTCTCCGGGCAAAAGGCGACTTAGTGGACACCAAATCCGTTCCGTGATCCTGGTTTATGGTGACGCTTTCCTTTCGCAGGTGTTGCGGTAGCGGGCCGCGGCGGCTTGACCATGGCCCGGCGGGGGGTCGGCGTTGCCCGCCAGGCGCGGGGCCTGGCCGCGGCCAGAATTTCGACCCCGATGACGCGGCCGGATGGTTCAGGTATTTCTACGCCGCCGGCGTGACCGGCGTCCTGGCCTGGTCGCCCGGACCCTACGTGCCGGTCATGGAGGGCGCCACCGTTATCGCCAGCCAGCTCCTCGCCGAGTCACTGGCTGGCGTGGCCCCCGACCTGGCCGAGATCAGCACCGGGGTAGCCGGCCGCGAGGGCCCGGCGCTGGTGTTCCGTGCCGATCACCCGTACGCCACCGGATTCCGGGTGACCGACGTCAGCGGCCAGGCCACCAGCCTGGATCCCGGCCAGCCGCTCCGCCTGGCCGGAGGAGAGGGGGCACACGAGCTGGCCGTGGCCGTCACGACCCGCTACGGCCCCCTGACGCCCCAGCCGCTGGAGTACGTGGTCAACTAACCCGGCTCAGGTGAGCTCGGCCGGCCGGGCCGGGCGTACGCTCGAGATGACCGCGTTAACGGCGG
>Ga0209517_10009891_pt1 | contig 10749 bp, 10 predicted proteins | sample PeaSoiMetSII2010_FD_187695 | JGI IMG/M metagenome (GOLD analysis project Ga0209517, IMG submission 187695) | Peat soil microbial communities from Weissenstadt, Germany - SII-2010 (SPAdes) (version 2) | ecosystem: Environmental > Terrestrial > Soil > Wetlands > Peat | place: Germany... | reverse complement strand
GGAACGGCCAGCCGGCCGCGACCGAGCCGATGGCGAGCAGCGCCAGCGGCACCAGCATCACCTTCGGGCTCTCATGGGCGCCTTCGTAGTGGTGCTGGTCGTGCGGGGTGCCATGGAAGGTCTTGAAGATCAGCCGCCACGAATAGAACGAGGTGAGCGCCGCGGCGGCGACCGTCATGATGAAAGCGTAGTTCGCCATCGGATTTAAGCCGGCGGCGGCGGCTTCGATGATCTTGTCCTTGGAGAAATAGCCGGCGGTGAACGGAAATCCGGTCAGCGCCAGGGTGCCGACCACCATGACGCCGTAGGTGAACGGGATTTTGCGCCACAGCCCGCCCATCTTGCGGATGTCCTGCTCGTGATGCATCGCCAAAATCACCGAGCCGGAACCGAGGAACAACAGCGCCTTGAAGAAGGCGTGGGTGAACAGGTGGAACATGCCGACCGAATAGGCGCCGACGCCCATGGCAACGAACATGTAGCCGAGCTGCGAGCAGGTCGAATAGGCGATGATGCGCTTGATGTCGTTCTGCACGAGACCGACGGTGGCGGCGAAGATCGCGGTGGTGGCGCCGATGAAGGTGACGAAGGCGGCAGCAGTCGGCGCCAGCTCGAACAGCGGCGACAGCCGCGCCACCATGAACACGCCGGCGGTCACCATGGTGGCGGCGTGGATCAGCGCCGAGACCGGCGTCGGGCCTTCCATCGCGTCGGGCAGCCAGGTGTGCAGGCCGAATTGCGCCGACTTACCCATGGCGCCCATGAACAGCAGCAGGCAAACCACGGTCAGCGCATCAAAATCCCAGCTCAGGAAATGCAAGTTTTTTCCGACCAACCCCGGCGCTTGCGCAAAGATGGTGTCGAAATCGACGGCGCCGGTCAGAAAGAACACCGCGAAAATGCCGAGCGAAAAGCCGAAGTCGCCGACCCTGTTGACGATGAAGGCTTTGATCGCGGCGGCATTGGCTTCCGGCTTGTGGAACCAAAAGCCGATCAGGAGATAGCTGGCGAGCCCGACGCCCTCCCAGCCGAAGAACAGCTGCACCAGATTGTCGGCCGTCACCAGCATCAGCATGGCGAAGGTGAAGAACGACAGATAGGCGAAGAATCGCGGCCGGTACGGATCTTCCTCCATGTAGCCGATCGAATAGACGTGCACGAGCGACGAAATGGTCGTGACCACGACCAGCATCACCGCGGTCAGCGAGTCGACGCGCAGCGCCCAGTCCGCTTTGAGATCGGCGAAAGTGATGAACGAGAACATCGGCACGCGGGCGTCGTGGCCGCCGAAGCCGACGTCGAAGAAGGCGTACCAGGACAGCACGCAGGTGATCACCAAGAGCGTCGAGGTGATCAGCTCGGCGGCGCGCGAGCCCGCGGCCGCGGGCTCGGTGGATGCTTCTTCGTGATGGGACTCGTGGGCGACCGCATGCGCACCATGCAGCGACGGCGCGGCGTGGCCATGGCTCTCATCGACGTGGGGCGCCGCATGATCGTCGCCGGGCGGCGGCGGATCGGCGCCGGGAAGGCGGTTGCGCGCGCCGATCAGCGCGATGGCGCCGGCAATGACGGCGCCGAGCAGCGGCAGGAAGACGATGGCCTCGTACATGCTGGTGTCTATTGCCTCTGCCGCGTGTGTCCAGCCAACATTTTGAGTTGACGCATGATCTTTTCCGAAAACCGGGTGCCACTTTTCGGGATCATGCTCTAGCCCTTCATCAGATTAATGTCGTCGACCGCAATCGAACCGCGGTTGCGGAAATAGGCGACGAGGATGGCGAGCCCGATGGCCGCTTCCGCCGCCGCCACCGTGAGCACGAGCAGCGCATAGACCTGGCCGACGATGTCGCCGAGGAAGGTCGAGAACGCCACCAGGTTGACGTTGACGGCGAGCAGAATGAGCTCGATCGACATCAGGATGACGATGACGTTCTTGCGATTGAGGAAGATGCCTAAAATCCCGAGCGTGAACAGGATCGCGGCAACCGACAGATAATGGCCGAGCCCGATGGTCATGACAGCCCCCCGAGCCCCTGCCCCGACTTGACCTTGACGACATCGATCGCGGTCGCGCGCCGCCGCGCCACCTGGTCGGCAATATTCTGCCGCCGCACTTTCGGCTTGTGCTGCAAGGTCAGCACGATGGCGCCGACCATGGCGACCAGAAGGATGATGCCGGCGGTCTGGAAGTAGTAGACGTAGCGGGTATAGAGCACGAGCCCGAGCGCTTGCGTGTTGCTGATGTCGCCCGCCGGCGGGATCGGCGCGGTGATGGCCTTGGCGACGTCGGGCCCGATGACCCAGGCGAACACCACGGTCAACAGCTCGGCCAAAAGAATAGCGCCGATCAGCGCGCCGACCGGAAGATAATTCAGCACGCCCTGGCGCAGCTCGGCGAAATCCACGTCGAGCATCATCACCACGAACAGGAACAGCACGGCGACGGCGCCGACATAAACGACGATCAGGATCATTGCCAGAAACTCGGCGCCCATCAGCACGAACAGGCCGGCGGCATTAACGAAGGCGAGGATGAGAAACAGCACCGAATGCACCGGATTGCGCGAGACAATGACCATCACGGCCGAGGCGATGCACACGCCGGCGAAGAGATAAAAGAAGAGGGCATTGATGATCATGGACGGCGCATCTCAGCGATAAGGCGCGTCGAGCGCGAGGTTTTGCGCGATCTCACGCTCCCAGCGGTCGCCGTTGGCCAACAGCCGCTCCTTGTCGTAGTAGAGCTCCTCGCGGGTTTCGGTGGCGAATTCGAAATTCGGCCCCTCGACGATGGCGTCGACCGGGCAGGCTTCCTGGCACAGCCCGCAATAGATGCATTTGACCATGTCGATGTCGTAGCGCGTGGTGCGCCGCGTGCCGTCGTTCCTCCGCGGGCCGGCTTCGATGGTGATGGCCTGGGCCGGACAGATCGCCTCGCACAGCTTGCAGGCGATGCAGCGCTCCTCGCCGTTGGGATAGCGGCGCAGCGCGTGCTCGCCGCGAAACCGCGGCGACAGCGGGTTCTTCTCGAACGGATAATTGATCGTCGCCTTCGGCTTGAAGAAATAGCGCATCGACAGCACGAAGGCCTGGGCGAATTCCTTGAGGAACAGCGAGCGGGCGGCTTGATCGAGTTGCATGTCAGAGTCCTCTTTTGCCGCTCAAAATCTCGAACCGCCGATGGCATGGCCGATCCAATAGCCGACGGTGGCCAGGATGGCGATATCCACCGCAAGGATCAGCCGGCGCGCGATGGAAAATTTTTCGTCGAACGCGGCATGCTGCTCCAAGGTCTGTGGGCCGCTTTGTGCCCGAAAGCTGCGCTCGATGGCGCGGATCGCCGGCACGTAGATGGCGACCGCAACCACGGTTCCGGCGAGCGCCCCGAGCCAGGCTGGCAGCGAATATTCCATTCCCTTCCTCGCTCACTTCGGCGCCCACCCGGTGATTTGCAGCACGGCGGCCACGATCGCCACCATGGCCAGCGAAATCGGCAGAAAGACTTTCCAACCGAGCCGCATCAACTGGTCGTAGCGATAGCGCGGCACGAACGCCTTCACCATGGCGAACATGAAGAACACGAAACTCGCCTTGAGCACGAACCAGATGACGCCGGGAATCCAGGTGAACGGCGGCACCGGGAACGGCGGCAGCCAACCGCCGAAGAACAGGATCGTCAACATGGCGCACATGGTGCAAATAGCCACGTACTCGCCGAGCATGAACATCATGTAGGGCGTCGAGCCGTATTCGACCATGAAACCGGCGACCAGCTCGGATTCCGCCTCGACCAGGTCGAACGGCGGCCGGTTGGTCTCGGCGAGCGCCGAGATGAAAAAGATCACCATCATCGGGAACAGCGGCAGCCAGTACCAGCCGAGCAAGCCCCACTTGCTGTTCTGCGCTTCGACAATGGCGGTGAGGTTGAGCGAGCCGACGCAGAGCAGCACGGTGATGATGACGAAGCCGATCGAGACTTCGTAGGACACCATCTGCGCCGCCGAGCGCAGCGCGGCGAGGAACGGATATTTGGAGTTCGACGCCCAGCCGGCCATGATGACGCCGTACACGCCGAGCGAGGAGATGGCGAAGATATAGAGGATGCCGACATTGATGTTGGAGATCACCCAGCCGGCATCGACCGGGATCACCGCCCAGGCGGCGAGCGCCAGCACGCAGGTGACCAGCGGCGCCAACAGGAACACGCCCTTGTTGGCGCCGGCCGGGATCACCGGCTCCTTGAGCACGAATTTCAAAAGATCGGCGAAGGATTGCAGCAGGCCCCATGGACCGACCACGTTGGGGCCGCGGCGGATCTGCACCGCCGCCCAGATCTTGCGGTCGGCGAGCAGCACATAGGCAACCGCGATCAGCAGGATGACGAGGAGCAGCACGCTCTCCGCCACCATGATGACGAGCGGCCAGATATAGTCGAACCAGAACGCGGCCATGGCCCCTACTCCGCCGCCGTCATGGTGGATCGGCCGTGCGCAAGCGCCGAACATTCCGCCATCACCGCCGAACAGCGCGCAATCGGATTGGTGAAGTAGAAATCGTCGACGCTTGAGCGCAGGGGCGTCTTGTCGGTCGCGCCGCTTGAGCCCGCGAGCTTTTGCAGGTCGGCGGCATTGCCTGGCGCGATCTGGCCGATGCGCTGCATGTGCGGATAGGCGGCAAACAGCGCCTGACGAAGTTGCGACAACGAGTCATAGGGAAGCTTCCTGCCCAGCACGTCGGATAGCGCGCGGAAAATCGCCCAGTCTTCGCGCGCATCGCCGGGCGGGAACGCAGCGCGCGTCGCCATCTGCACCCGGCCTTCGGTGTTGACGTAAGTCCCGGATTTTTCCGGGTAAGCGGCGCCGGGCAGCACCACGTCGGCGCGCGTGGCGCCGCGGTCGCCGTGGGTGCCGATGTAGACGACAAAGGCGCCGGCCGCGATATCGATCTCATCGACGCCCAGCAGGAACAAAACGTCCAGGGTGCCGGAGGCCGCCATCTGCCGCGTGGTCAGGCCGCCCTCGCCCGGCACAAAACCGAGATCGAGCGCGCCGACCCGCGACGCCGCACTGTGCAGCACGCCAAAACCGTTCCAACCGTCTTTGACGGCGCCGAGATCGACCGCCGCCTTGGCGGCGAGCGACGCCATCGCCGCGCCGTCGGCACGGGCGAACGCCGCCGCGCCGACCAGCACCAGCGGCCGCTCGGCCTGGCGCAGCGCATCGGCAAAACTGTGGCGCGAAATATCGGCAAGCGTTTCCGGGCCGGCGCCGAGATAATCGTAAGCGTAAGTGAGATCCGCCTTCGGCCCGATCACGCCGATCGGGAATTTGCCGGCGCGCCAGCGCTTGCGGATGCGCGCATTGAGGATGGGCGCTTCCTTGCGCGGGTTCGAGCCGACGATGAGCAGCGCATCGGCCGCCTCAATGCCGGCGATGGTCGGATTGAACAGATAGCTCGCCCTGCCCCATTTGGGGTCGAGCGCGGAGCCGTCCTGGCGGCAATCGAGATTGCTCACGCCGAGCCGCGTCATCAAATCCTTGAGCGCAAAAATCTCCTCGACGGCGGCGAGATCGCCAATCAGGGCGCCCATGCGCTTGGGATTGCCTCGCGCGACTTTTGCGCCGATCGCCTTGAACGCCTCGTTCCAGGTCGCCGGACGCAGCTTGCCGTTCTCGCGCACATAGGGCTGATCGAGCCGTTGCGTGCGCAAACCGTCGACCACGTGGCGGGTCTTGTCGGAAATCCACTCTTCGTTGATGTCGTCATTGGTGCGCGGCAAAATTCGCATCACTTCGCGGCCGCGGGTGTCGATGCGGATGGCGCAGCCGAGCGCGTCCATGACGTCGATCGACTCGGTCTTGTTGAGCTCCCAGGGCCGCGCCGCGAAGGCGTACGGCTTCGATGTCAACGCGCCGACCGGACAAATATCGACAATGTTGGCCTGCAATTCCGACATCATCGCCTGTTCGAGATAGGTGGTGATCTCCATGTCCTCGCCGCGGCCGATGGCGCCGAGCTCGGGCACGCCCGCCACTTCGGTGGCAAAGCGCACACAGCGCGTGCACTGGATGCAGCGGTTCATCGAGGTCTTGACCAGCGCGCCGAGATATTTGTCCTCGACCGCGCGCTTGTTCTCGTGGAAGCGGCTGGAGTCGATGCCATAGGCCATCGACTGGTCCTGCAGATCGCATTCGCCGCCCTGGTCGCAGATCGGGCAATCGAGCGGATGGTTGATCAGCAAGAATTCCATGACGCCTTCGCGCGCCTTGCGCACCATCGGCGAGCGCGTGCTCAACACTTTTGGCGAGCCGTCTTTGTTCGGCATCAAATCCTTGACGCCCATGGCGCAGGACGCTTGCGGCTTCGGAATGCCGACCACCTCGATCAGACACATCCGGCAATTGCCGGCGATCGACAGCCGCTCGTGGAAGCAAAAGCGCGGAATCTCGGCGCCCGCGGCCTCGCAGGCCTGGAGCAGCGTGTACTCCGGCGGGACGTCGATCTCTTTGCCGTCGACGATGAGTTTGGTCATCTTTTTTTCATGCCGCTTGTCCGTCCGGCGCGCTGCATCGCGCCGTCTTCCACAGTTGCGCAGCCGGCACGCTTTCCCAACCGAACGCACGGTCGGACGGACCGTGCGCCGCGAGATATTCAATCCGCTCCTTTGCCTCGATCAGCGTCGGCCGATGATCGGCAGGAATCCACCACATCACGGAGTGTGGCCCCTCGAGCTTGTCGAACCATTCCTGACGTCGGCCATAGAAACGCTTGTGTACGGTCTGCCAGACGAAACGCTCCAGCGCTTCGACGCTCTCCCACACCGACAAATTGACCGCCATCTGCGGATCCGGAAAGGGTCGAAAGTTTGTTGCGTTGCCGCTGTCGTCCTTGAGGCGCCAGACAAAGCCGTTGCTGCGCTCGGCTAGCCCGTTCACGAGATCGAGATTGTTCATGAAGTCGGCCATGCGCGGATCGTCGGTTGGATAGCGCAGGCGTCCGATGTTGAGCTGTGCGAGATGACGGGTTTCGCTCATGACCTACTCCGCCGCCACAGTGAGCGGTTCGGGATGCGGGTTCGCGGTATATTCGTCGATGCGCCGCTCGATCTCCGGCCGAAAATGGCGCAACAGGCCCTGCACCGGCCACGCCGCGCCGTCGCCGAAGGCGCAGATGGTGTGGCCTTCGATCTGGGTGGTGACTTCCATCAGCATGTCGATCTCGCGCTTTTGCGCGCGGCCTTCGGCCATGCGTTCGAGCACGCGCCACATCCAGCCCATGCCTTCGCGGCACGGCGTGCACTGGCCGCAGCTCTCGTGCTTGTAGAAATAGGAGATGCGCGCCATGGCTTTGACGATGTCGGCCGACTTATCCATGACGATCACGGCCGCGGTGCCGAGCGCCGATTTCTTGTCGCGGCAGCCGTCGAAATCCATCAGCAGCGTGTCGGCCTGATCGGGGCCTGCCGGCACCATCGGCATCGACGAGCCGCCGGGAATGACGGCGAGCAGATTGTTCCAGCCGCCACGTACGCCGCCGGCGTGTTTCTCGATCAATTCGCGCAGCGGAATGCCCATCGCCTCTTCGACATTGCACGGCCGCTCGACATGGCCGGAAATGCAATAAAGTTTCGTGCCGGTATTGTTGGCCCGGCCGATGCCGGCGAACCAAGCGGCGCCGCGGCGCATGATGTCGGGCACTTGCGCGATGGTCTCGACATTGTTCACCGTGGTCGGACAGCCGTAGAGACCCATGTTCGCGGGGAACGGCGGTTTCAGGCGCGGCTGGCCCTTCTTGCCTTCGAGGCTTTCGAGCAGCGCCGTCTCCTCGCCGCAGATGTAAGCGCCGGCGCCGTGATGCACGACGATGTCGAAATCGAAACCGTGCGCGTTGTTCTTGCCGATGAGCTTTGCGTCATAGGCCTGCTGCACCGCGGCTTCGAGCCGCTCGCGCTCGCGGATGAACTCGCCGCGCACATAGATGTAGCAATGGTGCGCGCCCATGCCGGCGCCGGCGATCAAACAGCCTTCGACGAGGAGATGCGGATCGTTGCGCATCACCTCGCGGTCCTTGCAGGTGCCTGGCTCGGATTCGTCGGCGTTGATGACCAGATAGCTCGGCCGGTCGGTCGCTTTGGGCATGAACGACCATTTCAGCCCGGTCGGAAATCCGGCGCCGCCGCGGCCGCGCTGCCCGGACGCCTTCATTTCGTTGACGATTGCCTCGCGGCCCTTTTCCAGGATCGCCTTGGTGCCGTCCCAGGCGCCGCGCGCGCGCGCGCCGTCGAGGCCCCAATCGCCCTGGCCGTAGAGATTTTTGAAAATGCGATCCTTGTCGGCGAGCATCGATCAGGCCTTGTCCAGGAGCGTGGTTTGTCCGCCGATTGGCGCCGAGTTCAGGCGATCGACCTGCGGTCCGGGTTTTGGCGTCTTGCCGAGCGACAGATCGTTGAGGATGCGGGTGAACGATTCCGGCGTAAGATCCTCGTAGTAGTCGTAATTGATCTGCACCATCGGCGCGTTGACGCAAGCGCCGAGGCATTCGACCTCGGTCCAGGAGAACATGCCGTCTGAGGTGACGTGGTCCTGCTCGCCGATCATGCGCCGGCAGACTTTTTTCAGCTCTTCGGAGCCGCGCAACATGCACGGCGTGGTGCCGCAAAGCTGCACGTTGAATTTGCCGACCGGCGCGAGATTGAACATGGTGTAGAAGGTCGCCACTTCGAGCACGCGAATTCTCGCCATGCCGAGGAGTTCCGCGGTCGCCTCGATCGCCTTCTGCGGCAGCCAGCCACCCGATTGCTCCTGTGCCCGCCACAGGATCGGGATCACGGCGGATTGCTGGCGGCCTTCCGGATATTTGGCGATCTGCGCTTTCGCCCAGGCCAGATTCTCCAGCGTGAACACAAAAGTCGGCGGCTGCTTTTCAGCGAGGCGGCGCACGCTCATCGGTCGACCTCCCCGAACATATTCCCTCCCCCTGAAAGGGGGAGGGTCAGGGAGGGGGTCGCGGGCCGGCAGCGACAATATGCGGTCGATTCGTCAGCCAAGCCGGCAGCACGATGTGTCTCGAACGTTTGCGAATGCGTCGAGGCCGCAGACCCCCACCTATCCTCCCCCTTGCAGGGGGAGGAAGAGCCTAGCCGATCGCGCGGAGAAGCGATCATCGATCTACCTCCCCGAAAACAATGTCGATACTACCGAGGATCGCCGAGATATCGGCGAGCATGTGGCCGCGGCAGAGAAAATCCATCGCCTGCAGATGGGCGAAACCCGGCGCGCGGATTTTGCACTTGTACGGCTTGTTGCTGCCGTCGGCGACCAGATAGACGCCGAACTCGCCTTTGGGCGCTTCGACCGCAGCGTAGACTTCGCCGGCCGGCACCTTGAAGCCCTCGGTGTAGAGCTTGAAGTGATGGATCAAGCCTTCCATCGAGCGTTTCATCTCTTCGCGCCTGGGAGGCACGATCTTATGGTCGTCGACGGTGACGCGGCCCTGGCCGTCGGGCGCGTGCAGCTTTTCGATGCACTGCTTCATGATGCGCACCGACTGGCGCATCTCTTCCATGCGGATGCAGTAACGGTCGTAATTGTCGCCGTTCTTGCCCACCGGAATGTCGAAATCCATCTCGGCGTAGCATTCGTAGGGCTGGGCTTTGCGTAGGTCCCAGGCGGCGCCCGAGCCGCGCACCATCACCCCGGAGAAGCCGCGCGCCCAGGCGTCTTCGAGCTTCACCACGCCGATATCGACATTGCGCTGCTTGAAGATGCGGTTCTCGGTGAGCAATTCTTCCAGATCGTCGCAGACCTTTAGGAACGGATCGCAAAAACCTGAGATGTCGTCGATCAGTTTCGGCGGCAGATCCTGGTGCACACCGCCGACGCGGAAATAGGCCGCGTGCATGCGCGAGCCCGAGGCGCGCTCGTAGAACACCATGAGCTTTTCGCGCTCCTCGAACCCCCACAGCGGCGGGGTGAGCGCGCCGACGTCCAATGCCTGCGTGGTGACGTTGAGGAGGTGCGACAACAGCCGGCCGATCTCGCAATACAGCACGCGGATGATTTGCGCGCGCCGGGGCACCTGCAGCCCGAGCAGCTTTTCCGCCGCCAGGCAAAACGCGTGCTCCTGGTTCATCGGCGCGACATAGTCGAGCCGGTCGAAATACGGGATCGCCTGCAAATAGGTCTTCTGCTCGATCAGCTTTTCGGTGCCGCGGTGCAGAAGGCCGATATGCGGATCGACGCGCTCGACCACCTCGCCATCGAGCTCAAGCACTAGGCGCAGCACGCCGTGGGCCGCCGGGTGCTGCGGCCCGAAATTGATGGTGAAATTGCGTTGTGCCGGCGCCGCGTCGGCCATCATGCCACCTGAGCCAGTTTTGCCGCTTTCGCCGCGAGCCGTGAATTGAACTTGTCCCACATCACGACAAAGCGGTCATGACGGCCTTCGCCGATCAGATCGATGCCGTCGTGGGCTTTGACCTTGAAGCTCACCCGCTGACCGACCACTTCGCTGCAATCGACGTCGACCGTCACCGTCATTCCCGGCAGCGTCGCGGCGAGATGGCTGACATCGACATGCACGCCGACGCTGCCCTCGCCCGGGTCGAGATGCGGCGCCAAAAGCTGTGTGCACACCCATTCCATCAGCACGATCATGTAACCGGTGGCGAACACTTTTGGCATCGCCGCGATCTCCGGCGATTCCGGAAAAGTGTAGGGCACCGTCTTGTTCTCCGGCACCTTGTAACTG
>Ga0209517_10009890_pt1 | contig 10749 bp, 9 predicted proteins | sample PeaSoiMetSII2010_FD_187695 | JGI IMG/M metagenome (GOLD analysis project Ga0209517, IMG submission 187695) | Peat soil microbial communities from Weissenstadt, Germany - SII-2010 (SPAdes) (version 2) | ecosystem: Environmental > Terrestrial > Soil > Wetlands > Peat | place: Germany: Weissenstadt... | reverse complement strand
CCCCGCCGTTCCGAACACTTCCGTGTACACTACGCCCCATCCGCCGCGAAGCACCGTCTTGGAGTCGATCTGATACGCGATGCCGATCCGCGGCCCAAGCGCGTACGGATAGCTCCGCTGGTAAAATTGGCAATTGCATGTGTTGGCGTACCTTGTTGCCCCGGGGTGGCCGCCGGCATTGGCGTTCGGCGTAGTCAGATCGAGCTGTCCCAAGCGCCCGTACTGCTCATGGGGCTGAGTGGCCAAATCCCACCGCAAGCCATAATCCACGGTGAGCTTACGGGTCACCTTCCAGGAATCCTGAAGGAATAGCCCCCACTGCTGATACCCCATGCGGGTATCTGTCGACGCGTTCTGTTGCGTGGAGGTAACCACGCCCGTTGCGGCGGTATTGCCATAGTCGCCCAACAGCCAACTCGCAAAGCCGAAACCGGTACTAAATCCGCCGAGGCTATTGGCCGGAGTGAAGGGCGCCGAGGTCGCATTGGTTCCGCTCTCCAGAAAAACACCGGCATAGTTCAGTATAGGGGCTCCCTGAAAGTATACTTCGGCGCCAAGCTTGAAAGTATGCTGGCCATGCACCCACGTCGCGTTGGCGTTAAAGGAGGGCTTGTTGTCGTGATATATGCTCTGGATTTGCCCGCTGGTCCCCATGTTTTGCATGCCTCCGTAAAGCGTGCTCGACATAAATTCGACGAGGGGGAACTGGCGGTGCTGTGTAAAGGCATCTGCCTGGTTGGGCTGGAAGAACTGCGAGGGGTCGAAATTCAGGAAAGCCGCGCGGTCGCTGAAATGGGTGAAATAGTAGCCCGCGCCAATGTGCAAAAGGAGGGTCGGCGTCAGGGTGCGGTCGTAGTTCAGCCTCTCAATCCAGCCGCCAATGCAATTGCACCGGTACCCGCCAATCTCAAGCGGCAGGCCATCCGCGCCTTGCGGAGCGCCCACGGAAACCTGGTTCTCGAGATTGGTCTCCTGATAGTAGAAGGACAACTTGTCCTTGCTGGAGATACTATGATCGATCTTAAATGACGGAATGACCGAGTATCGGTGGCTTGGGACGGTCCCGAGGTAATTCCCGGTGACATTGGAATTCTGCGCCTTCACTCCCAGTGTTTGGAGCAGACCTATAAAGTTTTTCGTGCTCGGATCAAATTGGGCCGGCTGAATTTGGTTGTTTTGAAATGGCAGGGCGTACCCCTGGCCGGCCAGAGGACCGGAGGTGGCTATGGCTCGGCTGGAGGGATCATAAATCTCATTCGCGTACAATTTGTTGCCGAGGGGGTCCAGCTGAGTCCCGCCCAACGCCGTGGTCGGAATCCCGAGACCCGCGCAGAGACTGCAATTTCCGACGGGCGAGATCCCGGAAAAATCGCCATTCAAATAAGCGGCCGTGGGTACCGTATCGGTTTGGGTAATCAGCGAGGTCTCGAGGTACTCCTCATAATTGAAGAAGAAGAAGGTCTTGTTGTGCCCGTTATAGACTTTGGGAATGTAAATGGGACCGCCCAGGGTGCCTCCAAAATCATTGCGCCGGGCTGACGGCCGGACCTTTCCCACGCCCGAGGTGTTAACAGTATAGGGATTGCCGGCATTCAGGGCTTCGTTGACAAAGTAGTCGTAGCCGCTGCCGTGATATTGGTTTGTGCCGGACTTCATGGTGAAGTTCATTAACACGGATCCCGTAGTTCCGAATTCGGGGGCGTAGTTGCTGGTCTGGAACGCAACCTCCTGAATCGCGTCCACGCCGGGCTGGGCCATCGATTCATAAGCCAGCGCGTGAGGTGTCGCGTCCTGGCCTTCGATACGGATCGATGCCTGCGTGGTCTGACCGTTGAAATTACCGAGGTTATAGCCGGGCAAGGTATAGGAAGCCGAGCCCGGAAGCGTCAGTATCGCGTTGAATGGATTACGGATGCCGTCGGGGCCGTTGCCAGCCAGCCCGACTCCCAGTAGAGGAAGGTTATTCATTTGCGCCAGCGTGACGTTGTGGGCCAATTCGCCGGTTTCGGTTTTCAGCAGTGTAGCTTCGGCTGTGATCGTTACCGTCTCTGCGGCGCTACCCACTTGCAGGCCGATGTCTTCCCTTATCACTTGCGTCGCCGCGAGGGCGAGGTTCGTGTGGGTGTAGGTCTTGAATCCCTGCACCTTGACCGTAACGACATAGTTGCCGACGGGCAACTGGGAGATCGTATAATTCCCGGTGTTCGTCGATTCCGCGGAAAAGGCTATTCCTGTTTCGGTGTTCTTAGCTTCCACGGTCGCTCCGGGGATAACCGCCCCGCCCGGATCGGTAATGGTACCAGTGATCGTTCCGCTGCTCCCCTGCCCCCAAGCAATCAGACAGGACAGCGCGAAGCCAACAATGATTCGCATTTCGAACCCCCCTCTCAAGATTCAATACACCCCTGACGGAGTCCCTACACGCGCCGAGCCCGAAGCCGTCGCGATACAGTATAGACCTCAAATCAATCAAGCTCAAGTGATATTACTCATCAGTCGGATTGATGCTTCGGTAAGATGCAACGGAAATGATGAACATCATCAGCGTCCCTGATATTGACTGGGCTACAATACTTTCGCGGAGCTTTAGCGGCCTGCTCGCGGCGAGAAATAGCCGGTGGAAGGAGTCGTCATTCCCGATAATTCACTTCCGACGCTCTACATCCCGCACGGCGGAGGGCCGTGCTTTTTCATGGAATGGACCATGGGGCCAGCGGACACGTGGCGGAAGCTGGCAGGTTGGCTCGCAGCGTTGGGAAATTCGATTACTCCCGCTCCCAAGGCTGTCGTGGTGATCTCCGGGCATTGGGAGGAAGAACACTTCACGGTCACCAGCCATCCACATCCGCCCCTGGTTTACGACTACTATGGTTTCCCAGAGCACACCTATAAAATCGAGTACGGAGCTCCTGGTTCACCGGCTCTGGCGCAAAGAATCCAGGAGTTGCTCCGGAGTGCCGGACTTCCCACCCGCTTAGATCCGGAGCGGGGCTTCGATCACGGCGTGTTCATTCCCTTCAAGCTTATTTATCCCGGCGCAGACATTCCCATCGTGCAGCTGTCACTGAAGACGGGTCTCGACCCCGCGACGCATCAAGTGGCAGGCGCCGCTCTCGAGACACTTCGCAAGGAAGAGATATTGATTGTCGGCAGCGGGATGAGCTACCACAACTTGCGAGAGTTCGGGAGCGGATTCAATCCTGTCTCTGACAAGTTTGATCGGTGGTTGACGGAAGCGGTCTGTGCACCCGACGCCACGTCACGCTCCGAAGCGCTGCGGCAATGGGGTCTGGCGCCAGGCGCCCGAAATGCCCATCCCCGCTCCGAGCATTTGTTGCCTCTTATGGTGGCAGCGGGCGCTGGTGGCGCAGACTTGGGGACCAAGGTGTTTACGGATCGTATTATGGGGACGGTCGTCTCGGGTTTCCAGTTCGGGTCGAGTAGATCGCAATTGCCGAAAAGCACGGAAGGGATATCGTATGCGAACACACGCTAGAGGCATCCACATCATAGTTCTGACTGCGGCGGTACTTTCCGCAGTCCCCGGCCAGACGCCAGCACCCACGCCGGGTGCGGGCCAAGCTCCAGGTGGCCGGGGAGGCAGAGGCGGAGGAGGCCGGGGAGGTGGAGCGGCAGCGCCAGCTCGAATCGTTAGTTTTTCTGCACAGCCGCTGACTGTGCAAAGCGGACAACCGGTACAGTTAGTGTGGGCCACAGAGAATCCCAACGGGCTCACCATAGAGCCGGAGGTAGGGCGCGTCACGGCGCGCGGCACTAAGCAGGTGAATCCCAAGGTCACGACGACATACACTTTGAAAATTGGCTTGGGCGATACGCCGGATCTGGTCCGCTCGGTGACGGTGACCGTACCCGGGACGACGCCCGCCGCCGGCGATGCAGTTCAAGCGGAGGTCAAGGTTAACCCTCGCCTGACCGACGGTAAGCCCGACTTTACGGGAGTCTATAATTTCGCCGGAGTTCGCGGAGCCGAGGCGCCAGCCTTGAAGCCGGGAGCGGAGAAGTTTAAGATCATTCGTGGCGGCCCAGGCGATGTCCGCGGAACAACAACCCTAGGCACGGACTGCAAACCCCTCGGCATACCGCAAAGTTTCGTCACGCCCTATCCTTTCCAAATTGTCCAGACCACTAAAATGCTGGTGATGATCTTCGAATATCCCAGCGCGGTCCGTTTCATTCCCACCGACGGACGCGCCCATGCGGCCGATCCCGATCCGACTTGGATGGGCAGTGGGGTAGGCCGCTGGGATGGGGATACGTTGGTGGTTGACTCAGTTGGGTTCAACGACAAGACCGAAGTGAGCGGCTTCATGCATACCGAGAATCTGCACGTGATCGAGCGGTATCGCCGGCTCGAGAATGGATCACTTCAGTACGACGTTACCGTGGAAGACCCGAATGTTTGGGCATCTCCCTGGGTCATGCCCCAAAGGACTTTCGCGTATCGCCCGGATCTGGAAATGGTTGATGAATTCGTCTGCGAGAGTAATCAGGACTACGGAAAGCTGTTCAAGAAGGAGTAGCCTATTCTAAGGATTGGTCATCGCGCCCGTCATACTGGGCGCTGCCCGTTTTGCGCGCTTAACCGGCAGGAAACTGCTGCTTTTCGCCGGGCGACTCATCACGAGGATTTCTGGGGGACTTTCGGCTTCTCCACTAGCTTTACGGGCTTCTCGGGAGTTAGGAATAGGTCCGCCATGACATCTGGGGAACGTGGCCCGTCTCGAACGGATCAACCGGGGGGAGACGCATCCGCAACGGGCATGAAACGTTCCGCCGGCCTAATGGTGGATTACATGTATCGTCTCGCGGAGCTTGAAAACGCAATCGCGAGTTCTATACACGGGAGTACAGAATCGCAGCGTCGAGTCAAGTCGTTGGCGTCCCACCGGGTTCGTCTCGGAAGGGCTTGGCGTGGTCCACGTGATGGCGCCGGTTCCGCACCCCATACGATCAATCCCGCTGATGACCACTATCAACGTTCTTCAAGGAATTGTCAGGTAGGCCGTTACAGCCTGCGGATCATCCAGTTTCGCGCGGAGTGTGTCTTCTAGAACGCGTTAACATACGAGGGGAAGCGGCGGAATATTTCGCCTGCAGAAATACATGTCATTGCTCAGTTTTTTCCAGTGGCTCGAAGCGACGCCGTGGTCTATTACAATGCGCGAGTCGGAGTGGATATTCCCCTTTATCGAGACAGTCCACGTACTCGCTCTGAGCGTCATGCTCTTTCCCACCGCCCTCATGGACCTGCGACTCTTGGACCTGGTGATGCGCCGCGAGAGTGTCTCCAAGGTCAGGAGCCAACTGATGCCGTGGATATGGAGTGGGTTCGCCGCCATGATTGTAAGCGGCATTTTTGTGCTGTGGTCCCATCCCGTGAAGTACTACAACAGCCCGTTTGCCCGCGCCAAGGCCGTGCTGCTGGTGCTGGCGGGGGTGAATGCAATCGTCTTCGAGTTGACTGCCGGCCGGGATGCGGCTGCCTGGGACCAGGGGCTCACACCTCTCAGAGTCAAGCTGGCTGGTGGAATTTCCCTGCTTATCTGGATCAGCGTAGTTGTCATGGGAAGGGCTATCGCCTACGGCTAAGAAGCTCGAAGCCTTTCGCGGCCGATTTCAACTATCACAATGTTAAATTGGTTCCCTGGTTCTCTGCCTTTTTTCGAGTGGTGTGGCCGTACCGCCATCGGCATGGCTGTACGAGATACCATCTGGGCATTTCCCTTTATAGAGACGTTCCATCTTCTTGCACTGGCATCGCTGCTGGGCTCGGTCTTACTAATAAACATGCGCGTTTTCGGCATTGGAATGCGGCAGTTTTCCGTTCCTCAACTCGCCCGAATGTTGGATCCCTGGATCTTGGTCAGTATAGCGGTGATGCTGGTTTCCGGAATCTTAATGGCCATGTCCGAGCCCATCAAGTGCTATGAAAGCTACTCGTTCCCCATCAAGATGCTTTTCCTGGGGATCGCGATCGTGTATTACTTTACCGTTCAGCGCAAATTTATGGTCTCGGAGGGCGCTCCGCCGATCCGGGGTAAAGTGGCCGCGACCTTGGGCATTTTGTTATGGGCCGTCGTAAGCATCGCGGGACGCGGGATACCGTATATTTGACAGTGCTGGTGCGACGTAAATGAAAACAGTGAGGTTACGGCTCTATATCAATTCGAGGATATCAATTGTGCCCGAATCGACTCAGGTCTATACTAGTTTAGGCTTACGCGGACATGTGCGACGCAACGCCTAGGTTTGTAGCCAGACCGAGAGGACAAGGCATGAGACTACGTGGTCAACGCTGGGCGGTCACTATTCTCTTCGTGGGACTGCCGTTATTGGGCCAGGCTCCGCAGCCTCAGGCGCCAGATAGCGGCCGTGGGGACCGTGGGACTTCCGGGGCGATCCAGCAGCGAATTCAGCCCCCTGCCCGCATCATGAGCTTTACGGCCGAGCCCGCCAGCGTTAAGGCGGGCGAATCGGCCCTGCTCACCTGGGCGACTGAGAACCCCAATGGCGTTACTCTCGACCCTGGACCTGGGCGGGTCACTCCTCGAGGAACGATTCGGGTCACGCCTGTCGCCACCACGACCTATACGCTTTCGATTGGCGGGCCGAATGGCGCACAAACCAAGACGGTGATCGTCAACGTCGCGGGAACAACTGCGGCTGCGGCGGTCGCGGCGGCCAGCCAGCCGGCGAAAAGGGAAGTGCCGAGGCTTGCAGATGGAAGACCGGACCTTTCCGGGGTTTACAATTTTGGCGGCGGCGGTGGCCGTGGAGGCGCAGGCCGCAGTGCGGCGGCCGCTCCGGCGGGCCCCGTCCTGAAGGCGGGAGCGGATCGATTCAAAGTAGTTCGTGGCGCCCAGGACACGGGCCGAACGTCCGATTGTATGCCTCTGCCGGGACCGGACGCATTCGGCGTACCGTATCAGTTCCAACTAGTACATAGCGCGAACAGCCTGGCCATTCTGCACGAGTATCCCGGGACTTTCCGGACCATCCCCACGACCGGAATTCCGCACGTCCAGGACCCGGACCCAACCTGGATGGGCGATTCGGTCGCACATTGGGAGGGCGATACTTTGGTTGTGGATACGATCGGATTCAATGACAAGACCGAAATTAGCGGCTACAAGCACACCGAATCGCTGCATATCGTGGAGCGCTTTAGCCGTCCTGATTTTGAGACCCTACAGTATCAGGCAGTGATCGAAGACCCGAATGTCTTTGAGCGGGCCTTTGCAGTGAATCGGAGCTTCTCGCTCCGCCCGGATCTTGCGAGGGTGGATGAGTTCGTCTGTGAGAACAACCGCGACTACACCGTGCTATTTAAGAAATAGGGTCGGGTAATCGCTTTTAGCATGTGTTGGTGATTATTGCGATGGGAGGCTTTTAAGAATAACAATGAGACCGCGACTGACTGTTTTGGCGCTTTGCATTGGCTTGCTTACCTCGGTTCCGATGCTGGCACATCACTCCACGGCGATGTACGACATGGCGAATCCGACCACCGTAACAGGTACGGTAACAAAGTTCGACTGGACCAATCCTCATGCGTTCATCTACCTGGATGTCAAGAATGAAAAGGGCGACATTGAGCATTGGGAAGTCGAAATGATGAGTCTGAACCACCTCAAGTCCTATGGCTGGACGCACACCACGGTTAAAGTGGGTGACGTCATCAGCTGCACTGGAGGCCGGGCGAAAAGTGGTGCATCCGCGATGATCAGCTCTCTCATGAAGCTGGCCGATGGCCGCACGATAAAGTCGTAGAGGTGCTGGGTTTCAGGGCTTTGCGGTGAGATTCTCTTGGGATTCCTCGCAGCCTCGTTGACTTTTGGTCCGGGCCGCTATCGCTCGGACCAGCACGAGATGGGCGCGGACGAAGAGGCTAGGAGGCACTAGAATGGCAATCGGAAGAAGTATGTTTAGGGTGGTTGTGGCGGCATGCTCGATAGGCCTGGCGGCAGCTCAGACGCCTGCTGCAAGACCCCAAGCGCCCGCGGGACCAACGCAATCGGGGGTCGTTTCCGCCGGCCAGGGAAACCCTTACAACCTTGCGCGGACCCTTCCCGCGCGACTCCTGGGTTTCCAGGCTGAGCCTGCATCGATTCAGCCCGGCCAGAAGGTGGTCCTCACATGGTCGACGGAAGATTCCAATGGGACTACGATTGAGCCGGGTGTCGGACGCGTCGCGGCACGCGGCGTCATCCAGCTGACTCCATCCGCCACGACGACCTATACCCTGACCGTGGTCGGGCCGAACGATCAGAAGTTGACACGCACGGTGACCGTGAACGTCGCGGGTACCACTCCGGTTACGGGAGCGGCTGTCGCCCCGGAAGTGGCCAAAAAAGAAGTGCCTAGATTGACGAATGGCAAGCCCGACCTTTCGGGAGTTTTCGCAGCCGGTGGCGGACGTGGCGGGAATGGCACCGCAGCCCCCGAGGGACCGGTTTTAAAACCCGGCGCGGAGAAGTACAAGGTGGTCCGCGGCCCCGAAGATGCGGGCCAATATGCCGATTGCATGCCGTTGGCCGGCCCGCAGGGTGTCGCCGCGCCATATCACTCTGAATTCGTTCAGAACGCACATGTCCTGGCGATTCTGAACGGGTATCCAGGCACTTTTCGCGTCATCCCCACGGACGGAGGCCCGCATCCTGTAGATCCAGACCCCACGTGGATGGGCGATTCGATAGGTCATTGGGAGGGCGACACGCTGGTCGTCGACACGGTTGGGTTCAACGACAAAACCGAAATCAGCGGCTACCGGCACACGGAAGCTTTACACATCGTCGAGCGGTTCAGCCGACCCGACTTTAATACTATCGACTACGAGGCGACGATGGACGATCCCAATGTTTTTGTGAAGCCCTGGACGGTGAAAAAGGTCTTCCAACTTCGCACCGACATGACCAAGGCCGACGAATTCGTCTGCGAGAGCAATCGCGACTACAGTAAATTCTTCAAGAAATAATTGAGGTCCCCTCGATCTGAGGCCGTTGTACTGTTGGCACCTGTAATTTATTGATTCCTATGATGCACCAACCGCACGTTTCGCCATGGGAGTCTCCCGTCAGATTGATTTCACTTCAGAATTATTTGGCGTAGGTCACATTATTTGGCTGCTGTTTCCGGACGGGTCTGACCATCTACCAGACCGTTGTCATGCAATCGTCCCGTTACATGACGGCTGAAAGCAAGCTGCGGAAAGTCGGATGATATGGCCGACTTTATCATGAGCTCCGCGCCCGTGATCCTGACCCGGCCGAACGATAAGGAGCAATATCGGTGGCGATTTCGAAACGCCCTTGACACCCACGCTGTGGCCGCTGACGAACGTATCGGCTGTGCGAAATGTCGGACCCTGTAGCCTTGCTGGCGGACGACGAACGGGGTTAGAGAGAGAGCGGCGTAAAGGGTAAGTTCCGAAGTGGTATACCTGTGAATATCAGGATGATCTAGCTGGAAGAAGTTCAGATGGCATACGTTATCGCAGAGCCTTGCATCGGCGTTAAGGACACGGCCTGTGTGGACGCGTGCCCGGTGGACTGTATCCACCCAAGGAAGGACGAACCCACTTTTGCTGAAGCTGAAATCCTCTACATCGATCCGGTGGAGTGTATCGACTGCGGAGCGTGCGTGCCAGTGTGCCCCGTCTCGGCGATTTTCGCGCTAGATGATCTGCCGGAGAAGTGGGCGCGCTTTGCGCAGATCAACGCCGACTACTACCAGAAGAAGGAAACATGCTCGCCGTTGGGCGAGAAGGATCAGAGTAGCCCACTACCAATCCCTTGAGAAACTGAAATCTCGCCTGCCTTCGTTCCTCGCCAAGCCGTCACTCGGTCGCAAAGTTGGCTTCCCGGAGAAGTTCCATTCCTACCTTGGTCTCGCTTTAGTGCGTTAACCACCATTAACGGCGGCGAATCTAGCCCGCGACGTCTGACCCCTTGTTTAACAGGTCACGTGCAGGATTGCGTTGGTTTCGTCAGGGCTCTTCTTAAGCGCCTCGATCGCTTTGGTCGTCGGAAGCACGAGCAATTCGATCTTGCGGCGCGCGGCTTCTCGCTTTACGTCTTCCATGATCGGTAATGCTCCCATTCCGGTCCCGATCACCAGCCGACGGCATTTCCAGGGTATTTCCTCCTCGATGGATAGCGGCGTGTGTCCGAAGGCGCCGCGGAACTTCTTGGATGGTTTCTTCTTGCGCTTGCGAACCTGCCCGCGATCGATGATCACGTCGTGTTCGTAGGTGGTGCCATCAATGCGGATCGCGCCGAAGGAAAATGCATCGAAGCGCATGCGCGCCTCCGCTGATATTCTAGCCCGACGGGCAAGGATGTAGAAGGCCCACGCGCGCTGCGCGATTTCGCGCCGAGTCGCTCTCACAATTCATTCTTCGCTGCGCTGTGCCGCCGGGCATTCGGGCGTGCACGCGAAAGGATTAACAGGCATGGCTGAAATATTGAAGCCGATCATCGAGTTCCTCCAGAACAGCGCTGGGTAAGAACCGTATTTGGTGACCCGCTTGGTCGCGCCTGCATTGTGCTGCAGTGTGTTCCGCTGCCCAATAATTCGTATTAACGGAAGGTTTCCCAGGTTCCCAGGGCACCTGTGTCCCGGTTCGAGACATTGAACGCCTAACTGGATTATTCGAAGCCGGTGAAACTGGCAAGGTATGCTTGCCGAGTTCGTGTGCGTCACTGCTGAGATGGTTTAGAGTGCCATTGG
>Ga0209517_10009889_pt1 | contig 10750 bp, 12 predicted proteins | sample PeaSoiMetSII2010_FD_187695 | JGI IMG/M metagenome (GOLD analysis project Ga0209517, IMG submission 187695) | Peat soil microbial communities from Weissenstadt, Germany - SII-2010 (SPAdes) (version 2) | ecosystem: Environmental > Terrestrial > Soil > Wetlands > Peat | place: Germany... | reverse complement strand
ATCGGAAGGTTGGGCGACGTGTTCAAGGACAGCAACAGGCTCCCGTATGCGGAGCCTGTTCTGCTTCTACGATGGTTTGGGCCACTATGGGAACCGTGATCCCTGAGATCCACCGTCTGAGCAATCTGTCCGTCTACTCATGGATGGAAGGGGCGGCCGTCGCCACAACCACGGCGGTCGGCGCCGGTGCGGTGGTGGCCGGATTGAGCTACGCAGGCGGCGCAGTGGCCACAGCAGCGGAAGGCACCGGTCTGGTGGCTCTCGCTGCAGGTGCAACTACTGAGTGGGCGGCTGCCGGGGCAGCCTTCCTTTGTGGCCCTCCGGGTTGGATCATCCTGGGCCTCTGCGCGATCGCGGCCGTCGGCGCGGCCGTCTGGTGGTTCACCGACAGCACAGCCAAGCTGAACCCCGTCGTGATCTGTCCCTGCACCAAGTTCGGCCGGCCGTGGGTCGGCGGCATCGAAGTCTGGTCCATCAACGATCTGGTGGGCGTGGTCAACAACAAGGCGATGCAGTTCGTGGCCGACGAGATCTTCCCGCTGATCGATGCTTGGAAGGCGTTCCACGGCTACCCGGCCCAGATTCCGCCCACTCCCCAGCCTCCTCGGGCCTGACTGCTCTATACTGATTTGGGAGGAACGTTGTTGTGCGACCCAAGGATCGATCGATCACAAACACATTCGTCTCTGTCGTCCTCATAGGCTTATGCACTGCGCTCTTCACGTCGTGTCATCGTGCTGACGATCATCGTATCGGCGCAGTTTTGCCTCTCACGGGTTCGGCTGCAGTGTGGGGCCAGAATGCGAGAAGAGGGATGGATTTAGCATTCACAGAGTTGAATTCATCACGCACGCCCGCCGAGAGAATCAGCGTGATCTATGAAGACAGCAGATCAGATCCCACGTCTGCCGTCTCGGCCCTGCAAAAGCTAATCACGGTCGATCAGATTCAAGTTGTCATAGGGGACATAGACAGCTCTTCTGTCTTGGCAATGGCCCCGATTGCGAACGCGAACAAAGTTCTCTTGCTTTCCCCTGGTGCTTCTAACCCCGCAATCTCAAATGCCGGGCAGTTCATCTTTCGGAACTGGCAATCTGACGCGCTGGAGGGAAACATCGACGCTAAATTCGCCTACTCAACCCGCGGCTGGCGCCAAATGGCAACTCTCTATGTCGATAACGCATACGGTGTTGGCCTAAACACCGAGTTCTCGCGTGATTTCGTCGCCTTGGGAGGGAAGATAGTTGCCCAGGAAGGATACCCGCAAGGCTCAACTGATCTGCGTGCGTCCATCACGCGCTTGCTTTCCGACAAGTTCGATGCATTGTATTTGCCGGGATATCCTCCAGAAATGGTAGTCGCTTTACGTCAGATCAAGGAACTTGGTTTATCGACGCCGACACTCTCAGTGCAGGCGTTCGACGACCCCGAAATACTAAAGCGCGCTGGTTCCGCAGCTGAGGGAGTCATTTATTCAGTACCGAAACCACCTAGCGATACAGATCCTGTCACTGCTTCGTTCAAATCATCTTATCTTGCTACATACCATGTCGCCCCTGGCGTCTGTAGCGATACCGGATTCGACGCAGTGAGAATAATCGCCTATGCACTCGATCATGGAGCCCGCACGGGTGAGCAAATTAGAACCCAATTAACAGAGCTTCGAAACTTCCCCGGCGCAGCGGGGCCAACGACCTTTGATGCTCACGGAGATGTGGCTAGGCCTTTCAGGTTCATGGTTATCAAATCCGGAAAGCCGGTTATATCCACGGAGTAATTTCATGCGCGACCTGTGGAAGACCGTCGTCGACTTATTGGCTGAGCATATTCCAGCACTTATAGCTGGAATTATTATTGCCATTTGGGGAATACTTTGGGGAATCATACGAAAGACTGTGCTTATCCTTTTCATCAAGCGGCAGTGGCGCCGACTTCAATATTGCCAAATATGGCTTAGTTACAAGTTACTTTCACGTTTTCGTCGACTAGGCTTCAGTCTCGCTACCTTGGACGACTATGTCGATCTATTGGACGATCTTCGCGCGCGCTTGGATCGTCGTACTGTTCTCGATGGAAATCTTGTGATTAAGTTCTATGTTTTCACGACGCAGCTCCCCCGTGACTGGCCCCTTTGGGATTTGACAGTTACCGAAAGTACTCCTGAGAAAACAAAGTTGGAACATTACGCACTAGACCTCCGGAGTTTTATTCGAAGGCATGATTCAATCGACCTAAAACGCATCATCATCATAGAGAACTCTGAGAGTCCGCGAGGCAAATTGAAATTTGGTTGGCTGAAAAAAGATGTGAACAACGCCGCCTACTTCAGGGAGTACATTCAGAAGCTTCACAAGAGCGAAGATCAAGCGCTCTACTGTTTATATAAGCGTCCGTGGCCATCATGGCTATCGGATACAGTCCTCTATGGCCTCGAGAATACGAAGGAAAAGTGGACGGAATGGCTTTGGGCTGTGACAACGAGCTATCGACCTGGGGCAGATCTGATGTCACTCCGCTTACATCGCATGAGCGAACAGCCGATGAGCAAGAAGTATGTCATTCCCTGGGCTTATCGCTCCTTCGTAACGTTGGCGGAGAAGACAGCAGACCTTGAGGGAGATAACGAGATTTTGAAGCTTGCGACATTGAGAGAGACTGACGCAACAGATCCGCCGTTGGAACATCCAACCCCCATAACACCAACCCCGATAAGACCGAACCCGCAGTCGGCAAGCAGCGCCAGTTCTCAGACGGGCGGGTCGCACGTGAGGGCGGCTAGACTGGGACATGAAAAATCAGAGAAGAAGGTGAGGAAATAATGAGCAACAATGACCACCGAGGATTGCCGAATTGGTCGGCAGTAACAGATGCGGAGTGGAATGATTGGAAGTGGCAGCTGCGAAACTCGATCACGAATGTTGCTGATCTCGATACGATATTGCGAACTTTCACTGAGTCGCGCGCTGCTGCCACTTCTGTTGTTGATCACATAAGTCGAGATCTATTTGCGTTCAAAGTATCTCCTTTCATGGTGGCAAATCTAAAAGTAGCACTTGATCGAAATATTAAGGGCGCGTGGTCTGCGTTTAGCAGCTCGTTTATTCCGACGGAATTCGAGGTTTCGCGGGAAGATGGAGCGAGCCTTGTTCGAGTCGATGGAATCGGTGAGGACCTCAAACAGTCGAATCCAGTCCCCGGCATTACGCGTTTTTATAGTAATCGCGTCCTCTTGAGGATGACTCATATGTGCGCAGGGTATTGCCGCTATTGTTTCAGACGGAGATTTGTCGGAGACGGGACAGGGGCATGGAATCAAGGTGATATCGATCGCTCCTTGGAGTTTATTCGTACGGAGAAAGCCGTGTCGGAGGTCATTCTATCGGGAGGCGATCCCCTAATCCTGGCAGACGACCGCCTGAAATATGTACTGGACAAGTGTAGTGCAATGGACCATATACGAAGAGTACGGATCGATACGAAGATGCTAACGATGATACCTCAGAGGATTACATCAGAGTTCGTGCAAGCGATACGAATGCCAAAGCTCGCAGCCATAGTAGCTCACTTTACCCATGTCTCGGAGTTGGGCCCGGATGTCATCCGAGCATCGAATGCTCTTCTCGACGCAGGAATTCCAATATATGCTCACATTCCACTTCTGCATAATGTCAACGACGAGGAGGTCGAACTTCATGATTTGGTCGAAAGGCTTGTTGATCTGAGAATTCGGCCCTATTACCTGATTCAGTTTATTCCCACGGACTGGACTGAACATTTCCGTGTGAGTCTAGGGAGAGGGCTTCAATTGTTGGAGTATTTGCAGAAACACTGCACGGGTCTCGCTGTGCCGATTTATATCGTCTACTTGCCATCAGGGCATGGCAAGGTTCCGTTCAGTCCACAATATTTCGTGAGGCGATCTGATGCCGGATACGTGTTCAAAGCGCACGACGGCGCTGAAGTGTTGTATCGAGAACCCATGATCAATGGGAATCACATTACTGGCTCTGAATAGATGAGGAGAGTGTGTCAGCATGTACTTCCAGAACCTTGTTAACGGTCTCTGCGCTGGCTGCGGCTACGCACTTGTTGCGCTTGGCTTTAGTTTGATCTATGAGGTGTGCAGGTTCTTTGATTTGGGTCAAGGTGGTATATATGTTGTCGCGTTTTACGCCGCGTATGTCGTGCAAGAATGGGGAGGGCTTTCACTTCCTAAAGAGTTTCTTGTTTCTGCTGTGATTGCCGCTGGGCTCGGTAGTCTAGTGTATATCTTGGTTTACCATCAGTTGCGTCGCCGGGGCGCAAGGAATGTAACTTTACTCATCGCCTCCCTCGCGGTCTTAATGCTTCTGCAAAATGTGATTATCCTCGTATTTGGCCCAGATATTAAGACTATCAGGGGTAACATCGCGGATATTCCATTGCAGTTTCAAGGTGCGCATTTCTCTTTCGCCCAGTTGTTCATGGTGATTGCTGCTCTAGTCGTGTACGCGCTAGTGGGACTTGTGCGCATGTACACCCCTTTGGGGCGAACAATGCGTGCAATCGGAAACGACTCAGAACTAGCGCGAATCGTAGGTGTGCGAACCGAGCGAGTGATTGTTGCTACAGTGGCTGTAGGGTCAGCGATTACGGCAATCGCAGCGATCGTTAAGGGGATGGATGTGGATATTGGTCCCACGGATGGCCTTTCACTCGTCTTAATGGCGTGGGTTGCGACCATACTGGGTGGACGCGGTCGGATCGGTAACACGCTTCTTGCGGGTATAGCAGTCGGCCTAATTGGGAACGGGGTTACAATTTGGACCCGAACTTCGTGGCAACCGATTGTCGTGTACACGGTCCTACTCATACTTTTGTTCATCCGACCGCGCGGGGTGGGCGCGATTCGCACAAGTGCGTTTGAGGATCGATGAATGCCATATTTGATCCATGTTGCGATTCAACTACTGCTCTACGTGGGTCTGGCGTATGCGCTCGACCTTGTTCTCGGCACGACAGGTATCTTGAATGTCTGCCACGCAGGCTTCTACGGAATCGGCGCATACACGGCTGCCGTTCTTTGTCAGACATATCACAGTCCGCTGTGGTTTGAATTTGCGATTGCGGGCCTCGTTGCTGCTATAGCTGCGGTGCTGATTTCGCTGCCCTCAATGCGCCTACATGACGACTTTTTCGTCTTGGCAAGTTTCGCGTTACAGGTCATTCTCTCCCAGTTGATGTTGAACTGGAAATCGGTGACTAATGGTGCGCTTGGCATTTCAGGCATTCCGGCGCCTATTCTTTGGAGACACAACGTACTCGGGAAAACAGATCTTCTTCTGCTAACGCTGGCAATTGTCGGGTGCATAGTATGGTCCGTGCGCAACCTTCAAAGCAGCCCCTTCGGCAGAGCTCTTTGCGCGATAAGAGCCGATGAAATACTGGCGCAAGCGCTAGGCAAACCAACGGTGAAGTACAAGATGGCTGCGTTCGTGATCTCGGGTTCTCTTGCTTCTGCAGTTGGAGTCCTTTATGCGCATTATATGACATTCATCGATCCTAGCTCTTTCGATGCCAACGTATCCATCACGTTCATCACGCTAGTTATTCTAGGCGGTGCAGGCAGCAGATGGGGCCCGGCGTTAGGCGCTGCTCTAGTTGTCCTTCTTCCCGAAGGATTGCGTTTCATAGACATTCCGAATTCAGTAGGCCCGAACGTAAAGCAGATTATCTTTAGCGTCTGCCTTTTACTGGTGTTAATCTTTCGACCTCAAGGCCTCGCCGGACATCATGAATTTGGGAGGTTTACGACGGAGTGAGTGTCTTCTGTAGGGAGCTTACTAAATCGTTTGACGGAGTAACGGCCCTTCGCGACGTCAGCCTTAAACTTTCGGATCAGGGAATTGTTGCGCTTATTGGACCAAACGGTGCCGGCAAGACAACCTTTTTGAATGTCATAACAGGCTTTGAGAAACCGGATTCTGGGAGTACCGAGATTGATGGAACATCGATTGCATCGTTAAGGCCGTTTGAGATCGCCCGGCTTGGCGTGTCACGTACCTTTCAGCAAGTGCGGCTCTTTTGGGATATGTCGATTATTGACAACGTAATATGCGCGCGCCAGGGGGAGCCGGTTGAGGGACCGATCAGAAGCCTAGCAAAACTTGGAGTCAGAGCTGAGGACCGGCGCAACCGAAGAGATGCAGAGAGAGCACTTGCCTCCGTCAAACTCGACGGACTTGCGAATGTTATGCCACAAAACTTATCTTATGGACAACAAAAGCTCCTGAGCATAGTCTGCGCAGTTGAAACAGAGGCGAGAACCCTCATTTTTGATGAACCCGTATCCGGTGTAGATGCAAGGATGCGGGACGAGGTGCTCCAGGTACTTGATCAGCTTAAGAATTACCGAAGATTGATTCTGTTTATTGAGCATGACATGGAGGCAGTCAGAGCGATAGCAGATGAGGTGGTTGTCATGGATCAGGGCTCTATTATTGCTTTCGGCGCTCCAGAAGAAGTGCTTTCTCACAGCGAAGTAATTGCAGCATTTTGGGGTAAGTGATATGACCATCTTACAGTTGGAATTAGTTAGAAGTGGCTACGGAGATGGAAGTCGCCGCGGAGCGCGGGCGATAGTTGATGATCTGTCGCTGACTGTTGGGGAGGCACAGATTGTCGTTATAATTGGCCGTAACGGTGCTGGTAAGTCGTCTCTGCTAAAGGTAATTTCTGGCGTGCTTCCTTTGTGGTCAGGATCTTTGAAATTCCTAGGCTGCGACATTGGTGCCATGGATACTGTCCAGCGCATTGGATTGGGGATTTCCTTCGTTCCGCAGGGCAATCGGGTCTTCACTGAATTGACGGTCGTTGACAACCTGTTGATTCGGAGCAGAACAGCGAAGGTACGAATGAGAAGGTTCGAAGTGGTTGAGCAAGCCTGCCGAGAGTTTCCCCGCTTAAGGCAGTTGCTGCGAAGGAGAGCCGGATTGCTGTCCGGAGGGGAGAGACAAATGCTCGCGATGGCCGGCGCACTTATGCTCTCGCCCCGGCTCCTATTGTTGGATGAACCTTCATTGGGCTTGACTGAGGGAGCGGCGGAGCAAATGCTCCAAACTGTACAGCGACTGAGGAAGGAAAACGGCCTCACAGTGATGATAGTGGAGCAGCGATTGTCGCAGGTTATGAAGATCGCAGATGAGTTTTACGCCCTCAAGGAAGGACGGGTGTGGAAGCACGGTGAGCCAAAAGATATTGACTCCGATGAGGCACGACGTCAGTTATTGATGTAAGAATACTGATCGGAGAAAGCTGAAGTGCGAGTTTGCTTCGAACGGCAACGCGTTTCTCTTGAGCCGCTTGCTGATTACCTAGAAGATGTATGCAGTGAGTTCTAGAGAACAATTGAGTCTCTTTTTCGACCGGCTCGGGAGACAGCAGGGCGCTATGGGAAGGCCGGTGTTATGCTGCATAGAGATTGATACAGGTGATGCCCTTGTCAATCCCCCTGGGAATGCCTGCGCGCCATGGTGAACTCGCGCCTCAAGGCAGCTTTCGACGGCTGGAAGCTCTACCAGATCGGTGAGGATCTGGAGATCATTGATGGGGACTGGGGCGCGGGTCGCGTTCCAATCATGTGGTATGCATGCAGGAAGATAGCTCTCGATATGTCGGCAAGTGCTCGGTGACCATGAGCCACGCTGGTCACCCAAATTAGCCGCAGATGTAACACGCCATAGGCAGCGTTCCGCTGCTGCTTATGAACTCTTGTCGGGGGCGGCAAGGATTCCTGCGACCCGATTCAGGGCCGAGCGTTTGGCCTCGGTGCTGCCTTGCTGGTAAGTGTCGATTGTGATGCGCGATGTGGCGTGTCGAAGAAGTTCCTGTACAGTTTTCACCTCCTCGCCTTGTTGCCCCAGGAAACTCGCCAAGGAATGTCTGAACGTGTGCCAAGTGACCCGCTTGGTTATTCCGGCCTTCGTTGCTGCCGGCTTGATGTGGTCCTGCAAAGCAGACTCGGGCCAATATGGGCGTTTTCCGTTTGTGAATGGGGACGCAAAGACCCAATCGCTATCCTGGTTGTAAGGAGTATGATCACGCCAGACGAGCAAGGCTGCCGCCAATGCCGGCAACATCTCCATTCCCTTGCGGGATGCTCGCGTCTTCATTTTCGTCTGATTCTTCGAGACGTAACCACGTTGAAGGTTGAACCAGCAGGCATGAAGGTCAAGGTCGGCCCATTTGAGGCCGCGCACTTCGCTCCGACGAAGTGCAGAGGCAGCAGCAGTGGCAACCATAATCTGAATTGCCGGTTGCTGAATGTTGTTGATGATGGAACGTATCTCGTCAAGCGTCAGAATGTCCGGGTCGTGTTGGCGAACCGCGCTCTGCCGGACGGACGCGATCGGATTCAGCTTGCCGTAGAGCTCGTGCCGAATGCAGTGGGAGAACAACGCGCTCATATGATTGCGGATCTTGGCTTTTGAGGCCGGCGCGAGCGCCAGGCCGCGGAGCCACTTCTCAACGGCTACGGATTTGACATCATCGAGAGCGGCGTCTTTCCAAGTCGGAAGAATTCTGGACTTAAAATAGTCGAGATAGCTTCTAACGGTTGTGGGAGAACGATCCACGTTGGGGTCACGCAGTTCATTGGCTTGGAAATGTCCCCATGCCTCACCAACTGTCATCCGCACGGTCTTCGTCGCGGCCGCGTTGATCTCGGCGCGGAAACTCTCGACGGCGCGCTTGGCGGCGCCGATGGTGGGATATATCTCGACAGTGCCGATGATCTTGCGCCGATGGATGCGATTCCCATGCTTCGAGGTTTCCCACCAGCGATACGTCCACTGGTCAGGCCCATTGACGTGGTGGATGCGCTCAATGTGACCCTCCTGGTATGAGATGGAATGGCGACTGCTTCCCATCGCTACACCAGAGATCCGCTGGGCTCGACACAAGGTTGAATCTGGGATTCCGCCCACGACCTCAAGTCGCAAGTGCGGAAGCGCCAGTGCTTGCCCAGCCTGATCGCAGGAATACCGTGGGTACGTGCCAAGCGGAGGGCTGTCTTCGGGTGAATGCGGAGAAGATCCGCGGCTTCGATGGGTGTCAGGAGTGGCTCCCAGGCACGCTTGACCTGAATTTCGTGCGATGGTTCTGTTTCGTGCATGGCTTGATCCTTGATCTGGTCGATTGTTAAGCCGAATGATTGAGGGAGCTCATTCATCGGAGTGGCTTCCGGGCGCCCGGTCCCTTGAGCACAAGGGTGTTTTCTGACATCCATGTGCTCAGATCGGGGCAGACCGGAATGGAGGAATAGGGCCCAGTGGTTGGTGTTGTCAGAATTCCCAGTTAGACCACATGCCGCCTTCCTCGTCCCAACGATCCTCAGACAGAAGATCCTCGATCTCCATCGGCAGGGGACGGGTTCTGCGCCGGTCGAAGTCCTGTTGGATGCGAATGAGATGGTAGTCGGGGAAGGCTGCGTCCAGGCGCAAATCCATAAGCTGCAAGTTGTTCTCGAAATCAACGAATCTCGTCAGCAGCTTGCAATCCCTGCAGCCGACGACACCCTTCGGTGGGCGTTCTGCGTTCCACACCTTGTTCACCTCTGTCAGGCAGCGTGTCAGGCGCTTATAGTCCAGCGGGACGTCGTGACTGCTCAGCGCGAACGGCACGTTGAAGCCCTCACCTGACTGAAGCTTCAGCGGATCCCTGACGAACGAATCGACCTGAACGTCCCCGTAGATGAGCCCCGCCGCGGTGACGTTGCCGATCTTCTCAGCGTTGGCAACCCACGAATAGCCGATCACTTGGATCTGATATTGAGGCAGGAATTCCTTTCCCCCGCCGCCGGGCTTGGAGGTCTTGAGGTCGATGAGCGTCAACGATCCATCGGGATTGCTGAGGATCATATCCGGGCGGGCAGAGACAATGACGCCAGTCTCTTCGTGGAAGTGGTGCATGACGGAGGGGAACTCAACCGATCCAGTGCACCTGCTGAACGGCTTGAGATGCTTAGGCAGAGACTCAGCCTTGTTGAGATAAGCAGTGATGAAGGCTTTCTCAACTTGTTCCATGTAGAACATGATTCCCGGCATGCCGAACTGGAATGGCATTCTCTTGATGCGCAGGAGGTACCAGCAGCAGCGAGGGCAATACTTCTTCAGTTCGACTTGTCCCGCATTGCGGGCGCTGATCGTGAGTGGATTGGACGGTTGCTTCATGTCGTTGTCCTGGGAGAACGACGTTCTCCAGGGATTTGCTCCTTCGCGCAAGTTGCGCTGATTTGACGGTAGGTTTCGGCGTCGATGTATCAAACGCCCAGTGAGCAACAGAGGGGTTTATTTCTAAACGGGAGAGCACTGGCGGACGTATTCCAGGACGCTGAAATATTCACGCATTAGGCGACCAGGCTTGACGCGGAAATAACGCCGGCTCGTTGAAAGCTGAGAATGGTCCAACAGCTCTTGAAGGACTGCGGCTGACATCCCGGCATTGACGTTTCGCGTTGCAAACGAGTGCCGGAGCTGGTGGACATGGATATTCATTTGCACTTTGTCTCCTTCGCGAGATGTCCGCACCCGCTAGTTCATGCCATAAAACTCCATCGCGCTTTCGGCTAAGACCTTGCGGCGCATACTCCCGGGCAATTTCTCCGCGATCATCTGCGGCGCTCCCGGGAAGAAGCCGTCAGGATGCGGGTAGTCGGTCGCCCACAGAATCTTGTTCGCACCCAGGTAGTTCACCAGATGCGGCAGGCTGCCCT
>Ga0209517_10009888_pt1 | contig 10751 bp, 8 predicted proteins | sample PeaSoiMetSII2010_FD_187695 | JGI IMG/M metagenome (GOLD analysis project Ga0209517, IMG submission 187695) | Peat soil microbial communities from Weissenstadt, Germany - SII-2010 (SPAdes) (version 2) | ecosystem: Environmental > Terrestrial > Soil > Wetlands > Peat | place: Germany: Weissenstadt... | reverse complement strand
CATCACGCACACGGAGCTCAGCGTCATCGCCTTGATCGGGATCATCCTGCTGATCGGAATCGTCAAGAAGAATGCGATCATGATGATCGACTTCGCCATCGAAGTGGAAAGACGCGATCATAAGAGCCCCAAGGAGGCGGTGTTCGAGGCGAGCCTGCTGCGCTTTCGGCCCATCATGATGACGACCATGGCGGCGTTGTTGGGCGGCGTGCCCCTGGCGGTCGGCACCGGCATGGGTTCGGAACTGCGCCGCCCGTTGGGCATTGCGATCGTCGGCGGGCTGATCGTGAGTCAAATGCTGACCCTGTACACGACACCGGTGATCTATCTTTATATGGACCGTGTGAATACATGGATCTCCAAATTCGGTTTTGCCAAGTCCCCCACCGCGGGAACGGGAACCGCCGACGAGCCGGCAAGCTCATGAGACGAAGCAGCTTACTGTGCAGATTCGCCGCCGCCGCGGGCGTATTGAGTCTGGGCGGATGCAACTTTGCGCCGCGCTACGATCCGCCGAAGACCGAACCGTCCGCGGTATTCAAGGAGGCCGTGCCCGGCGCCGATGCGACGGCGCAAGGATGGAAGCTTGCGGAGCCGCGCGATGCCGCGATACGCAGCAATTGGTGGGAGATGTACGAGGATCCGCAGCTCAATGACCTTGAGGCGCGGGTCGCCATATCGAACCAAACCATCGTTGCGGCGGAGGCGAGTTACCGCTCCGCTTACGCTCTCGTGCAGGAAGCGCAAGCCCAGCTATTTCCCACTTTGAGCCTCGTCCCCAGCGTGACGCGTGCAAAGTCCAGCGCCGAGGTCGCCCAGATCGGCAGCGGCGGTGCTTCCACTGGCGCCACCCCAACGACGACGAGCGCTGCGCAGGGCACATCGGCCGGCACGCACAATATTTTCGCCTTTCCGCTCGAAGCGTCCTATCAGGTCGATTTGTGGGGCAGCATCCGCAATACCGTGGCCGAGAATCGTTTCTCGGCGCAAGCGAGCGCGGCGCAGCTGGCGAATGCGCTGCTCAGCACGCAGAGCACACTGGCGCAGGACTACTTCCAGCTGCGGGTGGCCGACGAACAGCGGCGCATCCTCGAGGTGACGGTCGCCGACTATGAGCAAAGCCTGCATCTGGTGCGCACGCTGGTCGAGAATGGCGTGGACTCGGAGGCGGATATTGCCTCGGCCGAATCGCAGCTCGAATCCGCGATGGCGTCTGCCACCGACGTCGGCATCGCGCGGGCGCAGTACGAGCATGCGATCGCCGTGCTGATCGGCGTGCCGCCGGCGAAATTTTCCATTCCCTATAAGCGCCTCAACCAGCCGCTGCCGATCATCCCGGTGGGGGTGCCTTCGGACCTTCTCGAACGCCGCCCGGACATAGCCTCAGCCGAGCGGCAGGTCGCGGCGACCAATGCCCAGATCGGCGTGGCACGCGCCGCGTTCTTTCCGAGTCTGACCTTGAGCGCCAGCGGCGGCTACGAGTCCACCGCCTTGAGCAGTCTGTTCAATCTCCCGAACCGCTTCTGGTCGGTGGGGCCCAGTTTGGCGCAATTGCTGTTCGACGGCGGCGCGCGCCGCGCGGCGGTCGCGCAGGCGCGGGCTCTGAATGAAAGCCAAACGGCCACCTACCGACAAACGGCTTTGAGTGCATTCCAGTCGGTGGAGGACGAATTGGCGGCGCTGCGGATTTTGTCGACGGAATTGGGCCAGGCGCACAAGGCCACGCTCGCGGCGAAGCGCGCCGTCGAGCTGACGGTCATGCTGTTCCGCAATGGCGTCGATAGCTACGTGAACGTCATCACGGCGCAAAATGCGTTTCTGGGCGCCCGTGAAACGGAGCTGGCCGTTCAATTGAAGCAGCTCTCGGCCAGCGTCAGTCTGATCAATGATCTGGGCGGCGGTTGGGGCGCATCGCAGTTGAGCCAAACGGAACGGATGGCGCAGCATCCGCCGGATGCCGGCAAAGCGCCCGTGGTGCCCGCGGAGAATGCCGGGCCGAGCGTACCGAATCCGCCGCCGATGCCGAGCGGCGAAATCCAACCTGACGACATCATCAAGCAAAACGACGAGGCGACCGGGCCGTAGGAGGCTCCTAACATTTCGCGTGGGCCGCGTTGGCTTGGCGGGTGGCGTCTGCGGCGTTGCGCGGCGCTGCCCTGTAGTACCATGAGAAAAAATGTGGACATCGGGTCCCGGAGTTTCCCGTTTTGCAAGACTTGAGACCGCGGCCCGCCGCGCAGCCGGCGTACCGGATTCTACTGGCGAGTTTGATCGGTACGACCATCGAGTTCTTCGATTTCTATATCTACGCGACGGCCGCGGTATTGGTTTTCCCCACATTGTTCTTTCCCAAGCAAGATCCGGCCACCGCGACGCTGCAGTCGTTCGCGACCTTCGCACTGGCCTTCTTCGCACGGCCCATCGGGTCGGCCCTGTTCGGACATTTCGGCGATCGCATCGGACGCAAGGCGACGCTGGTGACGGCGCTGCTGACCATGGGTATTTCCACGGTTCTCATCGGTCTGCTGCCGACCTATGCATCGATCGGCGTTATGGCGGCAGTGTTGCTGGCGCTATGCAGATTCGGACAGGGGTTGGGGTTGGGCGGTGAGTGGGGAGGTGCGGTATTGCTGGCTACCGAGAATGCGCCGCCGGGAAGGAGCGCATGGTACGGATGTTTCCCGCAGCTCGGCGCGCCTCTGGGGTTCCTATGCTCCACCGGCATTTTTTTAGCGATCGGCGCTACCCTGAGCAATGGCGACGTGTTGCGATGGGGCTGGCGCATTCCGTTTTTGGCGAGTGCGGTCTTGGTGCTCGTGGGATTGTATATTCGGCTGCAGCTGGTCGAGACGCCCGCATTCCAGCGCAGTATCGCGCAAGGCGAGCGGGTTCGCGTGCCATTTCTGGCGGTGGTTACGCAATATCCTCGGGAGCTGATCCTGGGCATCCTAGGGACGACCACGACCTTTTTGATTTTCTATCTGATGACGGTGTTCGCGTTGAATTGGGCGACCACGGCGCTCAACTTTCCACGCAGCGATTACTTGGTACTGCAGATGGTGGGGGTGCTGTTTTTCGGGCTGACCATACCAGTCTCGGCGCTAATCGCGGACCGGATCGGCGGCCGCTTGATGCTGATCTTCGCCACGTTCGCGATCATGGTATTCGGTTTCGCCTTTGCGCCCTTGTTCGGCGCTCACGACTCCGTCAAGGTATTCGCTTTCCTGGCACTCGGCTTCTCGCTGACGGGATTCACGTATGGCCCTCTCGGTAGCGCGCTGGCGTCATTGTTTCCGACGCCGGTGCGTTACACGGGCACATCGCTGACCTTCAACTTCGCTGGAATTCTGGGCGCATCGCTTGCTCCGTTGATCGCGACGCATCTATCCCTGACATATGGTCTAAGGTATGTGGGCTACTATCTGTCGGCAGCCGGACTCGTGACGTTGGTGGCTCTGTTGTTGATCGGGGAAAAACCGTGAATCGTTCGAAGAGCGGGTCACGCGCCGGTATCGGCGATGGAGTGCAGCCAGCGAGTGAGCGCGGCGACATCCATCGCGCCGTTTCGTCGCGCGATCTCTTTGCCGCCGCGAAAGACGATCATCGTCGGAATGCTTCTGATGTTGAATCTCGCCGCGGCTGCCGGCTCGTCTTCCGTATTCAATTTTGCAAACCGTACGTTGGGTTCGAGCTGCCGCGCGGTCGCTTCGAAGAACGGCACCATGGCGATGCATGGGCCGCACCAGGGAGCCCAAAAATCCACGACCAGAGGCAAATCGCCGCGACCCACATGCTTGTCGAAATTCGCCGCAGTCAGGGTGAGCGGCTTTCCCTCGAAAAGAGCGAAGTGACACTTCGGACAGCGCGGGGATTCGCGCAACCGATCGCGCGGCAGTCTAACTACCGAGTCGCAGTGCCCACACACCACGTGAACGATGTCACTCATCGGTCGCCCATCACTTCGGTTCAGCTACGAGTATGACAAACGTGTCCGGCACGATCGCAGGCCGCGGGTGCGGATGATCGGGCGTCGGCGGGGGAGTGTCGCCCAGGCGCGCTGCAGAGAGAAAAATCTTATGCGTAGCCGGATCCAGGGCCATGGTCCGCGCGCTCTTTTGGGTCTGCACCGTGGCAACGACCCGGTATTGATCCGGTGTTTCCTGATGGATCACGGTCAGGGTTCCATCGGCCCCATTGGAGCTGAATACGAATCCGAGATCGCGGTCGAAAACTGCCGCATCCGGCCCGTCCCCGATCGTTACGCGCGCGACCTGCTTGCCGGACACCGAATCGGTCACGGCCATGACCTGGTTCTCGCACACCGAGAACAGACGATGATTCGCGGCATCGATCGCAAGGCCGGTGGGATTCGAGCACCCCGGCACCGCCCAGGTAGCCTTGATCTTGAGCGATTTGGCGTCGATGGCGACGATCTTGGCGGCTTCGATTTCGATGTTGACGAACACGGTGCCCGCCGCATCGGTCGCCATGAATTCCGGCGGACCCGGGAGCATGATGCTGGCGAGAACTTGCAGCGTCATTGGGTCGAGCACGTCGATGTCATTGGTGGCGCCGTTGGCAGTGAACACGTGTTGAAGTCGTGGTTCATACAGGATGGCATCGGGCTTTTTTCCCGCTACCGGCGACTCTTGAATGACGTGGAGAGTATCGAGCTCGAATGCGGTCACCGTAGCGGCTCGGCCGTTACTGGTGTAGCCGCGCTTCAGTTCCGGGGCGAACGCGATTCCGTGAACGCCCGCCGTATTCGGAATGATGCCTGCCCGTCGCCCGCTCGACGTCTCAACGACATCGACACGATCGCCGCGGCTGACGAACAGTCTGGCACCGCTCGGTTCCAGCGCGAGGTAATCCCAGCCGCCGATACCGCCCAGTTGCCATATCGTCGATACGCCGTAGTCGGCGTTGGGTAGCGGCGATTCTTCGGCCGAGGATAACGATACTGCGGCGACTTGCAGAACGGTACAAACCACGATTGGTGTCAGTTTCTTGGACATCGTAAGTCCCATCCCCCTTGGCGATGTTCAAGTCTACCCGTAATGCCATGAGTTGAAACATTTGCGTGCTGTGCCTTGCGGCAGGGCGTCAAATAACCAATTGATATCTGAATTAGCGGAAAATATGAGTTCCGTCGCCATGCAGCCTCGCTCAACATGCTTGGCTGTACGTCGTGTTGGGAGATGGGGATGTCTTCACGCTTGGTCGTCGCGGCTTTTGCTTTTGGCGCCGCGGGCGTTTTTTTGAATTCCGCGAGTTTCGCGGACCTGACTACGGATACTTCAGCCACCGACGCGAACGATCTCGGCGAAGTGGTGGTCACAGCGCAGCGCAAGGAAGAATCGGTGCAAACCACCGTCAGGCGGCAGGCACCGCACGGCGGCGAGGTACGCCGCAGCCGCTTGAAGTAGGTATCATCGCCGCATGCCGCACGACATTCTGGGCAACCCGGTCAGCGCGATGCGCGACACCACTCTGCACGCCATCGATGATTTCATCGAAGGATATCTCGCCTATGAGACGCGCGCGGAACGCATCCTCGCGGCTGCGGAGGCTGAGCCGGATTGTTGTCTTGCGAACGTCTACGCAGGATATCTGTGGATGTTCCTCGAGGCGCCCGATGCCGCGTTGCGTGCGGCGAAGTATCTTGCCGCGGCGGAGAGAGCGGCGGCGGCGGCGACACCGCGCGAACAGCTGAATACCGCATTGCTGCGCGCCTGGGCGGCAGATGATCAGCCCGAGACGCTGCGGCTTTGCGATCATATCTCCGATCAGTTTCCACGTGATCTCGTCGTCGTCAAGACTCACCAGTATTTAGCGTTCAACCGCGGCAACTTTCCGGAAATGCTGCGCGTGGCGTTGAAGGTACTCGAACGGAACGCCGATATTTCCTACATGCACGGCATGACGGCGTTTGCGTACGAACAATGCCACCTGCTGGATGCGGCCGAAGATGCGGCACGCACCGCGCTCGACCTGCGCCGCAAGGAACCGTGGGCGCAACATGCGCTCGCGCACGTCATGCTGACCCGCGGTCGGATCGACGAGGGTTCGCGTTTTCTCGAAGGGGTGCAGGACACCTGGACTGATCTGAACTCATTCATGATTACGCACCTATGGTGGCACCTGGCCCTGTTCTATATCAGCCAGGGACGCCAAACGAGCGTGCTCGATATCTACGACCGCTATTGTTGGGGCGTCGCCAAGAGTTACTCGCAGGACCAAATCGGCGCCGTTTCACTGCTTGCACGGATGGAAATTGCCGGTATCGATGTGGGCGAGCGTTGGCAGGACGTCGGCGAGCATCTCGCGGCGAGGGCGCACGATACCGTGCTGCCGTTTTTGAGCATGCAATACCTGTACGGGTTGGCGCGCGCGGGGCGATTGGAAGCCGAGGTGTTGTTGCGTTCGGTTCGGCATGCCGCGAAGAGGGCCCGGCCCTACGCGCGCGAAGTCTGGCAGGACGTCGCATTGCCCGCGTGCGAAGGACTGCATGCCTACGCACAGCGAAGCTTCGACACGGCATGGCGGCGGTTGAACGTGGCGATGCCGCGAATGATCGAAGCGGGTGGTAGCCATGCGCAGCGCGACTTGTTCGAACAAATCATGCTCGATGCAGCGATCAAGAGCGGGCGCTTGACGCCGGCGCAACACATCCTCGAGTTGCGGCGAATGGCCGATCCCGATGGCGTTCCGGTGAATTCGGCTCTCGCTCAAGTTTACGCCGAATTGGGACTACCGCATCTCGCCGAGCAAGCTCGTGTGCGCGCCGCGTTGACTCGCTCCAAACACCCTGATTGAGAGAACCCATGCCTGCCGACATTCCCGTCAGCGTATTCAAGACCATCGACGCGCGCCGCGACGAACTCGTGGAGCTGACGCGTCAACTGATTGACTTTCCCACGGTGAATCCGCCCGGCGAGGCCTACCGGCCTTGCGCAGAATTCATCGGCCGGCGTCTGGAGACGCGCGGCTTCCGCATCGCCTACGTGCGTGCCGAGGGGACGCCTGGGGACAATGACCGATATCCGCGCACCAATGTCGTCGCGCGTCGCGAGGGCGGGGTGCCGGGACCCTGCGTCCATTTCAACAGTCATATCGACGTCGTTGAGACCGGTAGCGGTTGGACGGTGGATCCGTTTGCGGGCGTCGTGAAGAGCGGGAAGCTATTCGGCCGCGGTGCGTGCGACATGAAGGGCGGTCTCGCAGCGTCGATCGTCGCCATCGAAGCGTTGATCGATTGCGTCGCAGACCTGCCGGGCGTGCTGGAAATATCGGGAACGGTGGATGAGGAGTCGGGCGGATACGGCGGCGTCCATTATCTGGCCGAGCGCGGCTGGTTCTCACCGCCGCGGGTCGATCACGTCATCATCCCCGAGCCGCTCAATGTGGATCGGGTGTGCATCGGTCATCGCGGCGTCTGGTGGGCGGAGATTGAAACGCTGGGACGAATCGCTCATGGGTCGATGCCGTTCCTCGGCGATTGCGCCGTGCGGCACATGAACGCCGTGCTCGACCGCTTCGAACGGGATTTGTACCCGAAGCTGCTGGCGCGGAACACCGATATGCCGGTCGTGCCGTCGGGCGCGCGCCACTCGACCCTGAACATCAATTCCATTCACGGTGGCCAAGCAGAACAGGCGAGCGGTTTCCCTGCGCCGTGCGTGCCGGACTCCTGCCGCATGGTGATCGACCGGCGATTGTTGATCGAGGAAAGCATTGACAGCGCCAAGGGCGAGGTCATCGATCTCCTGAATCGGCTGGCCGGGGATCGCGCGGGGTTCGCTTACCGGATACGAGACCTCTTCGAAGTCGTGCCCATCATGGCCGATCGTGATGGGCCCGTTGCCAGCGCTACCGCGCAGGCCATCCGCCGCGTGATCGGTCGCGATCCCGAATTCGTTTGCTCGCCGGGCACTTACGACCAGAAGCATATCGATCGTGTGGGTAAATTGAAGGACTGCATCGCCTATGGACCGGGTATCTTGGATCTTGCTCACAAGCCGGACGAGTACGTTCTCATCGACGACATGGTGACGTCCGCGAAAGTGATGGCGCTGGCCGCGTGGTCGCTGCTGCATACAACCGCATGAGAACAGCTGCGCCGGGGTGCCTAGCGCTGTTATTGACGCTATCCCTCGCAGGTCTCGCGACCGGCGCCGGCGCCGAGGGCAGGGCGACCATCGGCATGCAACTCGAGCCCCCGATTTTGGATCCCACTGCGAATCCCGCCGCCGCCATATCGGAGGCGTTAGATGGCAACGTATACGAAGGGCTGGTGCAATTCGCCGCGGATGGTTCGGTGCTGCCGCAGCTCGCCGCATCCTGGGACCTATCAAAGGACGGATTGACCTATATCTTTCATCTGCGGCAGGGCGTGCATTTTCATGACGGCACGCCATTCGACGCCGCCGTCGCAAAATTCTCGTTGGACCGGGCACGCGCGCCCGCCTCGGTGAATCCACAGAAGTCGCGCCTGCGGGCAATTCGAGACGTCGACGTCATCGATGGGCGTACGTTGCGGGTCTCATTGAGCCGTCGATCCGGCGGCCTGTTGCAATCCCTGGCTTGGGGATCCATGGTGATGGTTGCACCGGCTTCCGCTACGGACAATGCGCGGCATCCCGTAGGCACCGGACCGTTCCGATTTTCCGAATGGAGACGTGGGGACTCGCTCACGCTGGAGCGCTATGACGATTACTGGGGTCAGCCCGCGCAGCTCGATGCGGCCACCTTCAAATTCATTTCAGATCCGAGCGCCGCGTATGCGGCACTGATGGCGGGCGACGTCGACGCTTTCGACAATTATCCCGCTCCGGAAAGCTTCGCGCAGTTCGCCGCCGATGCGCGCTTCGCCGTGTTCGTGGGGTCGACGGAAATGGAGACCATCCTGGCCCTCAACAACCGGTACGCACCGTTGAACAATCTGATGGTGCGGCGGGCCATTCTGCATGCGCTCGATCGCAACGCCATCATCGACGGCGCCATGTATGGTTACGGCACGCCGATCGGCAGCCATTTTCCGCCGCGTAACCCAGCCTACGTGGATCTCACTAGGCAGTATCCGCACGATGTGGCGCAGGCGAAGGCGCTGTTGGCAGCAGCGGGATATCCCGGCGGATTTTCGTTATCGCTCAAGCTGCCACCGCCGAGTTATGCGCGCCGGGCCGGCGAAATCATCGCGGCGCAGCTTAGGAAGGTGGGCATCCGGGCCAAAATCGAGTACCTCGAGTGGGCGCAGTGGCTGGACCAGGTTTATGCGCGCCATGACTTCGACATGACCGTCGTGGGGCATGCCGAGCCCATGGATTACGACATCTACGCGCGCGATGATTACTATTTCGGCTATTCCAGCCCTGATTTCAAAGCATTGATCGCGGCGCTGGAGGAAACCGTCGATCCGGTGGAGCGCCGCGAGCTGTTGCAGCGTGTGCAACACAAGCTAGCCGACGACGCGGTCAACGGGTTCTTGTTCCAGTACCCGAAGCTCGCGATTTGGAATGCGCATCTGGAAGGACTGGTATTCGACAACGTGTTGGGCCTCGTCGAACTCAAAACTGCCCACTACTCCGGGACGAGCGGAGCTGTGCTATCCCCCGTTCGCGCGAACTCGCCGCAGTCGTTTCGCGTCCTGGCTTGGTTCGGCGGCGCGGCGGTTGCGTACTTGATGGTGCTGGCGGCACGGCGTTTCGGTTTCGCGTTTCTGGGCGGCCGGCTCGCGGTACTGCTGGGCACATTCATTGTCGCCACCGCGATCGTCTTCTTCATCGTGGAAGTCGTTCCTGGGGATCCGGTGCGCTACATGATGGGGCTGCAGGCCGATCCAGATGCGATGAGCGCGTTGCGTCATCAGTTGGGTTTGGATGTCGCGCCCCTGCCGAGATATTTCATCTGGATCACGGGCCTCCTTCATGGCAACCTTGGCTTGAGCTATACCTACCGCGTTCCGGTAGGATCGCTGATCGCGGAGCGCCTGCAGGTCTCATTGCCGCTCGCGCTATACGCCCTGCTGGTCTCCACCACGATTGCGTTCCCGGTTGGATTGATTGCAGCGGCGCGTCGCGGTTCCCCCACCGATTGGGTGTTGACCGGCATGACACAGATTGGATTGGCCGTTCCCAACTTCTGGCTGGGGTTGTTGCTCGTGCTGCTGTTCGCGGTGGGTCTGCATTGGGTATCGGCCGGCGGATTTCCAGGGTGGAGCGCGGGATTTTGGCCGGCGGTGCGTGCCTTGACGTTGCCGGCGATCGCGCTTGCCGCGCCGCAGGCCGCGATACTCGCGCGGGTATTGCGCGGGTCGCTGATCGAGACCCTGCATGAGGACTATATTCGCACCGCGCGCGCCAAGGGCGCCGGTGAATGGCAGGTGTTGTGGCGGCATGCTCTGCCTAACGCTCTGGTGCCCGTGCTGACCATACTCGGAATGCAGTTTTCATTTCTTCTGGCGGGCGCCGTCATCATCGAGAACGTTTTTTTCCTTCCGGGTTTGGGAAGACTCGTCTTCCAGGCCATCGTGCAGCGCGATCTCATCGTGGTGCAAGGGGTGGTCGTGATCTTGGTTGTAGTCGTGGTGATGGTGACGTTTACCGTCGATCTTGCATACGTATTGGTGAACCCTCGACTACGGGCGGTGCACGACTCATGAAGAATCGAGCTACCCGCGGCGCTTCCTACGGATGGGGCGCAGGAATCACATTGGCCTTCATGGGTATGGCGGTACTTGCCAAGTTCTGGAC
>Ga0209517_10009887_pt1 | contig 10751 bp, 9 predicted proteins | sample PeaSoiMetSII2010_FD_187695 | JGI IMG/M metagenome (GOLD analysis project Ga0209517, IMG submission 187695) | Peat soil microbial communities from Weissenstadt, Germany - SII-2010 (SPAdes) (version 2) | ecosystem: Environmental > Terrestrial > Soil > Wetlands > Peat | place: Germany: Weissenstadt... | reverse complement strand
GGTGTACTTGCTGGTGCGCAGGAGAGAAGGCGTCGGCATGGGCGATGTGTTTTTGCTCGGCATGGTCGGCGCGTTCCTCGGATGGCCGGGGGTATTGTTCACGATGTTCGTCGGCTCGATTCTAGGGGCAATAGGTGGCGTCGCGTTCGCGTTGAGCGGCGCTGTGTCGGTTCCCCCCGAGGAAGAGGTCCCCGCGGCGATCGCGCAGGTCACTGGCGTGCGCCGCGGCGATCCGGGGCCCCTCGACGAGGGCGGTGACGACGTATCGCTGATGCGCACCGAAGTCCCGTTCGGCCCATTCCTAGCGCTGGCGGCCGCATTTTACGCGCTCTTCCAGCCGCAACTGTTGCACTGGTATCTTTCGCGCTGATGGGCAGAGGCTTTTTTATCACGCTTGAGGGCGTTGAAGGCTCCGGCAAGACCACGCAGACCGCGCTGGTGGCTGACGCGCTGCGCCTCGCCGGCCATCGCGTGACTGTAACCCGTGAGCCGGGCGGAACGCGCGCGGGCGAGGCGATTCGCGCGATCTTTCTCGATCCTGCGGTTTCGCTCCATGCCGCCGCTGAGTTGTTGCTGGTGCTTGCCGACCGCGCGCAGCACGTGCGCGAGAAACTCAAGCCGGCGCTCGCCGCGGGCGAAATCGTCCTGTCCGACCGCTACTCCGATTCGACGGTGGCCTATCAAGGCTATGGGCGCGGCCTCGATCTGAAGCTTCTCGAGGAACTGAACCGGCTGGCCAGCGACGGCGCGCGACCCGATCTCACGATCGTGCTCGATCTCGCGGTTGAGACCGGCCTCGAGCGCACGCGCGCACGAGTCCGCGGCGATGTGCGCGGTCCCGATCGTTTTGAGGGTGAGCAGGTCGAGTTCCATCGCCGCGTGCGCGAGGGTTTCCTGACGATCGCGCGCGACGAACCCGACCGTGTCAGGACGATCGACGCGACCGCTCCAGTCGCCGAGATTACCGCGCGCATCGTCGCGGCAATAACCGAACTGGTGACGCGCTAATGTCGCTCGCGGGCGTCGCTGGAAATCGCGAGCTGATCGCCGGGCTCGAAGCCGAACTCGCGCGCCGCCCCGCGCATGCATATCTCTTCGCCGGTCCGCGGGGTGTCGGCAAGTCGATTGTTGCGCGCGGGATCGCGCACAATATTCTCTGCGAGCGTTCTCCGGGCGCGCAATTTTGCTGCAATCCCGCCGACTGTCCCGTGCGCTCGGCGCCGGCTACGCCCGCCCGCGGACGCGCCGCCGCCACCGCAGCCGCCCCGCGATGCGACTGTTGTGCGGCTTGCGTGCAGGTCGCCCTCGGGGTGCATCCGGATTATGTTTACGTGGCGCGCCAGCCCAATCGCAGTGATCTGCTGATCGAACAGGTGCGTGATTTGATCGAACGGCTGGGCGTGCGGCCGTCGCGCGGACCGCGGCGGATCGCGATCATCGATGATGCCGAAACGCTCAACTTGCCGGCGCAAAATGCCCTGCTGAAAACGCTCGAAGAGCCACCCGGCCACACCATGATGATTCTGGTCACGAGCAGTGAGCGCGCCCTGCTCGATACGGTGCGATCGCGCATGCGGCCGGTGCGTTTCGGGCCGCTAAGCGTTGCCGAGATCGCGGGCGTGCTGGAGGGGCAAGCGAAGGTTGAGCCCGTACGGGCCAAGGCGATCGCGCCGCTGGCCCGCGGCAGCCTCGCTCGCGCCCTGGCACTGGCGCAGGGGGAGGAGCCGCCGGTCAAGGAACTGATCGAGGCGCTCGGCCGCGCGGCCAAACTCGATTTCGCCGGCGCGCAGGCAATCGCGCAGGAGCTGTTCGGCGCGCGCGATCAGGCGGTGGGAAATTTCGAGCTAATCGCGCGGTTGCTCGAGGAAATGCTATGCTTCAAGCTGCTCGGAACAGAGCTGATGGCGCCTGCTCCGGAAGCCGCCGCGGCGATGGCCGAAATTGCCGCGCGCAGCAACGCCGCCGCACTCGCGCGGGTCGCAGTTGCGGCGCTGGCGGCCGCCATGGCGGTTGACGAGATGGCGAATTCGAGACTTCAGGCCGAGCAATTCTGGATCGGCGCGGGACAAGCGCTGCGGGGTGAATAGTGGCCGGCGAGATCGATCCCTTCGAAACCAGCGCGGACGAGCCCAAGATTGTCGCCGTCAGCCTTCAGCAGACCGGCCACCTGTACAACTACCTTACCGGCGGACTCGAACTGAAGCGCGGCGACCGCGTGCTGGTCGAGGGCGAAGCCGGCGTTCGCCTGGGCACGATCGAAATCGAACCTCATGAGCCGGCGCGGACGCTGGACCTCGCGGCGATGCGCCCGGTGGTGCGCCTCGCGCAGGAAAGCGACCTGCGCATCGAAGAAGATACCCTCAGCCGCGAACATAATGCGCAGCGCCTGTGCGTCACCCGCATCCGCGAGCGCGATCTGCCGATGAAGCTGGTCACCGTCGATTACACTTACGATGGGCGTAAGGCGATCTTCTATTTCACGGCGGAGAACCGCGTTGACTTTCGCGATCTGGTGCGCGATCTCGCGAACACGCTGCGGGTGCGCGTCGAGATGAAGCAGATCGGCGCGCGGGACGAATCGAAAGTGACTGGGGGGCTGGGCCCATGCGGCCGCGAGCTATGTTGCTCGTCATGGTTGCGCGATTTCGAGGCGGTGACGGTCAAGATGGCGCGCGATCAGGGCCTGGCGCTCAATCCGTCGCGGCTGGCCGGCATGTGCGGCCGGCTGAAGTGCTGCCTGCGTTACGAATATGCGACTTACGCCGAACTCAAACGGGCGCTGCCCAACCTCGGCCGCCACGTCGAATCGGTGCAGGGCAACGGCAAAATTATCCGCCAGAACATTCTCAAGCAGACCGTCCTGATCCAGCGCGCAGAAGACGGCGGCGTAGTCGAAGCCACGCTGGAAGATTTAGTCGAACAGCGCCCGCAGTAATTACCCTCACCCGGCGAGCGCAGCGCTCGCCGACCTCTCCCTGGTCAGGGAGAGGTGTAAGACGCCGTGCTCGTCGCGAGAATGGGCGCTGGAATTTTGCCTCTCCCGCGCCTGCCGACTGATCGGCAGGCGCAAGCCGGGAGAGGCCGCCGGGCGAGTTGCTCTCGCAACTTGCCCGGCGGGTGAGGGCGGCGCTGCGGAAAGGCACCGGCACGGAGGCCGGCGCTACGGGAACCGGCGCTACGGGAACCAGCGCTACGAGAACTCGCGAGCGTCGCTTTCCAAGCCAAATCGCTTCGCGCAGAATAATGAGACAGGACCGTGGCTGACCGAATCCACATCACGACGGCGATCTTCTACAGCAACGGGCCGCCGCACGTCGGCCATGCCTCGGAGGCCTTTGCCGCCGACGTCTTCGCCCGCCATCACCGGCGCAAGGGCGACATCGTCACATTTGTCACCGGCACCGACGAGCACGGCGACAAGAATTACCGCGCCGCTGCGGCCGAAGGACTCAAGCCCAAGCCGTTCGTCGATCGAATCGCGGCGGCATTCAAGGACACCTTCGCGGAACTCCAAATCAGCTACGACTATTTCGTCCGCACCACCGACCCGGCGCATCAGAAGTTCGTGCAGCGGATGCTGCAGCGCGCTCACGAATCCGGCGATATCTACTTCAAGGACTACGAGGGCCTCTACTGCGTCGGATGCGAGCGCTTCTATACCGAAAAGGAACTGCTCGAAGGCGGAATCTGCCCGGCGCACAAGACTCCGGTCGAAAAGATCAAAGAGGGCAACTATTTCCTCAAGCTCGAAAAGTATCGCCCGCAGATTCTGAAGCGCATCAACGACGATCATGAGTTCATCCGGCCCGAGCGCTACCGCAACGAGGCGCTGAACATGCTGGCCGAGCCGCTGGAGGACTTGTGCATCTCGCGTCCCAAGTCGCGGCTCGATTGGGGAATCGAGCTGCCGTTCGACTCGAAGTACGTCACCTACGTCTGGTACGACGCGTTCTGGGCGTACCTCAGCGAGTTGCCGGAGGCCGGCGACGAGTCGCTCGATTCGCTCAGGAAGATCATGCCGGTCACCGAGCACTTCATCGGCAAAGACATCCTCAAAACGCACGCGACCTACTGGCCCGCGATGCTGCTCGGAGCGGGACTGCCGCTGTACCGCCATCTGAATGTCCACGGATGGATCAACTTCGGCGGCGAGCGGATGTCGAAAAGCTCGGGCAATATGCCCGATCCGATCGAGTATCAGAAAAAGTACGGCACCGACGTGCTGCGCTTTTTCCTGATGAGGGAAATCACCTACGGCCTCGACAGCGATTTCACCGAGGAACGGTTGATCGAGCGCTACAATGCCGACCTCGCCAATGATCTGGGCAATCTGACCAGCCGCGTGCTCGCGATGGCGGCGCGCTACTTCAATGGCGAAGTGACCGAAAGCGCGAGAGGCCGAAGCGGACCGTTCGAGGCCGGATTCTACGCCTCTCTCGATTCCCTCGCGAAGGTCGTTGATTTTGATCTCCACGCTCTCGCCTTCAGTCACGCGCTCGAGCGGATTTGGCAAACGCTAGATACGGCCAACAAATATGTCGTTCACACCGAACCTTTTAAACTGGCGAAGGACCCGGCTAGCCTCCCCCAAGTCGCGCAGATTCTCGCCAATCTGCTCGAAGGACTGCGCGTCGTCGCCGACGTGCTCGAACCGTTCATGCCGATCACGTCGGCGCGGATGTTCGAGATGCTCGCCGTGGACGAAAAGACCGCGCGCGCGCCGTTCGGCGAGGGCATCAGGAAGGGCCATCGCGTCAATCCGCCCGTGCCCCTTTTCCCGCGAATCGAGAAAGCGAAGTGAGCGCCTGGCATGAAGATGACGACTTCTGGGAGACCTTCGGGCCGTACATATTCACGGACGCGCGCCTCGATGCTGCACGTTCGGAAGTCGATTCGTTGATCAAGCTGCTCGGCCTTGCGCCCGGAGCAAGCATCCTCGATCTGTGCTGCGGCCCGGGGCGGCATGCGCTCGAACTCGCGCGGCGCGGTTATGCCGTTACAGGTGTGGACCGGACCGTGCGCTACCTGGATCGCGCGCGCAAGCTCGCTGCCGGCGAGCGCCTGCCGGTCGAGCTGGTTTGCGCTGACGCGCGGGCGTTCCGGCGGCCTGACGCATTCGACGCGGCGCTGAATCTCTTCACGTCGTTCGGATACTTCGACGATCCGGCCGACGATCTGACGGTTGCGCGTAACCTGTGCGGATCGCTCAAACCAGGCGGGCGTCTGGTCGTCGATATGAACGGCAAAGAGGTTCTCGCGCGAATCTTCCGCCAGCGTGACTGGAACCGCCTTCCCGACGGCACGCTGTTTCTCGAAGAACGGAAACTGATCGGAGCGTGGGAGCGGATCGAAAGCCGATGGACTCTGGTCCGTTCCGGCGGAATCAAGGAAGGCGTGACCTCGGTCCGGATCTATGCGGCAACGGAGCTCGCCGCGCTGCTTCGAAACGCGGGCTTCGGCGCCGTTACGTTCTATGGCAGCCTTGCCGGCACGCCATACGACAATCGCGCGGAGCGATTGGTCGCGCTCGCCACGAAGTGATCGGACTCGTCGACACGCACTGCCATCTGGCCGATCCGAAGCTTTACGCCGGCCTCGAAGGCGTGCTCGCGCGCGCGGCCGCCGCCGGAGTGAGTACGATTATCTCGGTCGGCGCGATCGGGCCGATCGAGAACGACCGGCGCACGGTCGAGATTGCGGAAAGCCGCACGCGAGTGTTCGCCGCCGTGGGAGTGCATCCGCATGATGCCAAGGACTGCGACGCGGCGCGAATCGCCGAGTTGCGCGATCTGGCGCGATCGAAAAAAGTCGTCGCGATCGGCGAGACCGGTCTCGATTTCCATTATATGCACTCGCCGGCCGGCGCGCAGGAAGCCTCGCTGCGGCGCCATCTGGAGCTGGCCGGGGAGCTCGGGCTGCCGGTCGTGATCCATTGCCGCGACGGCGAGCGGCGCGTGATCGAGATCGTGCGCGAAATCGGGATGCCAGCGGCAGGTGGCGTGATCCATTGCTTCACCGGCGACCTCGCGGCTGCGCGCGAATTCGTCGAGCTCGGATTTTGCATCTCGTTTTCCGGAATCCTGACCTTCCGCAACGCGAATGCGCTCCGAGCGACGGTTGCCGCGGTGCCGGACGACGCCGTGATGGTCGAGACCGACGCGCCGTATCTCGCGCCCGAGCCCTACCGCGGCAAGCTCAACGAGCCGGCGTTCGTGGTCAGAACGCTGGAAGTGCTCGCGCGTATCCGGGGCCTCGAGCCGGATCGTCTGGCCGCGCAGATCGCGGCCAACTCGGCGCGCCTCTTCCGTCTTCCGCCTGCTTAGCGAAGCGGGCTTAACGGCGCGATTAGATTGCTCGATCGCTCCGCTTGCATAACCCCAGCTTTACTGGCCCCAGCGCGAAGCATAAAGTGAGGTCGCCTCGGACGCAGCTCCAAGTCGAATCCCGACATCGATTCTGACATCTGTCGCGTGCGCTTCCTGGCAAGAATAGGAGGTTGCACGTGATGCCAAGCTCTGCCGCCGCACAACTATCTTCGACCGAGGCCCTGCAGGAACGGGCGGGCTCGACGCGCGACAGCCGGCGCCTGGGCCAAATCCGGCCCTGGGAGTGGCCGTGGTGGCGCACTTCGGAGAACGACCTGTTTGTGTTCCTCTGGGTTGTGCTGATCCATGTCACCGCAGTGGTCGGCCTCGTGCTCTATCCGCTGCCGGGATGGAGGGTGTTCCTGGGCGCGATCGGGCTCGCGTGGATAGGCGGCATCGGGACCACCGTCGCATACCATCGGGCGACGGCCCATCGCGCGCTCAAGCTGAATCCATGGGTGCGTTCGGTGCTGATTTTCTTCGCGGTGGCCAACGGCTCGGGCAATCCGCTCACCTGGGCTGCCGCCCATCGGCTCCATCATGCCAAGGCCGACACGCCCGACGATGTCTCGAGCCCGATGTGGGGCGGCTTCTGGTGGGCGCATCTCAGATGGCTCTGGCAAGCCGGCGATCCGCCGATCGATCGCTACTGCTCCGATCTCAAGTCGCTGGCGGCCTGGCGCTGGATGCAGCCGCCGATACTCGCGCTGTCTTTTCTCGGCCCATTGTATTTCGGCGTGTGCGCCTTCTTCTGGCTCGGCGCGATCCGGCTGGTGTTCTCACTGCACGCCCAATGCTTTGTCAACAGCATCTGCCATAGCGAGCCGGGTGTCGCGCTGGGAGAGGACTCGAGCCGCAACGTCGCGTGGCTCGGCCTGATGCACTTTCTCCAGGGCGAGAACTGGCATCGGAACCATCATGCGCGCCCGGGCTCGGCGCGGCTGGGATGGTCGTGGCGGCAGCCCGACGTGGGCTATCTGTTTATCGTCGCGCTGGAACGGATGCATCTGGCCACCGACGTTCGCCGGCCGCACGCGCAGGATCGCCTCGATCTCGCGAGCTGAATCCGGTTCGCGGTCCCGCACCCAATCGATCGCCTCGCCTGAAATCGCCGGCCATCGGAACCACGGCCATCACATCAGGTTGGCGTTGTATCGAAGTCTACAATTAGTAGAGCTATATTATCTACTAGTATGTGTTCAATGTTGACTTATAGTCGGCTCGCCGCAAGAATCGGAATCAATGGCGCTCTCGGCTCATCTTCAGCTTCCTGGAATGACGGTAACGCCGTCGCCGTTTGCTGCAAGCGAGCTGCCGTGTGCAATTTGCACCCAGCCGCACGAATGGCTGGTGATGCGCCAGACCTGCTGCGACGCGATCGCGGTCTGCGCGCGCTGTCTCGATAGCGTTCGCAGCATGGCTGCGCCGCTGATGTCCCGGAAGCGGGCGGGGCGGCGGCCGGCCTCCTGATAGCTTCCGCCTGCGCCAGTTCCGCTCTCCCGGGTTTCCCGCGATTCACGGTCATCTCCCGTTCGTTCCCGATGTGCGCTATGGTCGGTCGCCGCGATATTGCGACGACACGATCGGCTGCGCGTGTCTTCTGAAGGAGGCATCGATGAAATTCGGCACGTTCCTGTTTCAGACCCAGGGATCGAGTCTGGCGGCAATCGCGCGCAAGGCCGAAGAGCTGGGCTTCGAGTCGCTCTGGATTCCCGAGCATATCCTGCTGCCCGTCACCTACAAATCGCGCTATCCGTACAGCGCCAGCGGACGGCTGCCGGCGCCGCCCGAAACTCCGCTGCACGATCCGATGCTGGCGCTGGCGTATGTGGCCGGAATCACGAGCAAGATCCGGCTGGCCACGGGAATTTTCGTGATGCCGCTCCGCAACCCGTTCGCGACCGCCAAGGCGGTCGCAAGCCTCGACGTGCTGTCCGGCGGGCGATTCATCTTCGGGGTCGGAATCGGATGGCTCGAAGAGGAATTCGTGGGCGTCGGGATGGACTTCAAAGACCGCGCGCGGCGCACGCGCGAATATATCGCGCTGATGAAAGAGCTGTGGAGCAAGCGCGAGCCGGTCTACCACGGACGCACCGTCGCAATCGGAGGTTTCGGGTTCGAGCCCAAGCCCGTGCAGAAGCCCCATCCGCCGATAGTGCTTGGCGGCCATACCGAGCCATCGCTGAAGCGAGCGGCGCAGATCGGCGACGGATGGTACGGAATCGCCGAAGACCTGGAACAGACGCGCGGGATAATCGCGCGGCTTCGTGAGCACGAACGCGCGGCCAATCGCACCGCGCCGCTCGAGATCACGGTCAGCCCCCGGCTAGGAGGCCAACTGACCCTCGAGCAGGCCCGCGAACTCGCCGCGATGGGCGTCGCGCGGATTATCCTGGCCGGCGGTCCGGGCACTCGCGACGCACTCGCCGCGATGGAGCAGTACCAGCAGAATCTGTTGTCGGAGTTCTAGCGCACGTGGGTTGAGAATGACCGGCGGGACGCCGGTCCTACTTCAGAAGGACCCTGCGGCACAGAAGCAGAGCGCGATCCGAAGTAGGGCCGGCGTCTCGCCGGCCTTCTTCGCGATCACATTTTCGGCGCGATCGGTAGCGTCAGATGCGACGCGAAAGCGTGATCGTGCATCACGGTCTGCAGCGCGGGGCGGGTCTCGGCGTCGGCGAACAGGTCGTGCCCGGTGTTCGGATTGCGATCGAAGCGCGGGAAGTTGCTCGAGCTTACCTCCAGCCTGATCCGATGGCCGGCCAGGAAGAGGTTGGCGGTTGACCACAGGTCGATCGTGAATTCGTAAACCTTGCCGGGCGTCATCAGCACCGCCGCCGAGCGCGACTCGCGATACCGCGCGCGGATTATCCCGTCGGTAAGATTGCGCGCGAAGCCGCACGGCGAAACGTCAACCAGCTTGGCGGTGAAGTCGGTATCGGGCGCGGACGAGGCTGCGAACAGCGTCAGCGTCACGGGGCCGATCACTTCGAGGTTCTGGGCCAGCGGCTCGGTCGAATAGACCAGCACGTCGGCGCGATGCTCGATCGAGCTCTGATCGAACGCGCCGCCGCGCAGCGCGGGCGGATAGCAGCATAACCCGCCGCCGCGGGTCGGAGCCGGATCAAGCGGGTTGTAGAGAAATGAGTCAGGCGGTTCGAGGCCCGGCGCATCGGCCGACAGCGCTCCGTCGCCGAATGAGCTGTTGGCGCGGCCCCTGCTGTGCAGGTAATAGCGGCGAAACTCGGTGCCGGGAATCGGCCAGTCCTGGTAGTCGCGCCATTGGTTGGCGCCCATCACATAGATTCTGGCCGCGCGGTCCTCGTTGGCGCCGTTTGGTTTGCCCTTGAGCCAGTAGTCGAAAAACCGTAGCTGCGCCCCGTCAACATCGGCGGAGATCGGGCTCGAGCGGTAGCCGTAATCGACGTCGCCGACCAGATTGGTGAAGGGTACCGAATGGTTCCACGGACCCATCATGAGGCGCTGGCTGGCGCGTGCCGCCTCGCCGGCGCCGCGCGACTTCATCCCGAGGTAGTTGCGAATCGTGCCGCCCTGGAAGATGTCGTGCCATCCGCCGATGTTCAGCGCCGGCACGTTGATCTTCGCGTGATGCTCCTCGATCGAGAGCCCGCGCCAGTAGTCGTCGTAGCCCGGATGCTCCAGCCAATCGAAGAAGAACGGCGCGCCGGCCTTGAACATCGGGAACTCCTTGAGCGGAGTGAAGTTCATCTGCTCGACCATCCGATCGATGCTGCCGATCACGGTTCCGATCTCAGCCGCCGCGGCCGGATTGGATCCGCGTTCGCGCAGCAGCCGGGCAAGTCCGAGCGAAATCATGCACCAGCTCACGTTGAAGTAGAGCGCGAACGCGCCGCCCTGGTAAGTCCATCCGTCGTGATAGTCGCTGGCGGTGACCGAGGGCGCCATCGCCTTGAGACTCGGCGGCGCGAGCGTGGCCGCCAGCCATTGCGTCGCGCCCATGTAGGACGGCCCGTAGGTGCCGACCTTGCCGTCGGACCAGGGCTGGCGCGCCGCCCACTCGATCGTGTCGTAGCCGTCGCGTGGCTCGTCACTGAAGCAGGTGAAGGCGCCGTCCGAGGCGAAGCGCCCGCGGCAATCCTGGATCAGCACGTTGTAGCCCGCACCCGCCGCGCGGAGCGCATCGAGGGTCATCATCGAGATTCCCGGCATCGACTTGTCGTAGGGCGTGCGATTCAACAACACCGGAAGTTTCTCCGGGCCGTCGGGCCGGTAGAGGTCGGCGCGCAGCACGCATCCGTCGCGCATCGGGATGTCGAGGTTCTTTTCGACGATGATTCTCGGCATGGCGGTACCCCGTGCTTCGCTTGTAGCCTGCGCTTTCCGATCGCATCAAGCCCGCCGCGA
>Ga0209517_10009884_pt1 | contig 10754 bp, 10 predicted proteins | sample PeaSoiMetSII2010_FD_187695 | JGI IMG/M metagenome (GOLD analysis project Ga0209517, IMG submission 187695) | Peat soil microbial communities from Weissenstadt, Germany - SII-2010 (SPAdes) (version 2) | ecosystem: Environmental > Terrestrial > Soil > Wetlands > Peat | place: Germany... | reverse complement strand
CCGAAACTGAAAACGCCGCGGGGGAGGCGTTTGGCGACCGGCAACTGGAACGGGTCGTACGCAATAATCGATTGCAGCCGGCCTCCGAGCTGTCGCGTCAAGTGCTCTCCGAACTCCAGAGGTGGCGACCTGCTGCAGTGAACCAGCAGGATGACATTACGCTCATCGTCGTCGATGTTCTTTAGCTGACCCGGCACCCATCTAAAAAGCCACCAAACAGTGCTGTGAGTTTCTGACACCGGCGAACCGAGGGGTTTGTCAACTGTTGTTATCTCGCTTTCACACAAGTGACCCGTTTCTGGTGCAATCTCCCTTCTTGCCAAGGGGGTTACTTGTGCTAACCCCTGTTATCGACACCTAAGCCGCCATGTCGGGTGAGATTACTGCAGCTTCGCGCACTCCGCCTTCGCCTGCTTCAGGATGGGGAAACCACCGCTCAGCTCAACCGCTGAAAGGCGAAAGAGGGCTGGCCCCTCGTGCTGGAGAAGATTAGAATCGGCGGCTCATGCGACGACCGAAGAACGCAGGCCAGCGGATCAGGGAACTACGAGAACGCGCTGGACTCTCGTTGGCCGAAGTTCAGGAACGGACGCAGGAACTGGCGCGGCTTCGTCATGATCCCCGGCTGCGGGTGCCGAGGAGTCGACTGTGTGACATCGAAACCAACGGTCGAACGCCGACTATTTACTGTCTTTTCTCACTGGCGCAGGCATACGACGTTGACGTTCGCAGACTCCTTGGATTCTACGGCCTGAAGGCATAGATCACCCGATACTCACCACTGCACCTGTATTGGGTAATTGACCGCGCCGGTGGTGCCTCTTACACTTGCCGCGCCCCTCCAAGCACGGACAGCCGCGACAAGGAACGCCACATGAGTCCTCGCACTCCCAGCGCAACCTCTGCGCTTGCCGAACCCAAGACTCTTGAAGACCAGATTCGCCGTCGCGCGTACGAACTCTACGAGGAGCGTGGCAGAGAAGACGGTCACGAACTGGAAGACTGGCTCCGCGCCGAAGAGGAGATTCAGGAGATGCAAGCCCGGAGCGCAGCCGTGAGAACAACTCAGCTCTCCGCAATGCCGCCAGTCCGGCGAGTGCGCCCGAGTGCTATCGGTGCCTTTGATGCGTCAACCTGAAACGGCAAGACTGCCCCCTCTGTGCCGGAGGGCGGCGACATCTTTCCTGGTGCAATTTGCCCCGCTGGCTCCGAGCCGGATTGCTAGTGATAACGCCTCCCTTGAAAAGAGCCGTAAGTGTCTGGAAATGAACAGTCGCCCACCCAGCTCTTTTCATGCTTCGTTGTGACCGGGACCTCCGGTCATGCTGACCTGTTATCAACAACCAAGGCGAGACCCGCGTCTGACCGCCGTCAGGCTCGACTACTTCAGGTACTGGTCCAGCCAACCCAGCCATTGGCTGTACACATCCCGCAAACGTACGGGGTCTAAGGGAGAGTGTCCGGGGACCGGGTAGGCTACAAACTTCACCGTCACTCCATTGTCCTTCATGGCATGGTAGAGCTGGTACGACTGCGTGACGGGGACGCGCGCGTCTCCCGTATCGCTGAGGATCAGCGTCGGCGTCCGGATCTGGGACGCAGAAGAGATGGGCGACTGCGCGAGGTAATCCTTCATGTTGTTGCCCACCCAGGGGGATCCTTTGAAGCTATAGCGCCAGGCCACATTGTAATCGGAAAGGTTGTACGCCTCGTTCAGGTCGGTGACCGAGGCTCCCGCTACCGCCGTCTTCCAGATGTGGTAATGGCCGATGAGCCAGCTGGTCATGTAGCCGCCGTACGACCAGCCCGTAACCGCGATTTTCGACTCTTCGACAAAGCCGAGCTTCTTGATCGCTTCTACACCGGCCATCACGTCCCGCCCCGGACCATCGCCAGCGTCGTTGTAGATGGCACGCTGATAGGTGTTGCCCTGGTTGTCGCTGCCACGGTAGTTGGGCTCGAAAACGACATAGTCTCGCGCTGCCATCAGATGGGCCAGCCCACCGAAAACGGTTGTCGAAGCAGCCGTGGGGCCGCCATGAACCAACAGTACGAGTGGGTACCTCTTGTCTTTGCTGAAATCGGGTGGGTAGACGAGGATGCCGTCCTCGCGAAAGCCGTCCGGACCCTGCCACTCGAAGCGTTCCACCTTCCCAAGTTGCAGCGCGGCTATCTGCTGGTTGAAATTCGTCAGCCGCTTCGGCGCGTCCTTGGAAGACGGCATGTAATAAAGCTCGGAAGGGTGCGACGTCGTGCTGCCGGTGAATGCGATCTCACCTTTTGGCCCAGCGGCCGCGTCGATCCAGAACAACCACGCGGGATTTACGTCGCCGAGGGGCAGTTTGCGGGCCTTGCCTTTGAGCGGCTGCAACCACATGGAAACCTGGGTGCCGTCGTGCCCGCCGACCAGCAAAGACTTGCCGTCAGGCATCCAGATGGCGCGCTGCAGGTTGCGGTCGATCTCTAGGGTGAGGTCGACGCCGTCGCCGCCGGCAACGGAAGTGACAAAGATTTCGTTGACGTTGTTGGGATCGCCATCGCGCGGGTACCAGTACGCCAGCTGCGAGCCATCGGGCGAGAACAGGCCGGCGCTTTCGAACTTGTCGTGGTTGGTGAGCTTGCGGATCTCGCCGGTATCCGCATTTAGGATCTGCACCGTGGCCAGATCGCTGTCACCAAGATGCGGATGCTCCTGCTTCACGAAAGTCAGGAACTTGCCGTCTGGCGTCCACGAAATAGGCGAGGCCGGAGAACTCGGCGGCGCACTCTTGGGAAGGCTCCACGGTCCCGCGGTCAGTCTCTTTGCTTCCCCACCCTCGGCGCTCACCAGCCAAATATGAGAAGAAGTCGGCGCGGCAGTCGCCAGGTAGTCGTTGTCCCCTACCTCGAACGAGTCGTTGTGCTTCTCAATCTCTTTCTGTTTGGGTGGGTCGTCGCTGGTGACGTAAGCGATGTCCTTTCCGTTCGGCCGCCAGGCAAACTGCTCAACCCCGTTGGGCGCATTGGTGACTTTCTTGGCGTCGCCACCGCTCATCGGCATGACGAAAATCTGCGGGCTATCTTCCTTTTTTGTGGTGTCGTCTTTCTTGTCCTTGGTGTACGGCACGACCGCAACGAATGCCAGCCGGTTGCCGCTCGGGGACCAGCGCGGAGACCCCACGTTCTTGCGATCGAAGGTCAGCACTCTCTGCGCGCCGGTCGCAACGTCGACCAGAACCAGTTCGCTGTCGGAGCGGTCATCGTCGAAATTCTGCCGCGACACCACGCAGACGATTGACTTGCCGTCGGGCGAGATCTGGGGATCGGAAACGGTCACGATCTTCGTCAGGTCTTCGAGTTGGATGCGATGCTCCTGAGCTGACGCAGTGGCTGCCGCAAGAAGAACGGCCAGCAGCATCAAGGCCAGCGCTCGCGACGGTTTCCGTCCGGCAGCGGAGCGGGCGTTCGATCCCTGAAAACAACAAGCGAAAACAGAATGGTTCTTTGACACAGTGACTGGCATAGACGAGTTTGGTTGGTTCAGTTACTGACCGACTCGATGGCACACTGCGAGGGCCTAGGCCGAGCGGGGTCGCCTCACCAGTATGAACAGGTGCGTGGTGCTATGAACTGAGGGCGATGAGGCGAACTCAATCAGCGTATTGAAGCACAAGCTCGTGATCGTTTCTGTGACCGCGAGCACTCCTGCCTGTGAGGTCAAGCCCGGTCACTCGCCGCAGACAAGTCAGCCCCTTGATTCCGCGCCACCGCGTCGTCCGTCATAGCGTAGCGTGGCCCCCCAAGGGGCATCACGGGTTCAGTCTGACTCCCAGTGTGGCGGATTGTTGTTGAGAAATCGCCTTATCACTAACAAGGCCGCTTGCACCGTAGGGGGTGGCTTTTTCGGCGCGGCGACAGGCGAGAGCAGAACCCGGCCAGGCGGTCTTGTCGCACTGCTGTGGATCGGCGTTTTTGTGCTGGCCGCAAGTGTGAACACCTTGGGAATCGGCCTGATTCGAATCGAGAGGTTAAGCGAGATGACGACGAACAACAACAATCACGGCAGTGTTTTGATAACGGGAGCATCCTCAGGAATCGGCCGCGAACTCGCGCTGGAGTTCGGCGCATGTGCTGAAACGCTCGTGGTGGTGGCTCGGCGGCTGGACCGCCTTGAGAAATTGCGAGCCGAGCTGCTATCGCATCATCCGGGGCTAAAGGTTATCGTGCTGGCGGCAGATTTGTCTGACGAGCGCGACGTCGAGAGGCTGCTCGGGCAAGTATCCGAGCTGGCGGGTTCGGTTGACGTGCTGGTGAATAACGCCGGGTTGGGCGATTCGGTGTTGTTTGATCGCTCCGATTGGACGCGGACCAGACAGCTCTTGCGCACAAACATCTTTGCTATGGCCCAACTTGCCTCGGCACTGGTGCCCGGCATGGTGAAGCGCGGCCGAGGCGGAGTCCTCAACATTGGGTCAGGTGCGGGGCTCACCGTGATGCCAAACGCGGCGGCCTACGTGGGAAGCAAGCATTTCGTAGCAGGGTTCAGCGAAGCGCTGCGGGCCGATCTTGCGGGTACCGGTGTAACGGTGACACAAGTTTGCCCGGGTCCGGTGGACAGCGAATTCGACCAAGTGGCTGGATCCGAGGGGGCATGGTAGGCGCACCCCCGCAATTCTTTCGAATCAGCGCCGCGCAGTGTGCACGCGAAGCGCTAGCCGGATTCGAGCGCGGAGACGCCGTGGTTTTCCCTGGCCGGTCCTATCGTTTTTTGATGAGGGCGCTCCCGCTGTTGCCGTTGTGGTTACGACGCAAGCAGGCGGCCAACGCGGCGGCTCGGCTCCGTGCGGGACAGTTACGTAACGGATAACGCCGTAGCGTTTACCGGAAAGTTTGGTGGAACTGCCGGTCAGGCGGGCGATTCGGCGGGTCAGTCCGAGTACAATCCGCTCAATTGTCGATAAATCGCTTTATCACAAGTAATCGCCAAGGCCGCTTCATCGCACCGGCTCCCACGATTAGTTGTGTAAAACCCTGTTATCGACAACTATCCGCCGCCGCTCGTGCGGTATGCCCGTCCTTCGTCCAGAGGGATTCTTTCCGAGTCCAGGCCCAATCGCAAAAAGTGACAGGTCAGACCACATCTACGGTTTGCTGACTACACGGCCACTTGAACGCACGTCGGGCTTTAGGGCTGCAATCCCGGTGGCTCGCGTCAAGGGCGAGCAGTGGCAGGTCACGGGCGCTTGTACTGCCCCTCGACCGACGAGCCGGTTCGATTCGATGCGACCCGTCGTCACTCGCCCAGCCCTCGTCGATCTGAACGGTTGAGCTGGTAGCGTCAACACCGAGTCAACGTAGCGGCCAACGGCAAGTCGGCAGTTCACTTGCTCGCTGATGCAACTCGCGTAACCTGAAACGCGACGCACTTCCAATTGCCCTTCTGCTTCACCCAAACCCGAGTGGAGCGGACGTCGCCACTGAATGGCTTCCCGCTGGTCGTCCCTTTGAAGAAGAGCAGCGACGTAACGACCGCCGTATCCCCGTAGACGCGTATCTTCGAGTCGCGCACGTCGGCCGTTTCGTACTTGACAGCGCCCGACTTGAAATTCTCGATCTCTTGAGCCTTCGTGGACAACGTGCCGTCACCGCGGATTGCCGTGTAGTCGTCGGCTAGAAGTTTCTCGTAAGAGTTGGTGTCTGCTTTCAACTGCGCCGCGATGATTTGATCGGTCAGTTTCTTGATCTGCTGGTCGGCATTCCCGCCTTGGCTCCAAGCCAGCGGCACGACGAGCAGGCAAACGGCGACGAGCGCCAAAGCAATAGATTTCACGTTTTTCATGGGAGTGGACTCCTTTAGGTCACTGGCTCGCTGGTGCCACTCGCGTTACCTGATACGCGACAATCTTCCAGTTGCCCTTCCGCTTCACCCAAAAGTGAGTGACGCGAAAATCGGCACTGAATGACTTTTCGCCGTAGGTGCCTTTCGCAGAGGCCAGCACGATAACCACCGCCGTGTCTCCATAGGCACGTATCTTTCTCTCGCGCACGTCAGTGGATTCCTGCTTCAGAGCACCGGACTTGTAACTCCCGATCTCCTGCGCCTTCGTGGTCAGCTTGCCGTCGCCGTGGATTGCTGTGTAATCATCGGCGAAGTACTTCTCCATAAAGCCGGTATCGGCTTTCAAGTACGCCTGTACCACTTGATCGTCCAGCGTCTTGATTTGCTGCTCGACATTCCCGCCTTGGCTCCAAGCCAGCGGCACGACGAGCAGGCAGACGGCGACGAGTACCGGAGCAATGATTCTCATGCTTTTCATGGGAGTGGACTCCTGTAGGACAGATTAGGAGCCGATGGAACAGGGATGATTCTGCGCTCGGCCTTGAGCGGTGTCAAGGACGGGCGGCATTGAATCGTGCCCTGTCGTTGTTTGGCTGCTTGGTTTCGGAAGTTCAATTCTTCCCGCCGCCACCAAACCCTCCCATTGAACCGCAACAATTACATCGGTCAATTCCTGTTGGGGAGCATCGTCGCTACCGGCGGCGGAGGAGGGCACTTACGGTGCGCAGTTTGCCGTGCTGAGGAGCATCTTGTTCCACGAGTGGTGGGACATTCACCGGAACGTTGAGCACGGCATCGAGGACGCCGCGCGGCTTGGCGAAGCTTACCTCCGGCGGCAAAGGCGCCGGACTGGCTGCGGGCAACGGACGGTAGCTCACGCTCACTTCCAAAAGTACAGGCGGCACCGGCGGCGGGGGCGTCGGCTTGGCTGCGGGCGCCGGACGGTAGCTCACTGCCGAGAGCACAGCACCGGTGTGGAAATATGCCCGCAACGTGGTCGTGGGGGGCACACCGAGTTCCCTGGAGACTGCCTTGACCCACGGACGCCAATTCTCCGCGTATACCCGCGCCACCTGGTTGAGGGTCATATCCGAATGGAAATGGCGGGAGCGCCCATCCATCATCTGGAGGATGCATTGCCTCAGGGCAGCCTTGCCCGCCTCATCGTCCTTGAACACGATATGGCCAGCCTTGCCGATACGCACCTGTCCCGCCAACGGGGGGGCGTCCGGACGCGTTCTCAGGTCGCCGGGGTTGTGGTACCTGTTGGGGATAGTGCCGCGTATGCCGAACCCTTCGGCATGGGATATGGCGGTTGCCAGGTCGTTGACCTTGGCTATATCGGGGGCTTGGGCGTGCCCCTTATTGGACGATGCGACAATGAGCAGTGCTACTGCTAAGTGATTGATTCTCATAGCGAGTTGGGTGTTTCATCTACTGGGAAACCCGGTGCTCGTATGTCTCCTTTTCTGGGGCAATTTCCTTCATGTCCACCCCAATGATACCTAGGAATCGACACTTTTAACTTTACGTTTCAGTTACTTACGGTCGTTGAACTGACGACAATTACTTCCGGAACCCTGGTTGTTTCTTGGCGGTTGTGTTGCCGGGGAGGACTCTAAGGTATTGGAAACAAAGACTGCATCATAGCGTCAGTCTTGAAGATTGGAGGGGGACTCAAAATCCAGTCCCCTGCCGAGGAACGCGTTGGTGGGGTCCGTTCGGGGGACGACTTGATTGATCGCTCAGAACGAATAGCGGTATTCGGCTCGGACGATCTCTTCGTACCAGTGCGAGCGTGTAACCGCGTGCCCAAATCCAACATAGAAAGAATTGCGTCTGCCAATTGAGGTGCGCGCTCCCACCTTGAGGTTCACGATGTTGGTGCCGTCTGCGCTCACAGCTTCCTGGCCGCCCGTGCCGGAACAGGGCATCTTAGGCACACAGGTGGTTTCAAGCCCGCCCAGTACCCTCCAGCCGACCAGCTCGATTACAGGCGCGACCCGGACGTGTTCGCCCCGATAGAGGACGTAGCTAGGGCCCACACCATAGAAGAAGACGTCGCCTGCGAATCCTTTGGATACGGGCGGCGTCGAAGTCATCGCGTCAGCAATGCAAGGCACAACTCCAACCTGGAGAGGCCGCAGACAAGAGGATCCGCCGATCGGATGCGAGTCCCCTACTTGCGCTTCCAGCGCTACCCTATCCGACAGCCTCCGGTAGTAGAGCAGTGCCGGCGCGACGCTGTAGTGGTTTGTGCCGAGCCCCATAGAAGCATTCCCGGAAGGGAAGTAAGCTTGGAACTGGAAAGTGAGGTATTGATTGGAGGATGCAACGGCGGCCAATTTGAATCCTGCTGCTACGTCACTGAGCCCGGCCGCATTCACATTCGAGGGCCGCGGATCGTTGTTTGTGTTGGCTACGGTGAGCTGAGGCTGAATCCAACGCACCGGAACCTCCGCGAAAACTGACAATCGCTTCCTTGGTGCGTATTCGGCCCGCAAGTAAAGTTGCTGGAAATTCAAGTCCGCCACAACGGACTGCGGCCCGGGTCCGTTGAGGCCCTTGTACTGTGCATAGAAGAACTCCGCGCGATCGGGGAAGTTTTCATGAAAAGCAGCGTCGAAGCGAATGCGGATCTGAGATCCGATGATGGCACTGTCGATGTATCCCGGCTCGCTACGCCGAGCCTGCAGCACTGGCTCAAGGGTCAGCTGAAGCCACTGCACGTGCTCCCGATCCAATTCGATGACTGACGGCTCGGGCGGGTTGAAACGAGTCTTATCGACTGTCACTTTGTATTTTCCGGGTGAAAGGCTGAATCTGCACTTTCCATTCTCGTCGGTTTTTTTAAACCGCGAGGCCCCGTTATCCATGTTCTCGAGGAAGACAGTAGCATCGGATATGGCTTTTATGGCTTTTCCTTCCTTCTTGACAACATTTACTTCAATAACCCCTAAAGGTTGCTGGGCCGACTCCGCCCGGTCAGCCGCATACAACAGAGTGAGGGCATAGAGCAGACCGGTTACTGTGTTCCTCATTCTTGGCCGACGCTTCATCATAGCACCATAAAGAACATTTCTACTTTGGCAACAAGTAGGGAAGAAGATCCCTAAGCAAGAGGGAAGTGTTCTTGAGCGTGAAAATAAATACGCCCACGAAGAATTTTAGCCACAGCGACTCCAACAGATAAAGACGCTGCCCTTGCGCTGTCCCCCAGTATTCCTTCGGGAGCGCCAGCCGGAAAGTCGCTTGCATTGTCAGAGCCCACGGTTCGGGAATAAAATGCACTGCTGCCGCAGATTTCCTCAGTCCGAACCACTGCTGCTGGTCAAATTTCTTCCGGTTGATGCCGTAGAACGCGAGCAAGGAGCCTACCAACCAGAGAAACGGAACCCACCATACTACCCAATAGCCCGAGATTAGCCAGGAAATGGTCGGGCCTTCATGTTTCCACCGCCTTTCGTAATTGCAGTCGTTCTGTGAGTCGAGGTCCCCCAGTTTCTGGAAATTTATTTCCAATTCCTCATAGCTCGCTAGACTCAGCTTGCTCCCCGCTCCCCTGTCCGGGGTTGTTTCTGAAGGAGCGACTAGCATTAATTTCCCCTTCAGCCGGTCCCATTTAATTCGTACCGGCTGCCTCAATTTGGTTCCTTCGAAGCTGATGGCAGTCTGGAATGCTGAGTCGGAAAAATCTCCGCCGCGGTCAAATTCTGCGCCCGAAAGGTCGACCTTGCCGAAATGTCCTTGGCTAAGATCATAGAATTCAAGAAATCGTACCGGGCGATGTCGGCCGCCTTCAAACTCCCCCAGATCGAGCAGCTCCCACTTGCTATGATCCATGTATACGTTGTCGTGGAATACGATGTCCTTAAGAAAGAGCGTGCCAGTAGGTGCGCCAAGGCCGCCGTTCACGCCATTCAGGTACACAGCGTGGTCGACCTGGAGAGTTCGTTCGCTGCCTTCTAGAGTCAGAGTGCCCGAGATCTGACTGCCAAAAAAATCCAGCGGCGCTGAAATGTGATCGCCACCGATGTATAGTTTCGAGCCGCTAGGAATAGCAAGACCTGCGAAGTTGGCTTGAAAGTCAAACTCACAATTTGTGAAACTGACCGTTGTTGTTTCGAGGAAAGCCTGGGAGAAGTCTGCAACTCGGCGAAAGCGAACCCGCTGCAGAACAAGGCTGCTCCTGAATACCGCTCCACGGAAAGAGACGGATCGGCGGAAATCCACTTTGTTTAGGTCAATCCGCTTTTCGAGTACGACGTTGTCCAGAATAAGCTCTGCGCCGAAATCCGTGTCGGTGATTTCGATAGGCAGCGCAAGGTAGACTCGAGTTGGCTTCTCCAGTTGAATTTTTCCATCTGTGACCTTGGAAGAGTTCAACCACAGGTGTGCATAGGGCGCTCGCTTCAGCAGATTCTCATCGGCATTTTCAAGAACACACGCAATGTCGCTTGATCGCACCAAGCGGCCTCTGACCTCTTTACCAGCCAACACCAGTTTCTGAAATTCATCGAGGCGTATAGGTCGATAAGCGGGAGTGTTGTCAGTTGGCGGCGTCGCCCGAAGGATTGCGGGATTAATGGCGACGATCACGGATGCTGCAAGCAGGGTTCGCCAGTTCGGGTTGGACATGGGCGACGCTCCGTGACCCTGTTAGCCCGAGATCTCCTTTTTGACTTGGAAAATGGGAGCATTGTACCCCCAAATCCGCCCGCTTTGACGTTGTTGAGACGATTTTCATCCAGAATCCCGCGCTTGCGCAAGCAGCTTGGCGCACGCGTACACGGTTCGGGTGTGGGGCATGGGCAGTCCCAGCCGCTCTCCCAATTCCACCACCGCTCCCACCACGGCCTCGAGTTCGAGCGGACGTCCGGCTTCGAGATCCTGCAGCATCGAGGTCTTGTGCTCGCCGACCTTTTCCGCTCCCGCC
>Ga0209517_10009880_pt1 | contig 10759 bp, 10 predicted proteins | sample PeaSoiMetSII2010_FD_187695 | JGI IMG/M metagenome (GOLD analysis project Ga0209517, IMG submission 187695) | Peat soil microbial communities from Weissenstadt, Germany - SII-2010 (SPAdes) (version 2) | ecosystem: Environmental > Terrestrial > Soil > Wetlands > Peat | place: Germany... | reverse complement strand
CTTGGTTCCATACCTCCTCGCCGACATATTTGGCAGTCCCCATATTTGGCAGTCCCATTGTCCTGCAATCCGACGAACATGACCGCCGGTTCAGTGGGGTGCTGTGCGAAGTGGCTTGTACACAGCGATGCAAGTCCGGTATTCATCGGTGTCCATGTTCCCCCACCGGATGGATTGGTGTTGAGAAACAAGCCACCATCGCAGCCGACCCAAAGAGCGTTGGAGTCGCCCGGGGTGAAAACGAGGGCGTGCTCATCGGCGTGGGCGGTTTCTCCGATGGATGTGGCAGTCATGGAAAGCGATGCTCCCGCGGAGTTGACCACGCAGCTCCAGATTGAGCCGACCCACTGGTTGGCTGATGAATCCCACAGGGTGTCGCCACCCAGGTAAATAGCGTTTGCGTTATTGGGATCGACGGCGATGGCGAGGTCGTAATCGCCTTGCCCGTTTGGGCACAGCGTAGGTATGCCAGAAATACTTTGCCAGGCGCCGCCCGCCCCGTCGAGCCGCTGGACGCTATTCAGAGGGCCTCCACCAGACAGTGCCGCATATAGCACATTGGGATTGTCTGGTTGCACACCGAGCGCGATCCGAGTGATGCCGGTCGGGAAGCCGCTTCCAATAGCGCTCCAGTTCGTGCCGTCAGTTGAGCTATAGACCTGGTCACCCCACGCCGCCGCGAACCATTGCGTCACTCCGCCGGTCGATGTCACGACGACGCTTGAGTGGCTGCCGGTTCGCCGCTGCTGCCACTGATAGTTGCTACCGCCTGCCGAAACGCGCTCGTACAAACCGTTGGATGTCGCAGCGACACAGTGATCGCGATCTGCTGGATCGACGGCGATTTGGTAGAACGAATACCCCGCGAGCGAAGGATTGCTCGGTTCAGAGTTCCACGTTTGGCCTCCATCGTCGCTCCGTATCGGCCCGACGCCGCGGTAACACGGAAGGTAGCTGACTAAGCGAAAACTGAAGATGGAATCCGTGTCGCCTTCCCCCGTTCCGACGTAAATGCGATCAGGATCGGCGGGATCGATGGCGATTGCACCGCAGGCAAGACAAGTTGCGGCAAAAGAGGTCGTATTCAAATCAAAGCCGTCCATGGTCGAGTACCATGAGACGCCGCTGTTGTCTGAACGCCACACGCCTCCGCAGGCCGTGGCCACGTACATGGGCGAGCCTCCCGGGGCGATTGCGATCCCCGGAATTCGGCCGCTTACAGCGGGACGGCCTTGTGCCATTCCGCGCGCCTGCACGGACGGACCAAGCGGTATCCAATTATTAGTGCCGGGAATTACCGGCGACCCTGGTGGAGGGGTGGGTCCACGCGCGCCCGGTCCGCGGCGCGGCGAGTTCGCCTTCCGCCGTTGAAATTCCTGTTGACGTTTCAACCAATAGTCGCGTGATAGCTTGCCGAGCACTTCTTCACCGCGCCCGAGTTGAAAGGTACTCCGGAATCCCTTCTCAATTTTCGTTTTTCGGGCTGCCGACTTGCGAGGTTTTTTGGCGCCGACCGCTTTTGCTTTAGGAACGAGGCTGGTGTATGCCGACTCTCGAATTGGAAACAACCATCCTCTTACCTCGTCCACTTTGCGTTCAGTCGGTTTTGTCTTTTTGGATGCTGTTGCCTGACCTCGCGCTCTCTTCGTTTTCGAATGTTTCATAGCAGCCTCCTTTTTCACTTGCGCCGGCTTCTTTCGAACGTTCGGTTGATCTACCTCCCAAGGTGGTCAGCCGCAATTTCCGTTTTGAGTCTCCGATTCCAGCTTCCCTATAGACCCGACGGCCTCCCTGAGCAAGGTTTCAGGCCGGTTTCCGTCTAAGGCTTTGCCAGCGGCATCGGAAGGGGCCGGTTTTGCATCTGGTGGGCACGCAACGCCCGGAAATGCCATTCTTCCAATCGACTCCTGGTTTAGAGCCGCTCGCCTCGCTACCCGTTCGCGCGGCGCTTGCGATAGTTTCTATGGACGATGGCGTAGGGCTGTCGCGGCAGGATAGACAAATTCGATAGCCCGTCGCAGGATGCGCTTTGCTTCGGAGGTCGCGCATGATTGACATCAGGGGACTTGCCTATATCGTCGCCGAGTCGACCGATCCGGCGCGCTGGAAACACTACGGCGAGAACGTGCTTGGCATGGCGGCCGCCGACGCGCCGGACGCGGGCGTGTACCTCAAGATGGACGACCGGCCGTACCGGATCCTCGCGCAGCGCGGCAGCGCCGATCAGTACATCGCCTCCGGATGGGAGGTCGCCGATCAGGCCGCGTTCGAGAGCGCGATTGCCGACTTCAAGCGCGCCGGCGTCGAGGCCACCCGCGCCACCGACGCCGAACGCGCGGTCCGCAAGGTGCAGGACATGGTCTGGGTACGCGATCCTTCGAGCAACCGGCATGAAGTGGTCTGGGGATGCAAGTCCGATGGCGCGCGATTCGTCTCGCCGCAGGGCGTGTCGGGCTTCGTCACCGGCGACCTCGGGATGGGCCACACGGTGCTGCCGGCGCCGAACTTCGACGCGACCTACAATTTCCTGCATGACGTGATGGGCTTCGGGCTGACCGATATTCTGCGGCTGCGCTTCACGCCCGATCCGTCCGAGCCCGAAAAGCGTATCTACTTTCTCCATTGCAACAACGGGCGCCATCACAGCCTGGCGCTGTTCGAGTTCCCGATGCCCAACGGCTGCGTGCATCTGATGCTCGAGGTCGATTCGTTCGATGAAGTCGGACGCGCCTACGACCGGATGCTCAAGAACAACGCCAAGCTGATGGCCACGCTGGGCAGGCACGTCAACGACCGCATGATCTCGTTCTACATGGCGACGCCGTCGAACTTCCCGATCGAGTACGGCTACGGCGGATTGGTCGTCGATTGGAGCCGCCACACCGTGTTCGAGGCCACCTCGCCAAGTCTCTGGGGCCACGATTTCAGCGTCGGCTTTAAGATGTAGCGCGCGCGTCATGAATCACGCGTCATGAACAAAACCCGATCATGAACAAGACAGTGACGGCGGCCGAAGCCGTCGCCCGGTTGCGTAGCGGGATGACGCTGGGAATCGGCGGCTGGGGAGCGCGGCGCAAGCCGATGACGCTGGTCCGCGAGCTCCTGCGCTCGGCGATCAGCGATCTGACCGTCGTGAGCTACGGCGGACCCGACGTCGGAATGCTGTGCGCGGCCGGCAAAGTGAAGAAGCTCGTGTACGGCTTCGTTTCGCTCGACGCGATTCCGCTCGAGCCCCACTTCCGCAAGGCGCGCGAGGCCGGCGCGATCGAAGCGCGCGAGCTTGACGAGGGGATGCTCCAATGGGGGCTGCGCGCCGCCGCGATGCGCCTGCCGTTCCTGCCGACCCGGGTCGGATTGGCAACCGACGTAATGACCTACAACCCGGAATTCCGGACCATCCGCTCGCCCTACGCGGACGGCGAGGTGCTGCTCGCGATGCCCGCGATTCATCTCGACGCCGCGTTGGTGCACGTCGACTACGCCGACCGATTGGGCAACACGCAAATTCTTGGGCCCGATCCGTATTTTGACGATCTCTTCGCGCGCGCGGCCGAGCATTGCTTCGTGAGCTGCGAGCATTTTGTCGACCGGCTCGATCTCGCGCGCAGCGACGCGGCCAAGGCCAACTTCTTCGAGCGCTACCTTGTGACCGGCGTGGTTCACGCGCCGTTCGGGGCTCATCCGACTTCCTGCGCGCCGAATTACGGATGGGACATGGATCATCTCAAGCGCTACTGCGCCGGCGCCGCCGAAGAAAACGGCTGGGCGCGCTACGCGAGCGAGTTTCTGAGCGGGACGGAAGCCGATTACCAGGCCGAAGTCGGCGGCGCCGAGCGAATCGGCAAGCTCCCGATCGCCGCGCTATGAGCCAGAGCGCCGATTTCACGCTCTGCGAACTTGCGATCGTTGCGGCCGCCGAGGCCTGGCGCGGCAACGGCGAGGTGATCGCCTCGGGAATCGGCGTCGCGCCTCGTATTGCCGCAGGACTCGCCAAGCTCACGCATTCTCCCGACCTGCTACTTACCGACGGCGAAGCCTACCTGGTGGAGGAGCCGGTGCCGCTCGGGCCGCGCGGCGACCACCATACGGGATTCGCGGGCTGGATGCCGTACGCGCGGATGTTCGAATGCCTGTGGCGCGGAAATCGGCACTCGATGACGACGCCCACGCAGATCGATCGATGGGGGCAGAGCAACCTTTCCTGTATCGGCGACTTCCGCAAGCCCAAAACGCAGATTCTCGGGCCGCGCGGGTTTCCGGGGAACAGCATCAATCACGCCAACTCGATGTTCGCGCCGGCGCACAGCCCGCGCGTGTTCGTCGAAGGCGAAGTCGATATGGTGGGCAGCGCGGGCTACAACCCGGCGCGATGGATCGCCGGCGTTCGCCGCGACTACGTCGATTTGCGCATCATCGTGACCGACCTGTGCGTGATGGATTTCGGCGCGCCGGAGCACGCGATCCGCGTCGCGTCGCTGCATCCGGGGGTGAGCTTCGAGCAGGTTCAGGCCGCCACGGGTTTCCCGCTCCTGAAGGCCGGAGACATGCGCGTCACGCCCGCTCCGAGCGCCGCGCAACTCGAAATCATCCGCCGCCTCGACCCGCACGATCTGCGCGCCGCCGTGATTCGCGGGAATCCCCCGGGCGTGCGCAAGCCGGCGTGAGCGTTCAACGCAGCAGCTCCAATCTCACGCCGACACCCGTTTCCATGCCTGGTCCGCGGTTAGTATCGGCAGACCAAGGCGCTGGCCGAGGGCGATACAGGCTCGGTCGCCAAGAGAGAGGCCAGCGGCGCGCGCTTTTGGATAGAGCGCTGCCGAGCGATGGGCATCCTCTTCGTCGAACTCCACGACCAGGAGACCCAAGGCTTTGATACGCCAACGGGCCTCGTCACTGGAAACGCCGCGCTCTATGACTTTCGCGCACACCTCAGCAAGATTGACCGCACTAATCGCCGCGCCTTCGGCCAGGGCGAAGCGCACTCGTTCATGGCCACGCTCGCGCTGAAGGTAAGCCAGCACCGCCGAAGCGTCGAGGACGTAACGCGCCTCAACCTTCGGTCTCACGCCTGGCCTCTCGCCGCCGCTCCTCGATGAGTTCTTTGGACATGCTGCCCTTGACCTTCGCGAACATCGCCCAGAGTTCCTCTTCGAGTTCGCGGCGAGTCTTGATTATCAGGCGGTCAGTTTCGGCGCGGCACACAAGGATGTCGCCCGCCTTCATCCCCATAGACTTGCGGACGGCTGCGGGGATTACTACTCGTCCCTGGCGTCCAAGCTTGAGGCCGTACATTCTCTGATTACGTGGCACATCATGACTTTATGCCACTTCGCTCAAGAAGGCCACCCGGGTCCAAGCCGTCAGGCCGGAGACAAGGCGGCTTGCAGCATGCGCGTCAAGCGTAGGACACTGCCCTCGCCAATGAGCGCGATGCTCCATACGGCGCTCTGCGACCTGCTCGGATGCCGCTATCCGATCGTGCAGACCGCGATGGGCTGGGTGGCCGACGCCAGACTGGTCGCTGCCACCTGCAACGCAGGCGGCTTCGGATTCCTGGCCGGCGCCACGCTCGAGCCCGATCGCCTCGAAGACGAAATCCTCAAGACCAAATCGCTGACCAGCGCGCCGTTCGGAATCAACTTCCATATGTTCCAGCCCAACGCGGCGCAGGTGTTCGATCTTGCCGTGAAGCATCGCATCCGCGCGGTAAGCTATGGCCGCGGTCCCGATCAGGCGACCGTACGCCGTCTCAAGGACGCGGGCGTGATCTGCATGCCGACGGTCGGGGCCGTCAGGCACGCCGTAAAGGCGGTCGAGCTCGGCGCGGACGTTATCACGGTGCAGGGGCAGGAAGGCGGTGGCCACACTGGAAGCGTGCCGACTTCGATCCTGCTCCCGCAGGTGCTCGATGCAGTGAAAGTACCGGTAGTCGCCGCCGGCGGATTCTGCGACGGCCGCGGACTCGCCGCCGCGCTCGCCTATGGCGCGTCCGGTATCGCGATGGGCACGCGCTTCCTGATGACCCGCGAATCTCCGGTGCCGCCGGCAACCCTGGAACGTTACATCGCCGTGCGCGACACCGATCGCATCCGCGTTTCATACGCCGTGGACGGGATGCCGCAGCGCATGATCGATAACCCGTTCCTGGAGCGGCTCGAACGCGCCGGACGGATCCGCCGGCTCGGAATCGCGCTCAGCAGCGCGTTTCGATGGAAGGCGCGCACCGGAATGACGATGGCGCAGATGGTATCGACCGCCGTGAAGGCGTTGCGCGAAGATGAGATGTCGGTCGCGCAGACCCTGATGGCCGCTAACGCGCCCGTGCTGATCCAGCGCGCGATGGTCGACGGCCATCCTGATGAAGGCGTGCTGCCGAGCGGCCAGGTCGCGGCGGCAATCGTGGAGCTGCAGACCTGCGCCGAGGTTATAGAATCGATCGTGGCGGATGCGGAGCGCCGCCTCGACGCATTGCTTGCCGAGCGACCGGGCAATGGAGAAGGCAAATGAGTAAATCGTTTCGGACGACTATCGAAGGCGGGATCGCCGAGCTGGTGATCGATCATCCGCCGGTCAACGCGCTCGACAGCGCCGGATGGCATGCGCTGGCCGGCGAAGTCGAAACGCTGGGCCGCAATCACGATGTGAAAGTGATCGTGATTCGCGCTGAGGGACGCGGGTTTTGCGCCGGCGTGGATATCAAGGAGCTGGCGGCTCATCCGAATCTGATCGTGTCGGTCAACGCCGGATGCTACGACCTGTGCCGCGTGATCCATCGCAATCCCCTTCCGGTGATCGCGGCCGTGCATGGATTCGTGCTCGGCGGAGGTATCGGAATCTGCGGCGCGGCCGATATCGTGGTGGGCTCGGAAGACGCGACCTTCGGCGTGCCGGAAATCGATCGCGGCGCGATGGGCGGCGGCGCGCACCTGCAACGTCTTTTTCCAGTTCAGAAGGTGCGACACATGTACTTCACCGGCGAGTCGATCACCGCAGCCGAGGCCTACCGCCTCGGCGCGCTGGAGCGGGTGGTGCCGAGCGAGAAATTGCGCGACGTTGCCTTCGAGATCGCGCGCAAGATCGCGTCCAAGAGCCCGGCGATGATCAAGCTGGCCAAGGAATCGCTCAACGGAGTCGAAGACGGCAACCTCGAAGACAAGTATCGATGGGAGCAGGGTTTCACGCTTCAGGCTTACGCCAGCTCCGATTCGAGCGAGACTCGCAAGGCTTTCGTCGAGAAGCGCGATGCGCGCTTTCCCTCCGGCGGCGGAGCAAGATAGAGCGGAAATGGATTTCGCGCTGACCGCCGACCAGGAAAAGATTCGCGATACCGCGGAGAGCTTTCTGCGGGATGCGAGCGGCTCCGCCGCAGTGCGCGCCGCGATGGAGACCGAGGCCGGCTATGACCCGCAGTTGTGGAAGCACCTGGCGCAGGAACTCGGATGGTGCGCGACGCACATTCCTGAAAAGTACGGCGGGCTTGAACTCGGATGGGTGGAAGTCGCGCTGCTGATGGAACAGATGGGCCGCCGGCTCCTGTGTGCGCCGTTCTTCGCCACCGTCTGCCTCGCGGCGACCGGGTTGATGGAGGCCGCGCTCGAACCGGCGCACATCCGCTATCTGCCGGAGATCGCGGCGGGCCGGTTGATCGCGACGATCGCGCTCGCCGAATCGGGAATCGACTGGCGTTCCGACGCGCTGCCCGCCGCGATGGCGCGACGCGTGGGCGACGGCTATCTGCTCGACGGCAGCTTCGGCCACGTTCCGGACGGCGCGCATGCGGCACTGATAATTGTTCCAGCGATACTCGCGCCGGCACGCCACGGCGACCGCGACGCGTTCGCTATGTTCGCGATTTCCGCCGATTACCCGGGAATGAGGCGTACTCCGCTCAAAACAATCGACGCCACGCGCCGCCTCGCCGAAGTGAGACTAGCCGGAGTTCGGCTCGCACCGGACGCGCTGATCGGCGAAGGCGCGCGCGTGACCGAGGGACTGACGCGCACCGCGGCGCTGGCCGCAATCGCGCTCGGGGCCGAGCAGCTCGGCGGCGCGCAGCAATGCCTCGACATGACGCTCGCCTATATCAGCGAGCGAGTGCAGTTCGGCCGGCAGATCGCCTCGTTCCAGGCGGTGAAGCATCGATGCGCCCTGATGATGGTGCAGATCGAAGCGGCGCGTTCGGCGGTCTATGGCGCGGCCTGCGTAGCCGCCTCGGCGCCGACGACCGATGCGCTCGTGATGGAATCCGCGTGCGCGAAGACTCTCGCCTCGGAGGCGTTCTTTTTCTGCGCTCAGGAAGCGATCCAGCTCCACGGCGGCGTCGGCTTCACCTGGGAATACGACCCGCAGCTCTATTTCAAGCATGCGCAGGCCAGCGGCGCGTGGCTCGGCGCGCCCGACGCGCTACGCGAGCGGGTCGCCGCCGCGATGCTCGATCGCGCGTGAGCTCACGTCATGCGGCTTGAATTCTCCGCCGAAGACGAAGCCTTCCGCCGCGAAGTCGCCAATTGGATGCGAGCGCATCTGACGGGAAAGTTCGAATGTCTCCGCCAGGAGGCCGGCGGCGGCAGCTTTGACGACACGTTGGTCGCAGAGCGAAAAGCCTGGGAACGCGAGCTCGCGGCAGGTAAATGGACCTGCGTGGGATGGCCCGAAGCCGTTGGCGGACGCGGGCTTTCGATCAATCGGCAGGTGATCTTCCACGAGGAATATGCGCGCGCCGGCGGTCCCGGCCGCATGGGCCATATCGGCGAGGGGCTGATCGGCCCGACCCTGATCGCTTTCGGCAGCGAAGCGCAGAAGAATCGCTTCCTGCGTCGAATCGTGGCCGGCACGGAATTCTGGTGCCAGGGCTATTCGGAGCCGGGCGCCGGTTCGGATCTCGCCAACGTGCAGACCAGAGCGCGTCGCGATTCTTCCAGCGGTGAATGGATTGTCGACGGGCAGAAGGTCTGGACTTCGCTGGCGCACGAATCCGACTGGATTTTCGCGCTGGTCCGCAGTGAAGCTGGTTCATCGGGCAGCCGTGGGCTTTCGTTCCTTCTGATCCCGCTCGATCAGCCGGGAATCGAGATCCGTCCGATCCGCCAGCTCACCGGCACGGCGGAGTTCAACGAGGTTTTCTTCAACGGCGCGCGCACCGCCGCGGAAAATATCGTGGGAGAGCCGGGCGGCGGCTGGATGATCGCGATGGGCCTGCTGAGCTTCGAGCGCGGCGTGTCGACGCTCGGCCAGCAGATGCTCTTTGCGCGCGAGCTCGAGTTGGTCGCGAAAACCGCCAAAGACAACGGCGCCGCGCGCAATTCAGCGATCCGCCAGCGAATCGCACGGTCCTGGATGGAGCTCAAGGTGATGCGCTACAACGCGCTCAGGACGCTCTCCCGATCGCAGGACGCGATGCTGGCTAAAGAGGCGCTGATGTACAAGTACTACTGGTCGAACTGGCACCGCGAGCTGGGCAAGCTCGCGATGGACGTGCTCGGGCCGGACGGAGACATCGTCAGCGGCGACCCGGCGCGCGCGCGCCTGCAGCGCCTGTTCCTTTTCAGCCGCGCCGATACGATCTACGCCGGTACCAACGAAATCCAACTGAACATCATTTCGGAGCGCGCGCTCGGCATGCCGCGCGAGTGGCGCCCAGAAAGAAAAATGAACGACCGCAAGTGACGCAGGAGACGCACGCGATGGCGATTCCACCACCTCCATACGTGCCCGGTCATGGCCTGCTCAAGGGCAAGTCCGTTTTGATCACGGCCGCCGCCGGCTCGGGAATCGGGTTCGCCACCGCGCGCCGCTGCGCGGAAGAAGGATGCCGGGCCCTGATGCTTTCGGATATCCATCCGCGGCGGCTCGAAACCGCGGTGGCGAAGCTGCGTGCGGAGACCGGCCTCGCCGATGTGTATGGCAAGCCCTGCGACGTTACGGTTGAAGCGCAGGTGCGCGCGCTGGTCGCCGAAGCCGACGACAAGCTCACAGAGACCGACGTGCTCGTGAACAACGCCGGGCTGGGCGGCACGCGCCGGGTTGTAGAGATTACCGACGAAGAGTGGCACAAGGTGGTCGACGTCAGCCTGACCGGGACTTTCCGCATGACCCGCGCGATGTTGCAGCGGATGCAGCCGCGCCGGCGCGGCGCGATCGTCAACAACGCCTCCGTGATCGGTTGGCGCGCGCAGAAATCGCAGGCCCATTATGCGGCCGCCAAGGCCGGCGTGATGGCGCTCACGCGCTGCAGCGCGCTGGAGGCTGCGGAATACGGAATAAGGATCAACGCCGTCGCGCCGAGTCTGGCGATGCATGAGTTTCTGAGCAAGGCGTCGTCTGTGGAGTTCCTCGAGCATCTCGCCAGCCGCGAGGCCTTCGGCCGCGGCGCGGAGTTGTGGGAAGTCGCCAACGTGATCGTGTTCCTCGCCAGCGACTACGCCTCATACCTGGTGGGCGAAGTGATCTCGGTAAGCAGCCAGCATCCGTAGTAGTGCGCACCAGCCTACCCTCACCCGGCGAGTGATTCGCTGAAGCGAATACTCGCCGACCTCTCCCTGGTCAGGGAGAGGTGTAAGAGGCTGGCGCACAGCGCTCTTAATCCCTCTCCCTGACCAGGGAGAGGGCAAGCGGCGCGGCGTTTGCGTCTTTTTGCAAACGCCGTGACGCGCGGGTGAGGGTAGGTCGTAGCGCCGGCCGGAGCCTGCCCTGAGAGTTTGTGATTTTTTCGGGAAGGGATCGCGTTTGCGAGAGAGGAAGTGGACGATAGGAGTGGCGG
>Ga0209517_10009878_pt1 | contig 10759 bp, 8 predicted proteins | sample PeaSoiMetSII2010_FD_187695 | JGI IMG/M metagenome (GOLD analysis project Ga0209517, IMG submission 187695) | Peat soil microbial communities from Weissenstadt, Germany - SII-2010 (SPAdes) (version 2) | ecosystem: Environmental > Terrestrial > Soil > Wetlands > Peat | place: Germany: Weissenstadt... | reverse complement strand
TCGTTTCATTGAGTCTCTTGCATCAGAGGCTCACACTCTAGGAATTGAAGTGCTCGTGGAGGTCCACAGCCACTACTTGCAGCAGCTCGAGATCGCGCCTCGGGTCGATTGGGTCTACGATTTCGCGCTTCCGCCACTCGTGCTACATTCCCTTTTTTCTCACGACGCTCGAGCCCTTAGCAACTGGTTGCGAGTCCGCCCCAACAATGCAGTCACGGTGCTCGACACTCACGATGGTATCGGAGTCATTGATGTCGGCACGGGCCATGAGGGCCAACCGGGCCTTCTAACGCCGGACGAGATTGACAGGCTCGTTGAGACGATCCATTCACGGAGTGGCGGTCAGAGCCGGTTGGCTACAGGTCCGGCGGCGAACAACCTCGATCTCTACCAGGTGAATTGCACTTTCTACGATGCCGTGGGACGTCGAGGAAATGAATATCTCGTAGCGCGCGCCATCCAGTTCTTCGTGCCGGGAATTCCCCAGGTGTATTACGTGGGATTACTCGCCGGAACCAATGACATGGATCTCCTAGCCCGCACGCAGGTTGGCCGCGACATAAACCGTCACTACTACACGCCATCCGAGCTGCAGGATGTTCTGGGCGACCCAGTCGTGCGGAATCTCCTTGATCTAATCCGTCTACGCAATTCGCACCCATCTTTCGCGGGACAATCGCACGTTGAGACTCCCTCCGAACAGGCGCTGATGATCACATGGAGGATGGATACTCACTGGGCAAGGCTTGAGGTGGATTTTTCAGAGTCACGCGCGCTTGTTACGTTTTCCAAAGCAAGCACTGAGACGCAAGAAGGGGCTGCCATCGGAAGATGGGATCTGTGCGCCAGCAGAACCCTGCGGTCGTGAGCAATCTGATGAAGAGTACCCAAGCGACTAAGAGAAACCTCGCCGTAATCAAGTGGCTCACGTTCTTGATGTTCATGATGTTCGCAATGACGACGGATGCGGTCGGCGTGATCATTCCCCAAGTCATCAAGGATTTTCACCTGAATATGACAGTGGCCGGAGCCTTTCAGTACGCCACCATGTCCGGAATCGCGTTCGCCGGTTTCTTTCTCGGCTATCTGGCGGATAAACTTGGGCGAAAGAAGGCCATCATCCTCGGTCTCGTATTGTTTGCTCTCAACGCATACCTTTTCGCGGTCGGAAGCTCCTTTTTGTTCTTCCTCGCGCTTTTGCTGATTTCCGGGACGGCGATCGGCATTTTCAAGACGGGTGCGCTGGCCCTCATCGGTGACATCACGAGATCCACCACTGAACACACAGCGACCATGAATACTGTGGAAGGCTTCTTTGCAGTCGGTGCGATCATTGGGCCAGCCACTGTTGCCCACTTCCTGGCAATCGGCGCGTCGTGGAAGTGGCTGTACGTGATAGCAGGGACCATCTGCGTGGTTCTGATCGTTACAGCTTCCTCGGTGACCTATCCGCAGTCCACACGATCGGTCGAATCTGTAGACCTCAAACGCACGATGGCTATGATGAGAAATACTCATGCCCTCGGTTTCTCCGGCGTCATATTCCTCTACGTTGCGGTCGAAAGTGCGGTCTATGTGTGGATGCCTACTCTGCTTTCCGCCTATCGCGGATCTGCGACTTTTGTAGCCGCGTACGCCATTTCGATCTTCTTTGTGCTTCGCGCGGCGGGGCGATTCTTGGGTTCGTGGATGCTCGCGAGATTGAACTGGGCTGCTGTGGTAGCCCTATCCAGTCTCGCGATACTTGCCTGTTTCGTGTTGAGCATGGTTGGCGGTATCTCGATCGCGGTATTCCTCCTTCCCCTCTCAGGCCTGTTCATGTCGGTCCTTTATCCTACGATCAACTCTAAAGGGATCAGCTGCTTCCGCAAGGCTGAGCATGGCGCGATCGCAGGTGTGATTCTATTCTTCACCTGCGCCGCTGCAGTTGTCGGGCCCTTGGCCATGGGCGCTATCAGCGATTCTCTTGGCGATCCGAAGTACGGATTCATTCTGGCCACTGGTTTTGCAGGCCTACTTTTCGTCTCGCTCCTGCTGAACTGGATTATCAATCCTACTCGCCAGCTTCTGCACCAGCTGGATGCGACCGAATACCACGTGGGTGAGACAGAACGAGGAGCGTAGCAAGAGCAGGCGTGAAGTATTTCCGTACGGGTTCAGCGTCTGCCCCGCCTCAGTGATCTCGGTTTCCTCCGCCTACTGCCTCCCTTCAGTCTCATCCGCCTGAGTTCCCGTGTCTCTCCACACATGCTTTCCGCGTACTTGACGAACTCAAGTGTGGTTTTCGCCTTCTCATCCTTGCGCCAGACGACGTGGACGGGCATTACCGCCGACCGTTCATCAAGAGGAAGCGCGACCAGGCGATCCGCAAAGGATGGGTAGTAGGGTCCCTCTCCAACGGCGAGATAGATACCTTTGCCAGATTCGACTAGAATCGCCCCTGCTTCGTCATATGGCATGGTTTCAGTGGGAATTATCTTCGGTGCGATTCCTGCGTTGCGAAATAATTCCAGCATCTTCTCGTTGAACCCTGGAGAAATGTTTCGATCGATCATTAGGACATTCTCCTGGGCGAGGTCGTTGAGCCGAATGCGCCTCCGCCTGGCCAAGGGGCTGGATTTTCGAAGTACGACCGAAAAACTTTCCTCAAACAACAGACTGGACGTGAGTTGAGGGTTGTTGAACGGGGGGCGCATGAAACCCACATCAATCCTGCGATCGTCAAATGCTTCGCTTTGGAAACCTGAAGCGACGTTCTTGACGTCAACTTCTACGCCGGGAAAAAGGCGGAGGTAGCCGTTGATGATTCGGCTTACAACATCTCCCAGACCTTTGCCGATTGCGACGCGCAGGGTGCCCGCAGCACCAGCCTGCACCTGTTTCGCGGCTTCCACTGCCTGGGCGGCGTGCTGTAGCACGACGCGCGCTTCGCTCAAGAAACTGTTTCCCGCATCGGTGAGAAAGACCCGGCTGCTGTTGCGGTCGAAGAGCTGGACGCCGATTTCACGCTCGAGATCGTGTATCTGCCGGCTCAACACAGGCTGACCGACCTCGAGTCGTCTCGCAGCCTTCGTGAAATTCAATTCCTCGGCAATTATCACGAAGTACCGCAGGTGTCGTAGTTCCATATACAGCTTCGCATTCTAGCGAGAATTCTCATCATTGTGCAATGCCTATTAGACATCGGCGCAATGCGCAAAAAGTGTTGACAAGAATCGGCGGCCACGTGTATTCCTAGCCGACATCTGGTGGGTTCTCTAATCGCCTTTTGGACCTCGCACGCGGAGGTCGACGTGCAGTCCCATGGGGAGGGGCTAAATGTTCCGCTTTGATAGACAGGTAGGTAGGTTGCTGCTGGGAGTGGCCTTCTTGTACGGATTCGTGGCCACAGACGTGGCAGTCGCGCAAGTCGGCACGGGAAGCATCCAGGGCACGGTTTCAGACAGTTCCGGCGCGACCATTGCGGGAGCTTCCGTAACGGTGACGAATACCCAGACTGGTGGCGTCACGCCCATTACAGCTAACACCCAAGGTAGATATGCTGCACCGGATCTCCTCGTCGGAACCTACGACGTTCAGGCGAAGATGACGGGCTTCCAGACGCAGATTCATACCGGCGTCGTAATCACCGTCGGCCGAAATGTTGTTGTGGATTTCTCCTTGCCCGTCGGCCAAGTGACGGAAACCGTGATCGTTCAGGGCGCAACCACGCAGGTGGAGACGACCTCCGCGGAGATATCGGCTCAGATCGGGCAGCAGCAGGTGGAGCAACTCCCCCTGAATGGTCGCAATTATGAACAGTTGATCCTTCTTGCGCCCGGAGTCCAAACGGTGACAACGGGAGCACAAAGCTCCTTTTACGGCAGAGAGCCAAGTTATTCGATCGCCGGTTCGCGGCCAGAAGGTCAGGAGCTCCTCCTCGATGGAGCCAACATCCAGGGGTTTTGGAACCACGGCGCCGGCAACAGCATCATCGGAACCTCGCTCGGAGTTGAGGCCATCGGTGAGTTTCAGGTTCTGACCAACTCCTATAGCGCCCGCTTCGGCGGCAGCGGCAGCGTCATGAACGCAACCACGAAGTCCGGAACCAACACTTTCCACGGCAGCGTGTACGACTTCTTCCGCAACAATGTCCTCGATGCCCGCGATACCTTCAACACAACCGCTTCTCCAATGGATCCGTATCGGCAAAATCAATTCGGTGGAGCAGTCGGCGGTCCGATTAAGAAGGACAAGCTATTCTTTTTCGTAAACTACGAAGGCATTCGAAGGCTGCGCGGATTCACCTTGCTTCCCACAGTCCCTGACGCGGAGGCACGGCTGGGTAACCTGCCGGATTGCGTGGTCAACCCCGCGCCTGGATGCAATCCCGCGGCACTGGACCCACTTCCTCTCAATCCCACATCTCGAGCGATCATGGCTCTTTATCCCACCGGTGGTGCAAGTGCATTTGAATTGCCCTCCCCATTTGGCGGACCGAGCGGTGTCGATCAGATCACCGTCAATTCGCCCGAACCGGCCAATGAGGATTACGTCAATACTCGGTGGGACTATGTGCTTTCCGAAAGCAATACGATTTTTGGGCGCTATGTCTTTGACAACGGATCGCTTGTGGACCCGACGGTCTCACCCCTCGGACTGTACCCGGAAACGTCGAAGGGTCGGAATCAATACGTCACGATTGGCGATAAGGAAGTCTTTTCCTCGAATCTGATCAACGACGCCCGGTTTACCTTCACACGTTCAAAGATGCGCGCATTTGTGACTGGAGAAAATCCAGTCCTGCAGTTCTTCAGCTTCTACGGCGAGAATAGGCAGGACAGCACCGTGACCGTTACCGGGGGACCCACGCCGATCGGCCCGAGCGCATTTACTCCTGACTTTGAACTTCAAAATGTATTCTCTCTAAACGACGATGTTTTCTGGGTCCATGGGAAACACTCTTTTGAAATCGGCGCGGAGTTTCGAAGGCTGCAAAGCCCGCTGGCGAACGGATACTTCGAGGATCAGGGCTGGAATTTTCCGAGCTACGCGAGCTTCATCGAGGGCCAGCCGATTTCGCCCTTTGCGCCTCCTATAACCTTACTCGGGGCGCTCCCGGGACTCGCGAACTCCTACAGAAGCTTTCGGGAATCGGACTTGTTCCCCTACATCCAAGACACCTGGAAAGTGTTGCGGACTGTAACTCTGAACTTGGGACTGCGCTACGACTTCATCTCGAATCCTGTCGAAGCCCACAACTTGCTTTGCGCATTTATCGATCCGAGCAGCCCATCCACGACGGGTTGCACGCCTGTCTCGCATGTGTTCGCGTCGAATCCGTCGGTGAAAAGTTTTGATCCGCGCGTTGGGATCGCGTGGGATCCATTTGCGGATCACAAGACCTCCATCAGAGCGGGTGCAGGCTTATTCCACGATCCGATTCAGGTTCGTAACTATCACCCCGCATTTATCTTTGCCGGACCGTTTCAGACGGCAGTATCGCTTTGCGTGTTCGGGGGACCGCCGTGCAGTTACCCGACGCCGTTCCTTGGGATCACGGTCCCGATTCCAACCATCGGTGAAGCCTTGGAGTACGATCCGCGCGTGACCCCGTTTGTACTTCAATACAACTTTGGCGTCCAACGCGAGATATTCAAGAACACGGTCTTCAGTATGTCGTATGTCGGCTCAAGGGGATACGACTTGATGGTTCAGAATGATTTGAATCCTGAAATCCCCACGATTGTGAACGGACAACCGACATTTCCTCTGGGTTCAGTCCGGCAAAATCCCAATCTCGGGGGCATCGCTTTCAACAAGCCGGACGGCTCCTCCTGGTACAACTCGCTGCAGGCGTACTTGACACATAATCTCGGGAGGAATTTGCAATTTCAGGCGTCCTATACGTATTCCAAGTGCATCGACTACGGCTCGATCGCCTTCGGATTGGAGGCCGGGAATAGCGGCCAACAAGCTCAGTCTGACCCATACGACCTTGCCCTGGATAAGGGAGTGTGTGATTTCGACGTCCGCCACAATTTCGTCGCGAATACAGTCTACAGGTTGCCGTTCCGCGGCAATCGCTGGGTGGAAGGCTGGCAATTGACTGGCATTGTGACCGCCCGTAGCGGAACTCCTTTTAGCATTCAAGATGGAATCGATCAAGCCGACCTGAATGATCCAGCTGGCCAGCCGGGCGAGAGGCCAGACCTGACAGGGGAAAGTACCTTGCCGCCCGGCGGAAGAAGTGTGCACGACCTTTGGTTCAACCCTGGTGCTTTTGCATTGCAGCCCTTCGGCACGCTGGGCGACCTACGGAGGAACACTCTTTTCGGGCCTAGATTCGTCAATCTCGACACATCCGTGACGAAAGTTACTCGGATCACCGAGGCCACGAATCTCGAATTCCGAGCGGAGATTTTCAACCTCTTCAACCATCCGAACTACGGACTGCCGGTTTCCGTGCTAACGAGCCCGAACTTTGGAGAAATCTTGGGCACGGCTGGAAACGCCCGACAGATCCAATTCGCGCTCAAGGTCAGCTTCTAGGACCATCATTGGGAATCGGCGAGGGAACGCGTCAGAGATTGGTGGATCGCGTTGCCCCTTCGGAATGACAGTCATGGTCGGACTGTCACGTTGCAGCACCAAAGGGAGTAAGTGCGGCACCCACCCCACTTACGAGTTCCCTTTTTGACTGGGGAGCCGATATGGCGCAACCACCCCCGCGCTTAGCGGCTCCCTTTCTTGCTTTTCGTGCGCGGAGCAACGCTTGTCGGAGGTTCGTACGACTTGATGAGTAAGTACAAAAAGTTTCTGCCGGTTATGTTCATCCTCTCGTGGCTCGCCGCACCCGCCAATGCCAGCCAGGGCGGCGGCACGACGGATTCGGCTCTCGAGCCAAGTGCTGTGGAGCGCTGTGCCCAGCTCGCGACGGCGAAGTCCGGGTGGCCGGACGCGACCACACGTATCGAGCGGTCCGCTTGGCGCGCAGATGGCTCGCAAGTAGCAATTCCGATGGCGCCGCCAGTCACGCTCCCCGCCCACTGTGAGTTAGCCGGGGTCATGCAAGAGCGCGTGGGGGTGGATGGACAGCATTACGCGATTCATTTCCACCTGCGACTGCCTATGCACTGGAATGGGAGATTCTTTTTCGAGGGTGGTGGTGGAACCGAGGGAGAATTGGGCAGTGCAATTGGCCAAATCGCGCCGGGCGTGACGCCCGCTATCGCTCAGGGCTACGCTGTCGTTTCTCAGGACTCCGGCCACGACAACGCGACGAACAGCGTTTCGAGCCGCGGCGGGAACGTCGCTTTCGGTTTTGACCCTGAGGCGCGGGCCAACTACGGCGGAGCTTCTCTCAGGTTGGTCGCTGAAACTGCCAAGGCGATCATACATTCCTACTATGGTCGGTCACCCGAGCGTTCCTATTTCGTGGGGTGTTCCAAGGGTGGCCAGGAAGGTATGGCCTTTGCGCAGCGGTTTCCAGATGAATTCGATGGCATCGTTGCGGGCGCACCGGGATTCTCGCTGCCCCGTGCCGCCCTTGCGGAAGCTTGGGACACCCAGGCATTTGGCAGTTTGGTCGCGCCTGCAGGTGCAAAGAGCTTCGATCCGAAGTTGCTGCCAACGAGCTTCACGGAAGTACAATTCCGGACCGTTCGCGAGGCGATCCTCACGGCATGCGATGCGGATGATGGAGTGAAGGATGGCATCACGGCGGCGTTTGAATCTTGCATGTGGCCACGGGTAGCGAAGGAACTGAATCAGAGAAACTGTTCTATTTCGAAAAGCGACTCATGCTTGAGCGATGCGCAGATCGAGGTGCTAGGGCGCGTCCACGGAGGTCCGAAGAATAGTAGCGGCAAATCGCTCTATTCCGATTGGCCGATCGATGCGGGCATGGGAAGCGACGGCTGGCGTATTTGGAAAATCGGTCCTACGACAGGTGGTTTTCCGGGCATCAACGTCGCCATGGGCGGGCCCGCGCTTGCGGCGATTTTCACCACACCGCCGACCGCTTTGAACGCGGATCCGAAATCCGCTCTCGATTACGCTCTTGGTTTCGATTTCGATCACGACGCGCCGAAAATCTACGCGACGCAGGCTCCCTTTGAACGTTCCGCTTGGGATGACATCTCGACCCGCTCACCGCATTTGGAGGGATTTCGCGCGCACGGCGGAAGAATGATCGTTTACCAGGGTGCCTCGGATCCTGTCTTCTCGCTGGACGACACACTCGCTTGGTATCGAGAAGTTGAGAAGCTCGACGGTGCGTCCGCCGCGGACTTTGTTCGCGTCTTTCCAGTGCCAGGCATGGCCCACTGTGGCGGCGGCCCAGCCACGGATCAGTTTGACGCTTTCGGTGCGCTGGTCGATTGGGTGGAGAAGGGAACGGCTCCGGATCGCATCATCGCGAAAGCGGGCCCCAACAGCCCATGGCCTGGGCGCACGAGGCCGTTGTGCCCGTACCCGGAAACTCCGCATTACAAAGGAAGCGGCAGCATCGAAGATGCTGCGTATTTCGTTTGTCGGCGCTAGGCCATGGACGCGACGTAGCGGTACGAGTGCAAACGCGTTGCTGATCAATGAAGTCAGTGAAAGGAAATAAGCAATGTTCGGTCGAGCCGCGGAGTATGGCAGCAACTCGCTCGTGATGGGAGGGATTGTAGCCATGGGTCCAATAAATGATCCCCGAGGAGCGAGTGGTATCCCATTGGACTGGAGCTGAGTAGCCGTGAAAGTCGAAGATGTGATTTTTCGAGCGATGGCAAAGAAAATTACCTGGTCGCAGGCGGCCGAGGTCTTAGGAATATCTGAACTCACCATGCTTCAGCGATTGGCCCGCTACAAACAGCGAGGCTATGACCCGCGTTGGCAACGAGGGCGCCCCAAGACCGGCCTGGCGCTGGTGCATCTCGCGATCGCCGAGAGAATCCTGGCCCTCTACCAACAGAATTACGTGGGATTCGATATAAGCGACTTCCACATGAAGTTGAAACAAGTCCACGGCATAAGCGTGGACTACTCGTGGCTAAAACTTGCTCTACAAGGAGCCGGTTTATTAGGTAACGGTTCGAGAAACCGCCGCCAGAGTCCGGACCATTAGCATTCCGATGGTGCCGGCAATCAGGTCGCGGTCGACGAACGCTTCAATCTTTGAGCGTTGTCGTCGATGATGATGGACGGCGCCTTGGTGAACCTGCTGCACGTGCACATCGTTTGGCGAAAGGATGAACAGGCGAAAGTTTGGAAAGACAGGAGATCTTCTGCACATGACGCAAGACTTCAAAGGCATTCTGCCGCTCAGCCCGAAATCATCGAAGCGGGGCAACAGAGGATTCCGCCCGAGTAGGGGGAAGCGATAGGGTCGCCAGCCCCAAGCATGCGGTAGGCAGGTCGTAGGCTCCCAGACGCGAGCTAATCGATAAGACCTTGCGCGGATGGACGTGCGGCGACGGGTAGTACAACCTGGAAAGTGGCGCCGACGCCTGGAGCAGATTGGACATCGATCGTCCCGCCGTGGTCTCTAATAATGGCCAGGCAAATTGTTAGGCCGAGTCCGCTGCCGCTGGGCCGCTTCGTGGTGAAAAACGGATCGAATATCTTGGCTATGTTTTCCGGGGGTATGCCGACCCCATCGTCTGCAAGACTCACAACAACATCGCTCTCCTTGGTAGTGCTCAGCGAAATCGTCAGACTACCTTGATTGCGCGCTGCGCTAATCGATTGCTCCGCGTTCGCAATGATGTTCGAGAAAGCTCGCACGAGAAGCTCTGGGTCGCCTTCCACCGATGGAAGGTCTTCAGACACTTCGAATTTCAGGCCGATATTCTTCTCCTTCAGTGTCGTGTGGTGAGAGCATAACGCCCGTTGCATCAGGTCCTTCAAACAAAGCTTTGCGTGACTTCGCGACGATCGCTGCGAGAATATGAGCAGATTCTGAACAATGCTGGACGCGCGGCGCGCGTGTTCGTGGATCATAGTCGCGCGTCTACAACTGGTCTCATCGGCAGCCTGTTGGCAGAGCAGATCGCTCACGCCGAGAATGGCCGTAATCGGATTGTTGAGTTCGTGCGCCGCGCCGAGCATCATCTCACCCATTGCCGCGAGTTTTTCCTTCTGAGCGAGCCGGCGCTCCATCTCGCGTCGTTCGGTAATATCGACCAAGGTTCCCTGGATTCGCTCAATCCTTCCTGAAACGTCTTTCCGGGCAAACCCAGAAGCGAGGCAGGCAATCCGCTGCCCAGTCTTCGTTAGTAGGGTGATATCCATGTCCTGAATCGAGCCGTCGTGCGAAAGGCGATGCATAAAGGCCTTTCTCCCAACGCGGTCTTCGTATATTTCGGAGAAATTGCACGACTGCAGTTCCTCCTTACTGTCGTAGCCCAGCATGCGTACAAGCGCCGGATTCGCGTCGAGTATTTTGCCTGTCGGTGAAATGAAGAAAATTCCTTCGCGAATCGATCCAAGAAGTTCATCAAGGAGAAGGCCTGGGTTGCTTTGTGGCAGGTCGCCACGCGCTATTTGTTCGTTCTGGCGGTGACGTGTAGATGCGGAGACTGCGCGTCTGTCGGGCCGATGTGCACGGTCTTTCGACATGGAAGACTCCGACTGCTTCTTATTGCGTGGAAAGGACTAGCCTGAAAAGAGACTGATTTCTCACTATATCGAAGAAAAGCGTGACAGAGCACACAGAACTTCGTCCGAGTGCCTACATTGTCATCTTGTAGGCACGGACGCTGTTCGTTTGGGCAGAAACGAAAATGTGATTTGA
>Ga0209517_10009877_pt1 | contig 10760 bp, 10 predicted proteins | sample PeaSoiMetSII2010_FD_187695 | JGI IMG/M metagenome (GOLD analysis project Ga0209517, IMG submission 187695) | Peat soil microbial communities from Weissenstadt, Germany - SII-2010 (SPAdes) (version 2) | ecosystem: Environmental > Terrestrial > Soil > Wetlands > Peat | place: Germany... | reverse complement strand
CATCAACGGCTCCAGCAGTGTCCATTCCTCATCGCTCAGATCAAATCGCATGATCCACCTCCAACTACGGTGAATCACGACAGCCTCAATTTTTCAAGGAATTATGTGAGTACAGACCCTAGGTATGCGAACGGCGTCCAACAGTTCTGCGGATATTCTTGCCCCTGGGTTTCGTGTGGCGGCCAATTTTCGAACTCGAGGGCCCGCTCCGTGGAGACCCATGCATCTCCAATAACTCGGCAATGCGAACTCGCCGATGATTGCCTATTTCCGCGTGCTGCTCAGCTCGACGCAATCTCTCGAGTGCAGCCTGCCGTAAACTCACAGGTGCACTCTTGTCCCCCCGAGGAGTGTGCCTCAGTACGGCGACAGCCCAAGAGTAGTGCGCGATCCCCAGCGAGCCGAGATTGCCACTTGGCTGATCGTTGAGCCACGTCTCCAGAAGCCGAATTCCTTGAGCATCTCGCAAATCAGTTTTGTGGAATAGGACTTTGGCAATGCGATCGCGGCGTAAGTGAGCAGCGGCGCGCCATTCGGAATCTCGCGGTCTGTCAGCCTTTACATGGACTTCGACAACATTTGACGTGAGCGTGCTACCGTCGGGGAGGCCTAGCTCAGCCTGAATACGATGCTTGCCTGATCGCAAAAATGTATAGCCTCCAGCCTGGCCGAAGAGTGGCAAATCTCGTCGAAACGGCTCTCGTGTAATGGTCCGAGTTCGATGCGCTGCGCAGAAGATAAGGGGCGATCGATACAGCCGGCGTTGTCCACTCGCGTCTTCAATAAGGATCCGGAGACGCTTGTGGCCGGGATCGATCTCATCCGGTATCGTCAGCGCTCGTGGCGGAATACCAACGGCGCGGAGCCCCAGATCAAGGTGTACAGGCTCAAAGTGCCAAAACTCGCGTGGACGCACGTCAATCTCGAACGCGGCCCCAAAAGGCGACAACGGTCGCGACAACCAGTCGGGCGCATTAAATGACGTCGCCTCGTCCCCCTGATAAGGTGAGCCACCGGGCATGACGCTTTTGTCCTGGTCGCATTTGGCAAGCCAATCCCGCTGCGCTTCCTCAAAGACCCAGAAGTTCTCGGCAATCACGCCATCGGGTTGACTGATCGTCATGATGTTTTGGCCATCTTCGACGTGCCAAAGATTGAACGTGTGACCGAGCTCATGCAGTGTCGTGAACACCGCCTCCTCACCAAACGCGGCGCCCGCGCCGCGCACCTCGCGGATGGTGTTCAGAAAGACGGCACAGCCGAGACGAGAGGGTTCGTGTACGGGGTTTGGGTCATCCCCGGTCGTAAATCCTCGATCGAACATCACTCCGAGCACACCGGGCGTTGAGATCGCGTATGACGAGGCGTAAAGCACCGCGATCGTCGGAGGATCGACCTTATCCCCAGTGACTGCGCTCAGCTGCGAGTGCAGGTAATAAGCCGAGACCGCCTGGTTGTCCTGAAAGACAGGGGGCACCCCCGAGCGGCTAATGCTGAGTTCGATGGCCCCGCCAGATCCGGATTGGTAGCGCGCAGCGATCTCGTTCGGCAGGCGGCCAGCCAAATCTACGGGCAAGATGCCCTTGTTAACCTCGGCCAGTAAGCAGCTGAGCTTAGTCACGGAATCTTGCAGGTCGCATCAGCGGAGGTATCGTCGGCTGCGGTCCCGCCCCGCTTGGGATTATACGGGATCGTCACTGTGTACGTGCCGCTCGGGAGCGGTGGGCTGAAGGTCAGTGTAATGGTTTCAGTTTTCATATCACCGCTGGGCGCGAACTGTGAGCCTACGGTGACGGTCACCGGGGCATCACCATTTCGTACTGTCACCTTGGCCGGACCGCTCGGCGCATAGATCACCTGCGGCGCGGTCACGGTCGCTGTTGAGGCAGTGGCTGTCGTACAAGTCAGCTTGACGGCGCCGGCGGGATTCGGGGCAGCAGTTTGAACCGCAATGTTCGTCAGGAACTGGTCCTGAGCTTGATTGTCAGGAAAATTCACGGGCACCAGTTGAACACCATAGGTGTCGGGATTTTGCACAACCTGCAGAAGAACCGGGCCATAGGCTAGGGACGGAACCGGGGCCGGCACAGCATTCCCGCCTAAGATATCACCGGCTGCAACTTTGCCGCCCGGCTTCTGCGATTGCGCCTGCTTCTGGGCAGCAGCTTGGGCCGCTTGAGTATAGGCCGTGGCAACACTCCCCGCGTCGGTTGCGAATTTCGCGGCCAAGGCAGTGCTGTCCTCTTTGGCGCCTATACTCTTCAGCAAGCCGTTATTGACTTGTATGTCGAACGTAAACGCCGCAAGGAATGAGGATTGCTCGACTACGTACTCGCGATTCCGATTGGGTAAATAGAGCCACTGATAGGTGACTGTCCCATCGGCCTGCGGCGTCACCAGCAGAAAGGTTTTCGGGAGCCAATAGTGAACGCCGTGCTCGGTGCCCGTGTATGGCCGAGATGTCACATTGCTGATGCAGCTCGTAAGCGAGAACGCCGCGACTGCGGCCAAGACGAAGTGCTGTGGGCGCATGGCTTAACTCCCCGCTGTCGCAGCCGGTAGCCGAATGATCAGGTTGTCCGGTGGACCGCCGTGAAGTGTGATTCCGTTTTCGGTAACCACGATCTTGAAGAGGTACGGAGGGGGCGCTTGAGGTGCCTGTTGAGCAAGCTGCTTAATCGCGTTTAAGCCTGGTCCGACTGTCGCCAGAAACTTGGAAAGGCTATCCAAGGCGGCGGCAGCGACCTGTGTTTCGTCGCCTATCGCCTTTGCCTCGGTGAGCACGCCATTGGTAAAAGTAAGCGTGGCATCGTTGGAGGCGACGTAGGCGTATGGGTGGATAGACATTTCGCGGGTCGTGTCGGGCAGCCACACAATCTCCGCGGCTAAACCGCCCTTCCCATCACTGTGCACAAATAGAAATGGTGCGGTTTCGTAGTAGCGAAACCCAACGGCATTTTTCTCGTCCGCAGGCGAATTGATGGGATACGCGTCCAAGCCAGCACAACCGGAAACGACAAATAGACCAAGCAGCACACCGAGGCGTGCAAACGTCTGCATTTCCCCCTCCCCAATCGCTCAACACGCCGCTAGATCTAGCGGATACTTCCCGAACTCCTTGGTTTCTGCCGGCTAGAAGAGCAGCAGATTCATTCCCGTTTTCCTGTTATTAGCAAATGTAGAGGATAAGCGCAACCTCTTCGCCACGGTCGCGGTATATGTCCTGTGAACGCGCCTCCGAAGCTCACAGAGATCTAGCCCGTCCTATTCGTGACGCTGGGAGAATTTGAGCGACGGATGTAGCGGGAAGCCGCGATTTCTCGCATGATTCTGTTGTCGAGGCAGTCTCGCGCGAGCGATCGGGGAGCGCCACACCCGTCATGGACGAAGATACCGTCTTACCATTCGATCTTCCAGCGGTTGCACGCAAGAAGGTGAGCGTTGCTTTCGACGGCGGGATGCTGTCGTCAGATTCTGGAGTTCTGCTGTTGCGAGAAGTGGAGCGGCGCCTGGGCATTGCCTCGCGGCTGGCGGCGTGCCTGAAGGACGGCCGCGCTGCGGACCGCATCGAGCACCGGCTTGAGGAGATGCTGCGGCTTCGGATGTTTGCGATCGCGGCGGGGTACGAGGACGCCAATGACTGCAACAAGCTGCGGGATGATCCGGTGTTCAAGATGGCGGTGGGCCGAGCGCCGGAGAGTGGCGAGGCGCTGTGCTCGCAACCAACCATGTCACGGCTGGAGAACGCCCCATCGAAGCTCGAGATCGCACGACTGATGGGAGCGATGGTGGATCAGTTCTGTGCCAGTTACAACCGGGCACCGGCTTCGATCATTCTCGACATCGACGACACGTTCGACGCGGTGCACGGCAAGCAGCAACTCTCGCTATTCAACGCGCACTACGACGAGCGCTGCTTCCTGCCGATCCACATCTACGAGGGGACGAGCGGCAAGCCGGTGGCGGTGATCCTGCGCAGTGGCAAGACGCCGGGCGGGATAGAGGTGCGCACGATCCTGAAGCATGTCATCGCTCGCATCCGCCGGCGTTGGCCGAAGGTCGATATCCTGGTGCGCGGCGACAGCCATTACGGTCGGACCGAGGCGATGGCGTGGTGCGAAGCCAACGGCGTCGGCTACATCTTCGGCTTCGGCGGCAACGACGTGCTGGCCGGCATTGTACGGCCGTTGGCCGACGCACTGTGTGTCGAGCGCGCCGAGCGAGGCGTACAGACGCGGCGGACCTGGACGATGCTGCGCTATGGCGCCAAGAGCTGGAAGATGCAGCGACGCGTGGTCGCCCGGATCGAGGCGACGGCGCTTGGCCTCGATGTCCGCTACGTCGTCACCTCGCTCAAGGGAAGCGCCAAGCATCTCTACCAGACCATCTACTGTGGCCGCGGCCAGGCGGAGAACTTCATCAAGCTACACAAGGCCCAGCTCGCCTCCGACCGCACGTCGTGCCGTGATCCGCGGGCCAATCAGATGCGGCTGATCCTGCATACCGCCGCCTATTGGCTGCTCCAGACCCTGCGCGCCGCCGCGCCCAAACGCTCCACTTGGAGGACGGCCGAGTTCACCACACTGCGGTTGCGGCTGAACGCGAACGCGGCTCCGATCGTGATCATGAATTCGCTCTCCGGCGTTTGCTTCACTCGCGCGATGTAGATCGGCCGATTTCCTTTTGGCCTCGTCTCTGACTGAGCCATGTGGATACTCTCCTTATTCTAACTTCCTCCTCAAGTATACTTAAGATAGACAGTACAGAAGGAGGCTATCCCCATGTCGACATTTGTTGACTTCAAGGAGCTGAAGGCTTTCGTCAGCATCGAGCAGGTTCTCCACATGCTCGGCATCCAACAGCTGAAACGCCACGGCGACCAGCTTCGGGGCCGCTGCCCGATCCATAACGGCACTGGCGACCGCGACTTTGTCGTCACGCCCGCCAAGGGTTTGTTCTACTGCTTCGGCGGTTGCGGCGGCGGCGACATGATCAAGCTCGTCGCCAAGATGAAAGATTGCGATCAGAAGGACGCCGCGCAACTCATCGCCCGGCACTTCCGGAACTGTACAGTTCCTCGGAACAGTACCGTTCCCGGAACAGTTCCTTCTACGGCTCCCCAGAACCAGAAGGGGCAGCTCAAGCCCCTCGACTATCTCCAGGCCGCTCACGAGGCCGTCCAGGCCCTCGGAGTGTCCTCCGAGACTTGCATGCACTTCGAGGCAGGCTATGCGGGGAAGGGGATCATGCGGGGCCGGCTGGCGATACCGATCCACCAGAAGGATGGCACCTTGCTCGCTTACTGCGGCCGGGCGGTCGCGACGGAGCAGCAACCGACGCTGACGTTCCCAAACGGCTTTGACCCGAGCGCGGTCATCTTCGGAGCTCACCGCCTGAAAGAGGGGACCGTCTACCTCGTTCGCGATCCGCTCCAGGTGCTCCTGGCGTTTGAAAGCGGCATCGAGAACGTCGTGGCCTTCCTGGGTGACATCACGCCGCAGCAGCTCGAGATGCTGGCGGCGCTATGTGACGAGCGAAAATGCGACACGGTCGAGCTGTTCTGAATCACCGGATCGCCATTCCACCGCGGCGCATCGCAAACCGTCTCTAGCTGGAAGAGGCTCCGGTGCGGGGAACGTCTGGAGACCAGCCACACGGTAGATCCCGTGATGCTCCCACAGCGCGATCCGGTGAACCATCTGCCCCGTCTGACCAGCGGGGCTTTCTTTTTCGCGCCCCTGACCGGGTAACGATCATCTGCGACCTCTTGGCCGCCTAGGGGACGGATTAGGTTGTGGCGAGCCCTCCTTATAGCCGCGGCGCGAAATAGCCTCTCTTAGCAGGGCCGGCTATGCAGAAGGTTCTGAAGCATCATCGGAAGGCGCAGTGGGCGCAGCTTCCTTCTCAACCGGAGTAGGATTGCTCGGCCCCATCTTCATTCCGTAAGCTTCGTGCATCTTTTCCATCACCGCATCGCGGGCCTTCTGCTCATCTTCAACCATCTTGTTGTATTGCGCCAACAGGTCGTCTTCGCGGCCGGCAGGAATGCCCGAGGGCTTTATCTTGAAGTTCCTAGAGAAGAATCCTTCTTCAGGACCGAGATAGAGGCTTCCGGTCTTGACCTTCCCGCCGGACCGATAGCTCCACTGGAGATATCGGTAGCGCCGCTTTCTTATGGTTCTCACTCTCACGAAAGCCATTGAAGCATCGTGCGAGGAATCCAGATCGCCGGCCAATCACGAACTAGAGCGCGTTGCACACTGCGTCACACTAATCCACACCTCCGCCCGGTGAATGGATAGACGCATGAGAAAATAAGAGAGGACGTTCATCAGAGGAGATGATCCATGAACCTCTCAATCTCCGACGCCGAGGACAAGCTCAAGAAGCTCTCCGAGAGTGAAGGCTTCGACACCGTTATAGCGATGCTTGAAGAGGCGACGTTCGACAGCGTCTCTCCCGGAATCTGCACCAAGCCCGGCTGCGATTACAGCACCGACGTGGAACCCGACCAGGACCAAGGCTGGTGTGAGAGCTGCAACGAAGGCAGCGTTGCCTCGGCTCTCGTTTTGGCCGGCATGATCTAGGTGCGCCGATGGACGAGAACCCCGCCCGCATTCGCGCACTCAACGACACGTTCAGACGCACCTTCGCCGGCGGCAAAGTCCTTATGACCGCCAGCATCCAAGCCCTTCCCGCTGACCTTGTCGCCCGCGCGCTCGATCGTGTCCGCTCGTTCAACGAGTTCACTGAGGACAACGATCCTCATGGTGAGCACGACTTCGGCAGTTTCGATATCGACGGGCAAACGTTCTTTTTCAAGATCGAGTACTTCGACCAGCGCCTGGAGTTCGGTTCGGAAGATCCGAGCGACCCCGCGAGGACTGCCCGCGTCCTCACGCTCATGTTGGCCGCGGATTACTGAACCACTGGCCCCGCCCTAACTAGGCGGGGTCTTTTCCTGAGAAATCGAACTTCCGTTTTCCGTCCGAAAGCGGCCATCCTTCACCTATGACAGCAGGTCGCAAAAGTGCCAGGAAGAGACATCTGCCTCATCGCCTTTTTCCCGATGATCGCGGTTTAGACATCAACAATCCGGTAGCAAGACCGACGGTTAACGAGTCACCCGATGATGAGAAGCTCCGGTCCGTCTCTCCGGTGCGACCAGCGAACGCCAGCGCATTGCCTCTAACGAGTTTCGCGCCGCCTTCTTTCCGCCTCGTCCCAGGCGGTCAACGCCTGGAAATCGGGAACGAAGCCCAGCCCCTTCTGCGCGTCGGAGGAGATAACAGACTGCGAGGTAACGATGTCGACCACCGCCGGGGCGTTCTTCAGTGCCCTGAGTAAGGCGTCCAGCAAATCCGCAGCCCGCTCGACGCGCTCGCCATGCGCGCCGAGCGCCCGCGCCAACGCCGCATAGTCGGAGTGACGCAAGGTGGTGCCGACGACGCGGCCGCCGTAGTTCATTTCCTGATCGAGACGCTCGATGTTCCAGGCGGCGTTGTTGGAGACGATGAAGACGGCCCGTGCGCCGTGACGGACCGCGGTGTCGATCTCCATTGCATTGATTCCGAAGGCTCCGTCGCCGTTGACGGAGATCACCTGCCGGTCCGGCATCGCCAGCGCTGCCGCGATGGCGAACGGCACGCCGACTCCTAGGCAGCCGAAGGCCCCGGCGTCCATGTAAGTCTTCGCGAGAAGTCCGGTCCGCGCGAAGCTCAGGAGGTCGCCGCCATCCGCGACGGCGATGTAGTCGAGATCGGCGACAGCGGCGATGGCATCGAAGATGACGCGGGGATGGATCTTGCCGTCGGCGCCGGTCGCCGGCCGATCCTTGTCGCTCGCGCTCGACGCGATGCGCTCGCGATTACGGCGGCGCAAGCCATCCGCCCAGGCCTTGTCGATGCCCCGCTCGCGGTTGCCGGCGTTATCGAGCATCGCGGCGAGAGCCAGATGCGGCGAGGCCAGCAATTCCGGCTGACCGCGGCGGTTGTCGATGAGCTCGCCGGCCGTGTCGGCGATGCGGATGAAACGCGCGTTGGGAAATACCGCCGGCGACCCATATCCCACCTGGTAATCAAGCTTGCGCCCGATCAGCAGCACGATGTCTGCATCGGTCATCGCGGCGGCGCGGACGGCCGTGGCGTTCGAGGGATGCCCAACCGGCACTAGGCCACGGCTTTCCTGTGTATCGAGATATAGCGCGCCGGTCGCGTCGAGAAACCGCACAAGCGCCGTGCCGGCTTGGCGCGCGCCCCGGCCTGTAATAACGAGAGGTCGTTTCGCCGACCAAAATACATCGACCGCCTCGGCAACCGCGGCGGGGTCGGGTGGCAGTATTCGCGGTGGCTTCGGTTGCATCCAGTCCGACAGGATCAGCTGCGGCGACACCCGCGTGCGTAGAACGTCGGTGGGAATCTCGATATAAGCGGGGCCAGGCTCGCCCGCGTCTCCCATCGCCCGTGCGACGGCTTCGTCGAGCTCGCGCACGACCTGCTCGGGAACGCGTGCGGTCCGCGCGGTGCGGGTAACGGGGCGCAGGATATCGACATGCGGTATGTCCTGCAGGGGGCCCATATTCGCCTGTGGACGCGAGGTGCAACCGCCGATCAGCAGGACTGGCGCACGCGCGAGCGAGGCATTGGCAACGGCGGTGACCGTGTTGGTCACGCCCGGACCGGCGGTGACCATGGCAACCGAGAATTGACCCGTAAGCTCGGCATGAGCGTGTGCCATATGAACCGCGGCGCCCTCGTCCCGCACGTCGATGATGCGGATGCCTTGTCGAGCGACATGGTCCCAGATCGGCTGGATGTGGCCGCCCTGGAGTCCGAAAATCCGGTCGACGCCGCGCGCTTTCAAGAATCGCGCGACCCAAGCGGCGCAGGATTGCTCGTCGGCGTTCAAATCCAGCGATTTGCCCGTAGCGGATTGCATCGATCGTCTCCCTGCGCGTGTCTCTTGCTCAGTGGCTGCCCGCGTCGATCCGCATACGCAGCGCGCGGTGTAGTATTTTTCCGGTTGCGGTTCTCGGCATCTCGTCCTCGCGTATGAACGAGACGGACCTCGGCCGCTTGTGGCCGGCCATGCGGTTCCTGCACCAGTTGAGAATCTCCTCTTGTGTCGGGGTCTCGCCGTCCTTGGGAATGACGACCGCGTGTATGCGCTCACCCCATTTCGCGTCGGCGACGCCGATCACCGCGACATCCTTCACCTTGGGGTGGGTTCCCAGCAATGCTTCCACCTCGGACGGATAGACGTTTTCGCCGCCAGAGATGATCATGTTGCTCTTGCGGTCGACGAGATAGATGTAACCTTCCTCGTCCCGGCGCGCGAGGTCGCCGACCGTGCAATAGTCTCCTCTGAACGCCTCCTTCGTCTTTTCGGGCTGCTTCCAGTAGCCGTCAAAAGTATAATCGTTGCAGGAATAGAGCTCTCCGGTCTCGCCGTCAGCGACGTCATTTCCGGCTGCATCGAGCAGCCGGATCGGCCGCGAGCCGACGCATTCGCGCCCGACCGATCCTAGTTTGGATATCTGTTGCTCCGGGTGAAGCATGGTGACCCAGCCTGCTTCCGTCGAGCCATAAAGCTCGAATAGGCCGGAATTCCTGAAATAGTCCATGATCGCCAGCTTGGTGTCGCGGCGAGCAGGCGCCGACGAGATCATCAGCTTGGTCACCGCGTCCACTTGGAAGCGATCCCGTACCGCGCGCGGCAAGTCGAGCATCATGACGTAGTGCGTCGGCACCAGTGACGTAAACGTCACCCCACACTCGGCCAGCGTGCGCACGAAATGCTCAGGGTCGAAGCTCTTTCTGCTGTAGACGGAGCAGGTTGCGCCGCAATACGTGAACGCTCCGAAGAAATAGAGGGAGTTCGCGTGGCACATGGGCATCACCAGCAGTGCGGTATCGCGCCGGGTAAGCGTCATTTCCACATCAGTTACCAGCGACAGCATGGCGCTGCCCCGGTGGCTGCGGATCGCGCCCTTCGGTCTTCCCGTGGTGCCCGACGTGTACATGAGGCTCCAGGGATCCTCGGCATCGACGATCGCCCGTGGCCGCACGCCTCTGGCCTGCGCGATCAGGTCTTCGTAGGCGCGGTACCCGGCGTGGCGGCGTGCACCGCCGAAGGCGATGAAGTTCCCCTGCGGAACCGGAAGATTGGAGCGAACGGCTTGAATGGTATCCAGCAGCTCGTCCTGCACGATGAGCACCCTCGCGTCGCAGTCCTGAACGACGTACTCGATTTCCGGACCGACGAGCCGGAAATTGATGGGCACGACGATCAGCCCCGCCATTGCCGTCGCAGCGTAGATCTCCATCCACTCCGCGCAGTTGTACGCGAGGATGCAGACACGATCACCCTTCGACAGCCCAAGTCCGTTCAACGCGTTTGCCAGCCGGCAGGAGCGGTCGTGCCAGACGCGGAACGTCAAGGCCCGTTCAAGGTCGCGCAACCCGATCTTGTCGGGAAACGTCCGCGCGTGCATTTCCAGCATGTCACCGAGATGCGCCAAGCGGCTCATATCGAAGCCCCGACGAATTTTAGCTCTGCATCAGGCCGGTTCGCAGCAGATGCGAAGCACACTGCCGACGAATTGTGCCGAGAACGGCTTCCACTCGCAATGTCCGATCGGGGTCATCTACGGCGGTCAGCGCGTTTCCGCGCTGGGTCCGTTGATGTGTAGAGTCGAGGTGTGGCGCGGTGGCGGTAGGGCGAACATAGCTGTTGTCCGCCCCTTTCGGCTGGCGGTGCCT
>Ga0209517_10009875_pt1 | contig 10761 bp, 7 predicted proteins | sample PeaSoiMetSII2010_FD_187695 | JGI IMG/M metagenome (GOLD analysis project Ga0209517, IMG submission 187695) | Peat soil microbial communities from Weissenstadt, Germany - SII-2010 (SPAdes) (version 2) | ecosystem: Environmental > Terrestrial > Soil > Wetlands > Peat | place: Germany: Weissenstadt... | reverse complement strand
ACCAGCAGGAAGCCGTCTTCCAGTGCACCACCTGCGGCGCATGCGAGTTCCAGTGCCCGGTCGGCATCGAGCACGTCCCCATCCTGGTCGGCCTCCGCCGCGGCGCGGTCAACACCGGCGCATGGGAGGACGACTACGGCAGCAAGCTCTTCCTCGCCCTCGAACGCGGCTCCAACGCTCTCGGAATCAGCCCCGCCGAGCGCGACAAGTTCATCCAGAAGCAAGAACTCCCGCTCTTTGACGGCACCCAGGAGTATTGCTTTTGGTTAGGCTGCATGGGCGGCTACGACCCCAAGGGCCGCGAGATCGTCGCCGACTTTGCCCGCGTGATGAATTACCTCGGCACAAGCTACGGCGTGCTGCGTAAGGAAAAATGCACCGGCGATCCCGTCCGCCGCCTGGGCAACGACCTCCTCTTCCAGCAACTCGCCGAAGCCAACCTGGAAGCCCTCGCGCAGAACAAGGTGAAGAAGATCGTGTCGATTTGTCCGCATTGTGTCCGCACCATCCAGGAAGACTGGAAGGAGTACGGCTCGCCCCCGGAGATTGAGCACCACAGCGAATTCCTTGCCCGCTTTGCCGACAAGATCCCCCGGATGGTAGGCCAGGGTTCGGTGGTAAGTCCGGGCTCGGTTGTGGTAGGTCCGGGCTTTAGCCCGGACAACTCGCCCTCGGAGGGAGCCGGGGGTTTCAACCCCCGGAAAGCCCCAGCCGCGCAGGAAGGGGCTTTAGCCCCGGAGGCACGCTCTTCACCGGCCCCCGCCACCGCGGCGAATCCCGAGAGCCTTGTAACAGGGCATGACTTCAGTCGTGCCGAAAATGCCTCAAATACACCCGGGGCTTTAGCCCCTGCGGAACCAGCAAAAATCGTCTTCCACGACCCCTGCTACCTGGGCCGTTACCGCAACGTCTACGAGCAGCCGCGCACCATCGCCGCCCTCGCCGGAACCATCGTCGAGGCCCCGCGCAACCATGAACGCAGCTTCTGCTGCGGAGCCGGCGGCGGCCTCGCTTTCCTCGGTGAGGAAACCGGCGAGCGCGTCAGCCACAACCGCGCCGCCGAACTCACAGCTACAGGCGCACAAACCGTAGCCACCGCCTGCCCCTTCTGCAACAGCATGTTCCGCGACGCCCTAGCCGAACAAGGCGAAGCCGCACCCCAGTTGTTCGACATCGCCCAGTTAGCCGCCCGCGGGCTACCTGCGAATGGCGGAAGCAAGAATGCTCCGGGTTAGCCCCTGATTTGAAAGGGCACGGCTTCAGCCGTGCCGCAATGCGCGCAAAAAACGCTGTGGGCTTTAGCCCCTGAGGAAATAGATGACTTGCAGAATGAATCAATCGAAGATCCCCGCCGAACAAAGCGCTAAAACAACGAAGGACTTTTCAGCATGAAAATCATCGTCGCCATCAAACAAGTCCCCGACCGCGATGCGCACATCCGCATCGACGCCGGAGGCAAGTGGATTGAAGAATCCGACCTCCAGTTCGCCCTCAACGAGTCCGACGCCTACGCACTTGAGGAAGCCCTCCAGCTGAAAGAAAAGCACGGTGGCGAAGTCATCGTGCTCTCTTGCGGCCCCGAGCGCATTGGCCAGACCATCCGCGAAGCCCTCGCCAAGGGCGCCGACCGAGCCATCAACATCGCCTGCGACGATCTCGGCGCACGCGACGCCCTCGGCGTTGCCCGCCTGCTGGCCGCCGCAGCAAAGCAGGAAAACCCCGATCTGGTCCTCACCGGCCTGCAATCGGAGGACCTTGGCCTGGGGCAGACCGGCGTCATCCTCGCCGAACTGCTCGACCTGCCCCACGCCACGCTGATCCTGCACGTGGAAAAGACCGACGCCGACCTCACCGTCAAGCGCGAGCTGGAAGAAGGCTGGTTCCAGCAGATCGACCTGCCCACACCCGCCGTCCTCACCATCCAGTCCGGCGGCAACAAGCTGCGCTACGCCACGCTGATGGGCATCAAGCGCGCCAAGCTGAAGGAAGTCCGCCAGCTCACCGCCGCGGAGCTTGCTGTGGACGCCGCGCCGGTCGTGGTTCTGGAGCGCGTTTCGCTGCCGCAAAAGCAGAAATCCACCCAAATCCTGCCCGGCACAGCCAAAGAAGCCGCCGCGGCCCTGGTAGAAAAGCTGAAATTCGAGGTGCGCGTCCTATGAGCGGAATTCTGGTTGTCCTGGAGCATCTAGTCAACTCGGCCCGGCGGGAACGTCGCATCTCCCGCATCAGTTGGGAAGCCTTGGCCGCCGGCCAGCGCCTCGCCGCGCAGACAGGCCAGCCCGTCAGCGCCGTTGTCCTCGGCTCGGACACCGAAGCCCTGGCCGCCGAAGTCGCCACCCGCCCCTTCGCCAGAGTCCTGCGCGTCGAGCACCCGCTCCTCGCCCGCTACACACCCGATGGGTTCACTCTCGCTCTGCAGCAACTCATCCAAACCGAAAGCCCGGCGTACGTAGTACTCCCGCATACCTACCAGGTGCGCGACTACGCCCCGGCGCTCGCCGCCCGCCTCGGCCAGGTGCTCATCAGCGACGTCGTTGCCATCGGCGACGGCCCCATCTTCACCCGCCAGCTCATGCAGGGCCGCCTCAACGGCGCGTACAAGCCCACCGGCAGCGGTCCCTGTTTCATCTCCGTCCAGGCCGGAGCCTTCCGCGCCCAACCCGCCTTGGATCAAGCCACAACTCCCGCCTTGTGTCAGGGCACGACTTCAGTCGTGCCGCAAACGCAACCAAATGAAAGCGGGGCTTTAGCCCCTGAGGGAAGCTCTTCCCCGGCCATCTCCGTCTTCACTCCCGCCATCGAAGCCGCCCAGATCCGCACCACCCCCGGCGAGCCCTTCCGCGGCAGCTCGCAGACCGTCGACCTGGGCTCCGCACAAATGATCGTCAGCGTCGGCCGCGGCATCAAGGATGCCGACAATCTGTCCCTCGTGCAAGACCTGGCTACCGCCCTCGGCGCGGAACTGGCCGCCTCGCGCCCCATCTGCGACAACGGCTGGCTGCCCATGGAGCGGCAGGTGGGAAGTTCCGGCCAGACCGTCGCGCCCAAGCTCTATCTGGCGGTCGGCATCTCCGGGGCCATCCAGCACCTGGTCGGCATGAAAGCCTCGCAGTGCATCGTCGCCATCAACAAAGACCCCGACGCCCCCATCTTCGAGGTAGCCGACTACGGCATCGTCGGCGATTTGTTCGAGGTGGTTCCGGCGCTCACCGAGGCCATCAAGGCAGCCAGGCAATAGGCATCAATTCGGCCGCGACCCTGCCCGCAGACCGCCATGGGAGCGGGGGCCGTGGCACTCAGTTGGTTCCCGGGTTAGCCCTCAACCTTGAGCAAGCCAAGATGCGACCAAGGCAACTGAGCAGCATCGCGCCCGGCAATTCTGCTCGGCCAGACCCGTCTTGCCCCGCGCCTGGCCGGAATCTCTCCGGCGTGTTTCCATTCGGGACTCGTCGGGCTCGTTGCCACCACCGCACGCATAATTAAATCTCCGCACTTCGAAAAGAAATCGCTTGCCATTTTCCCGTTAAACAATACAGAATTGGGCGCCTCGGAACCCCCACTTCTTCTGGGATTGAACGGTGTTGGGAGTTACCCTTGCAGACTCGTCCGGTTCCGAGTAGCCCACCGCATCCCCAGGTGCACCAAACAGCGGGGCTTCAGAAAGTAGCGTTTTCACAATTCGCATAAACCGAAAGTGCTGTTGCCGCATGGCGCTTTCTTTCGCCGGTTTCCCAGCGACAGGTCTTTGTCGCTGGGGTGGTAAACCGGGGCTCCCTACGGTCGAGTCGTCGTCGGCGGGATGGGAGAAAGCGCCCCCAGCAAGATGCACAACAGCCCGCGCAATCGTGAAGGCGCCTTGGACCACCTCCCTCAACCCGAAGATTGCAGCATTGGAGAAACAACATGACATCGATTCGAAGCACGTGGACGTTATCTTCCCCCCCACCATTGACCGGCCTCTTGCCGGCGAGCGAGTGGTCAGGAGCCGCGCAGATGGCGATTCCGAACGGAACGCTGCTGGCGCAAAATGATGCGACCAACCTGTATATTGGCCTGGACATCACGGCCGAGACCGGCACAGCCAATCCCAACGACTATTTCTGGTTCGTTGTAGACATCAACGACAACGGCGTCATCGACCCCAATCGCGACAAGCTGTTCTCAATCCTGCCCGGCAATCAGAACCGGCTGTACATGTTCTACATGCTGGGTCCGGATGAAAACACGGGAGCCTCAACCACCCAGGTGATCCCCTCGCAGTTGCTCAGCGGCTTCGGGCCGTCGCTGCTGGAGGCGGCCAACCACCGGCAGTGGCAGATCACGTTTGCTCTCTCCGATCTGGGAATCGACCCCATCAATCCGGCCAACCCCGCTCCCGTTGTCGATTTCGGATTGAGAATCGCCACTCTCGGCGGCTTCGTCGGCGAAACGCCCACCAACCCATTGGGTGATTTTTCCAACCTGAACAAGATCATCCTTGCCACCATGCCCACTGCCAGCCCCACCAGCCTCGGACCGGTCATTGCCACGGTGGGTCTCATTGGCACTGGCGACATCGCCGCCGATGGCTATGCAACCATCACGGCGCCATACTACCTCAACCCCAACGAAGCTGCGTTCTGCGGCACGCTCAACCTGATTGGCAACGTCGCCACCCTGGACGCTGTCTTTGCCGCCGGGGCAACTAAGTACCGGGTCATGCACCGCTACGGGCCCACCCTGGCCGCTGTGGCAACCGCCGCCTGGGCGCCCATCATGCAGGCATGGACGAATTTCGAGATTGTCGGCGTCAATGACGTCTGGCAGTCCTTCAGTCCAAATGCAACCGGTTACTACGCGTTCATCAATCCGGCCACTCCCTACACCATCCAGAACCTGCTGTTCCAGTGGGCCACGTCAGCGGAGCCGGACGGTGTGCATCAATTCCAGATCAACTTCTACACCGCCGCAAGCGCCGCGGTGCCGACAGCGCCCCAGGTGCTGACGCTGGCCCTCGACAACCAGGCGCCCATCGTCAAGCTGATTGACATTCTCCACGCCGGGGCTGTGGTGTCTCCGTGCGCCATCGTCACGCTGGCTTCCATCACCGATGGGGTTCAACTGCAGTATGAAGCCTACGATCCAGAAGGCGATCTTCTCAGCCTGTCTTTGACGGCGTCGTACGGGGCTGGATCCTCCTCACTGGTCTACAGCGACAACTACAGCGCACACGCCACTCCCGGGCACATCTGGCAAGGGGTAACCAGCGACACGCAGCCGCCCTCTCCGGCCGTCTGGGTGCCTCCCTACACCTGCGCCTATCTGTTCGAGATCACAGCCTGGACCCGGTCCACAAACGGGTACAGCTACCCGGTCATCTACAGCCAGGACTTCCAGACGGTGACGTTGATCAAGCCGAGCATCATCTTCAGGCCGCCTGTGCCGCTTCCTGGTCCCATTCACCTGTCGGCCGCTGGATTTGAAAAGCTGCCCGAGACCGGCGACCCTGCCACCATGAGAGCCAGACCACTGCCAACCAAGAAATAGTCGCCAAACAACCCGCATGCTCCGCCCTCAAACCGCTGTCCAAGGAAGTTCGCGACGCGGCTGGGGGCGGAGCACCCGGCTCGTATGCCGCCTCGCTTCCCACCACCCGCTCTCAACTTGCCGCACTGACCCGGTTCGTGGTCCGATTCCTCTCCACCATTGCAAAACCGTTTGTTCTGGTTGTTGGTGTGCGGTCAGCGATTCGGAATTGAGCCCACTACCGGACGAAGCAACCCTCAATTTGCGCCCGCGCAGCCTCAGGCTTTATGGTTCCCTGTTCATCTCACAGATTGAACACCGCGGGGTCTAACCGTGTTCTTTCCTGAATCCTACGTGGGCGCGCTCCTGCTTATGATCCTCACCATGCTGTGCTGGGGTTCGTGGGCCAACACGCTCAAACTCTGCCCCGGTTACCGCTTCCAGCTCTATTACTGGGACTACGCTCTGGGCCTGGCCGGCGGCGCCATCTTCTGGGGGCTCACCGCCGGCAGCCACGGCGCCACTGGCACGCCGTTTCTCGCCGACATCGCCAAGGCCCCATTTGCCTCCACCCTGTTTGCAGCCGTCGGCGGCGTCATTTTCAATATCGCCAATCTTCTTCTCGTCGCCGCCATCGACGTAGCTGGCCTGGCCGTCGCCTTTCCCGTCGGCATCGGCCTGGCGCTCATCGTGGGCGCGGTCTCAAGTTACCTGGTCCGCCCTGTCGGCAATCCCCTGCTGCTTTTTGGCGGGGTTGCCCTGGTCACGCTGGCCATCATCTTCGACGCCTCCGCCTATCGCAGACGCGAGGCCAAAGGGAAAGCGAAAGCCACGACCACCCGCGGTATTGTCCTCTCCCTGGTTGCCGGTGTGCTCATGGGTACGTTCTATCCGCTGGTTGCCGCGGCGCTTCGCGGCGCGCGCGGTGTTCCGCCAGTCGGACCCTATGCCGTCGCACTTTGCTTCGCCTTCGGCGTGCTTTTGTCCACCATCCCCACCAATCTGCTGCTGATGGCCAAGCCGCTTGACGGCAAGCCGCCCGTCAAGCTCTCCGGCTACTGGCCCGCGCCTCTCAGTTGGCACTTCGCCGGCCTGCTCGGCGGAGCCATCTGGGCCACCGGCGCAATCGCCAACTTCGTCGCGTCAGGCGCCCATTTAGTGGGTCCGGCCGTCTCTTACTCCATCGGCCAGGGAGCCACCATGGTCTCGGCCTGCTGGGGCGTCTTTGTCTGGCGCGAGTTTGCCGGAGCGCCCCGCTCCGCGCGCCAGTCCCTGCTCTTCATGTTCATCTTCTTCGCGCTCGGGCTGGTCGCCGTGGCGCTGGCCCCACTCTACTAGGGGATTTGCAGATGATTGAGAAAGCCTATTGCAGGACCCTGATAATCCTCATGATCATCTGCTTGCTGTGCGTCATTCTTATCCCTGAGGTTCGCACGAGCAGAGAAGCGTGGACATTCGCAGTTGCGCAGATGATCGGAATAGCGGCCAACCTCCTATGTATTCGGTTCCCCAATCTCCTGAGGATGAGACTAAGCTTTCTGACGGCGATGCCCGGTCGGCTGTTTCTTCGGTTCTTGCTACTCTCGCCGATCTTCCTCTTCGTGCTCTGCGCTCTCTTCGATTTCGGCGAGCGCCGATCGGCATTGTTCAAGGATGCAATACACAACATGGAAGAATCCCAAGCCGCCCGGGCGGACCTTGGTGTGCCTATAAAAATCGGTTGGCCTATTCAGGGGGAAATGGACAGCGGGTTGACAGGCGACTCAGGGCATTCGACCTTGCTTATACCGGTATCCGGGAACCATGGTGAAGGAACACTGCGGGTGCTTGGGACGAAGACCAACGGAGTCTGGACGATCCATGAAATAACCTTGGTGTTGCGGGACAGTAATGTTCGAGAAAGCCTGGGAGCCAAGTGAATATGAGCAAGCCCATCGTCGTCGTCGGCAGCATCAACATGGACCTGGTGGCGCACGCCCACCGGATCCCCGTCCCCGGGGAGAGCTTCGTCGGCACCGCCTTTGACACCACCCCCGGCGGCAAGGGCGCCAACCAGGCCGTCGCCATCGCCCGGCTGGGTCACCCGGTGCAGATGGTCGGCATGGTTGGCGAGGACGTCTTTGGCCAGGCCCTGCTCGACAACCTGACCGGTGCCGGCGTTGAAACCTCTGCCGTCCAGCGCGTACCCGGCCCCTCCGGCGTTGCTTCCATTCTCATTGCAGACAGCGGCGAAAACGCCATCGTTGTCGTTCCCGGCGCCAACGGCAAAGTCGATCCCGCCACCGTCGATCGCCACGCCGATCTCATCCGCTCCGCCGGCATGGTCCTCTGCCAGCTCGAACTCCCCATGGAGACCGTCAGCCGCACCCTCGCTCTCTGCGCGGAGGCCGGCGTTCCCGTCGTGCTCGACCCCGCGCCCGCTGCAAACCTCCCCGACGACCTCTGGAGCCAGGTTGCCTGGTTCACTCCCAACGAGACAGAGGCTGAATTCTATTGCGGCCAGAAAGTCAGCCCCGAGATCGGCGCCAGGCGCCTGCTGGCGCGCGGCCTCAAAGGCGTCGTCCTCAAGCGCGGCGCTCAGGGAGCGTATGTAGCCGTCGCAGGCGGCAATGCGGCCTGGGTGGACCCGTTTCCCGTCGAGGCCGTCGACACCGTAGGCGCCGGCGATTGCTTCAACGGCGCATTTGCCGTGGCCCTGCTCCAGGGCCGCCATCCATGGGCTGCGGCGTGGCAGGCCTCCGCCGCGGCGGCCATCTCCGTCACCCGCCACGGCGCACAGGCCTCCATGCCCTCGCGCGCCGATGTCGAGGCGTTCCTGGCGGAACATAGTTGATTTTCTCGAAATCGCATGACCCCAGGGCAGGATGATTTCTGAAGTGGAGAGCAGGGACAGCATGTTTCGCACACTGAGCATTGGACTTCTGGCAGCGGGCCTCGCCCTCGCCGCCCCCGCGCAGGACTCGCAATATTCGCCCAGGGGAGAGCAGATTCCCGCACCCGAATGCATGAACCTGCACAACGCCTGGGAAGGCGTGCTGACCGCAGCCTGCCCTCCCCGCACCCACGAGCGCTGGATTCAGGACATCACGCACTGGCGCATGGAGCGCCGCATTCGCGTCGCCTACGATCCGTCCCGTTATGACTGGCCCGCCTTGCAATGGGCCCAGTCCAGCTTCATACAGCCGCAAATGATGGTCCATGACCGCTATTTCTACGATCCAGTTGCCAGCAAATACACGGTGGACCGCTATCTTGACGACCTCGACACGCGTTACGGCGGAATCGACTCGGTGCTGGTGTGGTCCACCTATCCCAACATGGGCGTCGACGACCGCAACCAACTCCAGATGGTCGAGTCCATGCCCGGCGGCGGCGAAGGCGTCCGCCAGATGGTGGCAGGCTTCCACCGCCGCGGCGTCCGCGTCCTCTTCCCCATGATGATGTGGGACGAAGGCACCCACGAGCCCTCCCAGCCCTGGCCGGAGGCTATCGCCTCCCTCATGAAGCAGATCGATGCCGACGGCATCAACGGCGACACGCAGGACGGTGTCCCGCAAGGCTTCCCCCTGGCCGCGGAAAAAAGTGGCCATCTGTTGGTCTTTGAGCCGGAAGGCGGCCCCAACGACGAGGACGTCAGCTGGAATCTGATGACCTGGGGCTATTACGACTACCCGTTTGTTCCCATGATAGACAAGTACAAGTGGCTGGAAACCCGCCACATGGTCAACGTCTGTGACCGCTGGAACCTTGACCATACCAGCAACCTGCAATACGCCTTCTTCAACGGCGTGGGCTGGGAGAGCTGGGAGAACGTCTGGGGCATCTGGATCGGGATCAACCCCCGCGATGCCGAGGCCACCCGCCGCGTAGCCAACATCTCGCGCGCCGTCGCGCCGTTCCTGGTCAGCCCCGGCTGGGAGCCGCTCTATCCCATGCACACGTATGGCATCTACGCCAGCCGCTGGCCGCTGGGCCAGGAAACCGTGTGGACCATCGTTAACCGCAACGGCTACGACGTGGCCGGCCGACAGATGGATGTTCCGCTCACGCCCGGAATGCGCTACTTCGACCTCTACCACGGCGTGGAACTGAAGCCGGAAACCAACGGACAAACCGCCATCCTCAGCTTCGACATGGAATCCAACGGCTTCGGCGCCATTCTGGCCACGCCCGGAGAACCCAGCGACAAAATCAAAACGCTGATGCAGCGCATGGCGGAAATGACCCGAAAGCCGCTCGCCGATTTCTCGCATGAGGCCCCGATTCTCAAGCAGACGATGGTCGAGATTCCGGCCACCGCGCCCGCCGCCGAGGCTCCCGCAGGCATGGTCAAAATTCCCGGAGGATCGTTCGACTTCAAGGTGCAGGGCACTGAGATCGAGGGCTCCGACATGCCCATGGTCGATGTCCAGTACCCGTGGGAACCCACGCCCCGCCGCTTCCATGAGCACACCCTGGAGATCAAGCCCTTCTTCATCGACAAGTTCCCCGTCACCAACGCACAGTTCAAGCAGTTCCTCGACGCCACCCGCTACACACCACAAGACTCCATCAACTTCCTCCGCGACTGGAAGAATGGCGCCATCCCCCAAGGCTGGGACAACCGTCCCGTCACCTGGGTCTCTCTCGAGGACGCGCGCGCCTACGCCAAATGGGCCGGCAAGCGCCTGCCCCACGAGTGGGAGTGGCAACTGGCAGCGCAGGGCACAGACGGCCGCGCCTACCCCTGGGGCAACGTCTGGCAGCCCGCCAACGTCCCCACCCCCGACATCAGCCGCTCCATGCGCGGCCCTGACGCTATCGACACCCATCCCGCCGGCGCAAGCCCCTACGGCGTCATGGACTTGGTCGGCAACGTCTGGCAGTGGACCGACGAGTACATGGACGACCACACCCGCGGCGGCATCGTCCGCGGCGGCGAATACTACCAGCCGCAAGGCTCCATCTGGTACTTCCCGCAGGCCTACCGCAACGACGAGCACGGCAAGCTGCTCCTCATGGCCCCCGGCTACGACCGCTCCGGCGGCGTTGGCTTCCGTTGTGTGCAGGACGCACAGTAGCTTTCGCAGCCCGGAGCCGTCCTGCGATAACCTTGCTTCGAGCACGCCGTCACAACTGAATTCAGGAGGATCACCATGCGTCCAGTTAGAGCTTTTCTCATCTCCTTAGTCCTCCTGTTCTCGACCGTCCCGGGAGTGGCCCAGAACAGTCCAAGCCCGGCAAACCCAGCCCGCGTGGAGGGCAAATTGATCAATG
>Ga0209517_10009873_pt1 | contig 10766 bp, 11 predicted proteins | sample PeaSoiMetSII2010_FD_187695 | JGI IMG/M metagenome (GOLD analysis project Ga0209517, IMG submission 187695) | Peat soil microbial communities from Weissenstadt, Germany - SII-2010 (SPAdes) (version 2) | ecosystem: Environmental > Terrestrial > Soil > Wetlands > Peat | place: Germany... | reverse complement strand
CTGTGCCGTTTCTAGGTATCGAAATCATACACTTAGTGAGCTTCTGCACTGTTGTCTTTCTAGCGGCAGGCATACTAAAGAAATAGCATAATTAGGCTCAAGTTTTCCGTCGCAGCTATTTTGGCGGCAGCAGCGAACAAAAAAGGTTATGGAGACAAGACTACAAGCGTTCTCCTTGACGTCCTAAGCGCCAGTTAGCTATGAAAAAGTTTCATTATGTCATACTCGCTGGAATCTTCATTATTGTATTGGGTATAACGATTGTCTATCTTACCACAAACCAAAGTACACCGCCTGTCGATGTACAACTTGATCTGAGCGGCCTAACGGTAATAGGTGGTGTTTACTTTGATCAGTTTTCTCTACATAATCATGGATCGCAAAATGTCACTGTTGTAGTTGTCATAAAGAATGATTTGGATAGTGGCCCTCGGATGTCCGATCCGGTCAAGATTTGTGCTGGCTGTACTGCATCCGCGTTAGTTGAAGAACATCAACCGCCACTAAATGCTGATCAGACTGATATTTTCACTAATATTGTATTACATCCGGACTACATACGCGTGGAATATTTATCGATCGTTCTAGCTACGCCGATTACATTTGACGTGCTGCGAGAATTTGCTTGGTTGCTCGTTGCAGCAGGATTTGTTGTGGTGGTGTATGGATTGCGATTATCGAACACTGGTAGAGGAAAAGATCGAGGGAGTAAACGTTCGAGAAGATCGAGGAAGTCGAAGCGATTTGCTTAAGCTACTTGCGTGGCAATGAATTGGTATCTCTGGCTGAAGTAGACCTTTGAAGTTGGGAACATAACTGGAGAGCTAAATGGAATAAATTTCCATGCGCTAAAGGTGAAGCCTCCAGTAGAGGATGAAGGAGCTTCTACAGTGATTAGTCCAGTCATCCACGGGTGAGGATCGCAGTGATACGGATAGATTCCAGGTCTCTCGAATGTGTGAGTAAAACTAGCGCCAGCCTGAATTATTCCAGAGTAGAACTCTGGAATGTTACTGTGAGCAGTGTGCCAGTCTGAGTCCTCATTCTTCCAAACTACGGTATTATTTACACCAATCACAATAGTAATGACCGCAGGCTCAAAGCCAAGCTTAGGATTATCACCGGCTCCTGATGGAATAGTCACGACCACTTCGACGATGTTTGGGCTGGTGGGGTTAATTGGTAGTTGGCCGCCGTAAAGCAGCACGAAACCCACGACCATAACAGCAATCAATGCCAAACCGATTATGAGTGGCTTCCTACTCTTTCTCTTACTAGCCTTCCTTCTTCTCGGCTTTTTCGACGTTAACGATTTTCTTTTTTTCAAGTTCCCTGAACTCGGCATCGCCGGGACATCGCCTTATCGATGGCGAATTTTACGCTTCATTCTTCTCCGACCAAGAAGAAGAGACGCGATTGTGAGTCCGGCTATTGCTACTGCTGCAATAACGGCAATCTGGATAAAGTTGTTATTATTTGCATTCGACGTGAGTTGGAGGGATGATGTAGTCGGGGTCAACACGCCAAGTACATTGCTTGCGGGAAGAGTGAACCACACATTTCCAGCCTGATCAACAGCCAACAGCTGCACATCTGAACTGTTATTTGGGATCGGAAAACGGTTGAACGAACCTGTAGTTGGGTCAAATGTTGCTATCGAGTTGGCAACATGTTCCACAAACCAAACTCGATTGGATTGGTAAGTAATGCCGAAAGGAAAGGCCCGTTCGGTCGGAAGTGGGTGTTGATGAAACGTGTCATTTGCAAGTATGAATTGCGTGATTCGATTTCCGCCATGCTCGGTGAACCACACTGAGCCATTTGGCGCAATTGTGATTCCTGTTGGTCCTAGCAATGTTCCATTTTGTGGCTGAAATTCGGTTATCGTTCCATTCGAAGGATTGATCATGCCGATTTTTTCTCCTTTTGACTCAGTAAACCACGCAAATCCGCGCTGGTCGACAGCGGTTTGGATAGGTATGGAATCTGTGGTTGGGATCTGAAACTCAGTAATTACTCCAGTGGTTGGATTCAATCGTCCAATGTTGTTACCAATCTCCTCCGTGAACCAAACGTTTCCGAGATTATCTAAACTAAGCCCGCCTGGAACAGATCCAGATGTTGGGATCGAATACGTCTTGAATGTATTCGTCGACGTGTCGAACATTACGATCTGGTTGTATTGGGTTTCAGAAATCCAAAGGGTGCCGTTATTGCCAGTTGCAATATAGAATGGTCTCGATCCTGTTTGAGGTAATGGATATTCGCTTAGAGCCCCTGTTGTTGGGTCGTAGCGACCTATGCTCCCTGTTCCTGTCTCTGCGAACCAGATTATACCGTTCTTATCGACAGCTATGCCATACGGACCAACGTCATTTGCCAGGGGGAGTTCCGAGAATCTTAGCGAAAAGGACGGAACATCGACTTGGAACGGGACTATTACGTCAGGTCCGGACGTCCTTTGAGCCCATACTTGCAGTTGCCAATTTCCGGCAAAGCTTAGGTAAGTTCCGTCAAATGCATAGGTCCCTGTGGTTGTTGAGGCGGTGGCATTCGCGATAGACACGCCCAAGATTCTGTCTAGGTACTTGAACTTCACAAATACCGAGCTAACATCCGTAATCGAAGTACCCTGTTGGTTGGTGAAATCGATCTCAAAATGGTTGTCGCCAACCTGTAATGGATAGATCTTCAGGGTTACATTGACTCCTTGAGGTGAGTATCCCTGAAGGATTGTTGGGAGAGGCTGATAAGATGGGGCCGTTGTGGGTGCCTGTGCAACAGGAGAGCTCGCAGTAAGAACTCCGACTACCAACAGCAGGATGACGCCCAGTGTCAGTTCAGAACGAAGCGATAATTTGAATCGTCTAACCCAACGTCCGAGTTGCCGTTGACTTCGACTTGATTTAGAATTAGCGTGGACGATGTGGCCGTATAGTACGAATTGATTAATGGCGCCGAAGGCCAACATTGGAGCGAAGATGGATAGTTTTACGATCAGAATCTTTCCGTACGCAGTCCCGAACAGTGCGGCGATACTACCTACTTCTAACACTAAATTGTAGATTCCTGTTAACCCCACAGCTCCTACGCCAATTATGGCAATGGACGAAAAACGTCTGAGTAATTCGGATACGAGTTTTCCTTTTGATTCTTTCAGGTTGCTTAGTGACGCAACCGCAACGGCCAGATAAGCTAATCCTCCAACCCAGACACCTACTGCCAATAGATGAATCCAATCGGCGAGTAGATTGATTGTCGGGTCGTATTCTGTTGCTGCAGCATTATGGCTAGTGAGACTTGTGGAGAGTGACAGCACGAGCCCGATCACGAGTATCAGTTTCCAATGGTTCTTCGAAGGTTTCTTTATCTTGAGTACGATAGTCGAACCGGAAATTGCCGCGGTTACCGCTATCATTCTGAAAATCCAGTATTGGCCGAGCCGTGAGGATGACAAAATTGTGTAGGCGGTAGCAATAATATCTGTCAGGGAATTTGTCGGCGCTGCTGCAATAGATTCGACAATCAACAATAATATCGTAGCAATTACAGCGATAATGGTAGATGATATGAGCAGCCGTGAAGAACGTAGCGACACTTTCTGTTTTACGTCATTTGGCAAGTCATTTTGCTGATCGGAAACGGTGGGAAGCCACACGAATATCGCGAAGATACTTCCTCCAAGAAAAAGCGTGTCTGCAAGGATGTTAAGCCAACGCTCTATGACTTCTAAGGGAGAAGGAAAGGTATACGCCGTGCTGCTGCTCGTCTGTTGTATGTTTATTGTAACATTTCCCACGCCGAAAGCGAACGAGCCACTAGTGTGATGCCCGTCAACAGCTGAGATCGCGTGCCAAGAGACCGTGTACACTCCAGACGGCAAATTTGGAAGAGTTACGATGATAATTGTAGCATCTGATGGATCAACAGAAAATCCTGTATCAACTTCTTTTCCAGTAGAATCGTACACCTTAGCTCCGCTTAGTTTCGGATCAACTTGCTCTGTAAAGTAAAGCTTGATTTGCTGTGGTGAAGTTGGAAGGACACTGTTTGATGGTGGGTCTGATCTAATCAAATTAGCGTGCGCATATGCCGGAATGATGAGTCCTACAAGCAGCAGGAATGTAACTGCAATCAGTACCGCTGGTCTGCGAGTCTTCATAGTGGTGCAACATACTCGACTACGTTCGGCTAACTACTTTTTTCTTCTAGTATTTCTTTTGCCACGCATGGCTACAGCGCCAATAACTACTCCTACTACACCTACAACAATTCCCACTCCTCCGATAAGATATGCGCTTTGAAGTTGGTTTTGCAGATTCGTGATCTGTGTTTGCATGTTTGTGATCTGCGATTGTGCGTTTGTTAGAGAGGTTTGGAGATCACTTCCAGAGGAAATTTGGGTTGGGAACTGAATTTCAGAGGCAGGATCTACGCATTCGAAAGTTGTTGGTCCACATGTGAACGTTTCATTCACCGCAGTATTATTCACATTTCCAAAAACTCTGAATGAAATTGTGCCTGGCACCGTTGGTGTAAGAGGAGCAGTATATTCTCCGTAGAACAATGGAGGTACATCGTTTGATAGATTCGGAGAGAACTGCAGAACCTCCGACTGTCCGCCCAATAGAACTTGAACCTGGAGACTCTGGTCAAGTCCATAAACCGGACAGACGGTGCTTACTGTACCTTGCGGGCATGTTGCATTGATATAATGCGCCCAGAAGTCAACGAAATTTATTTCGTTAGCGTAAGATGGTTCGTTAACCCATCCTATGACAAACTCGACTTGTTGGCCATTGATCGTTACCACCCTATGTGTATGGGCCCAGGCTGAAGGAGCGGTCGCCAGAAGAATGAGGCATGCAACGAGAACTAGAGAAGGCAAAACCAATTTAGGTTTCGTGGACATAAGCGATGATCACGGTCCCGTGGATGATAAGCTCTTTGGGACAAGATTCGAATTGCGCACACATGTTCGCGTCAATTAGCTAAACGAAACGTCAAATGATCGAAATTTGCTATCCAAACTGGTCCAGTCAGTCGACAACTTGAATTAATTAGATAGATTCGCGGCCATATTTCGCGGACTTTTCATTTCCTGCGAGGTCTTCGATCAGTTGCGGAGAAGGTTCCAAGTGAGCCTAAGATACTAGAGAATGAAATCGTGACAATTAATATTGTAATTGAATTGATCGTAGAAAATTCCGGAATCGGGTTGTATGCTTCCGAGATCGTTGGTGGTTCTTCTGTCCATAACCATGTTTGTTTCGAGAGTGTGCGATTCACATCAGCTCCCGCATCGGCTTGATATGCGCCGCCGCCTAGGTATCGGACGTTTGAATCGGTGCACGTTGAGTTTCCGTAAGTGACAAGAGCCTTCATCGGCGCGTGATTTCCGGCGGTGTTCATTTGGTATGGAGATGAGAAGATGACGCTCGTATCCAATACGTTACATGTAGTGGCGGTGGAGTATTCGTCCCAAGTAGATGATGCTGAGCCGAGCAGACCGTAATATGTCGGTGTTAGAATATTTCCAATTAGCGTTGAAGAATTATTTGAATAATCGTAAATCGTGGCTTGCCACCAATTATCGCCCAATGTATCTGTGCTCCATTTTGAGAATTGCAAAGTGTAGTCTGAACCGACTTTCCAGTTGTAGAGAATAAAGCACTGCCAACCCGTACCAGTTTTTGAGAATGGAACGCCTATGTCGCACCCCCCAGCTGGGTTACTTGTTGTTCCGTTGAGTGCATTGAATACTGCTACCGTTGCCACCTTAACATCCCCGCCCAATCCGAATCCTACGTAGCCTTGCTGTGTGTTCATGAAACTGAACATGTGACCCCAGAAGATTGATGTGTTGTTCTCTGGTGAGTTGATCACTTTCAGATCGATACTGGTTGAGTAACTATTGTTCAAGGGCCAAAGTAGTTGAACATCAGTGTCAGGTGTGTAAATCGAGAAGTGCTGGACATGAGTGATTGAGTTGTCGACCTGCGAGGTTGCGAAAGCGGGATGTCCGGATGGTATTGTGATAGCAATCATTAGTCCTGCACAAAAAAGCAGTATTCCTCTTTTCGTCATGAAACGTGCACTCTACACGCGTACCAGCCTTTTTGTGAGCTAACGCTATTCATGGCAAGAATAGTGGTAGTTGGCAGTTATATCGTTACGTCTGACCGTGACTGTTTCTCAGGAATGTTGACAGGGAATTTAATTTGCGGTTGGTAGTTCAGGAAAGGAGGAGTAAGCTTCCGAGATTGTTGTTGGCTCCTGTGTCCACAGATAAGTCTGCTTAGCAGTGGTGCGATTTACGTTTGCCCCGGCATTGATTTGATACGCTCCGCCGCCTAGATAGTTTACGTTTGAATCTGGACAGGTAGCGTTTCCATATGTAACGAGTGCTTTTATTGGAGCATGATTTCCAGCCGCGCTCATTTCGTAGGGTGATGAAAAAATAGCGCTCGTGTCGATGACGCTGCAGGTTGTAGCGGCCGAATATTCGTCCCATGTAGATGATTCTGAGCCGAGTAGACCGAAGTATGATGGAGCAAGTATACTTCCAACTATGGTTGTTGAATTACTTGAATGGTCTAGGATGGTGGCTTGCCACCAAATGTTTCCTTGACCATCTGTAGCTTGTTTCGCGAAGGTTAGAGTGTAATCGTTTCCTATGTTCCAATCGTAGGTTATGAAACACTGCCAGCCCAAGCCGCTGGTTGAGAACGGTACGCCAACACTGCAGTATCCAGTAGGATTAGTTGTTGTGCCGTTAAGGGCTCCAAAAACGGCTACAGTAGCTACTTTTACATCCCCGCCCAATCCGAATCCTACGTAGCCTTGCTGTGTGTTCATGAAACTGAACATGTGACCCCAGAAGACAGAAGTGTTGTTCGTAGGAGAGGAGATTATCTTCAGGTCTATGCTGATCGAGTAGTTATTGTTCAAGGGCCACTGTAGTTGAACGTCTGTACTGGGAGTGTAAACGGAAAAGCATGCGTAAGCAAAAGGTCCTAACTGAGCAGCTAGTCCAATGATGACTACCGCGTAAATCAGAATCAGCACTCTACTTGTCATTGTGGACGTCCGATCATCAATTGACGCTCATGCTACTTGTGTTGAATTGACTTTCTCGTTGGTATTGCTCAAATCTCGGAGGATACGAATTGACGCAGTTACATTAAGCGAAATGTAATGGTTTGAGGATTATCTGTAAAATGATAAGAAAAAATAGGGTCTGGCTTCAAGAGTCAGAATAAGATCATCACCTGAGATAACTGTTGTAATATGAGGTTCTGCGATTGCCAAACTCCAAAAAACAATCTAAAATAGAAACTTCGAAATCGAAGAGTCGAATGACAAAAAGACAAAATAGAGTTGTGTCCATAGCGATTGTCGCGATCGTAGTAGTAGCATCAGTAATTCTTTACACCGGACTGTTACATATCAATCCGATGAATTCGGCAACCGTGAATATCGTACAGGTCAGTATCGAGAATGGGTCCGGAGTTAATCCTAATTCACCGGGGTATTCTCCTCCCAAGATTACCATAGTTATCGGCTTCAATAATACGGTGAAATGGGTGAATTACGACAGTATGCCTCATACGGTTACGGCTGTTGACGGAAGTTTTGATTCAGGAAACCTTGATCCAGGTCAGTCGTTTGTACACACGTTCAACACGCCAGGCACATATGTATATGTTTGCATTTATCATCATTGGATGGAGGGTACTGTAATAGTGATCTCTTCTACTAACGCATAGGTTCGAGCCTGAAAAGTACGCGCTAAGGTCGAACCGGGGAAAACAGTTTTAGTTTCGAATTGATTTACCGTCGTCGTTTGTGTGCGGGTTTGCTACTAGGTTTTCCTAGTTGGTCGTTAACCCATTTCGATATATTATCCTGCGTTGCATGCTTGTCGAGCCATTCTCTAACAGCGTTTTCAATTGCTCCACTTAGATCGCCTTTTTTCCCGCCGTACACGGTTACCGCTGCCAATCGCAGTCTTCGCTCGACCTCATCTGAAAGTACAATATACATTCTACCCAAAGTACAACGACGCCCTGCCCCGTTCCAGTAGAAGATCGCATATAACGGTTACTAATGTCGGTTAATTTCTTTTAGGAGAATCTAGGATACTGCAATGCTCACATTTTATCAACTCCTTCGTGAGGTATAGGACGTATAGGACGTAAATGGGGAAAGATTCGGTTGGTTATGGAAATCAGCTACATAGGAAAACGCGTCTATTTGTGTGAAGTTTGCGGTTTCGGGTACATAGAAGAGGTTACTGCGAATGGCTGCGAAGAATATTGCCGCACTCATAAGAGTACTTCAGCGCAAATATCGAAGCGAGCAGCGGTCATACCCCAGCGGATTTGAATTCCAGGTTTTCGTAGCAGTAGGCTGTGTTCTGAAATTTTTACGAGCGCAGTACGACTTCCAGTCTAGTCTTTTGCTTCCAGTAAGGGTTATCGCTGATATCGGAGTTGATTTCGTAGCGTTCCCGATTTGATCGAATCGAAATGTGACGTTCTATTCCCGTACATAGATCCGGGTAAGGCTTAAGTCTCGACCTAGGATAGGCGATCATTCATCTCGGTTCAAAGAAAGTTGAAGGTGTGGATCTTGCATGGACAAAAATAGGATGCAGCAACTTACTCGTGGTTTGTTAGAGGAAATGGGCGAGGACCCGAAACGAGAAGGACTGCGCGAAACTCCTCGTCGTGTCTCCGACATGTATGAGGAATTGACAGAGGGGTACAGGACAGACCCTAAGAAAATTCTGTCGAAAGAATGGAGCGAGGTGACGGGAATGGTGGTGGCTAAGGACATCGATTTTTTCAGCCTCTGCGAGCATCATTTGCTTCCCTTCTACGGGAAAGTGCATATCGGATATATCCCCAGTAAGGCAGTTGTCGGCGTTTCGAAGTTGGTCCGCCTGGTTGACTGTTTCAGCAAACGTCTTCAACTACAAGAACGAATGACAAAACAGATCTGTGATGCGCTCTATAGCAACCTGCATCCGCATGGAGTAGTCGTGGTAGTTCAGGCCAAGCATCTGTGTATGCAAATGCGAGGCGTTAGAAGCCGCGCGGACATCATTACCTCTGAGATTCGAGGCCAATTCGAGAAGTTTGAGACACGCAACGAATTCTTCAACATGCTGCGCAAGGAAGTTTAGTCTTGCCTGATGATATCGTCAGGATATACAAACGAGAATTCGCGGCAGCCCACATTATCGCAGGTCACCCGAAATGTGGCCGAATGCATGGCCACAATTACATGTTGCTGACCAAGGTGTATGGTAAAAGCGAAGAGTGGTTAGACTTCGAAGAGATCAAAAAAACGGTTGATCAACTTGTAGATAGCAAGTACGATCATCGAGATATCGGCAACATGACCTGCGAACGCTTAGCTCGCCAGATACAAGAACAGCTCAAAAACCAGTTCAAGAGCATGGTCAAAATTGAGCTATGGGAGACTGGAAAATTCGGCGTAGAGATACTGTAAAAACTACCGCAAACTCAGCAAGATTAGACCGATCATTTAGTATTTTTCGACTTCCCCGCGGACATGACCAGCCTGTCCAGCCTTCAAAAGGGCGAAATGATGAACGCCTGCCGGGACTCTAAGTTTGCCTGTGTTCTGGATATGATCGATCTTCTCGAACGCTTCTCGATCCACGTCCTTATCCAGGGTTAGCTCGCCGCTGTTCTCCAAGTGGAAATTCCCAAGCTCCTTATGCAGCCCTAAAATATCCGATTTGGAAAGCAATACTGATCCAGCGAACACTAACTTCTTCGTGTCAAATACGTTGCTTGGAGCAGTGGCAGATTGATTCAAGTATTGTCTCAAGGCATCGTTTACCACGTCGGCGACGTTCTTACCTTGCTGCTTGGCGCTAGCTATGGTGGTGTTGTAGAGATCGCGATCCAACCCGCGAATCAGGACAGCATTGTTTGCCATGATAGCCAGCTCACAAAGTTACTCCGCTATACTTGATATCAAGTTAACAATGATTACATATCTTTCTTATAAACATTGTTAATTCTTTTTACATCCATAACATGTAGTACTTGTTTGCCTCGCTTGCCACGCAAGCAAGGAAACAATTGAAAGAGTTGAAACAAGATTGGTTGAAGATCTGGAAAGATTACTGTTCGAAGAAATTCCTGAAATGGAGACCCCTAAGGTTCGAAGATGTGAATGGTGCCATCAAGCGTTACCAAACGATCGGTACCACCTCAAGATTTGCCCTCAGTGCCGGAAAGATTCAGTTTCCGCATTCATGAAGGCACATTAATCCCTACCCTCTTCGCCTTCTCCTATCCTTGCTCCATTTCGGAATATTCGAAGGCTAACTCGCGAAAAAAGCCAGAATAACAATTCTGGCACAGCACGCGATGAGCCCATCTGTATAGAACGAACGCGTTTTGGAACCGACCTGAATCCCTAAGGAACCCATTGCACTCAGTGGACCTTGAAACGCGTTGAAGAGAGCTATTGTTTTCCTGTCAGGCGGAATCGACTCTGCAACCGCCCTCTATTGGACGAAGCGAATAACAGCCGACATACACTCACTAAATGTCCTCTACGCACAGGCAAGCATACGTGAAGCAGAGGCTTCACGCAGAATAGCGGAAGCGGCAAAGATCAAAGAGCACATTACAGTTCAGCTTCCGTTCTATAAAGAAATACAATCCCTCTATCATCCAGATCCGTCAGCGGAAGTGTCATCAGCATACGTACCAGCAAGA
>Ga0209517_10009870_pt1 | contig 10767 bp, 4 predicted proteins | sample PeaSoiMetSII2010_FD_187695 | JGI IMG/M metagenome (GOLD analysis project Ga0209517, IMG submission 187695) | Peat soil microbial communities from Weissenstadt, Germany - SII-2010 (SPAdes) (version 2) | ecosystem: Environmental > Terrestrial > Soil > Wetlands > Peat | place: Germany: Weissenstadt... | reverse complement strand
GTTCAACAGTTGGGGGCCCAACAACCTCAGCGTCGGCGGAGGTTCCGCCTACTCCAACGACCTGCAGGTCGATGGCAGCCGCGTCGGCATCAGCGTGAAGACCGGATATGTTCCCACGCCCGACATGGTCCAGGAAATCACCGTCTCGCAAAACACCGTGGACGCGGAATTCGGGCACGGTTCCGGTTCGGCAATCTCCATCGTCACTAAGTCCGGCACCAACCAATGGCACGGCACGGCTTATTACAATGGCCGTTTTCCATGGGCCGACGCGGTGTCCGACCGGGTGTTCCGTACTCTCGATGAAGACCGGCAGCAGATATACGGGGGAACCCTTGGTAACCCGATTCTGAAGAATCGCCTGTTCAACTTCGTGTCCTACGAGGGGTGGAAGTGGCAACAGGCTCAGAGCCCCTACACCGCTACCCTCCCGACTTCCCTCGAACGCCAGGGAAATTTCTCTCAGTCCATTAACGCCGCGGGCGCCACCAACGTCATCTACGACCCGTACACGACGGTCACCACCAATAACGGCCAGACCATCACGCGAACCCCCTTCCCAGGCAATATCATCCCCGGTTCCCGGATCGATCCTGTCGCTGCGAAGTTCATGGGGGCGCTGTGGCAGCCTAACGCCCCGGGCCAGGGCTACGATCACCTCTGGAATTACGTCGCCAACCTCCCGATCGACTATCCGTATAAGAACTTCGCCGACCGCGTGGATTTTCACATGAGCGACAAGCTCACCTTGAGCTTCCGCGCGCAGATCTTTCGGACGCCCGTGACCTCCTCGAATCCGACTGGCTCGCCGGTCTTCGATAACGATCGGGGAAGCGAGCGCGATGGAAATACCTATTCCGGGACCGCCACGTACGTCGTGAGTCCCAGGACTGTGGTCAGCGTGAGTGCCGACTACCACGATTTTATCGATGCGTCGCGCTGGGGGCCTCAGAACTCCGCCTGGACGTTCGCCGGGCTGTATCCCAACAACACCTTCTATAGCGCCCTGTACTCGGATAAAGGCATCCCGGTGCTGGCCGCGCGCATGTCCATCAGCGGAGACGGAGGGCGGTGGCTCGATATGGGGCCCGGCGGCGGTGACTGGGATCAGCGTCCTAGCGGTAACGGCTTTGACGCCAAGATCGCGCAGCAGCACGGCAGCCATTACCTGAAGGCCGGCTTCGAGACTCTCGGCACGCACGCGCCGAGCCTCCTCCAGTTGTCCAATCCGGGCTTCGGGTTCAATGGGAACATTACCAACTCCACCTATGTCAACCCGAATATTGCGGTGTCGGGCAACCCTTATGCCTCGTTCCTGCTGGGCGCGGTAGTGCCCATCGGCGCCAGCGCCAACTCGTGGGACAGTAACGAAACCTCCATGCCCAGCCTGATCAACCCCGTCTTTTCCAGCCGGTTCTTTGGAGTTTACCTCAACGACGACTGGAAACTCTCGAAGAACCTCACCTTGAACCTCGGCGTCCGCTGGGAGTATGAGGAGCCGTTCACCGAGGAGCAGAACAGGCTCACCGCGCCGCTCAATCTGACGACGCCCATCCCCGAGCTGCAGGGCGTGCAGATGCCCGCCGCGCTCAAGCAGTTCTACACCGGCTCCTGGAATCTGGACGGCGCATTTCAGTTCACCAGCAGCAGCCACCCGGGTGCGTGGAACTCGGATTCCGGCACCTGGTCGCCTCGCGCCGGTATGGCTTACCGGCTGAGCGACAAGATGTCTCTGCGCGCCGGATACGGACGCTATGTCACTCCGTGGAGCATGGATGAGAACGCGCAAGACCAGTTCGGCCCGCCCACCACGGGCTACTCCAATTACACCGATGCCCAGCCCACTGTCCTGGGCGTGCCCCAAATGACTCTGTCGAACCCATTCCCCTCCTCATTCCCGATACAACCCAGTATCGGGAAACAGTACGGGGCCTATACCGGAATTGGAGGCGACTTAACCTACTTTGCCGCGAACCGCCCCCACTCCTACAGTAACCGGGTGAACGTCTCACTGCAAAGGCAGTTACCGCAGAATATCGTGGCCGATGTGACCTACTTCTTCAACCACACGGGCCAGGTCAACAATATCGATTACAACATTAACCAGGTCGATCCCCGGATCGCCTTGCAGTACGGGGCGGCCACCAACGCCACCATGGCCAATCCGTTCTACCAGCTCACCACCCCCAATGCCACTCCCGGTCCGCTGTGGAACCAGGCTACGATTCCGGTCACTCAGTTGGCAAGGCTGTATCCCCAGTATGGCAATCTGACCGTGATCGATGGCATCAATGGCGGCGCCATGACCTACCACTCTTTGCAGATGAAGGCCAGCAAGTCCTTCAGTCGTGGTTACACGATGCTGCTGGCCTACACCTATCACGTTCAAACCAACCAGACTTTCTACGATGGCGTTGCCAATTACCTGAAGCAGTGGGGCTCGGAGGACTCGGGCACCCCGCGGCACCGGCTCGTTGCTTCCGGCACGTGGGCGCTTCCCATCGGCCGCGGGCGTGCTTTTCTGTCCACCGCGCCCAAGTTGCTGGATGCCCTGGTGGGCGGTTGGAATCTGGCGGGAGTAGCGACATGGCACTCCGGCGACCTGCTGAACTTCCCTGGAATGCTGGTCAGCGGCAATCCGGAGATCTCCAACCCCGGACCGAGCGCCTGGTTCAATACTTCCGTGTTCTCCCTTCTGCCGGCATATACCGAGCGCACCAACCCATGGTACTATTCCGGAATCAGGGGGCCTAAGTACTTCAACCTGGATGGCGCCCTGAACAAGGATTTCAACATCACCGAGCGAATCCGCTTCCAGTTGCACATGGATGCATTCAACGCCTTGAATCACCTGAACTGGAACGATCCGAACATGACCGTGGGCAGCAGCCAGTTCGGAAAATCTACGGATATTTACCCCAATGATTTCGGGCGGCGTCTGCAACTCGGACTTAGGGTTATGTTCTGAACCCGGTTTACGTCAGAACCGCTTTCTTCCGCACGCCGGCGCGCATCCACTCCCTGGGCCCGCGCCGGCCCCCCGCGCCAGCCCCCGGCCCCTGGCCCACTCGCGCTTTGGCGAGCCTGGCCCCTGTTCTTCAAGCACTCATGGCTGGCGCTTTTGCCGCTACCCTGGCCGCAGCCAGCCCTGGCTTCCAACCGGCGCCGATCTCGATCGATTACCCCGCCGATAAGTCCATCTTCCCACCTGAAATCACCCCACCTACTTTTCTGTGGCGCGATCCCGCCGAAGCCTCTACCCTCTGGCTGATCGATGTTACCTTTGCCGGCGGCCTCCCGGCCCTTCATCTGAAATCCAAAGGGGAGCGCATGGCCATCGGCGAGATCGACCCCCGCTGTGTCGCGCCCACCAACAGCCCTCCCGTTCTGACACCGAACCAGGCGGCCGCCCATACCTGGACCCCCGATACCACCATCTGGGTGGAAATCAAGCGACGTTCCGTGGAACGCGCCGCCGTCGTCACCATCACCGGTGTTCGCGAGGCAGACCCGGGCCGGCCGCTTTCCCGCGGGCGCGTCACCATCGAGACTTCGCAGGACCCGGTAGGCGCTCCCATCTTCTACCGCGACGTGCCGCTGATGCCTTCAGAGGTTGAAAAGGGCGTGATCAAGCCGTTGGCGCCGGCCGCCATCCCACTGATTGCCTGGAGGCTGCGCGATATCGGCGAGCCTCGGAGCCGCCTGATGATGGAAGGCCTGCACACCTGCGCCAACTGCCACTCCTTCTCCCTCGACGGGAAGACTCTCGGCATGGATATGGACGGCCCGCAGAACGACAAGGGCATGTATGCGCTACTGCCCATATCCAAGGATATGGCGATCCGCGACCAGGACGTCATCGAGTGGAGTTCGTTCCGCGGCAAACTGGGTGGTAAGATCCGCGTCGGCTTCATGTCCCAGGTCTCGCCCGACGGGCAATACGTGGTGACCATGATCAACGGCTCGCAGGCGGGCCGCCAATCGGCCGCCGCCTCATCTTCCGGCGCAGCCGTCAAGGCGCAACTCGACAAAGACCTGGAGGGCAATTACTATGTGGCGAACTTCAAGAATTATGGCTTCCTTCAGGTGTTTTTTCCGACCCGCGGCATCCTCGCCTGGTATAGCCGCAAAACCGGGCGGCTCCAGCCCCTGCCCGGCGCCGACGACCCGCGCTACGTGCAGACCAATGCCGTCTGGAGCCCCGATGGCAAGTACCTGGTCTTCGCCCGAGCCGAGGCGACGGCGCCTTATCCCCACGGTAGCCAACTGGCGGAGTTCGCCAACGACCCGAAAGATACCCAGATTCGCTACGACCTGTACCGGGTTCCCTTCAACGGCGGAGAGGGCGGCCGGCCCGAGCCCATCGCCGGCGCTTCCGCCAACGGCATGAGCAACGCCTTTCCGAAGGTCTCGCCCGACGGCCGGTGGATCGTGTACGTGCAGGCTCGCAATGGCCTGCTGATGCGCCCCGACAGCCGCCTTTACATCGTTCCGGCCCAGGGCGGCAAAGCGCGGCTGATGCGGTCGAACACGCCACTCATGAACTCCTGGCACAGTTTCTCGCCAAACGGCCGCTGGCTGGTTTTTTCCTCGAAGAGTTGGTCGCCCTACACACGGATGTTCCTGACCCACCTCGACCAGGAAGGCCGCGACAGCCCGCCTATCCTCATCGACAACACCACCGCGGCCAACCGCGCGGTCAACATTCCCGAGTTCGTCAACATCCCGCCCGGCGGTTTGACGAAGATCGATACTCCGGTTACCGATTTCTACCGGCTGTCGGACATCGCCTGGGACTTGTCCAAAGCCGGCCGCAATGAGGAAGCCATCGCCGAGTGGGAGAAGGCCCTCGAGCTCAATCCCGAAAGCGACAAAGCCCACAACAATGTCGGCCTCCTTCTGGTGGGTGCCGGAAAATTCCAGGAAGCCGTTGCGCATTTCGAAAAGACCCTGAAGATCAATCCCGAGTACCCCGCGACCCATAGCAATCTGGGGGTGGCCCTGGCCGGCGCCGGAAAGCTCGATGAGGCCATCGCCGAATTCGAAAAGGCGCTCGCCGTGGATCCGGATTCCGCGGAAGCCCACAACAACCTGGCGCAGGTACTGGCCGGGAAGGGCGATCTCGACCAGGCCATCGCACACTTCGGGAAAGCGCTGGCGGTGGTTCCCGACTCCGCTTCCATTCGTGCCAATCTCAGCCAGGCACTGGCCGCCGAAGGGCGCGCCCTCGCGCTGAAAGGCAATCTCGACGAAGCCATGCGGCAGTTCCAGGCTGCGCTCGAAGCGAGGCCGGATTCGGCCGAGGTCCACAACGACCTCGCCGTCATCCTGGTCCGCAAGGGAAGCCTCGACGAAGCCGTGGCTCATTTCGAAAGGGCCGTGGCCCTGAAACCGGATTTCGCCGACCCGTGGTTCAATCTGGGCGATACTCTTTTCTATCTGGAGGGCAAGGTACCGGAAGCGCTGGCGGCTTGGCGCGCCGTGCTTCGCATCAATCCCGACCACGTGGCTGTCCTCAGCCAAACGGCCTGGGTGCTCGCCACCGGCGCCGACGCTACCCTGCGCGACGGCGCCCAAGCCGTGGCTCTGGCGGAGCGCGCGGTCCGGCTCACCGGCGGACGGCAGCCGGCGGTTCTGGATGCCCTCGCTGCGGCCTATGCCGAAGCCGGCCGCTTCTCCGAGGCTGTCGACATTGCCGGCCAAGCTCTCCAACTGGCCAGGAGCCAGGCGAATCCCCGCCTGGCCGAAGCCCTGGAGGCGCGCATAGCGCTTTACCGGGCCGGCACGCCCTTCCGCGACAGCCGGCAGGCGTCATCCCACGCCCACTGAATCCCATAAGTCCCAGACACCCACTAGGCAAGGGCTCTGGTAGTCCTCCAACGGATGTATCGTGTAACAATATGGCGATCTATCGCGTGAAACAGTTCGACAGGCGCAGCGTGCTTAGGGACTGCGGACTGGTGCTGGCAGGCGCGCTCTCCCCGACGGAACCGGCCGAAGCGCAACGCCCGGCCGCAAATACACTCGATTGCAACTGTACCCGCGCCGCCGACGGGACGCCGCTCGATGTGGGAACCAGCGAGCTGCGTCCGATGATTGAACGCTATGGCGTCGAGCTGCGCGACTACCGGCGGGTTTACCCGCTCCAGGGATCGGCGGCACGCCAAGCCGCGATGGAGAAATTCTACGCCGCGCAGTTGCGGCTGCTCGACGGCGTCCACTTCGAAGCGATCAGCCAAGCGGGAAAGGTGGATTATCTCCTGTTGCGCAGCCGTCTGCTAAACCAGCAGAAGCAGTTGGCCATGGAACGCCAGCGAGAGTCGGAGATCGCACCCCTAATTCCATTCCAACCAACCATCATTGGCTTCGAGGAAGCGCGGCGGCGCATGGAAACCGTTGACGGACGGGCATCCGCCATTCGGCTGGAGAAGTTGCTCAAGGACATCACCGTGGCCAAGGACTCCATGAGCGGCGTCAAAGGAAATCCCACCACCCTGCACCGCGCCGCGCAACGCATCGTTCAGTTGCGCGCCACGATGCGCGGCTGGTATGACTTTTACGCGCTGTACGATCCCAAGTTTGTCTGGTGGGTGGAGCCCGGATACAAGAAAGCCGACGACGCCTTGGAGGCGCACGCCCAGTTTCTGCATACCGCGTCGGGTGTCGGAGGTCCTCTGGAGACCGGCGACGAATTTGGCGGACGCGGGGGCGGAGGCCGGGGAGGTGGGGGCGGACGCGGGGGTGGCCGCAGCGGCAACGATAACGATGCCGAGCGGCATTCCAATGTGCCGCTCGGCAGTGAGCAGGAACTCTCGGGTATCGGTCCTGCCGGCCGCGAAGCGCTGATCGAAGCTTTGCGCGCAGCGATGATTGCGTACACGCCGGAACAGCTCGTCACGTTGGCGAACCGGGAATTTGCCTGGTGCGACAAAGAAATGCTGCGCGCCTCGAACGAAATGGGGTTCGGCGACGATTGGCGAAAAGCGCTCGAAGCGGTGAAGAACAGATACGTCGAACCGGGGCAGATGATCTATCTGGTGAGAGATCTTTCCCGCGAGGCGATCGAATTCGTCGAGAAGCAGGAACTGGTCACCATTCCCGATCTCGTAAAGGAGGACTACTGGGAAGAGGCGATGACGCCGCAGATGCAACTGGTCAACCCATTCTTCACCGGCGGCCCGACCATCCAGGTATCCTCCCCGGCGAGCAGTCAAACCATCGAAGAGCGGATGGAAGCCCTGCGCGGCAACAACATCTATTTCGCCCGCGCCACCGTGTTCCACGAGCTGATTCCCGGCCATCACATGCAGCAATACATGACTGAGCGCTATCGCACCTACCGCTCCATCTTTTCAACGCCATTCTGGACTGAGGGAATGGCATTCTATTGGGAAATGCTGCTGTGGGATCTCGGGTTCACCCATACGCCGGAACAGCGCGTGGGTGCGCTCTTCTGGCGGATGCACCGTTGCGCGCGCATCATCTTTTCGCTGAGTTTCCACCTGGGGAAAATGAAGGCTGTCGAGTGCGTGCAATTCCTGGTGGACCGCGTCGGCCACGAGAAGGCGAATGCCGAGGGAGAGGTGCGCCGCTCCTTCAACGGATCGTACGAGCCGATCTATCAATGCGCATACATGCTCGGCGCACTCGAATTCTACGCGCTGCACAAGGAACTGGTAGGCTCCGGCAAGATGACGAACCGTGCCTTCCATGACGCCCTCTACCGAGAAGGCAATATGCCTATCGAAATGGTGCGCCTTGCGATCAACGGCCAGAAAGTCGAGCGGGACTACCAGCCAACGTGGAAGTTCTACGGCGAAATCGCCTGACAATACCCGCGAGTAGCGGCGTAACGTTTACGCATTCGACTGGCAGTGCCGGGGAGGCAACCACTCAAATCGACAGCCGGTACCGATGTGCGCGGCTCTACGCCTTGCGCTTGTTGCTCAGGACGGCCTTCAACGTGGCATTCAGGTAGCCGATGCTGTACGCCAGCCCGGGACTCGGCCGGAAGCCTGGCTGTCCGCCGGTGCGCGGCGTTCCGTCCGGCGGATCGCCGATGCCCGGGATGTGATCGGGAATCACGATTCCGTCAAAGTTGACCTCGACCAGGGCCTCCATCACCCTGTACATATCGTAGTAGCCATCATCCATCAAGGTCTCGGTGAAATGGGGTAAGGGCGAGGTGACGTTCCGGAAATGGATTTTGAAAAGCTTCTTCACGCTGCCGAAGTACTTGATCGTGTCGACGGGGTCTTTGCCCATCATCTCCCCTCCCTCCAACCAAGTCCCCACGCACAGGCACATGCCTACATTAGGGCTGTCGGCGATCTCCAGGGCTCTCTGGTAGCCCGCGAAGCTGCTGAAGATGCGGGGAACCCCAGCGAGCACCGGCGCCGGCGGGTCATCCGGATGGATCCCGATGCGGACGCCAGCTTCTTCCGCCACCGGGACCACCTTCTTCATGAAGTAAGCGAAGTTGTCCCAGATTTCCTGCTCGCGGTACACGCGGCCGTGGGAGAGAGGCTCCTTGAACACCTTTCCGTCCCAGCCGCCCTGAAACGTGGGACTCTTCAAGTCGCAGTCCGAGGCCGAGTATCCCCGAGGCAAGGTGGCCCGGCCGCTTCGCCAGTTACCGTTGCCTTCAAAGCCATAGGTCATGTACGGGATCCCAGCCTTGCCCAGATAGCGGATGTAATTCAGGAAATCCTCGATCCTCTCGTCGCGTCCCGGAAGATTCAACACGATTTCCGGTACGTTGATGACCGCACCCTTCGGCCCGACCCTGGCCGACTCGTTGTAGACCCGGAAGCCGCCAGCTTCCCATTGTCGCCGGATTTTGGTGAAACCTTCGGCGGTGGAGGTCTCGCGTGTAGCATCCGCACTGCTGATCCAGGTTACGCCAAGCTGCTTGAGATACCCCATGTTCTCTGGCGTCGGATTGGCCGCTCCGGTCGCAATCTTGATGCCTGGAGGAATCTCCGGAACCTTGGCAAAGCCGGCGGAGCCGCGGGTCAGCAGCGATCCTCCCGCGGCAGCGATTTTAGCGAAATCTCTTCTGCTGAAGCAGGAGGCTTCATGGCGTTCCTGCCGCGAATTATCCGAGATGCTCATGTGGTCAACTCCTGGCTTCCGTTTGGCCCGGTCGCGCAAGGCCCGCATGTAGGAAACGCTGTGTGCCAGCCCCGCCTGGTAGAACGACTGGTCTGGGCTTATGCGCTGGCTTCTGCAACCATTATTGTATTCTTTACACAGAAGTCAATAATTAACGGATGGCGCGGATCTAACCAACCACATTGCGCGGCGCACCCGCGATAAACGCCGCCACATTGCCCACGGCCTCGTCCATGAGGCGCGAGCGCGCTTCATGCGTGGCCCAGGCGATGTGCGGCGTGACCAGGCAGTTGCGCGCCGTGAGCAGCGGATTGTGCTCGGTGGGAGGTTCCACCGAAAGCACGTCCAGGGCGGCGCCCGCCAGGCGTCCGGCGTTCAGCGCCTGCGCCAGGTCGCGATCCACCACCAGGGGACCGCGCGACGTATTAATCAGAAACGCCGAGGGCTTCATCAGCGCCAGGCTGGCGGCGTTGATCAGGCCGCGCGTCTCGGGGAAGAGCGGCGAGTGGAGGCTCACCACGTCGGATTCCCGCAGCACCTCCTCCACGCCGGCCCAGCGGAAGCCGGACCACGCGGGTGCGTCGCCCTGATACGTGTCGTTGGCGATCACCGGCATCCCCAGGGCGTCCGCGATGCGCCCGGTGTGCCGCCCGATGCGGCCGAACCCGATAATCCCCATGGTCTTTCCGGCCAGTTCCATGAGCGGAGTCTTCCAGAAGCTCCAGTCGGGGCTGTGCGCCCACTCGCCGGCGCGCACGGCGTCGGAGTGCAGCTTCACGTTGTGGCACAGCTCCAGCAGCAGCGCGAAGACGAATTGCGCCACCGACGCGGTTCCGTACGTCGGGATATTCGATACCACGATGCCGCGCCCGCGGGCCACTTCGATATCCACCATGTCGTAGCCGGTGGCCAGCACGCCGATATAGCGCAGTTCCGGCAGTTGCCGCAGCACGTAACCCGGCAATTGGGTCTTGTTGGTGAGGACGATGGAGGCCGCAGAGGCGCGCGCCGCGACTTCGTCCACGCGCGTGCGGTCGAATACCTCCACCTCGCCGAAGCGGCGCAGGGCGTCCCAGGAGAGGTCGCCGGGATTCAGGCAGTACCCATCGAGCACGGTGATCTTCATCGGCAATCTTCCTCCAGGGCCGCGCGGACTTCGGCCGAGCACTGGTTCAGGTAAAAGTGGCCGCCGGGAAACAGGCGCACGCGGAACGAAGCGGTGGTCTCGCGCGCCCATGCCTCCAGATGCTCGGGACGCACGTTGGGATCCGCGTCGCCGCCATAGGCGCGGATGGGGCAGGCAAGCGGCGCATCGTCCGCGTACACATAGTTGCGATAGAGCGCGGCATCGGCTTTCAGGGCCGGCAGAATGGAGCGCATGAGCGCGGGGTCGTCCAGCACTTCCAGGGGAATGCCTTCCAGGCGGCGCAATTCTTCGAGCAGTTGGGCGTCGGTGGGCGCGGGCGGCGCGACATGGTTTCGGCGATACTGGGGCGCGCGCGCGGCAGAAACGATCAATGCGCGGGGGAGCGGCCGGCCGCATTGGCGCAATCGGCGGCACAGCTCGAAGGCTACCGCCGCTCCCATGCTGTGGCCGAAGAAGGCGAACGGCTCGGCGAGGTACGGTTCGATGGCGTTGGCGAGGGCTTCGAC
>Ga0209517_10009869_pt1 | contig 10769 bp, 8 predicted proteins | sample PeaSoiMetSII2010_FD_187695 | JGI IMG/M metagenome (GOLD analysis project Ga0209517, IMG submission 187695) | Peat soil microbial communities from Weissenstadt, Germany - SII-2010 (SPAdes) (version 2) | ecosystem: Environmental > Terrestrial > Soil > Wetlands > Peat | place: Germany: Weissenstadt... | reverse complement strand
GAGGAACGTGGGTTGCGCGAACTCGGGATGATTGAGCACGTTAAAGAACTCAAACCGCAATTCCAGACTGACGCGCTCGGTGATAGCTGTGGTTTTGGCCAACGCGAGATCCATGTTAGTGAGGTGCGGGCCACGCAAGGTGTTGCGATGCAAGCCGTAGGTGCGGTCTTTGGGATTGTCTACTGGATCGAGCGAAGGAAAACAGGGATTGGGAGTCCCCTCATCGAAATAGGCGCTGTTCTCCAGCGGGACATTCGAGAAGCTGTTGGGATCGAAGTAGAAGTTGCCGGTGACCGGCGTGGTGGTGATCTGGCAACCGCCGGTCGCAGAAAACCCGTAGCTGATTTCGTTGATGGTGCGCTGGTGGTCGGGATTGAAGGTGGTAAGCGGGCCGAGCACAGCGGCGTTGGTCAAGATGGCGTCGCCGGCGCCAGAAGTCCCGGGATTGGCGGGGTCATTGAGTCCAGGTAGAGACGCTGAAATATCGAAGGGAAATCCGGTTCTCCAAGTCACGATGGGATAGAGGCTCCAGCCTTTGGTCAGGCGTTTGGGACCACCGGTCCAGGCGCGATCGAAAGGCAAATCCCAGCCGCCGCTGAAGGTGATGCGGTCGCGGACGTCACTATCGGCGGAAGCGTAGTACAGGTCGGGGCTGTAAGTCGGAACGTAGGCGTTGCGCTGGCGGAAACCGGAAGCGTTATCCAGGTTGTGCGAGTAGGTGTAGGCGAGAGTGAAATACAGAGTGCCGATGGGCGAATTCTTAGGCTGTCGCGTGAGGCTGGTTTCAAGAGCGTTGTAGTTGGCGTTGGAGGTGTTCTGGAATTCCGGGAGCGTGCTGAAGCATGTTATTCCCACGGTGGTTCCACAAGTAGCATTGCCGGGGAGTTGATTGAGCACGCGAGTGGTGGTCCCGAGGATCATGGGATTGATGTCTTTGAGCGCGGTGAGGCCGTGGGATGAGCTTCCCACGTAGTTGGTCTCGAGGACTATGTCGCCGAAAAGGTTGCGCTGCAAGCTCAGGTTGTACTGGTAAACGTAAGGAGTGCGCAGATGTGGGTCGACGAGATAGACGATGCCGTTGCTGTTGATGGGCACGAAAGGCGCGAAGGATGCGTCGGACGAGGGCGGCTTCGAAGGAAAAGAGTTGGGGACGCCGGTTTGGGCACAGGTCCCATCCCCATTGAATGATACGCATGCGTTGGGAAATGGCTGGCTCATGTAATTGATGGGCCCGGCGGGAGCGACAGGGACGCCGTAAAACAATCCAGCAGTGCCCACAAAGGGAGCCTGGCCATTGAATTGGAGATTATCTTCCGCCTTCAGGATGTCGTAGAACATGCCGAAACCGCCGCGAAGGCTGGTCTTGCCGGAGCCAGTGGGGTCCCAGGCAAAGCCGACGCGAGGGGCAAAATTGGTCTTGTCAGGGAAGTTCGAGCCCTTAGGAGCACCGGGGTCTCCGGGAAAAACCAGGCCAGTGGGAGCATTCACAAAGCGGTGGGATTGCTCCCCCGGGATGAAAGAGAAGCTGCGACCCTGGGTGTCGGTCTTGGGAGTGCTGTATTCGTAGCGGAGTCCGAGGGTGAGCACTAGGTTCTTGCGAGCATGCCACTCGTCCTGGGCGAAGACGTAGGTGTTTTTTGTGCGAATGTTGGAAGGGGCCTTGGCGCTCTGGGTGTAGTCGTAGGGGATACCGAGCAGGAAATCGGCGTAGGAGTTTCCTGAGCCAATGCCACCGGAGCCGAAGTAGTCGAATTCGCCGTTGATGATGAAGTCGTAGGCGAGGTTTTCCTGATATGGGGTGAAGCCGCCGCCGAATTTCCAATTATGTTTGCCACGGGTCCAGGAGACGGAATCGGTCCAGGAGAAGGTGTTTTCGACGTAGCGGGTAGGACCATTTTCACTGTTTCCAATGGCGAGGTTGGTGTCGAACAACAGGTTCGTGGGGCCGGTGGGAACATCTGGGGTCACGCCAATGCCGAAGGCCGAAGGCGGGGGCAGGTGGTTCACAGAAGTGTCGGCCAGATAGTTGCTGCGATGGGTCACGAAGTGGAATTCATTCAGCAAGGTGGGAGAAAAGACGCGCGTATATCCGATGTTGGTGTAGTAGTAATTGGCCACGGTGAGGCTGCCGAAACCGGGCACGGTAGCAAAAGGAAAGGGATTGGAAAAAGGCGTGCGGTTCAGGCCAACGGTTGCCGAAACCTTGTCTTTGGCGCTGAGGTTAAAATCAAACTTGGTGGTTAATTCGTCGGCATTGCTATATTCGCTCAAAGTGGTGGAAAGAAGGCCACCGGGGGCGCTGGGAATCAATCCAGCCTTGATATAGGACTGGGCGACGCTGTTGATCTGGCTGGGAGCAATAATGGCCTGGGCGGCGAGAGCGGGATTGGGCTGAAAAAATGGATTGGCCTGCAAAAACGCTGCAACATTTGGATCCGGTCCGCCGTTTACCGATTGGGAAAAATTCCCCTGCACTTCCAGAGGCGTAAAGACCGGGCTATCGACGTCGGGGACGGCTTGCACCTGGCGCTGTCCTTGATAAGCGAGGAAAAAGAAAATTTTGTCTTTGACAATCGGGCCACCAAGAGTTGCGCCGTACTGGTTGCGCTTCAGGTCCAGCCGTGGCAATCCCTGTTGGATATTGAAAAAATCGTTGGCGTCGAGGACTTTGTTGCGGAAAAACTCGAAGAGGCTGCCGTGGATCCGGTTGGTGCCGGACTTGGTCACCACGCTGATGATGCCGCCTCCGTTGCGGCCATACTCGGCGGTGTAATTGCTGGTGAGCAGGCGGAATTCGGCGATGGCGTCAGGGTTGGGGTCGAGGAGGTTGCTATTGTCCAGCAGATCGTTGTTTTGGCCGCCGTCGAGCAGGAAGGTAACGGAATCGCTGCGGCCACCGGCGATGCTGAAGTTCCCGGCGCCACCATTGTCGTCATTACTTTCCGTCACGCCTGGCTGAAGCAGCGCCAGATCGAGAGTATCGCGGCCATTGAGCGGCATGTTGGTGAGGGTGCGGCCGGTCACCGATTGGCCGAGAGTGGCGTTTATGGTTTCTACTGGCGCGGCTTGCGCTCCCACTTCCACCGTCTGATTGGCGGCTCCGACTTCCATTTTGATATCGAGGCGTAAGGCCTGGTTGATGAGCAGTTTGTATTCATTGCTGATGACCGTACGAAAGCCCGCGTGTTCGGCCGTAACTTTGTAGTTGCCGATGGGCAAGGCGAGCACTTGATAGTAGCCATCCTGGTTGGTGGTGGCCTTGCGGCTCACCTGGGTGGCAGTGCTGGTGACGGTCACTTGAACGCCGGGGATCACAGCGCCGGTGGAGTCGGAAATCGTGCCTGCAATTCTTCCGGTGGCGTCCTGAGCGGAAGCAAGTGCTGGGATCAGCAGAAGCGTGGTGGAGAAGAACACAACCCTTAACGTTTTCATCGGAAGCTCCAAGTGGTCGCAGAGGTTGATGAAAAGCGGAATGCGGTGCTGGAAGAATTCCGCTTACGAAAGCGGGACGATGCAGGGGATCACAGGCCGGCTTCGAGCTTCCCGGAATCGACCAGGCGAGCGACCTGCTCCAAGGTGTACTGCGGCGGCGAGACGGAATCATAGACCATAAGGCCATGTGCCCCTGGACGAAGTGCCTCGCATCTTGTCAGAGGGGATGGCGGAAGTCAAGTGCGGCAACTCAATACGCGGGCAAACCGGGCAGGACGGGCGATTTCGTGAAATTTGACGGGTTCGGAGATCAGATTCCTGTGCTAGAATAGCGCCAGTTTTGCCACCCGTCTTGGGATCCTCTTGATCCTAACGCCAGTAACGCTGGCAAATGTTTGTGCATCCGCGCCATGTAAGAGTCGCAACTTTAGTTGACCCATATTCAGGAGGTTTCCATGGCAGCGTCGTTTGGCAAGAAACATTCCCTTCTCAAAAACACACCCCCACGGCGACCCTCCGCCAGCCGAGATGTTGCAGGCCGGCTTCGCTGGCTGACGCTGTTTGTAATCTGCGCGGCAGGACTGAGTTTTGCGACCGACGTTGTGACCTACCACAACGACCTTTACCGAAGCGGACAGAATCTTCAGGAGACCATCCTTACCCAGAGCAACGTGAATTCGACGAACTTCGGGAAGCTGTTCACGCTTCCGGTGGACAACGTAATTGATGCTGAGCCGTTGTACTTGTCGGGAGTGGCCATCCCCGGCAAGGGAACCCACAACGTGGTTTATGTGGTGACGGAGAACGATAGCGTGTACGCGTTCGACGCCGACCAGGGCACTTTGTTGTGGCAGGTGTCGGTGCTGGGAGCCGGCGAGACACCCTCGGACACGCGTGGTTGTGGGCAGATCAGCCCCGTTATTGGAATCACTTCTACGCCGGTGATTAATCGCCATTTCGGCCCCCATGGAATCATTTATGTGGTGGCGATGAGCAAGAACAGTACGAGTTATTTCCAGCGAATCCACGCGCTGGATGTGACCACGGGGAAGGAAGAGAGCGGATCGCCCATCACGGTATCGGCAAAGTATCCGGGCACCGGCGACGGAAGCCAGGGCGGGTATGTAATTTTTGATCCGGGGCAGTATGCGGAGCGGCAGGGGTTGTTGCTGCTTAATGGTGTGCTCTACACCGCCTGGACTTCCCACTGCGACGCGCGTCCCTACACGGGTTGGGTAATCGCCTATAACGCGAAAACCGGGGCCCAGGCTGCGGTGCTGGATCTGACGCCGAACGGGAATGAAGGAGCCATCTGGCAGGCGGGTGGAGGCATGGCATCCGACGGCACATTTATTTATTTGCTGGACGCCAACGGAACCTTCGATACCGACCTGAACGCACAAGGGTTCCCGGTGAACGGGGATTTCGGTAATGCCTTCTTAAAGATTTCGACGAGCAACGGCAAGCTCGCGGTGGCGGATTATTTCAACATGTACGACACGGTAGAGGAATCGGATTCGGACACCGACCTGGGCTCGGGCGGGGCGATGTTGCTGCCGACGATGAAGGATGGTCAAGGGAAGTCGCATGAACTGGCGATCGGCGCCGGGAAGGACTCGAATATCTACATCGTGGACCGCACCAACCTGGGGAAGTTCAACCCGCAAAACGACAATGCGATTTACCAGGAACTGGACGGTGTGCTGGGTGGGGGAGTGTGGTCGATGCCGGCCTATTTCAATGGGAATGTGTACTACGGACCGGAAGGCAATAATCTGCTCCAGTTCAAGTTCACGAATGCCAAGCTCTCGACCAAGCCGGTGGCAAAAAGCTCGGCTAACTTTACCTATCCGGGAAGCACGCCCAGCGTCTCGGCGAATGGATCGCAGAACGGCATTGTGTGGGCCATTGAGCACAGCGACCCCAATGATGTGCTGCACGCTTACAACGCCAGCTCAGTGGCGCAGGAGCTATACAACTCCGGACAAGCGCCGAACGGGCGCGATCAATTCGGCTCGGCCAGCCACTTTGGCACACCCATGATCGTGAACGGAAAAGTTTATGTTGGAACGCAGAACGGGGTGGCGGTGTTTGGGCTGCTGCAAGGCAAGAAGTGAGTGAATCTGTTTGTGTGCAAAGCGGTCAAGCCCGCATGAAGATTGTGCGACTGGGCCGCTTTCAAACGGTTATTCACAATTCTTGTTGAAAAGTGAGGCGAGTTGCGACGCGAGTTTGCAGACATACGAAGAAAACCAGCCACGGATTTCCAGGGATGAGCAAAAGAGATGGAATCGCAGAGACCGCTGAGAAATGCCGCAGAGGACGCAGAGAAGAACTCGCCTGAAGGGGAAATAGAAAAGGCCGTGATATTGGTTATGCTCTAGCCGTCAACTCCTGCGAGGGAGTTTACGACGTGGAGTCATGCACCATCACGGCCTTCGATGTAATCACTGCTTTCGCAGTTCCCAACCCCGGCCACTCCTCGCAGACTAGCCGGATTTTTCGGGTCAGGTCGCCCATCGAGTTGCCCCAATGAGCCGATTACCCAGCTTACTTCGGACTGGCTAAGTTTTAATTTGAGCCAACCCTTTCAGCCGTCGACGGGCGCGAAGTTAAATGCTGTGAGAGGAATTGTCAACGCCCCATTTCGGTGCAGCGTGGGGCTGTATTGCACAGAGTTTTCCGAACTGCAATCTGTTCTGGATGGGTGCTTTACGGATCGCAGGAGTGTTCGGACCTGCTTTTGCACAGCTTCTTGCACAAACCCAGCGAGCCGGAACCATGCTAGTTTCTTGACGTGGGGTTGCGGGTGCCGCATGGTGGTTCTGAGGAGTAACGATGCCGGAGCTGGTGGCGTATGTAGATGGGGGATCGCTGGGGAATCCGGGGCCGTCGGGGATTGGAGTGGTGATCGACGGAGCGGAGAGTGGCCGGGTGAGAATTGCGAAGTGGGTGGGGCGGCAGGACAACAATGTGGCCGAGTATCTGGCGCTGCTCGAAGCCCTGCAATGCGCGGTGTCGCTGAAAGCCGGCGCGCTGCACGTTTACTCGGATTCGGAAGTGGTGGTCAAGCAGATGCTGGGCGAATACGCCTGCCGCAGCCCGCGTCTGTATTCGCTGCATTGGATCTGCCGCAAACTGGCGCGGGGGCTGGCGTTCTCCATCTCCCATGTGCGGCGGGAAGAGAATATGGAAGCCAATGGATTGGCGAACGCGGCGGCGCGAGGGTTGGCACAGGCGCCTGGCATAGCGGCGTCCGCCGTTTAACCGAGGGGCGCGGGCTTCAGACCAGCGCTATTTTTTCGATGGCAAAATCGTGTGCCAGGCCGGCGGACGCGATGTCTTCGGCTCCAGCGATTGCACGATTTCAAACACTACGCCCTGATTGTATGCACCGCCCTGCCTTGTGGTGCCGTAGAGGTTGCCAGCCTCGTCTTCGATCACACTAGCAACGGGCTGCGAGCCGTCCGTGCAGTTAGGTTGGGAGCAAAAGCTGTACAGGACGCTTTCTTGTTTTGGGCTATGATCTTGAAAACCGTGCCCGCATCGTTGGCGCCCCCTATCTGGGTGGTGCCGTAGCGGCGCCCGGAAGCGATGGAGAAGACATCTCGAACACGGTACCGCAGGTACCCGGCGGACACGGCGGTGCCCCGCCGGTGCTAGTTGTGCCATAGAGGTTGCCGTTGGCGTCGAAGATCAGACCCGCCACAGGAAGGGTTCCGTCTTGACACAGGTCGTCGGAGCAGAAGTTATACAGGATTGCCTCGGTCCACGTGCCATCGGAGTTAGGCGAGAGTTTGAACACTGTGCCGCAGCCCGAACAGGACGGCGTGGCACCGCCCAGCCTAGTGGTCCCATATAAATTGCCAGCCCGGTCGAAAACAAGATTGCCAGGGGCTGCGCACCGTCGCCAGCCTGTGCACCGCCAAAGGCGTAGAGTACTTTGTATTGTTGCCCGAACACGAGACCACAACTTAGGACAACGACGGCTGCACAAAGAAGCGTCTTCATAAATCCTCCGGCGCGGACGTTCGAGAGTATAGATGAAGGCGGTTCCGGGCAGATAGGGCCGAACGGCCCTGTGGGGCGCACCGGCGCTAACCAAGCCCATCGAACAAAGTCCATCTTAGAGGCCAAGAAGCCATGCTGTCCATGTTCAAGCGCCTGGTGATGATTGCGGTTGTTCTCGCCGCGGCGAGCGCAGGGTTGGCGCACGCCCAGGTTGCTTCGCCATCCCAGGCCCAGCGCAAGACGAGCACGCCCTACACCGGCGACCTGTCCATTTTTGATTCGCCGGGGCGAGAAGATCGGCTGCAAATCAACCGCGTAATGGACATTCTGGGCATCGGTCCGGGGAAAAACGTGGCGGATATTGGGGCGGGATCGGGGTGGTTCACGGTGCGCGCCGCCAGGCGCGTCACGGAAACCGGGCTTGTGTACGCGGTAGACATCAATCCGGAGGCCATCCGCTTCATTGAAAACCGCGCGGAAAGGGAACATCTGCACAACGTGAGGCCGATCTTGAGCAAGGCCGACGACCCGCTGCTTCCGGCCAACAGCGTTGATGCAGTGCTGCTGTTGAAGACCTACCACGAGGTGGAAAAACCGGTAATCCTGCTGCGGAACCTGCGGGCGTCACTGCGGGCGGGGGCAGAGATCGGGATTATTGATCGCAACGGAAACGGGGAAAATCATGGCGTAGGCAAGAATGTAGTTGTGCGAGAGGCCGCCGAAGCAGGTTACGTGCTCACAGCGCAGTATGACTTCGTTAAGGGCGACGGCATGGATTATTTTCTGGTGTTCGCGCTGAAACCGTAGGGTTATGGTTTCATGTTTTCAGGGATCGGCATGCGGGCTTCGAGTCGCTGGATGCCTTGCGGGCAATGCTTGTGGAACAAACGCTTGAGGTCGGGAGTGAATTCTTTCAGGATGTTGGTAGTGGCGTCGGAGCTGAGACTTCCCTCAACCCGGTTCATGGTAGCGCCGAGAGTGCGGTCGGGGCGCGGGTAGTAGGCGTCCTGGAGCGAGCTCGTCAATGAGGCTCCCAGAAATTCTGACTGGTTGAAGACGTTGCGGCCGTAGTCGTCGCGAGTCACCAGCACCCGGGTTGCGGCGTACCAGGCGTGTGAAACCAACCCACGCTTATCCGAGGGGAAATAGCGGGGATCTTCGTGCAGCATGCTTGCCAGCACGAAATTTTGGATGAAGCGGCGGGATTCGGTGTCGGCGAGGGTAGCGCCCAGCCGCTTGCCCCAGCCTTGCATTCCGCCACCGTATTGCGGCCATACGGCCCACATTTGCGCCCAGGTGGCATCGAAGGCGGCGGAGGCGAACGTGTACGGTGAATAGGTCTGCCGCAGGACGAGTTCGAACTTGCAGTGCCGCGACATGGGGGCGTAAGCGGAGGGAGCTTCGGGGAGATTTCCCGAGTTTACGACGAAACTTGCCGGCACCGTCCTCATCCGGCTGCACGGGAGTGACGGAGTTGAAAGCGTACTCGACGGTTCCGTCAGGATTGGGGGCTGGAAACTTTCCACAGTCGAATCGAAGCTCCGCGTGAACTCGGCTTTTTCTGGGGCGTCGGGTAGCTGAGCGCGGGCAGTTCCCTGCGCCGCCGCTGCCGCCATCGCGAGAGCCATTACCCGGACCGTGATTACCGTCATTACTGTCCTCGGGCTAGCAAGACCAGCGTTACTTGGATGGCACGTCTGTGGAAGAGTTTGCACACTGGGAGTAACGGTGGGGAAGCGGGCCGAACTGCGACGTGCCAGTCCGCAAATGACGCTGCCAGAGCCAGTTAGCACGGGTTGCTGTCTGCGCCGACGGGACTCTGGATCGATACGGAACCAGCCCAGATTGCGCCTCCAGCCTGCTTTAGGAGCACTCCGGCTGCCATCCTGTCCAACGGGCCGATTCCCCCAAACCGGCCTCCCGCGCCGGAATCCGGCCGAAAAGGGGAAATACAAGATTCATGAATAATTCACAAACTTGCCGCACCATTGCGGTCGGACTTGGGTTTGAATGGGTAGGGCACAATTCCTTGGGGGGACAATGAATGAGAGGGGAGCTGTACGCCTGGGTCTGCGCGAGCAGGAGATTGTTAACTTGCTCTTACAGGGCTGTGGCAACGAAGAAATTGCAAAGACCATAGGAATGAATCGCCGAACCGTCAAGGCACATTTCAATCGCCTCTTTGCGAAGTTTGGGATTCATGGCGGAATCAAGCGGGTGAAACTGGCAACTCTTCTCTACCGGAGACAGCTATGTTTGGAGAGCAGCGAGGAAGCGGGCGAATTTGCAATCGGCGGGAAGAGTCAATCATCGAGCTCGTTGCCCAGGGACTCACAAACCATGACGTCGCCGAAGCGCTCGGGACCACCGAGTACGTCATCAAAAACTATCTTCGAACCATCTTCGACAAACTGGGGCTCTGGAACCGGGTCGAACTAGCCTTGTGGTACGAGGCCCGCCAATGGGAAAACCGGATTGCCGGAAGTCAGGTAGTTCGACCAGATCAAACCGAAGCCAGGCCTTCTGAGATCAATTAAACAAGTTGTCATCGGACAGGAACGGTGGTTCGCTGACCGCCGGGGTGGTTAACTTGTCCAAAGCGAAGCGAGCGCTCTGATCCACATACCCATCGCTCACAAGTTTTTGAATGATCTCCGGCCACTGTGGTCTTAACGGACTTTCGTCGGGCGTCGGTGGGGGCGGAGCAGAGCGAGTCTTGGCGGGTGGGCGGCCAATCTCACGAATGTAGGCCGGAGGGCCGACCAGCAGGGCAATGCGCTGGCGGGGTTTGATCTTCCTGATCTGCAATGAAGCCAGCGCGGCTTGGTCGGAGTTCTCTGGCGCCGCGAGCAATACCAGATCGTAAGAGATATTCTTCCAAAGAGATTGGGCGTCCTCCAGACGACTGGCGGAGTGTACTTCGACCTCGTGGTTTCTCAGAATGGTGGTAAGGAGGCTGAGCTTGCGGGAGTTTTCATCGAATAGCAGAACCCTTCGGCGTTCGCTGTGCAGGATGGTCATAAATTTTCCCCCGGTGGTCTGAGGATAAGGCGGGAAGGTTGCAGACAGGTTGCAGGCAGGTTAAGGTTTCGTAAATCCGGGCGGAGTCTTCGCCTTAGGACAAGTCGAGGGCCATTTTGAGAGCGCGATCCAACTCGGCGAGCCGGGGCTTGGCCAGGGAGCCAAGGAATTGGGTGAGGTCGGTTTTCCGCAGGCTGACCAGGTTGTCGCACATGATCCAAGTGGGATGTTTCAAGCCTTCGTCAGGTCCGACCGCCACTTGAGTGGAGAGGCCTTCGCCGTGGGTGAAGACGGGCGCGCAGACG
>Ga0209517_10009867_pt1 | contig 10769 bp, 6 predicted proteins | sample PeaSoiMetSII2010_FD_187695 | JGI IMG/M metagenome (GOLD analysis project Ga0209517, IMG submission 187695) | Peat soil microbial communities from Weissenstadt, Germany - SII-2010 (SPAdes) (version 2) | ecosystem: Environmental > Terrestrial > Soil > Wetlands > Peat | place: Germany: Weissenstadt... | reverse complement strand
GGTCAAATACCGGGTCAGGGCGGACAATGCCCAGTTCTTCGCGCATCAGCAGGTAATCGGTGGGCTGCGGCAGATTGGTGACGTTGGCCAGATCGTTCACCGTGATGGCCAGGCGGTCGTCGCTGCGCGCCATTTCGACGCGCAAGCCTTCGCCTTCCAGATTGATGCGCAGAAACCTGCCGCCCGGTGCGCCGCTGACGCTCAGCGCGGCATGGACGCCGGCCTCGGCGAGAGCGTTCAGCACCCACGCGCCAAAATACCAGGCGGACACCTCGTAGGCCCCGCCGAAAGTCACCCGCACGCTGGAGATACGGTCGAGGAGCGCGAGGTTTCGCCGGTTCTCGAAAACCTGTGCCAGCATCTCGCGCCAGCGTGTCAGCCGGGTCCACGAAAAGTCGCCCAGCAGCACTCCGCTCCATGCCACGTCCGCGACGCGGCGCAGGGCCGAGTGTCCATCCGGCATTTCGGCGCTGTCCAGCACCACCTTGCGCGCCATCGCGGCTATCGCGCGGAACTCCGGCATTTCCACCAGGCGCGGGCAGCGGCACCAGACGATCACTGGCAGATCGGGCACGGCCAGCGGCAGCACCAGCGGCGCCAGGTCCGCCAGGGCCGAGTCCGAAGCCGTGATCTCGATCTGCTCGCAGCAGATCTGGCGCCGCTGTCCGAACGGCATCCAGCACTGCGCGTAGACACGCTCGGCCAGCGGCCGCTCGGCGCCGCCACACATCCGGATCACGATGGTGCGCGCGGGATGTTCGGGCATGAGCGCGGCCAAGGTCTCGCCCAGGTTGGCCACATCCTCGCTCTGCTCGGCCAGCACTACCAGGGTCAAGGAGCAGGCGCGCAGGACGCCGGCGCCGCCTCCCGATTCGCCCTCTTTGCCGAGCGACACCCACAGGTCCGCCAGTTCCTTTAGAATATGGTCCGGCGCCACGGTGGTGCCCATTACGGTTTCCTCCACACGTGCCCGCGGCGCGCCAGCATCTCATCGGCGGCCGCCGGCCCCCATGTCCCCGCGGCGTAATTCGGAAACTCGAACCTGGTCTCGCGCCACACGTTCTGGATGGGCTCGACCACGCTCCAACTGGCCTCCACCATGTCCTGCCGGGTATACAGCGTGGCATCGCCGACGATGGCATCCAGCAGCAGCGTCTCGTAAGCCGAAGGCGACCGCTCGCCGAAACTCGATCCGTAATTGAAATCCATGGAGACCGGACGCAGCTTCATCCGCGAGCCGGGCGTCTTAGAAAGGAACTTCAGGGAAAGGCCTTCTTCCGGCTGGATGCGCACGATCAGCAGGTTGGGCACGGTTCCCTCGCCGTCCTCGTCGTCGAAGATTTCCAGCGGCGCCTGGTTGTACTGAATGGCGATTTCGGTGACGCGCTTGGGCAGCCGCTTGCCCGTGCGCACGTAGAACGGCACGCCGGCCCAGCGCCAGTTTTCCACGAAGAACGTGACCGCCGCGTAAGTATCGGTCTGCGATTGGGGGTTCACGCCGCGCTCCTGGCGGAAGCCCGGCAACTCCTGCCCGCCAATGCGCGCCGGTCCGTACTGTCCCGCGACCGAGTTCTCGCGGATCTGGTCGGGCTTCATGGCGCGAATGGAGCGCAGCAGCTTGGAACGCTCATCGCGCACCGAGGTGGCCCGAAAACTGGCGCTCGGCTCCATGGCGATGGTCGCCATCACCTGCAGCAGATGGTTCTGGATCATGTCGGCCAGCGCGCCGGCTTCTTCGTAATAGGCGCCGCGGCCCTCCACGCCGATCGATTCCGCGGCCGTGATCTGCACGTGGTTCACGTAGCGGCGATTCCACAGCGGCTCGAATATTCCGTTGCCGAAGCGGAAGGCCAGGATATTCTGCACGGTCTCCTTGCCGAGGTAGTGATCGATGCGGTAGACGTCGGATTCGTTGAAGACCTCGTGCAGGCGGTCGCTCAGCTCGCGCGCGCTCTCCAGGTCGTGGCCGAAGGGCTTTTCGACCACCAGGCGGCGCCATCCGCTGCCCTTGCCGAGTCCGGCTTTGCCGAGCCCCAGAGCGGCCGGCGCGTACTGGCTGGGCTGCGTGGAGAGATAGAACAGCACGTTGCCGCCGGTTTGGCGCGACTGTTCGATCTCCGACAGTTTTCCGGCAAGCCGCTGGTAGAGGCCCGCGTCGTTAATGTCGCCGGCCACGTAGAAAATGCCGCAGGCGAAGGCCTTCCACACGTCCTCGTCGAACTTGGTGTCTTCGGAGAATTCCTTCACCCCCTCCAGCATCTTTTCGCGGAAGGCATCGTCGGTGAGCGGCGTGCGCGAGACGCCGACTATCGCGAAGCCGGCCGAAAGCCGGCGATCGTAAGCCAGGCGGTAAAGCGCGGGCAGAAGCTTGCGCTTGGTGAGGTCGCCAGTCGCCCCGAAAATTACCACCGCGCATTCGGGCACCCGCCGTTCGAAGCGCAACGGATCTTGAAACGGATTCTGAGTGGGCATTGAGTCTAAAATAGCATGCGCTGCGGTGCGATCCCCCGCTGCCGTCTAACTGACTCCTGCATCTCGCGCGATTCGAAGGGCAAGTCCAGGCTTCAGGTTCCTGCTGCCATGTACAGGAATGGAGATGACTTTGCGTTCGCCCGGTTTCGAATAAACGTGGTGGCTCCCAACGATTCGCCGGAGTGACCAGCCGTTTGCCTCGATCAACCTGCACATTTCTGGGCCGGTGACCGGCTTCAAACGGCCACATCTAGGATCTGAATGTTTGAGTCCGGGTTTCGCCCCTGCTCTTTCAGAACTTCGAGTACGCCGGCGATAGCCTCGCAGATATTATGCTTGAGCTCATCGACGGTTTCGCCCTGGGAATAGCAGCCCGGAAGGGCTGGAACCTCTCCCCAAAAACCGCCGCCCGGGTCTTCATGGATGACCACTGCGTAATGCTGCACGGATCAATTTTCTCACAATCCGCCACGCTTCCTGAATTATCCTGGTTAGCAGCACTTCGGGCATGTGGCGCAATCTTCAGTACGGCCTGCGGCAGTTGCGGCGCAACCGCCTCTTCAGCGCGTTAGTGATTCTGCTGCTGGCCATCGGTATCGGGTCGAACACCCTGGTCTTCAGCCTGGTGAACGAACTGCTGCTCAAGCCGCTCGCGGTGCGCGATCCAGGCAACCTGTACCTGCTCGAAAAGAACTGCGAGAAGCAGGTGCGGCCGGACGTGGATTTCGAATACCTCGAGCTTCGCGACATCATCCAAAAGAGCAGTGTATTCACGGCGGCCGTGGCCGAAGAAGAACCTTACAACGGCAACGTGGTTCCGCTCTCCACCGCCGGCGGCATACGGATGGTGATGACGCAAATCGTCTCGCCCAATTACTTCTCCGAGCTCGGTGTGGAAGCCGTCGCCGGCCGCGTCCTCACTGCGGCCGATGCCGCAAGCCCGTCCGCCATTCCCGTGGTGCTCAGCTACCAGTTCTGGCAATCGCAATTCGCCGGCAGCCGCGCCGCCATCGGCAGTGCGATCCGGCTGAAGAACGTTCCGTTCCTGGTGGTGGGCGTGTTGCCGCGCGGATTTCACAGCTCCGATATCGATCGCGCGCCCGATGTGCGCCTCCCGATTTCCGCCGCGCGCCTGCTCCGCGGACACGATGTGACGGAGCCGAGTGGCGAGGGTGAAACGCGTGTCCAGTTTCGTGTCCTGGTCCGCCTGGCGCGCGGAGTCTCCCCGCCCCAGGCCGCCGCCGCTATGCTTTCGCCGCTGCGCGCCGCCACGGAATGGAATCTCCGCGAGGGCAACGCCCGTTCGCCGAAACCGATGCCCGCGGCGACGCTGCAGACATACGTCGACATCGACGCGAATTTCCGACTCGACCTGGAGCCCGCCGGGCGCGGCGTTTCGCGATTGCGCGACCAGTTCTCCCGCGCGCTGTGGCTGCTGCTGGGCGGCGTGGGCCTGGTGCTGCTGGCGGTCTGCGCGAACATCGCCGGATTGTTGCTGGCCCGCTCCGGCGAGCGCCGCCGCGAAATGGGAATCCGGCTCGCGGTGGGTGCGGGCCGCTTACAACTGGTGAGCCAGTTGTTGATCGAAAACTCGCTCCTCGCACTGCCCGGCGCCTTGCTGGGCGGCCTCGCGGCGTATGCCGCGGCGCCTTACCTGGTGCGCCTGCTGCCGCCGCCGCGCGACTACGCACAATTTCAAACGGCGCAACTGCTGGCCGTGACACCCGACCTCCGCGTGCTGGCGTTCACCATCGGGCTGATGGCCTTCTCGGTGGCCGCCTTCGGCATCTTCCCCGCGTGGCGCGGAACGGGAGTGGCTCTCACCTCCGAGATCAAGGCGGCCCGGGGACGCGGTTACCACGGCGCGACGGCAATCGCGCCTGTCGCGCTCCAGGTGGCCTTCTCGGTGGTTCTGCTGGCCGCCGCCGCTTTGATGCTCCGCACGTTCTGGAAGCTGGACCACGTGGACGCCGGATTCGACCGCGCCCACATCGTCGAATTCACGCTCGACCCCACCAGCGCTGGGTACAGCATGGCCCAGAGCGGCGCATTCTATCGCGAGCTGGCGCAGCGCGTGGCGGCGCTCCCGGGCGTCCGCTCCGTAGCCTATGCCGCCAGGGGCATCATGCGCGGCGTGGGCATGAAGACTACGCTCGCCCCGCAAGGGGTGGTGCTTCCGCGAAACACGTTTCTCAACACGAGCGTCAATGCCGTCACGCCGTCTTACTTCGACACCATGGGGATGCCGCTGTTCTCGGGGCGCAATCTGGAACTGAGCGATGACGGCAAGCTACCGCTTCCCATCGTGGTCAACCAGGCATTCGCGGATTTCTTCTTCCCTCGCCAGAACCCCATCGGCAGGCTGCTGGGCCAGGGTACCGATGGCAGTCAGCCGCGCTACGTCATCGTGGGCTCGACCGTCACCGCCAAGTACCGCTCCATGCGCGAGCCCGACCCGCCCACCTTTTACAGTGTGATCGGTCCGGGTCAGGGCTCCACGGAAGCGCGTCTCCTATACGTGCGGACGCACGGCTCTCCGGCGGGCATGGTGAGCGCCGTGCGCGAAGTTTTGGCGCGGCTCGATCCCGGAGTCCCCCTGGTGGAAGTCTTCACCCTCGAGCAGGAGATTCAGACATCGCTCTGGCAGGAGCGGCTGGTGGCCCTGCTCGCCGCGTTCTTCGGCGTGGTTTCGATCGTTCTGGCCGGCATCGGGTTGTACGGCGTATTGACGTACACGGTGACGCAGCGTGCGCACGAGCTGGGCATCCGGGTGGCGGTGGGAGCGCGGGCCAGCCACATCGTGAGGACGGTCTGCGCGCCGATCGTCGCCGCGGTTGCCTATGGCCTGGCGGCCGGCGCGCTCGGCTGCGCCTTTCTGCTGCGCCTCACCGGGGGCCTGTTGTACGAAGTGCGGCCGGCCGACCCGATTTCCCTGGCGGCGGCAGCATGCTTCGTGCTCGCGTGCGCGGTCGTCGCGTCGGCGCTGCCGGCATTTCGCGCGGCCAGTATCGATCCGTCGCGGGCTCTGCGAGAGGAGTAGACGTGGCGCAGCGCGGCTTCGCCGCAAGCTTTCAGCGGTCAGCTTTCAGCGCTCAGCGTTTGCATCAGCCGGGTGAGGATCCGTTTGATTTCGATGGTTTTCTTTGGACGGTTGTGGTCAGAGTCGGGGAGGAGATAAAGGTCTTGGGCGAGCAGCAAGGGGCACTCCAACTGGGGCGGTAAATCTTCTATGTGGCCAAGAAACCAGGAAGACGTCCTCGCTCGACGTCGAGATGGGAAAGAAACGATATCGTGAATTAATGGAGAGGCGGAAGTGATGCGAGCGACCAAAGGCAGTGAGAACGTTTTCCTGGACTGCGGATTCCCGCCGTCCGAAGCGGAAAACCTCCGCATCCGCGCCAAGATGATGATGGTGCTGACGGATTATATCCAGGGGAAGAGGATTACCCAATCTCGCGCGGCCCGCATCATTGGTATATCGCAGCCCCGAATCTCCGACTTATTACGCGGCAAGATCGGGTCGTTCACCATCGACACACTGGTTAAGATGTTGACCGCCGCCGGTCTGAAGGTGGATGTCGAGATCACGCCTGGCCGGCCGCGAGCGAAAAACAAGCAAGTCGCCTGACTACACTTGCGCGCCACCACTGTGCCGCCGGCAACCGCGTCGCGTGCGATAATTCGGTCGTGGTATGGTTGGGCGACAAGCGCGGATACCTGAGCGACTGGCTGACGCAGCAATGGGTGCGAGCCACCGGCCGGAAAGTCAAGCTCTCCGAACAAACCTGGCTGGACGGTCCCCCGGGAAACCCGCGCCGAATCGGCACACAGTTCTTCACCGATTACGCCAGAACGCGCGGTCTGGAGGCGGTAGAGGACGGACCGCGAGGGTTGCTCCCGGACTTCGCGCAACTCGAATTGCGCCAGGGCGACCCGGTGTCGGCCTCCGTGCGGCGATTCTACGAGCGAACCTCCGAATACGAACTGGATGCGTGGAGCGAATGGCGCGGCGTATTCCGCCCCTTCGGACGCGCCCTGGCACTGCTCTTCAGCCGTCGCTTGCAGCAACTGAACGTGCCGCTCTCGCCGCTCGACAGCAGCCAGGGGATATCCAGCGCGGTGCTGCAATGGCGCGATCCCGCCTCCGGAAGCGTCGTCGAAACCGCGTGGATTCGGGAGTTGCACGCCACCAGGAACACCCTCTATGCGGGAAGCTATTCCACCTGCCGTGTGCCGGGCTACGAATTCCCGTGCGTGAAGGTGGTGTTCCCCTTGCCCAACGGCAACGCCATCGTGTTGATGAAACCCGAAACGCACCCGGATGGTTCCTTTTCGGTCGCCTCCGCCGGCAGGAGGTTCGGTGACCCTGGATTTTATTTCGTTGTGCATGGCGAAGCGGGCGTGGCCTGGGCGCGTTATGTCCGTAGTCTGAAGGAATCGATTCGCGTCTATGCCGCCGAGCGCGACACCATCCGCGCCGACCACCTCCTTTGGTTCTGCGGCCTCGAGTTCCTGCGTTTGCACTATCGCATGCGGGTAATGGTGAAAACTCAGGTCACCTGATCGGCCGGCACCGCCGGCTGCCAGAACGCTGCGGTCAGCCGGCTCGCCAGGCGCCAGCCCGTCAGTGGTTCTCCGGCGTCGCCGAAAATCAGGCGCGCCAGCGTCTACGAGAGATATCCCATTCCGACGCAGGCCAGCCCGAGGAGCACGGGAACCTGGAAAATCTCCGGACCCATACCGTCGCTGAAGTGGTAGTGGCCAAAAGGAAACCCGGTGAGAATGCCGAGGTTTCTCCAGGACGTTGCCAATTACAATCGAAAAAAAACCCCAGGATGCCCCGGAACCCGGATCGCAAGGAATGCCCATAGCCAGGCAGTACACCACGCGTCACTTCCGCTTCAGCGGGACGCCGGCCGGGCTTTTGCGTTAGGCGCAGAGACGGACATGCTTCTTAAGGATAAAGCCCGGCGCCAGGTCGCCGGCCTCCGCCCCTACTTTGCCGCCGGCAACCCGAGCCTGATTTCGCCCGCCACCCGGTACCACGTCAGTTGATAATCCGGATTTTTCTGCTTCGTGGACGGCCGCATGAAGTACAGATAGCCGGCCACCGCGACTGCCGTCCGGCCCTCGGGAAGCGCCTTGTCCTCCAGTTCCTGCCGCAGCCCGGAGGTGTCTTTGGGCGCCTTGGGACCCTGCGGCCCGGGCATGGGCCCGCAATCCGCGGGATAGCGCCCCGTCCGCGGATCGCGCGGGTCCGTCGCCGTGGGGTCGCATCGCGGGTCGTACCCGCCCGGCCGGCCGCCCACCGCCACCCCCGTGTCGCTCTCCGTATAGACCCCGCCTTTGCGGCCGTAACCGCCCGATTCGTAGCCGATGGTCTCGGTGTTGTACACGTGCACGTTGCCCGGCGGCGGCGGCACGGTGGTCTTGGATGCGACTTTCGGTTTCTCGCCTCCGGCAACCGTCTTCGCAGTCTGCGCCGCCAGGATGGTGGGGTCCGTCCCGACCTTCAACGTGAACTCGTCCGAGCCGAAATCGGCGGTAGTTCCGGATTCCGGAATCACCGCAACTTCCACCACGATGTAGCCGGCGTGATCGAGATCTTTCGAGAAAAGCTTCTTCACCCGTTCCGCGGGCACCACGCTGGCGGCCAGCGTCACGCCGTTCGCGCTGGAGTGCGCCGCATATTCGGCGGCCGCGCGCGGAGGAATGCCGGGAGCGTCACCGGCCAACAACACGGCAGCGGTGAGCAACGGTAGCAGGGCAACGTGCGATCTCATACGGCGCCTCGTTTCCACTCTATACGCGGCGGCGCGGCAATCGGTTTCCGCCGCCCACCCGCTACAATGTAGGATACCGTGCCTCTGATCTGCTATCTGGACGCATTTTCCGGAATCTCTGGCGACATGCTTGTCGCCGCCCTGGCCGATGCCGGCGCCGACCGCCAGGCCATTATCGACGCCATCTCCTCGCTGGAAACCGGGGCGACGGTCTCGTTCGAGAAAGTGAAGCGGTGCGGCATCGCCGCCACCAGGTACCATGTCCAGATCCAGGAGCACCACGCTCATCGCCACCTGTCGCACATCGTCAAGATGATCGAAACCGCCGGCCTGCCCGCGCGAGCCAAGACGAATGCCATAGCCGTGTTCCAGCGCCTGGGCGAGGCGGAAGCGGAGGTTCACCAGGTGCCCATCGAAAAGGTGCACTTCCACGAGGTCGGCGCCGCCGATTCGATTGCCGATATCGTGGGTGCCTGCGTGGCCTTCGCCCAACTGGAAATCGAGACCATCGTCTGTTCGCCGCTCAACGTGGGCAGCGGCACCGTCCAGAGCGAGCACGGCATGCTGCCGGTGCCCGCGCCCGCCACCGCCCGCCTGCTCGCGGGCGCGCCCGTGTATTCCCGCGGACCGGCCGTGGAGTTGACCACACCTACCGGCGCCGCGGTCGCCGCCACCCTGGCGAAATCGTTCGGCCCGCTGCCGCCCATGACCCTGGTGCGAACCGGCTACGGCGCCGGCGGCCACGATTTCCCCGAGCAAGCCAACGTCTTGCGCGCCATCCTCGGGGATGCGCCGCGCGCCGAAGAAGCCTTCGCCGTCTCCGTGATCGAGGCCAATATCGACGATCTCAATCCCCAGGTGCTGGCCTACGCCACCGAACGTCTGCTCGACTCGGGGGCCCTGGATGTGACGCTCGAATCCCTGTTGATGAAGAAGGGCCGTCCCGGCAACCTGCTCCGCGTCATCGCCCGGCCGGAACACCGCGAGCAGTTGGCGCAGATCGTCTTCGCCGAAACGTCCACGCTCGGACTGCGGATCTACGCCGCCGAACGCCGCGTGCAGCCGCGTTCCTGGACCGCCGTCGAAACCAAGTACGGGCTGGTGCGCATCAAGCTCTCGGGCGACGGTTCCGCCTACGCGCCCGAATACGAGGACTGCCGCGCCCGCGCGCTCGCAGCCGGCGTCCCCCTGAAGCAGGTCATCGCCGAAGCCAACTACGCATACCTCAACCGATCCAGATGAAATACTACCTGACCACCCCCATCTACTACGTCAACGCCGCGCCGCACATCGGCCACGCCTACACCACCATCGTCGCGGACCTGTGGAAGCGCTTCAAGCGCATGCAGGGATACGAGGCCGTCCTCACCACCGGTTCCGACGAGCACGGCGTCAACGTGGAGCGCGCCGCCGAGCGCGCCGGCAAAACGCCCAAGGCATTCTGCGACGTGATCGCCGCCGAGTTCGAGCGGCAGTGGCAACTGCTCGGCCTCCAGATCGACCACTTCCAGCGCACCACCGCTCCCAATCACGCCCGCGTGGTCAACCGCCTGTTCCAACTCTGCCGCGAGAACGGCTACATCTATAAAGGCTCCTACACCGGCCAGTACTGCATCTTCGACAACCTCTACGTCAACGACGCCAAGCCCGGCGACCCCTGCCCCGATTGCGGCCGCCCCACCGAAACCATCACCGAAGAGAATTTCTTCTTCAAGCTCTCGGCGTTCGCCGGCAAGCTGCTGGAGCTTTACGAGTCGCACCCCGAGTTCATCCAGCCGGAGACGCGCCGCAACGAGGTGCTCTCTTTCGTGCGCCAGGGCCTCAACGATCTGTCCATCACGCGCACCAATATCAAGTGGGGAATTCCCGTGGAAGGCGAGGCGCCCCACGTCTTCTACGTGTGGTTCGACGCGCTCACCACCTACATGAGCGCGGTGGATGGCATCAAGTCTTCGGCGGGCGAAGAACTCTGGCCCGCCGACCTGCACCTCATCGGCAAAGAGATCGTGCGATTCCACGCGGTCTTCTGGCCCGCCTTCCTGATGGCCGCCCGCCTGCCGCTGCCCAAACGCATCTTCGCCCACGGCTGGCTGCTCTTCGAGGAAAGCAAGATGAGCAAATCGCGCGGCAACATCGTGCGCTCCGAGCCCATCCGCCAGGTGATGGGCGCCGACGCCCTGCGCTATTTCCTGCTGCGCGAGGTGGTGTTCGGCCAGGACGGCAGCTTCAGCTACGACGCCCTGGTGGGCCGCTACAATTCCGACCTCGCCAACGGCCTGGGCAATCTGGCCAGCCGCACCCTCACCATGATCAATCAGTATCGCGGCGGCGCGATCCCGGAAGGCACCGAGCCAGAGATCGCGGCGCTGGCGAACGATACTATCCAGGCTTTCCAGGATGCCTTCGAGCGCTTCGAGTTTTCCAAAGGCCTGGAAGCCGTGTGGGCGCTGATTTCCGCGGTGGACAAGTTCATCGTGAAGTGGGCGCCGTGGAAGCTGGCGCGGCAGCTTGAAG
>Ga0209517_10009866_pt1 | contig 10770 bp, 12 predicted proteins | sample PeaSoiMetSII2010_FD_187695 | JGI IMG/M metagenome (GOLD analysis project Ga0209517, IMG submission 187695) | Peat soil microbial communities from Weissenstadt, Germany - SII-2010 (SPAdes) (version 2) | ecosystem: Environmental > Terrestrial > Soil > Wetlands > Peat | place: Germany... | reverse complement strand
CCGCTACCATCCGATGCAATTACTTCCTGTCTTCTCTTGCTTCGGCAATCTTGGCCTGCTGGCCTGCTTCTGACACAGCCTTCAGGAATGCTTCTGCGCTTCGCGGCGTCGTCACTTTCCCCGACAGAATGCTGCGGAACATCATGTGCTTGCCGTAGATCGCACGGGTCGAATCGTTATCTTGCTCCACGACCGCGCCTTCCAGAGTTAGCCCGGCGAATACACCTTTCGAGCGCGAGTAGGTCAGCATTTCCGTGTTCATCTTCCAGTCCGTTCCCGCGGAAGCATGACGGCCGACTGGACCTGCCGCAACCGATCCTTCACCCGTCAGTTCAAACTTGCTGGAAAGCAGATGCTGGAATCCCTGGTCGTTCATAACCAGCATGACCAGGTCCACGCCTTCGAGGCCGATCTGAAATCCGGCGCTGCCTCCGCCCACGGAAACAAACGCCGGGGCGCTCCAGCCTTCCGCCGTGCGGCATGTGGCCACACCACGTCCGTGCTTGCCACCAATGATGAAGCCACCTTTAATCAGGTCTGGCACGACGAGAATGCATTTTGCGTTGCTCAGAACTTCTTCGGGGATGCCTTTGTCCGGAGTGGACATGATCGCGTGCAGAACGGCCACGGACCTGTCCAGGCGGTCCACCGTATCTTCGCGTGCTGAACCGGCAAACGCGTAAGTTCCAAACATGCCCATGACGCTCATCAACAGCAGTGACATTGTCTTCTTCATGAAAGTTTTCCTTTAGGTGCCGCGGAACTAAGAGGAGACAACTTCAGATAGCTGACTTAGCTCAGAACACCTGAAAGAGAGAGAAGAAGTGCTCGTCTCAAGAATTATGATCGCTCAGGCGTCTGGCAATAGCTGGTCTGAATTGCTCACTTCGAGCCTGATTCTGCCAGAAGAGCAGCCCCGGGACGCCAAACTTTGAGAGTCAATGTGAGCAATCCTGCACAGAATCATCAGCCCTGGTCTGTCATCGTTGGAGTTGTCAGAGATGCCAGCGAGACCCTACTCGCTTACTCCGATTCGCTGTACCGGTCCTGACAGTTCGCCGACCCACAGGGAGAAAGCGCGAAGGTGAATCGATGAATCCTTTCTTCGGAAAGCTCCTGGCAATGCTCAGACCGCAGGCCCAACAAGTCCAATCACAAAGGATGTGCCCGTTCTGCGGCTTGATTACCCCGCGAGCTAAGCGATTTTGCTTGGAGTGCGGGAAGTCTCTTAGAGCCATTCCAGTTGAACCCAAGGATGCAAAACAAGAAGGATGAACTGAGGAGATTGAAATGCTTTGGACGATTGTTGCAATACTGCTGATTCTGTGGCTCTTGGGTTTTAGCCTGCACCTGGCGGGTGGTCTGATTCACCTGATATTGATCGTTGCTGTCGTCATGGTAGTCATTAATCTGGTGAGCGGCCGCCGAGGCGCGGCCTGAAATCTGCCAGCAGAGGGCGGCCCAGTCAAGGTGCGACGCACCCACCGCTCGGATCAGACGCTAAGATCAGATGCTCAGATCAGAATTTGACCCGTCCAGTCCGTATTCTTCTCCACATTCCCGGTGAAAAAGGAACGTCTTCCACGCTGACGGTTGACGGAGGAGCATCCGATTGCGGTCCGTTTCCGCCTTCGCGAGATCTTCCGGTGCGCCTGAGATGTGCCGCCTTTTGCGACCTCAGCATTCCTTCCCTGCGTTGCATCGGCTTCACGCTCAGCACAAAGTGAACTGTTGCCCATAGAAAATGGGGCCCATCCGACTTGGTCACAAGGGCGTCGACGGATTTCAGCGCCCCCTCCGGCAATTCCAAATCATCTGCCAGCATCACGATTGGGAGCTGTGGCTTGGCCTTCTTGATCTCGGCTGCAACAACGGCGCCATCCAGCAGGCCTAAGTGGTACTCGAGCACAATCGCATCCACCGGCCGCGTCATCAAGAGCCGCAAGCCATCCGAACCGTTGGTCGCAGTGACCAGCTCGTATCCGTTTTCTCGCAATAGAGTCAATTGAGCCGGGTCCCGGTGGATACAGAGCAGGGTGCTGTTGGTTGCCATAGCAGTCAGGTATAGCCGCGGGACTTTTAGAATGCTGTCCAAAATTGCTCACCTCGCGCAGGCGCCCTAGATCGCACCCACCAGAGCAATTGTGCTCAGACATGGCAAAGTCGAAGCCGTAGCATCGGTTACTGTAGCTCTTTCTGTTCTGAGGAAACCTCAATGAGAAAGCAATACCTTCACCTCTCCGCTTACCCTTGTGACGCGTGCGCCGGCCCAGTCATCGCAGGCTCGCTGGCGGTTCGCGAGAACGAAATATCAAAAGAAACCGAGATCCGGCCAGTAGGAGCGATCTGCCTGTCGTGTGGCCACCGGCAAAGCACAGCGACCGCCCCCGCTCGCGCCCGTCACTTGCTGCCGATGGAATGGGCGCCGGCAGATGCCATCAAGGCTTCGCACCTCACCACCGCGTTCGTGGAAGCACTCAAACACGCAGAACTGCACTGAACCGAGCCCGTGCAGCGGCACAGACCCAAACTGAGCTTTCTTGCTCAGACTTCGACCTCTCGGAAGTGCGAAGGTTTCTATCAGGACCATTTGCGAGCGAGACAGAATCTTGCATAGGTCTCGTCCGAGAATCGCGCCTCTCCATCCGCGCAGTCCGCAGCATCCGAGCATTACCGGGCACGCGAAGGATCATCGGCAAAAGGAATCACCATGCGTATCACCCGCTCCATTCGCTCCATTCGCTCTCCGCTATTTGCGCTCGTACTGCTTGCCATCTCGGCGGCGGCCTACGCGCAAATCAGCGTCTCCATCTCATTCGCTCCGCCGGAATTGCCGGTCTACGAGCAGCCGCTTTGTCCCGAAGATGGCTATCTCTGGACCCCCGGCTATTGGGCCTATGCCGACAACGACTACGGTTACTACTGGGTGCCGGGCACCTGGGTCATGGCTCCAGAACCCGGCCTGCTCTGGACTCCGGCCTATTGGGGCTGGAGCGGCAACGGATACGTCTTCTACAACGGCTACTGGGGTCAGCAGGTTGGTTTCTATGGCGGCGTCAGTTACGGCTACGGATATTACGGCGATGGCTATCAAGGTGGACGTTGGCAGAACGGACAGTTTTACTACAACCGTTCGGTGAGCAACGTGAATGTCACCAACATTCACAACGTCTACAACACGACGGTGATCAACAGCACGACCGTCAACCGCGTCAGCTACAACGGTGGCAACGGCGGGATCAGCGCCCGGCCCACGCCTCAGCAAGAGTCTGTCGCACATGAGCGGCACCTTGCTCCGGTGGCCGCTCAAACGCAGCATGAGCAATCTGCCCGCAGCAATCCGGAACAGCGGGCTTCCATCAACCACGGCACGCCTGCGGTCGCAGCTACTCCCAAACCGGGCGCATTCAGTGACCACGCTGTGGTTCACGCGAAGCCAACTGGGACGCCTTATAACGCTCCGGTGAACCGTGCCGCAGTTCAGCCGCCGGCCAATACACCGGCTGCGCGTCCCGAGAACAATGCTGCTCGCTCCGATCATCCTGCGCCGAATACTCAGCCGGAGCCGAAAGGTGCTCCAACAGCGCGGCCGAATCAGCCGGAACCAAATAAGCCGGAACCGAATCGACCGCCCACAACCCAGCCGAATCGACAGCCGGAACCGAATCGACCGCCCACAACTCCGCCGAATAATCGGCCAGAGCCTGGCAGGAACGAGCCCACTCAGCGGCCGCTAACTCCGCCGCCGAGCGAGCGTCCGCAGCCCGAACGGACCGCTCCTCCGTCGGAACCACGGCCAACCGTGCAACCACAACAGCATACCCAACCGGCACCGGTTAAGCCGGAACAGAAGAAGCCCCAGGAAGAAAAGCCGAAACAGAACGAGAAGCCGCAATAGCGGTCCGATTTCAACTTGAATACTCTGGGCATCCTGAACCTTCAGGGTGCCCTATTCTTTCGCTCTGATGGATGGGAAGACATGCAATTCAGATTATTCCGCAGGCTACTGCTACCGCTGGTGATGTACGCAGCCGTGAGTGCTGCGGCACAAACCCCCGGGGGCAGCGATGGCGGATGCCGGCAGATCGCAAGCCAGGTGCCTCATACCACGTCCACCTTCGGACATGGCCTTGCCGCGGCACCCCGTAATGCTATCCGGTGGAACAATCTCAGATGGGAATTGCCCATCGCCGCGGCCACCGGGCTGTTAATCGCAACCAGTGACCAGCACATCAACAGCCACATTCAGTCGCCCTCATTCGTTCAGGCCGCGTCGCGCGGATCCAACGTTGGTCTTGGCATCGAGCTCGGCACGGCGGGAATGATGTACCTGGTGGGTTGCTCGGGACAGCGCTCGTCCTATGCGGCCAGCACTGGCTTCACGGCTCTCGAAGCCATGGGCGCCGCTTCGTTGCTGAACTACGGGATCAAGGTCGCCACCAACCGTCAATATGCGTACGCCCCAAACATCCACAGCGAGTTTTGGGAAGGTGGCAAATCGTTTCCTTCGGGGCATGCCGCGGCCAGCTTCGCATTCGCCAGCGTGATCGCCCATCGCTACCCGAATAAGTCATGGCTTAAGTGGAGTGTCTACGGCCTGGCGGCGGGCGTCAGCCTCGCGCGCGTCGGGGGCAAAAAGCATTTCGCCTCGGACATCCTGGTGGGCGGAACTCTCGGATATGTAACGGGAGCTTACCTGGCGTCGCATTAGGGCCGGGCGGCCGAGAAGCGGAACTTCGAGGCCAACTCTAGTCGTGCAGAACCACATTGAGCAGTGAACTGTGAACCTGCAGACCACCGTTGTAGTGAATAAATCCTAATCTTCTGAAGCGGTTCATGAAAAAGCTGACCCGCGAGCGGGTTGTGCCAATCATCTCGGCCAGCGCTTCCTGACTGATCTTGGGGACTACATTTTCGGGTTTGCCTTCTTTGCCAAAATGAGCGAGCAGCAAAAGGATCCGGGCCAGCCTCTTTTCGCTCGAGTTGAAAAGCTGATCAACCAGGTCTTCTTCATACCGGATGTTCCGCGCCAGCAAATAGGCCACGAACATGTCAGAAACTTCGTGTTCGCGATGAAGCGCTTCCATCATGGCTTTCTTATCGATTCGCAGAATGGCGCAATCCGTCATCGCGGTTGCCGAGCCCATGCGGAGCGTTTGGCCCGCCAGCGAACCTTCGCCGAAAAAGTCTCCCTCCGCTAATATTCCAATGGTCGCTTCCTTGCCGGTCTTCGAGACCACGGTGAGTTTCACCTTGCCCGTCTGGACATAGAACACAGCATCGGCGGTATCCCCTTGCGTGAAGATGGTTTGTTTCCTGGGGAAGAGCACAAATCTCCTGCCCTTCCCGATGGTGGCAAGGAAGGCATGGGGATCGAAGTTGCGTTTGTTTTTAGCTACTCCAGCTGGAGTCATGGTTGGGTGCCCCCCTCACGAGAGCCCGGACGATTGCTACAGCATCGGTTGCTTCCCGAGCCTCTCAGCCACCCATACCGCCCCCATGTTAGCGTTCCCCAGGTCGTACGGGTAAATTCTTAGTGGGTCTCAGCGCAACGCAGGCAGTGCATCTTATTGAAAATACTAATCTTAAAGTACGGACACGCAGCGGATCGTTGCCCGGCATAGGATTTGCATAGATTTTTAGTTGCAGCCTACGATTTTTTGCAGTACGATTTCGCGCATTACGGATGCGATTTCCGAAAAAGGAGTGCTTCCGATGGGACGTAACGGCAGCGACAGTCACTATGCGGCGGTGAATCGGTCCGATGTTCCTCAGGGTCGTAAAGGAAAACATCGGAAGGTGGTGGCGGACATTCTGTCCGACCTTTCGAGACTAACGGCTGAGCAAGCGGTCAAGATTCCTCTGAGCGGTTTGAACGGCGAGAAAATGCAGAATCTTCGCTCCGCCTTGAACCGCGTAACCCGCGAGAAGAACATCCCGGTGGTGACGTCGAGCGACGAGAAATACCTTTACGTTTGGCGCGCCGACGCGCCCAAGACCCCGGGAGCGCCCGAGTAGCGCCGGGGCGCAAGGAGCAACCAGCAACGAGCAACAAGCAACTGCGAAGCTACGGGGATGGTTGGAACGGGCCCGCGCGCAAAAGCGCGTGGTGGGAGTGCTCAATCGTGCAGAACGACATTAAGCAGCGAACTGTGGACCTGGAGTGCGCCTTCTATACCGCCGGCGTAGTGAATGAAACCCAGCTTGCGGAACCGGTTCATGAAAAAGCTGACCCGAGAACGAGTCGTCCCAACCATCTCGGCCAGGGTCTCCTGACTGATCTTCGGAACCACGGTCTCCGGGATGCCTTCCTTGCCGAAATGAGCGAGCAATAGCAGGACGCGAGCCAGGCGTTTCTCGCTCGAGTTGAACAGTTGGTCGACCAGATCCTCTTCGTAACGGATATTCCGCCCCAGCAGATAAGCCACAAACATCTCAGAAAGCGCAGGCTCGCGATGAAGCGCTTCCATCATCGTCTTCTTCTCCACTCGGAGAATCTCGCAATCTGTCATGGCGGCCGCTGAGCCCATGCGCAGAAGCTGACCTGCCAATGCGCCTTCACCGAAGAAGTTCCCCTCGTGCACGATGGCGATCGTCGCTTCCTTGCCGATCTTGGATACGACGCTGAGCCTGACTTTGCCTTCTTGCACATAGAAGACCGCGTCCGCCTCGTCCCCCTGAGCAAATATCACCTGCTTCTTTGGAATAGACAGAATCTTCCGGCCATCGCCGATGGTTGCGAGGAAGGTGTTGGGATTAAATCCCCCGTTTTTCTTGACTGCTACCGTGGCACTCATCGTCTGTTATGAGTATAGTCCGCAGATGGACGACAAATTCGCAAGAATCGCGAACGCCCCTCATTCCTGACCAAGCCGTCCTGGCGCGGCAGTTTTTACCCGAGTGGTCACTTTTGAGCAGTTTTGCTTCGCCTCCGCCCGCACAATGGGGCTGAAACAGCCGCACAATACCGTCGCTGATCAGGGGGAGCCATGCCATCAACCGTTCAAGTCGGCACGATTCTGATGAAAGAATGGCCTGGCATGAAGCAACTTCTTGGGCTGGAGAGTGAGCCATGTTCGGGGGAGTGGAGTCTGCTCAAGGTTCTGGACGGCTTCTCCCTGGATCGTAAGATTCATACTGCCGGATGGAATTTCTTTTTCATGGCGGCAGAAGTCAAGGTGATGTTCTTTGGCTCTGTCGGAGCAGCGAAGATCCAGAACGCGTTGCAGCGAATTCTAGCGAAGGTCAAGGCGCAACAGTTCAATGGCCTGGAGGTAACTGAAATCGTTGCCCGGCGTTTCCTCGGCGTGCCGTACGTAACCGTTTCCGCGCACTCGCGGCATATGCAACAGAGCTGCTATCTCGACAGCGGCGTGGCGCGAAAGGCGTCCCAACACAGCGCGGAGTGAGCCAGAGGTTGACCTGCGCCGGATTCTAGATCTCCAGAGCATCTCAAGATCATCGACTCGGAGCCATGTTTTGACAGAACAGATCGATCTATATATCGGCGTGGTTGTTACCTTGATGTTCTTGGCCGGTTGCTTCCTCGTGGTCGTAAGCGTTCGTGGCAGAACTGAACAACGCAGTCGCTGGCGGGTCGATGATGGTAAAGAGGATGGCAACGACCCGGGCGCCCAAGGAAAGTGAGGGAGCGATGAACCCGAGTGAAAATCCGAATCTCGAGCGAACCCTTGAGTCCGCAATCGTCGTGTCCTGGACAGACTTAGTGCATGACGCCCAGGCCGGTGTGATTCACATCGAATACGGTTTTGCTCCAACCGGCACACTGGATTACCTGAAGGTCTGGTCATCCCTGACCCGGGGCCATTGGCTTCTCGCCTGTGAGTATTGGATGTCGGCCTCCACGTTTCACGGTACCGGCGTCACCTTCGACAATGGCTACGAGTCCGAAGGCCTAGCGCACATTCTGGAGTTTGCGATGCAACACCAGAGCTCGTTTTTGCTGCCCGCGAACTTGGGCCGCCAGGGACTACTGCAGATTTCAACGCCCACCGTGGAACAGATCCTAGCCGCCACGGCATTGGTGAACCGAGCCCTCGACGTTCATGGATCGCCGCTCGCTGAGCCAGTTCTGGCCTGAATCCTCCAGACCAACTATTGTTCCGAGGCCGCCAGGCGCCGATCCCGGTGCGGTTCTGTGTGGGGCAGGCCAGTGCTCAGCTCACATTTTTCGCCCGGCTTCGCGCCGCACGTGGGGCAACGAACCGCCAGCGCCTGTTTCGGTTTGACTCTCATCACTACACCATGCACCGAAGTGCTCCAACAAGATGGTCAATAGTGATCAGTTCCATCAGGCGCTATGTAGGTATTCTTGAACACATGGCGAATATCAAGTTTGTTGTAAAGGTGACTCATGGCGGCACTCGCGCCCCTGCTTACGTGCAGCGGATTGACCGGATTCCCGTCCAAATGACAACGGACCGAAAACTAGCCCTGATGATGGGAAAATTTACCGCTGAAGACGCCGCCAAATCACTCCAAAACTCCCGGTGCACGCCCGAGCTGGTGCCCGTCGAGATCAACGCCTAGGCTCCAGCACCCACTGCAGGGCAGGGATCTATCAGCACTGTTCTCGCCGGAGTAGGAACATATGTCGCTACCAAACACTGTGCTACCCAAGGTCCTCTTGGAAGTTGTTGGCCCGAGGCCCATGGATCGAGATCGAGCCGGGACCACCGCGCTGCGCACACGATCGCAATCCAAGCCATCCCTGCCCAGCCGGATCGCGGTGATCGGAAACTACCTTCCGCGACATTGCGGAATCGCCACGTTCACCACCGACCTGTGCAGCGCCATTTCCGCAGAGTACGGGACGGCTCGATTGTTGGCCCTTCCGGTCAACGACACCGAAGAAGGTTACGACTATCCCGCACGGGTGCGCTGGTCGCTTGCCCAGGACGACGTTACGTCGTATCAGCAAGCGGCGGAATTTCTGAACTTCAACAACATCGACATGGTGTGCCTGCAGCACGAGTATGGAATCTTCGGCGGTCCGGCCGGAAGCCATATTTTGCATCTGCTGCGTGGCCTGAAGATGCCCGTGGTGACAACCTTGCATACAGTTCTGCGTGAGCCAGACCCGAACCAACTTGTGGTCATGGAAGAAATAGCAGAGCTCTCTGACCGCCTCATTGTCATGAGCCAGTTGTCGTCCCAGTTCTTGCAGGAAATCTTCAAGGTGCCCGGCAGCAAGATCGACATGGTGCCCCACGGCGTTCCCGACCTGCCATTCCTGGATCCCAATTTCTATAAAGACCGGTTTGGCGTGGAAGGAAAAGCGGTTCTGCTCACCTTCGGTCTGCTCTCGCCCAATAAGGGAATCGAAAACGTAATTCAAGCGCTGCCGCAGATTCTGTCCAAACACAAGAATGTGGTCTACATCGTCGCAGGTGCGACCCATCCGCACATCCTGCGCCGCGAGGGGGATCAGTATCGGGCCAGTTTGCAGGCCTTGGCGAAGGCAGTAGGAGTGGAATCGCAAGTCATCTTCCACAACCGCTTCGTCAGCCCCGAGGAAATGGTTGAGTTCATAGGCGCCGCCGATATTTACATCACTCCCTATCGCCACGAGGCCCAGGTGGTCTCCGGAACGCTCGCCTATGCACTGGGGGCGGGCAAAGCGATCATCTCGACTCCGTATTGGCACGCCATCGAACTGCTCGACGACCGCAGGGGAGCACTGGTCCCATTCCAGAATCCCGACGCTATCGCCCAGAAGACGATTGAACTCCTCGACACTCCCGCGATCCGCCACGCCATGCGAAAACGCGCCTATCTGTTCGCCCGGGAAATGGTCTGGAAACGAGTCGCGCAAGGTTACATGGAAAGTTTTGCGCGGGTGCGCAGCGACCGCATGGAAACTCCCAGAGTCCAGTTCTCGGCCCGGATGACTGACAAATCGCTCGATCAGTTGCCCCGATTGAAACTGGATCATTTAACTCGGCTGACCGATGACACTGGAATGCTGCAGCACTCGATCTTTACCATCCCAAACCGCAGAGAGGGATACACCACGGACGACAACGCTCGCGCCCTCATACTTGCCGTGCTGCTGGAGCAATTAGCCGACGCTCGCGGTGGAAAGGCAGTACCTTCAGCGAATTCACCGGGGCTGCATCTATCATTCCTGGAGCATGCCTTTAATCCGGCGAAAGGCCGATTCAAGAATTTTCTCCGCTACAGTCGCCGGTGGAACGAGGCCGTGGGCTCCGAAGATTCTCATGGGCGGGCCCTGTGGGGGCTGGGAGCGGTATTAGGCCGATCGCGCGACGAGGGACTGAGGGGCGCTGCCGGGCGCTTGTTCGAGTTTTCCGTGCCCGCAGTGCTGGAATTCAGCAGTCCGCGCGCCTGGGCCTACACCCTGCTCGGCATTCAGGAATACCTCACCTCGTATCCCGGAGATCGCGATGCGCAGAAACTGCGATCCGCTCTCAGCCGCCGGTTGCTCGAAATGTATGAATCAATCCGCAGGCCCGATTGGAAATGGTTCGAAAACGTTCTAGCCTATGGCAACGCGAGGTTGCCGCAATCCCTGCTGCTTGCAGGCTCGGCAACCTCGGATGACCGCATGGTTTCCGCCGGACTTGAGTCGCTGGATTGGCTGATGGAAGTGCAGCGCTGCGAAGCCAACGGCCACTTTGTCCCCATCGGTTCGCAAGGCTTCTACCGCCAGGATGGCGAGAAGGCCCGCTTTGATCAGCAGCCGCTCGAAGCGGCGGGCGCAGTGTCGGCGTGTTTGCTGGCGTTCCG
>Ga0209517_10009865_pt1 | contig 10770 bp, 7 predicted proteins | sample PeaSoiMetSII2010_FD_187695 | JGI IMG/M metagenome (GOLD analysis project Ga0209517, IMG submission 187695) | Peat soil microbial communities from Weissenstadt, Germany - SII-2010 (SPAdes) (version 2) | ecosystem: Environmental > Terrestrial > Soil > Wetlands > Peat | place: Germany: Weissenstadt... | reverse complement strand
GTGGGTTCCGACGCGCTCGATGTGCTGCATCGTTCACCGTCCGCTTTCATCAAATTTGAAATCTGGGCCCGCCCGTGCGGCCTCATTGTTGTCTCTCAGCATAACCACGCTGGGCATGGAGCGAGCGGCATGAGGAACGGCTGTGAGACAGCTGGCGCCATTACGCCGGCGGACATCGAGCGGCTATTCCCGGGCTGGGGCGTGTGGGTCAGCGACACCGGTCGGTGGTGGGCGCGCGCCACCGAAGCGCTAGCGGTATTCGCGGCGATCGCGGCAACTAGTCCCGCTTGCAGCAGATTAGGCGGTGTAATAGCAAGAACATCTGCTAGATGACAGGCAAAGTCCTCGTGCATTGCCAATGTGTACAGACTACGCGCACTGCTGTCACCGCCAAGAGCCGCCCACTCATCGGCCGATAGTTCGTCGGTATCGAACAGCGTCACTAGCGGTAGCATGAGCCCGCGCAGAAGGGCGCTACTTCCAATGTTGTCTTGCCGATGCAATTGCGCCAGAATTTGGCTGGCCATACCGCGATTGACACCTCCAGCGGCATGCAATCCGATGGAGTGCACGACAAACTGCTGATGGCGTGGTGGCATCTTCTGCAGAACGGCAAGGATGTCCTCGGCCTTGACCTCGTCGAGTGCCTTGAGCGCGGCCGCGTGGACCTCGAACACCTGCGTGATCCGTTCGCCTGTAGGCCACTCTGGCGGGGTTTTGGATTCCGCAACGACGTTCGCAGTGGCTGACCGCGACTGGTTGTTCCATTGCCGTCGGTTACGTCGCTTTGGGGTGGCCACTTGATCCTCCCGCCCGTTTGTGCAGTAGTCACCTACGCTAGCGCTACGCTGCGACAGGGAATACCAATCGGCCAGTATCGCCAAGTATCCGTTGTCTTATTTGTCGCGCATAGAGTTATATCTCATCATATCAACGGCGTGGACTTAACGTAGCCGAAGAACCATCGCACTCATCTCGGTCAAGTCATTGGCCGGTAATCGAGTTCGGGACCGTGGATGGCGTGGTGGAGTCTGTGACAGTGGGGCAGGACCTAAGCGGTGTCGCGACAACCACGGCGCCGAGGCCTGCCACATGACCACGCAACGCCGGGGCAGCGTAGCCGTTCCGCGAGCTCGCCTGGGGGACCGGTAGGTCGCATGTGCAAACCGCAGGAGGACCACGCCTGAAGCCATCACGTGCGCGTACCCGGCCTGCGGGAACGATCCGCGGCCCGAGGAGGAACGCGCGGGAGCGAAGCCGAAGTACTGCGAGCGGAACGGGGCCCTCGGGCTTCCTCTGAGTTCCACACCGGCTGAGCAGGACCCAGCCGCGCATGAGCTGCGGCACACGTTCGTGTCGTTGATGTCGGACGATGGCGTGATGGTCGAGGAGATCGCGCTCCTGGTCGGGCGTAGGCAGACAGCGACCACGGAGCTGGTCTACCGGTACGATCTGCGGCCGGTGATCCGGACCGGGGCCGTGGTGATGGACCGGCTCTTCGGCAATGCCGCCACCGTGAACTCCGCGGACAACGGCGCCAGGCGTAATCGGCGGACAGTGGCATGACAGCCCGTTCGGGCAGCTGCTCGACGCAATGTGATCATCGCGACGGGTGACCGATGAACCGCAGCCGTACGAGGCTGCCGCCGCTGGGCCCGGCGGCGGGGAGCTGCTGGCGGTGACGGGGAGGTGGCCGCTGCTGCTGCGGCTGGTGAACATGATCCTGGCCAACGCCGCGGGGGCGGGGGCGGATGTGCCAGCCGCAGCTGCGGAGCTGCGGGCGCGGCTGCGGGCGGGTGGCCCGGCGGTGGTCGATGAGCTGACCGGTGAGTCCGGGCGGAGCCTGGACGTGTCCCAGCCGCAGGACCGGGAGCGGGCGGTCCGGGCGACGATCGAGGCCAGCACCCGGCTGCTGGGCGCCAAGGACGCGGATCGGCTGAGCGGATCTGGGCGTGTTCGCGGCGGACGAGGCGATCCCGTTCGGCCTGGCCGCCGCGCTGTGGCGGGCCACGGCCGGGGTCGGCGAGCTGGAGGCCGCGCAGGTGGCGGCCCGTCTGAAAGGGCTGGCGCTGGTATCGCCCGCGGACGGCGGGGCTTCGGGGATGACCATGCATGATGTGGTCCGTGATTTCCTGCGCGGTGAGGTTGGGGTGCGGCGGCTGGCCGCGCTGCACGGGATGCTGGGTCAACGCTGCTACGCAGGGTGGTCGTGATCCAGCTTCTGGTCGACAGCGACAGCGCCGAATTCGCGCGCCTATGAACGGTAGCGTCGGCGAGCAATCGACTGATGGCGCACGATGTGGCCGATCATTCCGTGCCTGCGGCTCTGGCTGGTGCAGTGCTGGACGCGAGCCACAGGATGAGCCGGTAGGCGAGGTAGCCAAGTATGGCTGCCGCTGCGGCAGGTGCAGCGATCGCGCACATCGTGCCGGCGGCCATTCCTCCGCCGACGGCGCCGCCGATGGCGGCGAGCCCGGAGGAGATCCCGGCGGCGCTGAGTCCGGGGACCCCGAGGGTGCTGATGGCAGTGATGCTGCCGAACGAGCCAGCGATGGCTCCGGCCGCCGACCCGGCCCTCCCGGCGGTGCGGGCCTTGCGCTCGGCTTCGGGGAGGTGCTCGTCATCACGGAGCGCGTGGTTCATGATGGCGACGCTTGTCAGTCCTGGTGCGGCGCTCAGGGCTACCATGCCGGCGATGGCTCCGCCGCCTACCAGGGCCCCGTAGGAAGCCAGGCCGGACATGATTCCCGGGCCGCTGAGCCCGGTGACGATGCCGGCTGAGGCGATGACGTTGATGCCCAGCGACACGGCGGCTGCCGGTGTCGCGATGGCGCCGGTCGTTGCGGCGACGGAGGTGACCTGCTCGCTGACATGGTCGCCAGTCGCGCACCAGCGCGCGAAGTGCTGGCAGTTGTTGAAGATCAGGTGATAGTTGCCCTCGCCGAGCTTGGACATTGCCCTGGCGATGATCGCGTCGGGGTCGTGATGGCCGGCATATGGTCTGACGTTGACCGGCCGGTCAGCGGCGAACACGGCAAGGGTGTCGATGCGGACGCGCGCGCCGGCTTTCCCGGCACCAGCTGCCGCGACTAGATGGATGACCTGGCCGCCGCCTAGGTAGATGCCGTCATGGTGCGGAGCGCCCGGGCAGCCGGCACGGATGTGGTCGCCCCGCTGCAGGGCGGGCTGGTGCGGGTTCCCGCCAGGGCGGGGGTCGGGTGGTGTCTGCATCTCGGGTTTCCTTGCATTGCCGGTATCATTTTATGGACAGGGTTGCCGGGAGGACTGCACCGTCGTTCCGGGTCCTGCTTCCGATCAGGAAACCAGGCCGAAGCTGCTGATGCAAGCCGGAACTACAGCGATGCAACTTATCGGCTGCGGGACTGGGAGTAGTTCTCCTCGTATGCAAGTTAGCGGACATTCCTGCGGGAGTACTTAGGCAGTAGGCTGGCATCATGACACCGAGCCAGGAGCCGGGCGCTCAGCCAGCCGAGCCTGACAGCGCAGTGCTGCTCCAGGCCGCTGCGCGGGCCGGAGCCGAGATCAGCGACCGCATGCTGGAGACGTTCCGTGCTCAGGGCCTGATACCGCGACCCCGGCGCGCCGGCCACCGCGGGCGCTCGCCGATCTGGAGATACCCGCCCGATACAGGCCGGCAGCTGGCCGCGCTGCTTCGGTGGCGCCAGCAGACCAAGGACCCGGACACGCTCAAGGTCCTGCTCTGGGTCGACGGATTCGCCATCCCGGCTGCGGACGTCGGCGATGCCCTTGCCCGCCAGCTCCGCGCCATCACCCAGACCATGGAGCAAGCGATCAGCCAGCAGGCCCGGAGGCTCGGCCTCGACCCTGTCGACGACAGTGCCCGCAGCCGCGCGATCGACGCGCTGGCCAGGACGCTGGCCGCCCAGCGCGGGACAACGCCGATCCCGCGCCGCAGCCGAGTCCCCGCCGAAGACCGGGCGAGCGCGGTCGCGGTCATGATCCGCACGTTTGGGCTGGCCGAGCACGTCGAGGGCACCGCTGCGCAGGCCGCAGCGGTCGAGCGGGTTCTGGGGATCGCCCCGAACGGGCGGCGCCACGCCATCGCAGACAGCGGGCCGTGGCTGACCGGGCCAGCCGAAGACCTCTTCGCTGCCGGGACCATGGTCGGGCTACCCAGCCTGCTGGATGCGGTCAACGACGCCTCCGAGGCCGACCTGGCCGCAGCCCGGCAGACCGTCGTCGCCATCTTCCGGCACCTGCCCCTGATGGTGCGCATGATCGGTGCCATGTTCGGCGACGAAAACTACACCGGCCTTGCTGCGTTCAGCCAGATCGACCAGCATCCCGAGACCATCGTCTACATCGTGCCGATGGTCATCGCCATGCTGAAGGCCGGATGGAACGAGAACCTCGACGCCGTCACCTCAGCGCTAAGCCAGGCCCCCGACCTCGCCGCCCGGGCCCAGCGCGTCCTTGCCATGCCCAATGCGATAGTCCAGGGCAACCTCGCCGGGCAGCCGGCGGAGTTCCGCGAGCGGGCACAGCGCCTGATCGACGCAGCCATCAAAGGGCAGTTCGACGTCGACGCCTGTGACTAGCGGCCAGGAATTTCGCGCAGCTACAAACGTCACCGACGGGCGCGGCACCCTGGTCGCGCCGTGGAAGAACTCGTATAGCGACCGCAGGCCGACTGATGCAGTCTGGGCCCTATCGCGTCGGTGCGGGCCAGCGGATCTGGCCGTACACCCGGTGAGCTGGGTCCTGCTCGCGTAATGAACAGGTCGTCAGTTCGGCTTCGGACGCCGACGGCGGCGCGTGCTTCACGCCGAGGCGCGCAGCAGATCGTAGGCGGCTGGTCCGATGTCGCGATCGCGTGGGGTCCGCCGGCATGCCAGTACAGGGCTACCAGGTTCGCCCGAGCCACCCAGAGTGCTGGGCGCTTGGGGCACAGGATTCGCTCACTTCAGGCGACCATGTGTTCGAAGATGGCGATCGCGTCGGCCGCCCGGCCTTAGCCCCGGCTACGCCCTCATCAGTGATCCTCGCGGCATTCTTCGGCGGCTGACCTAGGCATGGCGGCCTAGAATCACCCTTGTGATGGCATTGGCGTCAACCCTCTACCTGCCCTGTCGACACGAAACGGTCACTTACCTCTACAGCCTCGTCGTGAGATCACCGGCAGTCCGGCGCTGATGACGCTGAGTCTCAATGCTTCCCTGATTCCTTGACCGCACGTTCCAGTTCCTTTGCTGCCTTCACCGCCTGGGCATGGGCACCCTGCGCTGCAGCCAGCGCTTCCTCGCTGTTCCGCCCGGCCACGACGTCCCTGACATGCCATTCGGAGGCATAGACAGCACGCACGAGAGCGCTGGATAGGTCGTGAGCGCATTCCGCCACTGCTGTGTTTGGGTGACCAGCAGCGAGTCTCAGCAACTCCCGGTCGACCTGGTGGCTCCGTTCAGCTAGCGCCGCTGATTTCCTGCTCTCGGCACCCTTGTCTGGGCTCAGGTTGATCCCGCGCCGCTCAGGGCTTGGGCTGGCGTTGGTCAGCAACTGCCGCACGTCTGCTACTACGTCCGCGTCTAGCCACTGCCTCGCCCGCAATGCAGCCCGCCGGTCAGTCCGCAGTCGCGCGAGCGCTGCTGCGCTCCCCAGGCCACCGCCGGATATGCCACCGACGAAAGCTGCCGCCAGTGTGTTCCAGTCCATGCGGCAGAGGATTCCATGGCAACGGTCTGTTCGCCGCTGAAGTTGCCTTCCCGCCCATGACCGCCGTCCGGCGCTCGATCCTGGAGTTCAGCAACATCACCGTACAGGGGCGCGCGCTCCCGTCTCGCGGCCAGGCCGAGTTCAGGTTCTCGGGCCGAGCGGCGCGGCGATCAGCCAGGGCACAGGGCCTCCGCGATCCTCGCCAGCCGCACGGCCGGAGGCCCTTGTCCCGTCCAGAAGGTTGCGAGGAGCGGCGTGCTATAGCTGGGTTTCGCAATGTAGGTCGGGATGCACGGGCGGGGTGGCGTTCCGGGCCTAGGTTGTTATTTCAGCGGATGGTCCGCTGCCGGTGGCCGGGTCCCGGCTCGGCGGGTCGAGGTGGCGGCGGAGTCCGGCGACCTGGTGGTCTGGCTCGCCCAGATGGTGGCCGCGATGCCGTCCATCTCTGGTGACCAGTCGCGATGAGGACCGGGCGGATGTGGTCGTCACGCACAACATTGTCCGCAGACGCCCCTAGTCCCCGGGTGCGACACGCGAGGTAATCCCGTACGTCGCAGGATCACCACTCGCAACCTAAGCCCGGACTTCGCAGCCTACATCTGGACAGGACAGTTCTGATCGCGGTTGACCTGCTGCGTCGCCTTACGCCCCGCGATCATCAGATTCCGTCGCCCTGTTGACTACCGTATGTCCGCTTTACCTGATCACCATTTCTGATCTTGAACTGCTGCCCTGTCACTCTCGAATCATGATCAGTTCGGCTTCACACCCAAGCACCATTTGATGATCATGGTCTGCCCTACTGGCGAGATGATGAAGTGGCCCGCCGCAACCGCGCCGCTGCGCGGACAGCCCGACGGACCCCGCTTCGATCCGACACGCTGGCGCCGTCCGATGCCCTTGCAGCATCGGCAATGGCCATCGCTTCGGCTGGACCCGTGCGGGTACCTCAGGCTGTCTGCGTGCGGGGTCTAGGTGACGTGCTATGCCGGGCTTGCAAAGCTGCGCGCCGACCAGCCGACGTCCGATTCTGGGAGCGGTCTGGGAGCGGACGAACGCTGGCAGGTGCGGTCAGACGCAGTGATCGTGGCCGTTTCAATGCCTCTGACGTGCGAGAACGTCATGGAAGTGTGGCTTCGTCGGCGTGCGCGCTTCGTTCGCATCGAGGGGGTCAGGGGTTCAAATCCCCTCAGCTCCACTAGGAATAGCAGGTCAGAGGGCTGATCTGCGGTCCGCCAGGTCTGCTGCAAGATCGTTTGACCGTCAGTTGACCGTCCCACTGGTCGGCAGCCTCCGTGTGACGCCGACGCCGGACGGCACCCGATGGCACTGCTTCAAGCGTCAAGACGGCTTCAGATGAACAATTGTCCGATCCCGATTGATGTGAGGCAGTCCCGCCTGATCTGAGGCATCCGGTGCGTTGTCCCGCCTGATCTGATGCATGGTGTTGGATCTCAGAGGAGTTGGCTGAGTCTCAGTTTTGTTGCCGTCGATGTGGGTTGGTCTCACTGAAGTTGGCCGACGGTAGTTGGGGGGCTCGGCGGCGGCGGCCAGCACCACCAAGGTCCCCCGAGAGGCCATTTCCACTGAGAATAAATACATGATCAATCTCAATGAAGCTGTCATCTCCCCAGGTCACGAGCGACCGCCTGGCCATCTTCATAGAGATCCAACACATGGCGGCGGGTCTGGCCGCGGGTTCGATTCTGATCTGGGGTAGTCCCGCTTGATCTGAGGCATCCGGCGTGTCGTCCCGCTTGATATGAGGCACGGCCGGTTATGGTCGTGATCAGGTCAGGGATTACCCGATCTGGGTGGTGTGCCGTGACTCGTGGTGCAGGTGCGGCGGTCGCCGGGGTGAGCGGCGGTGATGTCTGCCTGGTCTTTGCCGAGCCGGATGGGTCTAGGTGCCGGGAGCCGCTGGAGCGGTGCTGGAACGTCCGGTTCGAGGATGTGCCGCCGGTGCGGTCGTTTCCCTCGCGGCAGGGGCAGCGTCATTCCCCGGGTCTGTGGTGGGCTGCGACAGCTTGTGATCATGTCGGGTATGAGTCGTGGCTGGAACGACCTGTTGACCGAACTAACCGAGGCCAGGGGCTTTCCTCTGATCCGGCGCGTTGTTGCGGAGGGTAACGGACGGCTGTGTTCTTTCCGGCTGTGGCCCGTCCCGGCCTGGTCCGGCTTGTGCTGAGATCCCGGGTCGTCAGGGTTTGCGACAGCCGGGGAGCAGATGTGGCGAGCGAGCAAGAGCGGGATATCGGCAAGCTGATGGTGCTGCGGGCCGGCCGGGTCGAGGATGTCGCGGGCGGCCCGGTGCCGTACCGCCTGATCGACGCCGCCGGCGCCGAGGTGCCGGCGGTGACCGAGTTCCTGCGGGATCTCATGGCGTGCGACTGCTCACCGGCGACTTTGCGTTCCTACGCCTATGAGCTCCTCGGCTGGCTCCGGTTCTTGCACGCAGTAGCCGTGGCGTGGGATCGGGCGACCCGGACCGAGGCGCGCGACTATGCGCTCTGGCTGGCTCAGGCTCCTAAGCAGCCACGACGCCGGCGCCAGGACGCCCCGGCGCCGGGGGCGGTCAACCGGGTCACCGGGAAAACGTATCCCGCCGGCACCTATGCGATAGCGACCCGCCGGCACGCCCGTGCCGTTATCCACGCGTTCTATGAATACCACCGGGGACAGCACGGACGCCCGCTGGTCAACCCGTTCCCGGCCGCCCGCGGTGTGGCCGGCGAGCGTGTCAATGCCCACCGCAATCCGATGCAGCCATGGCGGCGGCCAGGCCGGGCGCCGTATCAGCCCAAGGTGCCCAGGCGCGTTCCCAGAGCGATTCCGGACCAGCGATTCAACGAGTTGTTCGCCGCCCTGCCGTCTCACCGGGACCGCGCGCTGCTGGCTTTCTGGATCTCCACCGGAGCCCGCGCCCAGGAGCTGCTCACGGTGATCCGAAGCCGTATCGACCCTGCCGATCAGCTGATCGGCGTGATCCGCAAGGGCAGCCGCGTACTGCAGATGCTGCCGGCTTCGGCCGACGCGTTCGTCTGGCTCCGGCTGTATCAGCACGAACTCGAAGGCAAGATCCCTGACGGCCCGCAGGAACCCGTGTGGCGGGCGCTGCGGCGTCCTCACCAGCCGATGACCTACGACGCCGCCCGGATGATGTTCCTACGGGCACAGGACACCCTCGGCTCCAACTGGAGCTTGCACGACCTGCGGCACAGCGCGGCGTACCGGATGGTGAGCGACCCGCACATGTCGCTGGTGGACATCCAGTGGGTGCTGGGCCACGCCCACCTCGCCACGACCGAGCTTTACCTCACGCCCAATCCCGATGAGCTGGTCGAGCGTCTCCTTGCTCATCACAAGCGGCAGGCAGAGGCGGCGGCGGTGCCTCCGCTGCCAGCTCCGGGCTACCGTCCCGAAGTGCTGCAGGCAATGTTCGGCGACCTGCCGATCACCGGCCAGGTGACCCCGTGACCGCCGGTGTCACGTCGCCCGCAGTGCTGCTGGCCAGCGGCGATACCAGTGCCGGCAGCGGCCTGCCGGAGCATCCGTCCCGGCCCATGCCGATGACGTGGCCGCAGACCGAGCAGCCACGCGAAGAACTGCTCGAGCGCCTGTCGAAGCCGCTGTTCCAGCCCGATAGCGACGAGGTCCGCCGGGCCATGCGCCGAGGGCTCACCGCGCTGCTGGACTGGCTGGACCAGCAGCCCGGAGTGACCTGGCAGGATCGCTGGCTGGCCAGCGGCGCCGAGGCTGCGGGCCCGGCCTGGACGGACCTGGTGCCGGGAGGTGATCCTTCGATGGCCACCCGTCCGGCCAGGCACGCCCGCACGGATCTGCTGTCGGCGATGCGGCTGATGCTGACCGGGCAGGTTCTTCGCCCTGGCTACCCGTGGCTGCTGCGCTACCGGCCCTCGGTGCTGCTGGAGGAGACCCGGCGCCGGATCGATCCTGCCGGGTTCGCGCGGCTGCTGGCCCACTGCGACGCGACTGGCCGCCGTAACCCGCTGGACCGCAAGAACGCGGTCAACCGGATTGCCTGGATCCTGCTGAACAAGGGCGGTCAGATCCGCGACATCACGGTCGGCGACTGCATCGAGCTGAACAACGCGCTGCGCGAGCATCAGTGCAACGGTGCCAGCAACCGGCCCTTGTTCTATGCGCTGCTGGCCGAAGTCGGCGTGCTGCCCGCCGGGGCTCCGCCCATGCTGCGCGCGACTCAGATGTCCGGTCAGCGCACCCCTGCCGAGCTCGTCGGCAAGTACGGGCTGCAGAACCCTTCCATCCGTGACCTGTTCGTGTCGTACCTGGCCGAGCGTGCCGCTGAGCTGGACTACGCCTCGCTGGTGCACCTGGCCAGCGCGCTCTGCGGCCTGTTCTGGCGGGACCTGGAACAACACCACCCGGGAATCGCCTCACTTCAGCTGGACGCCGGTATCGCCGCAACCTGGAAGGAACGACTCCGGCAAGTCCGCGACCACGACGGACGCCTCGTCGGGGACCGTGCCACTGTCCGCAGTCAGCTACTGATCGTCCGCGCCTTCTACCTCGATATCGCCCGGTGGGCTGCCGAAGACCCCAGCCGGTGGGCGCGGTGGGCCACTCCGTGCCCGGTCAAGGCCAGCGAGTGCTCCATGGAAAAGGAACGCAAGCACCGTAAGGCCGCCATGGATCAGCGCACCCGGGCGCGCCTGCCGGTCCTGCCCGCACTCGTGCGGACAGCCGAGCAGCAGCGCACGGCCGCCCGCGCCCGGCTTGACGCAGCGCTGGCCGTCACGCCGGGCGAGGTGTTCCACGAAGGTGGCGGGAGGTTCATGCGCCGGCCCAATGCCGCCGGGCGGATTTACGTCACCGATCTGGCCGACGGCCAGCGCCGCGACCTCACCTTCGAAGAAGAACGCGCCTTCTGGGGCCGGGCGACCATCGAGGTTCTTCGTCACACCGGGGCCTTTTCTCGGGGTCCAAAATGGACATGCGGGGCATTTTTTTGTTTTGGCTGTTCAGGGGCTCGGGGTGTGTCGCCGTGGGTGCGACAGGTGTGGTGGAACAGTGAGCGCTGCGCCTGCGGCTGGGTGG
>Ga0209517_10009864_pt1 | contig 10772 bp, 10 predicted proteins | sample PeaSoiMetSII2010_FD_187695 | JGI IMG/M metagenome (GOLD analysis project Ga0209517, IMG submission 187695) | Peat soil microbial communities from Weissenstadt, Germany - SII-2010 (SPAdes) (version 2) | ecosystem: Environmental > Terrestrial > Soil > Wetlands > Peat | place: Germany... | reverse complement strand
CGCGCAAAAGGGGACAGGCGCTGATGAATCGGCCCGCAGGCTGAAGCCTGCCCTCCGCGGGCTTCAGTCCCCCTTTTGCTCGAAAAACTATAAAGAAGTTATTACCAGCGGGGTTCGCGCCGGCGACCACCGCCGCCGCCGAATCCACCACCGCCGCCGCGGTTGCCGCCGCCACCGCCGAATCCGCCACGCTCGGGGCGGGGACGCGCTTCGTTCACGTTCAACGCGCGGCCGTTCAGTTCCTGACCGTTGAGGGCTTCGATGGCTTTCATTGCCTCGGCTTGATTGGTCATTTCGACAAAAGCGAACCCCCGGGGCTGTCCGGTGTCGCGGTCGCGGACGACGCTGGTTTTTTCAACGGCACCGTACGCGGCAAAAGCAGCCTCGAGCTCGGTCTCCGTGGTCTGATAAGCAAGGTTTCCAACAAAAATATTCGTCACTTAAAGTTCTCCAATAGGGTTCAATTGACCAGGCGGGCTCGTTTCCAATGGTAGGTAACTGGCGGGCTAGGCACGTTCAAAAGTCTATCACAAGCGGTAGTTAGATCAGGGCGCGTTCGACGAACTCACCCCGTTCGTTGATCCAGCAGCAGTAGCGAGTGCGGACCTGATTCTGATTTCGGGAACAAACGTCGGCTTGGAGCATCACGGAAGGGTCGGACGACTGTACCAAGTGCTTGGCGGCATCCTTGGCGCTCCCCAGCGCGGGACATGGCAGTTCCGGGCTAAATACCCGGGTACTAGCCTTATGCTTCTCCATGGTACGAACAAAGTATTGCATGCTATTCCTATGTTACCACCTCCCTCTTTTCGGTAGTGAGTCAACTGATAAGATTGGGCTCATGAGACTCCTGCTGAGCGTTCTGCTGGCGATTCCGGTTTCCGCTCCGATCTATGGGGCGGCGGTGGACGGGGCCAATATCCATTGGTCGTCCAAAGGCACCGCTAAACAAGCGGTTATTCTGGTGCACGGCTGGACCTGCGACGAATCGTCGTGGGACGAGCAGGTGCCAGTGCTGAGCCAGAAGTATCGCGTCATCACGCTGGACCTGCCGGGGCACGGCAAGAGCGATCCGCCCAAAGACGGAAAGTTTTCAATGGCCGTGTTCGCGCGCGCGGTGGAGGCGGTGCGCGTGGAGGCGAAGGTCGATAAAGCAGTGCTGGTGGGGCATAGCATGGGAACGCCGGTGATCCGGGAATATGCGCGCCTGTATCCGCAACATGTGGTCGCGCTGGTGCCGGTGGATGGAATTGTGCAGATCGGAGCGGCGGGTCCGCCGCCGCAAGGGAAAGAGGTCCAGGGCAAGGGACGCGGAGGCCCGCCGAATCCGGCGGCGATGACCGGGCCCGATGGCATGAAGGCTCGCGAGGCGATGATTCGGGGGATGTTCACGCCCGCCACACCAGCCGCGGTCCAGCAGCACGTATTAAAGATGATGCTGGCTCCGCCGGAAGCCACGGCGTCGGGGGCGATGATCGCGACGTTCGACTCGGCGGACTTGAACGACTACGTATCGACGGTCCCGGTGCTGGGGATTTACGCCGGTACGCCGATGACGAATCGCGAAAGCCTGAAGAAGGCGTTTCCGAATTCGGAGTACGTGCAGGTGGCCGGGACCGGGCACTTTGTAATGATGGAGCGGCCGGAGGAGTTCAACCGGTTGCTGCTCGCATTTCTCGGAAAGGTGAAGTACTAGCAGGGGCTCCGGCAGTAGAGCCCTGGCATAACGAGACTTCAATTACGACGCCCACCGCCACGAGCTCCTCCGCCGCCGGCTGATTGTCTCTGCTGCATTTGCTGCATCTGCTGCGTGTGTCCTTGGTGCATTTGCTGCGTCTGCTGCTGGTGCTGCTGCTCTAGTTGCTGCATTTTCTCTGGAGGAGCCTTCTGTTTCGCCAACTGCTGATGCTCGTTGTCCTGCTTCTGCTGAAGTTTCTGCCGATCCTGGTTTTGCTTCGCGACTACTTTTTCCTGCTCCTTCTGGTTCTTCTGGTCCAGCTTCGCGTTGCCAGTGGTAGAAACAGCGGGACGTTCGACGGGCGGCAGTTCCTTAGGATGGACTGCCGTGTTGGGGCGAGCGGTCGCAGTAACCGGCGGCGCGCCGCGGTTGGCGGAAAGCCGTTGTTGCGGGTTATTGTGCGCCGAATATGCATGTTGCGTTTGCGCGGATACAGGTCCGCTACGTTTACTACGAGCAGCAGCCTCTTCTTCTGACGAGGCACGCGCGTTGATCCCGCCGCTGCCGCCGTTGTAGCTGACGCGGTTGACGTTCTCGTTCACCCTGGTGTTGTAAACGTTGCGGATGGCGTTACCGTCCACACGGTTCACGGCCGTGTTGTAGAAGAAATGCCCGTTCTCCCAGCGTCCGCCTTCATAACCATGACCGAAGTATCCGAAGCCGTAGTCGATCCCGCCATAGAAACCTACCGACAGGCCCCAGTAGCCTTCGTTGAAAAAAAATCCGTTACCGCCCCAACCCCAATAGCCCGGAGTCCAGAGATACCCGGGCTCGGGAGCCATCACCCATGTACCCGGCACCCAGTAATACTCACCGTCCCAGGCCCAATACCCTGGCGTCCAGATATAGCCGTCGCCGGGGCAAATCGGCTGCTCGTAGACGGGCAGCGGAGGGGGCGCGATGTTGACGGACACGCCGACTTGCGCGAAAGCCGCCGCCGACAGGAATAGCACTCCTCCTGCCAATAACAGTGTACGAATAAAGCGAATATGCATGATCTTTCCTTCTCGCCGATTATCATATGCACGAGGCGGGCCAACTTCTTCTGAATCGGAGATGGGTTTGTGGAATCGCCCCAAATCAGTGAAATCGGGCAGCAATTGCGAGAAGTGCTAATTCGGCGATCTGGTCGACTCTCTGCGCAAAGACGCTGCGCCAGTGACCAGATATGGTCATGCGATCATATGTCGTTACCAGCAGTCGGTCGTAGGTTTCGCGCCCATGACCAGCAGACGATCTGATATTCTACGTTCACCATGCGGTCCAAGATACTCGCTAACTTTCTCTTGCCAGGATTGATTCTCGCCGGCTGCGGCGCGGCGGCGCTGATGGCGCAGGCCGGCAAAGTGTGGACGGCGGCTGAGCTGTTCACGCGCAACGTGGGGACGAAGGAAGACCAGGACACGGCATTTCCGCCGCACAAGATCATCGGGAACCTGTACTACGTCGGCACGCGGAGCCTGGGTTCGTATTTGATCGTGACGCCGCAGGGGAACATCCTGATCAACAGCGACGATGAGCGCACGGTTCCGGTGATCAAAGCGTCGGTGGAGAAGCTGGGGTTTAAGTTCACCGACATCAAGATCCTGCTCGGCAGCCACGCGCATGGGGATCATATGGAAGGCGATCCTCTGGCGTTGGAGCTGAGCGGCGCGCAGGCCATGGCGATGGCCGAAGACATTCCGGCGTTGCAGACCATGCGGACGCCGAGCGGGGCGGCTCGTCCACAGTACAAGGTGCTTCATGACGGCGATAAAGTCACGCTGGGCGGAACGACGCTGGTGGCTCATCTGACTCCGGGACATACGCGCGGGTGCACGACGTGGACGGCGGTCATTGAGGACGGCGGGCGGTCGTATGATGTGGTGATTATCGGGAGCGTGGGTGTGAACGCGGGAACCAAGCTGGTCAACAATCCGCAGGTGCCGCAGATTGCCGAAGAGTATCAGCGCAGTTTCCGCATTCTGCGCGGGCTCAAGTGCGATGTGCCGCTGGGATCGCATCCGGCGATGTACAACCTGGCGGAAAAGTATCCGAAGCTGGGCAAGGGGCCGAATCCGTTTATCGATCCGCAGGGGTACAAGACGGAGCTGGATATTCAGGAGACGGCTTTCAATGCGGTGCTCGACGAGCAGAAGAAAGCCGCGAATGAACGCAAATAAACGCGAATGCCGCCTTTAGCGTAGTAGCTCGCGCGAGGGTCTGAATCCTTCTTCCTCGGCCAAGATCAGCTCCCGGGCGCTTTCCCAAGTGGTTGGCAAGGACAGCCTGACAATCACCTTGACACGGATGGGGAAGGGCCGTTTGCGAAGACGCACAGGTTCGACAGGGGCGGGAGCAATCCGGCGGCTCGGTGCGCCGGAAGAAGCACGAAAAGCATAGAAGCGAGTCAGACAGCCGGCGCACCGGTAGGGCTTGAGAAAGAACGCCGCGGCTAGCGTATCGTGCGACCGTGAACGAGAAGGCCGCACTTTCGCGGATCCGCAATGCCAGCAGGTATTAAGGTTCCGGGTGCGAAGCCCGGCTTTGACGAGGTATGCCAATCCGCATAGCAGCGAGAGCGCCGCAGCGATCATGACAGGAAGCAACCAAGGACTTAACATGCGACCTAGCCGTTGGACGAGGCAGGGCAGCTAGTATATCCACTGCGCGTAAACATTTCTCTACGGATTTGTCCGAGCGGCCGAAGCTGCTACAAATAAGGAGGAAAACGTTCGGGGAACGCAAATGAACCCGAATGTTGCGGGATCCTACGGCTGCGTGTGCCGCCGGTGCAACCGGTCAGCGAAGCGGTGACCCATCCGTTTGAGGTCAGGCTCGAATTCGGTCCAGAGAGCATCCTGAAAGTAGGAAGTCGCGGTCCAGGCGAAGTCTTCGGATAGCCGCCCAGCAGTGAGCGGCCTCCCGTCCCAGGCCGAAGAGACGGCCACAGCGCCGAGCGTGCCGGCAAAGCGGCTGTAGGCTGGTCGCCACTTGCCATCCGGTCCGGTCGCCAGCGCGGCGTGCACCAAGGCATAAGATAATCGCTGGCGAAAGCCTGTCAGATTCGATGGTCTGCGCCGGAGGTCTTCATGGAGCAGGGCGCCGGCCGCCAGCTCCATGGTGGTCCGGGCGGTTCGGCGGGTCAAAGCGCCTTCGATTTCATGCGGAAAGCAGTACGGAGGCCTTCCACATTTGCCGAGCTGAAACGTCTGTTCGAATGCGGTTTCGGCTGTGACCGAGCCGATCCGCTTCCAACTGAAGGTCTTTTCGACGTAGCTGTCCCAGCGTTCATGCAAATCTTGCGGATCGGGGGCTACATCTTGTGCCGGGAGGAGTCCGCAGGCAAAGAGTACTGCGATCCACCTCATTATGCACTCACGGGATGATCGACGATCTGTTCGTTTTCGCGATCCCAGTACAGCTTCTTGCCCTCGCGCTGGGCTTGTGCGGCCATGATCACCGCGACCGAGTGCGCAAAACCGTGTTCGACGGTGGCGTTCGTCTGGTTGCGGCTGCGGATGCAATCGAACCAGTTCTTCATATGGGACGGATTGGCGTCGGAGATGAAGGGAAGCGGGCCGTAAGTCTTCTCAACGGCGCCGGTCACCAGGCGCTGCGTAAACGGCAAGGAATGGAGCTTCTCTCCTAGCTTGATCGTTTTGTGCGAGCGATGGACGAACGGATTGTCTTCGTGATTCCTCTTTTCCTCCACCATCTGCCAGCGCTGGCTACCCTCTCCTCCGATGTTGATGAGGGTAGCCTTGGTGCCCATGATGCGAGTGGAGCTATCGGAGTCGTTACCGAAGCTGGTGGCGTAACTTACCAGAAAGCCTTTCGGATACTCCAGAAGCGCATGGAAAGTATCCGGATTTTCGCGGCCGTCGTGCCATGCGTAGACGCCGCCCATCGCGACGACAGACTTCGGGAAGGGGTCTTCCAGGAAATAGTTCACCAGGTCGATGCCATGGCTCATCCATTGATCGGGGATGCCGCTGGAGAAATCCTTGTACAGGCGGAACTCGAAGTAGGCTCGGGGATCGAACGGACGGTAGGGCTTGTTGAGCAGCCACTTCTTCCAGTCCGTATCTTCTTCGCGGATCTGATCCACCTCGTCGCGCCCACGCCAGCGCGGGCCGTGATAGTTCCAGACCATCTCAACCTTACTAACGTCGCCGAGCTCGCCGCGGCTGATCGATTCCTTGGCGGCGATCTGATACGGCTCGCTGCGGTGCTGGGTACCGATCTGCACGACTTGCTTGCGCGAGCGGACGGCGTCGCGAACGGCCTTGGCTTCCTCGATCACGTTCGCCATGGGCTTCTCGCAATAGGCGTCCTTGCCGGCTTCGACGACCATCTTGAGCATGGGCGCGTGTTGGAAGTCGGCGGTGGCGATAATTACTGCGTCGACATCCTTCTGCGCCAGCAAATCCTCCATTTGCATGAAAGATCGCGGCGCACGCCCATAGACATGGGTGGCGGTATTCGCGGCTTGCTCGCGGTTGACCTTCCAGAGATCGCAGACCGCGGTCATCTCGGCGTTGTAGCTGCCTTTTACATCAGCGACGACGGACGCGAGCTCGCGGCCTCGTCTGCCCGCGCCGAGCAGGCCGAGCGAGATGCGATCATTCGCACCGATGATTTTGCCGTAGGAGAGGGCGCTGGTGCCGATGGCGGCCGCGCCGGTAAGGAGAAACGATCTCCGGTCAATCCCGCTGTCCCCGTCCACTGCGATACCTCCAGCCGGGCACACATCACCTGCCTAGAATCGAAAGCCAGGCGAGTCAGCGGCGTTCCACTTCACCCAGAGGCGAAAACACAACCGACCATCGGCTTCTGAGCTCCACCGACGCCCCCGTTAAAAGCGTCTGAGACCCAGTCCGAATGTGACCGGATATTTCTTAGCTGAAAAAGTGTACAACAATACGAGTAGGATTGCACGCAGAAAAGTTCCAGTTTCGCAATATATTTTGAGCCGGATCACGACGGCGCACCAGCTTGCTGGGCACTCAGATGTCCTTGAGTGAGTGATTGTGGGGGATCGCTGCGAAGTCGTCCGCAACATGGATTCACAGCCGGACCAGCATCCCTCTGTTGACTTTCTACAGGACCGCTGGTATTCTTCCTGTGGACGGTCAACATGGCTACCACCAAATCCGAGATCCCCTACGGCACGCTGGACCTGATGGTCCTGAAGACGCTTGACGCCCTGGGACCCTTGCACGGCTTCGGTCTCGCACGCCGCATCGAACAGGCTGCCGCCGGACCGATTTCGCTCAACCAGGGCACCATTTACCCGGCGCTGCTGCGGCTGGAACAACGCGGCTGGATCGCCAGCGAGTGGGGCACCTCGGAAGCCAACCGCCGTGCGCGTTACTACTCCCTTACAAAGGCAGGCCGCAAGCAACTGGCCGCTGAAACGAAGCAATGGGCTGAAACGGTCGCCATGATGGGTCGAGTCCTGGGGGCTGAATCTTGACTGGCTTGCGAGTGTTCCTCTCGCGCCTGCGGGGCCTTTTCCAGGACGGAAATCCGCGCTTGGATGAGGAGCTTGCGACCCACCTCGACTTGCTCACGGCCGAATACCAGCGCTCAGGGATGTCGCCCGAAGAAGCTCGCGCCGCCGCCCGCCGCGACCTCGGTCCGGCCACCCAGATCCGCGAGATTCACCGCGAACAGCGACGGTTGCCGCACATCGATTCCATCTTCCAGGACCTTCGCTACACGTTCCGGCAGTGGCGCGCCGCCCCGGGCTTTGCCGCCAGCGCGATCCTCACTCTCGGACTGGGCATCGGAGCCAACAGCGCGGTCTTTCAACTGCTCGACCGGATTGTCCTCCGCTCGCTTCCGGTGAGGGATCCTCAGCAACTCGTCATCCCGCAAGGCTACTGGAGCAATAGCGAGCAGGGTTTCAGCTATCCCCTCTTGCGCGAGATGAATGCGCGCCAGACGACCGTGGAAGGCATCTTTGCCAGCGGCGGTGCGCCGATCAGGGAAATCGAAATCAACGGCCGTGTGCTGCCGGAGGTACCGGCTGGCTCTCTTGCAACCGGGAATTACTTCCGCCTGATTGGAACCGTCCCTCAATTGGGCCGGTTTTTTACCGAAGCCGACGACGCTTCCGGGGCCCCTTCAGTCGCCGTACTGAGTGACCATTTCTGGCGTACCGAATTCGCCGGGCAGCCGTCGGCCATCGGCAGCCCGCTTCGTATTAATGGAGTGGTCGTCACCATCATTGGCGTCGCGAGGCCCGAATTCTTCGGCGAACGTGTAGGATCGAACTCCGCACTTTGGATGCCCATCAGTATGGCCCCCTCTCTCGGATCGGGTGGCAATCTTCTGGCCTCCTCCATTTGGCTTCTACCCATGGCTCGTTTGCGGAGCGACGTTCCCCTGGTGCAGGCCCAAGCCGAACTGAACCTGCTTTGGAGCCAGCTCCGCGAATTCAGCATTCGGACCAACGAAAAGGTAAGCTACCGTCTCGCCCTGTTACCCGGCGGCCATGGCCTCGATACCCTGCAGACGCAGTTCACCCGGCCGCTCTGGATCCTGATGGGGATTGTCGGTCTGGTGGCACTCATCGCCTGTTCCAACCTGGCGAATTTACTGCTGGCCCGCGCTACAGCCCGCACTCATGAGATGGGCGTTCGACTCGCACTCGGAGCAGGGAAGTCGCGCTTGCTCCGGCAACTTCTCACCGAGAGCTTCGCCCTGGCTACGCTAGGTGGAATTATCGGTTTGATGCTGGCGCACGTGGCTTCCAGCCAACTTGTCGCCCTCGCCTCAACTGGTGAACGCTGGCAGCTATCCACCAACCTCGACTGGCGCATCGTCGGATTCACGCTGCTGGAGACGTTTGCCTCGGCGCTGATCTTTGGACTCGCCCCGGCCTTCATTGCGACCCAGGTCGGCCTGAACGCTGCTCTGCACACTGCCGGCCGAACTCATACCCGTGGATCATCCCGCCATGAAGCCACTCGCGCATTCGTGATCGCTCAGGTCTCGCTTTCACTGTTGCTGGTCGCGGGAGCATCCCTGCTGGTGCGGTCGTTCTGGAAACTGACACACCAGGAATTCGGGTATCAGACCGACTCTTTGTGGATGGCGCCTCTGAGGAGTAACGGCGCCTCATTCCAGGAATTCCTCGGACCTAACTTAAGCCTCACTCTCGCCCGCCGTGCTAAAGAGATTCCCGGCATAAGTAATGCCGCGGTCAGTGGCGCCGGCCTTCTCAGCTCAGGTGTCCGTATTCTGCCGGGGCGGATCTCACTGCCGGATCGCAACTTGCCCGAGTCCGCCGTGGCGCGGATCGTTCCTGTGACTCCCGGCTATATCGAAACCATGGGCATCGCCATCGTGCGGGGCCGCGCTCTCACCGAGGAAGACGCTCCCGAATCACCCCGCGTTGCGGTCATCAGCGAAACCGCGGCTCGGCTTATCTTCGGTGCGGCCGACCCTATGGGCCAGAAGTTCTCCGGAGGTTCCTCCTATTCCCCCGATCATTCCTTCGAAGTTGTTGGGATCATGCGCGATGTGCGCTATGCTTCTCCGACCGAAGCCTTCGGCGGGACCATCTTCGAGCCGGTTGGCCAGCTCAATATGTATACGACGCCCACCCTGGTGGTGCGAACCGTGGGCGACGCGAGTTCCCTGGCCGCAACGCTCGATCAGCGTGTTCGCGAGATTGCGCCGAAAATAAAGATTGCCCGCGTCGAATCGATTCGGAACATCGTCCAGGCACAGGCCCGGCGAGAACGCCTGCTTGCCTGGCTCTCGGGAGCGTTCGGATTCCTCGCGCTCCTCTTGGCCGCCGTCGGACTCTACGGGGTCATCTCTTACGCTGCCGAACGCCGAACCCAGGAGATGGGCATTCGGCTCGCACTCGGCGCGAAGCCGGGCCAGGTCCGCGCTCTGCTTCTAAGAGAAGCCGGGTTTCTTCTGGCCATCGGTCTTGCACTCGGCGGAATCGCGACGATACTGCTCGCGCGTACGCTGCAATCGTTGCTCTTTGATCTCACGCCCCAAGATCCTGAGACGCTCGTATTCGCGGCATTGCTCCTGAGCTTGGTCGCCCTAGCCGCCGGCTATCTTCCTGCGCGCCGCGTAGCGCAACTCGATCCGATGACCGCTTTGCGTATGGAATGAGCTAGCGTGCGTACCAGTCGCGCAAGCGGACTTCGATGCCGCTTCCGTTGAGCGCCGTCTCGAAGGCTTTCAGATCCGAACCCTGGTAGTGATATGGATAGACGATCTTCGGCTTGAACGCTTTGACGGCGGCGGCTGCCTCCTCCGGCGTCATGGTGTAGGGCAGATTCATGGGGATGAAGGCAACGTCGATATTTTTGAGTGCGCGCATCTCCGGAATGTTCTCGGTATCGCCGGCAACATACATTCGCAGGCCGCCGAAGGTGATCACGTAACCGTTGCCGCGTCCCTTATCGTGATAGAGCTGCCCGGCCGAGGGGCCGCGCGTCAGGTTGTACATGGGGATGGCTTCGATGGTCCAGGCGCCGAAGGATTTGGTTTCGCCGTTATGCAGGATGGTCGCACCGGGCACGGATTTGGCCACCGCCTCGGGCGCGACGATCACGGTGGACGTTTTCCTCAATTTGGCGATGGTGGGCGGCGACAGATGATCGCCGTGGATATCGGTGATCAGGATCAGGTCGGCGGCGGGGAATCCGTCATAGCTGCCTTGAGCCGGATCGATTTGCACCACCTGGCCCCCAGCCTGGAGCATCAGACCGGCGTGCTGGATCGGCGTCATTGTGAGGGTGCCGGCGGAGGTCTTGAATTCCTCGGGTTTGCCGGCGGCGTAGCCAGCGACAGCGAGCGTGAGGGCGCATAGGAAAGGTGCGATTTTCATGCAGACATTGTAGTGCATCCGGTGCTCCGGGTTTCGAGTCCGCCCTAGGAGGTTGCTGAAAAACGCGGCGGAACACCCGCTCCATCACTGTCGCGGCTCGGCAAGTCGCTGTAAACGAAGATCACCGATTCCGAGCCGCGAGAGTTATCGAGCGGATGATTGTATTTTTCGGCAACCTCTTAGCCTTAC
>Ga0209517_10009863_pt1 | contig 10773 bp, 9 predicted proteins | sample PeaSoiMetSII2010_FD_187695 | JGI IMG/M metagenome (GOLD analysis project Ga0209517, IMG submission 187695) | Peat soil microbial communities from Weissenstadt, Germany - SII-2010 (SPAdes) (version 2) | ecosystem: Environmental > Terrestrial > Soil > Wetlands > Peat | place: Germany: Weissenstadt... | reverse complement strand
CCGGCCTCTTTGATCTTGTTGATCAGCGTGCGGCGGCTGATGCCCAGCTCCTGCGCAGCGTGAGTGCGGTTCCCGCCGTGCCGGACGAGCGTCTTTTCGATGAGCTCTCTCTCCTGATCGCGCAGCTTGCCCGTGCGGGGAGCCCGCTCGCCCCGGGAAAAAGGCTCGCCGAGATCGCGGGCGCTGATTATGTCTCCCGAGCAAAGGATGTACGCCCGCTCGATCACGTTCTCCAGCTCGCGCACGTTTCCGGGGAAGCTGTAGGCGGAAAGCCGGGCGAGCGCTTCGGGCTCCAGCTCGCGCACCTTCCTCCCCATGTGGCGGTTGAGCTTCTCCACGAAATAGCCGGCAAGAGCGGGAATGTCGCTCCGCCTCTCTCGCAGGGGAGGGACCTCGATCCTGATCACGTTCAGCCGGTAAAACAGGTCCTCGCGGAACTTGCCCTCTGAGAGCAGCGACTCCAGCGCTTTGTTCGTTGCCGCAACTATCCTTGCGTTGATGGGGATTGCCTGCGTGCCGCCCAGTCGCTGGACTTTCTTCTCCTGGAGCACACGCAAGAGCTTGACCTGGAGGTGCATCGGCATGTCGCCGATCTCGTCAAGGAAGAGCGTACCGGATGAGGCAAGCTCGAACATCCCGCGCTTGCGCTCCGCTGCTCCCGTGAATGCCCCTTTTTCGTGTCCAAAGAGCTCCGATTCAAGGAGCGCCTCCGGCACACCGCCGATATTGATTGCGACAAAGGGGCCGTCGGGGTTCGCGGACATCCCGTGCAGAAGACGGGCCACCACTTCCTTGCCGGTCCCGCTCTCACCGGTGATCAGGACCGTGGATGATGTTGGGGCCACTTTCTGCACGAGCGAGCGCACTGCTTCCATCTTCTCATCCGACCCGATCCAATCGCCCGAATCCATGGCTCGCCGTCCTGCCTCCGCCTGGCCGGCAAGTGCGTTCTCCGAGACCACGCGACGAAGCCGCATCACCAGCTCTTCGGGATCAAAAGGCTTGACCAGGTAGTCTTTTGCGCCCAGCTTCATTGCCTGCACCGCGTCCCGCACGTCTCCGTAGGCGGAGATGACGATCACTGGCGTCGGGGGTCCTGCCTCCTGGAGCCATGCCAGGAGCGCCAGCCCGTCCATCTTGGGCATTCGCAGGTCCAGGATGAGACAGTCGAACGCCTCGTTTTCCAGGAGCGCGCGGGCTTCAAGACCGTCTGAGGCTACCGCGGTCTCGGCCCCCTCCGTGGCGATGAACGCCGCTATCGAATCCCGTATGTTCTTCTCGTCATCGGCAATCAACACTTTCATGGCGTGCTCCGCGCGGGCAGAGTGATGCGCGCCTCAGTGCCGCCCCCGCCGCGCGCAAGAAGCGTGAGGGTGCCGCCGGCTGCTTCGACGAACCTGCGTGAAAGCGAGAGCCCCACGCCGGATCCATGCACCTTGTCCGTGAAGAACGGATCGAACACCTTTTCAAGGAGATCGGGAGGAATTCCTCTTCCCCGGTCGCGTACGGTGACCACGGCAGAGGTCCTTTCCTTGAGAAGCGCAAGCTCCACCTCATGGCCGCTGTTTGCGTCAGGGTAGCTTTCAAATGCGTTTCGCACCAGGTTCTCCACGACGGAGCGCAGGAGATCCCGGTCGAAGCTTACCGCGGCTTCGTGAGCCCCGGCCGCGGCTGTGTAGGAGACAGGGGTTGGCAGCCTCCCCGCAAGATCGCTCAGGAACTCATCAAGAACGATTCTCCGGGGATCCCCGAGCGGGTTTCTCAGGAAGTCTCCCACCCTGCGTGAAAGCACCGAGAGCCTTTCCACTTCCTCTTCGATCGCGTCAAGTTGCGCGGAGGCAACCAGGGAGGCGTTGCCGTCCAGCTTCTTGCGAAGCAATCCGGTCTGGATCCGTATGGCGCTGAGAGGGTTCCTGATCTCGTGCGCAAGCGTCCGTGCGCTTTCCCCCAGCCGCGCGAGGGTCTCTTGTTCTTGCGCGCGTCGACGGTGGCGGATGTTGCTGAAGAGCAGCAAAAGGAACACCACAGCGAGGCCGGCAACAGCGATCGGTGCCAGGACAGCCGCCGTGCCGTACAGGAACTGTGAGCGGTAGTAGGAAGAGATGTCCATGGAGAGAAACAGAGCGCCGGCTGGACCGTGAAACATTCCGCGAGCCCCGCCGAACGGCGCCCCGCCCATCATGCCCTCATGCATCCCGTCCATCATCGGAAAGCCCCGCCCTGGCGTCCGTCCCATCATTCCCGGCCCTCCGGGGCCGAAGATCCTGCGCAGCGTGAGGAGCCCGTGGCCCCGGTCGTAGCGGAAACCGGCCGCAGCGCTCTCGACATCAAAGGCATCCGGGGCGCCGCCTACGCGGACAACAGGATCTCCACGCGGTGAGTACAACCCGAACCCTCTGATTCGCGGGTCGAGCCTGGCCGAGTCCAGTGTTCCCTCTGCCCGGAACGTGTCTGCAAGGGCGGACGCGGTCCGGTCTGCCTCGTACTCCACGAGGATCCTGGCCCTGCTGGATTCGCCTGTGAGAAGAAAGACAGAGAGGATGCCGAGCCCGACAAAGAGCACCAGGAAGGCAGGAACCAGAAGTCGTGTTTCCCAGGATGAAGTCTTCACGCGAAGCAAGGATATCTTCCTCCGACAAAAAGGGCCAGCGAGCGCTGGCCCTCGACGTGGACGTCGAAGCCGCGCTGAGGCGCGGCCTCCGACGCTTCTCAGTCCCGATCGTCCCAATCCGACGGACCCATCATGCCATAGCCCGGGCCGTAACCACCCCGGCCCATCATTCCGTAGCCAGGTCCGTAGCCACCCATCATTCCGTAGCCAGGTCCGTAGCCGCGGCCCATCATCCCGTATCCGGGGCCGAATCCCCTGTCGCGGCCACCCATCATCGACTCCCCGTAGTACCGTGCCAGGTCGTAGTCCTTTCCCGCGACCGTCGCCTGGGTGACGTACAGGCCAATCAAGTTGGGGGTGTCGCCTCCGGCCCACGGGAACCGCGGGGAATCAGTCAGCTGGTATCCCTGCACACTCACCTGATCCCCGTCCTTGACCCCGGCCCTGCGGACAAGATAGGGTGGCACCATGAGCAGGTACTGCTTGTCGCCCACCTTGAGGATGGGATGAGGGAAACCCTGAAAGGACACGGTCCCCTTGAGCGCTACCTTGTCTCCCTGAAAAACACCGGGTTGGGCCTTTTCTGTCTGGCCGCTGGCGAAAGCCGCGGTTGCCAACGAAAGTGCGATAAGAGCCATGAAAAGCTTCTTTGCCATAGTGGCCTCCTTGCATTTGGTGGTAGTACACTTGCAAGCACCGTGCCAAAAGAAGGGCGGGGAACGCCTCATAGAGCAGCGATTTTGCACGAGTTTTCAAGAAAATACCGATTTTTGAGTATTGCCCTGTGCAGTTTTTTCACGTAGCCTGTTTTCTGCGAATAGTTTTCACACGTATCCATAAGACAAAGTTCGCCGACAATGACCTCGAGAGGTCGTGAGAACCTAGCTGGAAAGGGGGAGGCTGTCCTTGACCGTTGCCCAGTACAAGAAGCTCGAGAACCAGTTTGCCCAAAGCCTATCTCTCTGGCTGAGGCGGACTTGGGTCAAGCTATTCGAAGCCTTCCTGCTCGGGATGAGGAAGGGCAGGCAGCGTTTCTCCGTCATGATCATCCCCCATACGGAGAACCGAATCTTCAACTTCCAGATATCCTTCTTTTCTCTCATTTTTTTCACCTGCCTCATCGGAGTCATCCTCGCCGGTTTTTCGCTCCTGGTGACTCATGTCAGGCCCATGAACGAACGCCTGCACAAGATTTCGATCGACCTTCGCGACAGTGAGACCACCATCGAAGACCTCCGTGACCAGGTCTCCGCCCTGCGCAGGGCTGAGAAGGTCTTCCAGCTGAGCCTCAAGAACGTGCGCAGCTCCATTGCGAACCCCCAGCGCTTCACCGCGACCGGGACAAATGAGGTGGCGGCCCTTTTCCCCACCACAGAGGAGCCCAGTCAGGGCAACCTCAAAGAGCTCGCAGACCTGAAAAACACCACAAGCCTCGTCGAGGGCTCCACGGAGACTCTGGATGAGGTCGGCAAAGTCCTGAAGACGTACAAAGAGCTTCTTGCCGATACCCCGACCCTGTGGCCCCTCAAGGGAGTGCACGGGATAATCACGACCCGATTTGGCTGGACAATCCATCCCTTCACGCACATGGGGTATTTGCATCTCGGCGTTGATATCGCATGGGCGATGGGAACTCCGGTCGAGGCGGCTGCAAACGGGATTGTCGTGCAGACCGGCTACAATGACGACTTGGGCAACTTCGTCTCAATTCAGCACAAGTACGGATTCATGACGAGGTATCTCCACATGATGCGGATCGTGACGCGCAAAGGGAGGCACGTGAATCGTGGAGACGTCATCGGCTACGTCGGGACGACGGGTCTCTCCACGGGTCCGCACCTCCACTACGAGGTTCACCTGGGCCCAAACTATGTGGATCCGATGAACTTCCTTTCGATTCCCCCCGACCTCGACATGACGAAGGCTCGGGGAATGGCAAGCGACTGAGCGCCGGCCTACCGACCCTGTCTGGCCCGCAACATGGCTGCAGTTTCCTCGCGAGGGGGCCCGTAGATCCTCGGCACCACCAGCCCCGCGGAGCGCATGAGCACCGTCATTTGCCCGCGATGGTGGATCTGGTGACGCAGGAGCATCTGCAAGGCTGCGGCAACGGTCACTGACCTTCCAAACAGGTCGATTTCCGATGAGAGCTTGCCGTCCGTCAGCTTTGAACGGGCCTGCTCCGTCAGGGCCTCGGCCGCTTTCTGGTAGGCATCCGCAATCAGCTTTGCAGAGACGGGAGCCTCCGTGCCCCGGGGCGGCGTTCCTGCGTCCAGCCCGGCCGCAGACCCGAACGCCCCGATCATCATGACCATGTGCCAGGCGATCTTTCCAAGCGCGTTGCCCTCCGGGTCAGATTTTTGACCCAGTGCCGCGTCGGTCAGGTTGCGCTGCACGCTCAGGCTGATGGCGCTTTCCCTACTCCAGTCTTCGGTGAACTCGGTTACTGTTCCGTACATGAGCAGAAGGTACATCGCCCCGGACGTTGGAGCAACACGGCTGCTACGGCTGCCGCCCGCGCTTGACGTGCAGTGCCGGGCATGATACGGTGATTCTGGTCCGGCTGGAAGAACAGTGCGAGAGAGAACCGCTCGAGCGGGCGCCTTGCCCGCGCGAAAGGTCGCCGAAGGGGCAAGCAGCGGGCCGACGCTCGGACCGCCGAAACTCTCAGGCAGAAGGATCGTACTGGGACAGCACTCTGGAAAGTAGCCGCGTCTGTCTCCACAAGGGGACAGCCGGTCGCCGAAGGGGCAATTCCCGGGCGTGAGGCGGGCTTCGCGGGCAATCGCTAGGTCTGCTGTCCGGGAGCAATCTCTCAGGCAGATGACAGAGGAGAACGGCAACGCGCCCGTTCTCTTTTTTTGTGCACGCACGGAGCCGCGAACGCGGGCGCGGGGGAGGTGGCATGCAGACCAAGCTGCATGATTGGCACGTGCGGGCCGGCGGGCGCATGATCGATTTCAGCGGATGGGACATGCCCATCCAGTACGCCACAGGCCCGAGGGAAGAGCACCTGCGGGTGCGGTCCGCTGCCGGACTTTTCGACATCGACCACATGGGCAGGTTCGAGGTCACGGGTCCGGATTCCCTGAAGCTTCTTCAGCGGGCTCAGACCTGGGATGCATCGCGCATGGCGGAGGGCCACGCCCACTACAGCCTCCTGTGCTCCGAATCCGGGGGGATCATCGACGATATCTTCCTCTACCGGCTTCCCCAGTCGTGGCTCGTGATCGTCAACGCCTCCAACACGGCAAAGGACCTCGCGTGGCTTCAGTCGCTGGCCCGTGGCATGAATGTGAGCGTGAGAAACCGTGGAGCTGATACGTGCATGCTTGCGCTGCAAGGCCCGGCTGCCCGCGACATCGTCAAACCTCTGTGCGGTGGCACGGACCTCGACCAGATGGGCTTTCACCGTGTCAGGGAGTGCAGGTTGCTCGACGCTGCCACGATCCTCTGCACAACAGGCTATACTGGAGAGCCGGGGTGCGAGATGCTGCTCCCCGCGGCGGACTGCGAACGTCTCTGGGCGGACATACTCGCCGCGGGCGAGGCCCACGGGCTCATCCCCTGCGGCCTCGGGGCCCGCGACTCCCTGCGGGCTGAGGCATGCCTTCCCCTGTACGGCCACGAAATCGATGAGGACACAGACCCCATCAGTGCGGGGCTCGCCCGCGCTGCGCTGTGCATGGACGGTCACGATTTCGTGGGCAGACCGGCGCTGGCCGCCGTCGCGGCCAAACCTCTTCCGCATCGCCTGGTCGGCTTTGAGTTGATCGACCCAGGCGTTCCGCGTCAGGGCTATCCTATACACGCAGGGAGCCAGAAGATCGGTCGGGTGACGACCGGCCTGGCGAGCCCTTCCACGGGGCGCTTCGTGGGCATGGGATACGTGGACAGCCGCTTCGCTGAAGTTGGCAGCGAGGTCCAGATCGTGATACGGGAATCACCAAAAGCCGCTCGGATCGTGAAGCGGCCCTTCTATACATCGCCCCACTGGAGGTGACGGGTATGGAGTATCGGTTTGACGAAAAGGCGCGCTACTCGAAGACCCACGAATGGGCACGAATGGATGGCGAAGAGGCCGTGGTCGGCATCAGCGACTACGCCCAAGACAAGCTCTCCGACGTGGTGTTCACGGACCTTCCGGCCGTGGGCAAGGAACTGAAAAAAGAGACGGCGTTCATGGTGATCGAATCCGTGAAAGCGGCGGAAGACGTGTTTGCCCCGGTGTCGGGAACAGTCACGTCCCACAACGAGAAACTGGTCAAGGCTCCCGAGCTTGTCAACAAAGATCCCTTTGGCGAGGGGTGGCTGGTCCGGGTGCGCCTCAGCAACGCGAAGGAGCTGGATTCCCTCATGGACCTCGCCGCCTACAAGAAGTTCGTGGAGACGCTATGAGCTTCATTCCCAATACGGACGCCGACCGCAAACGCATGCTGGAGGCGGTCGGCGTTGCTTCGGCCGCAGAGCTTTTCCACGACGTGCCGAAGGAGCATCGCTTTCCCCGTCTTGACCTTCCGTCGGCGCTCTCCGAGCTGGAGATCCTGAACGAGCTGGATGAGCTTTCCCGGCTGAACTCACCGGGGCCGCAGACACCGTCATTTCTGGGCGCAGGGGCCTATCGACACTTCATTCCAGCGGTGGTGGACGCCATGGTTTCGCGCTCGGAGTTCGCAACCGCATACACGCCCTATCAGCCGGAGATCAGCCAAGGCACCTTGCAGGCCATCTTTGAATATCAGAGCATGATCGCCCGATTGACGGGCATGGAGGTCTCCAACGCCTCCCACTACGACGGCGCGACCTCGACCGCTGAAGCTGTCATCATGGCGTTGAACGTGGCGCAGAAGGAGAAGCGGCGTGTGCTTCTGTCTCCCGCACTGCATCCCCAGTACAGGGCAGTTGTGCGCACCTACTCCCAGGGCATGGGCCTGACAATCTCGGGTGATGAGAGCCTCGCGAATGGCTTCGATCAGCTCGGGTCCCTGTGCGATGAATCCACCGCGTGTGTCGTCGTGCAGTATCCGGATTTCCTGGGAAGGATCGCCGAGCCGCGCACGCTTTCAGCCCTCGCCGAGCGCGTGCACACCTGTGGCGCTCTTCTGATCGTTGTCGCCAACCCGGTGGCCCTCGGCCTCCTGGTGCCGCCGGGAGAAATGGGTGCTGACGTGGTGGCTGGCGAAGGCCAGGCTTTGGGGAATCACCTCTCCTTCGGAGGTCCCTACCTGGGCTTCTTCGCTTTCCGTCGGGATCACATGCGAAAGTCAAGCGGAAGGATCGCGGGGGAGACCACAGACCACGACGGCCGCCGGAGCTTCGTGTTTACCTTAAGCACTCGGGAGCAGCACATCAGGCGGGAGAAGGCCACCTCGAACATCTGTACAAACCAATCGTTGAACGCCTTGACCGCGGCGGTCTATCTTTCAGCGCTTGGACCTCGGGGGCTGCGGCGGGTGGCCGAGCTATGCTGGCACAAAGCCCACTACGCCGCCTCCGCCATCGCGGGGGTGTCCGGCTACACCGTCGAGCAGGGGGAGTTCTTTCACGAGCTCGTGGTTCGCTGCCCTCGCCCGGTTCAGCGCATCAACGCGAGGCTCTTCGAGAAGCACGGAATCATCGGAGGCTACGATCTGAGCCAAGACTATCCCGAGATGAAGAATGCCATGCTGGTCTGCTGCACCGAGGTCACGACGAAAGAGCAGATCGACCGTTTTGCCCGTTCGCTGGAGGACTGCCGACATGCGTGAGCCAATCATCTTCGAGATTTCCCGCAAGGGGAGGGAGGGGGTCTCTCTTCCCGCCTGCGATGTGCCGCAGACCAAGATCCCGGCGCGCCTCTGTCGGTCCGAGCTTACCCTGCCGGAGGTTTCCGAGGTGGACGTTGTGCGTCACTTTGTGCGCCTTTCCCAACTCAACTATTCGGTGGACACAGGCTTCTATCCCCTGGGATCCTGCACCATGAAATACAACCCGAAGGCAAACGATGCAGCTGCCCGTCTGCCGGGATTTGCCGAGCTTCACCCGCTGCAGGACCCGTCCACCTCGCAGGGAGCGCTCGCACTCATGCACTCGCTCCAAACGATGATCGCCGAGATCGGCGGGTTCCACGCGGTTTCCCTGCAGCCCTCTGCCGGCGCCCATGGGGAGCTCACCGGCATCCTCATCATGCGTAAATATCACGCAGACCGCGGACACTCGGGGCGCACCAGGATCCTTGTTCCTGACTCGGCCCATGGCACGAACCCAGCATCCACGGCGATGGCTGGTTTCGAGGCTGTTGAGATTCCCTCGGACAAGAGAGGCAACATCGACATCGCGTGTCTCAAAGCGAGGCTCGACGAACGCGTGGCAGGGTTGATGCTGACGAATCCAAACACCCTTGGTCTCTTTGAAGAAAACCTGCTTGAGGTTACGCGCCTCGTGCATGAGGCCGGAGGTCTGGTGTATGGGGATGGGGCGAACTTCAACGCGATCCTCGGGGTGGCCAAACCCGGAGCCATGGGGATCGATGTGATGCACTTCAACCTTCACAAGACATTCTCGACACCGCACGGCGGCGGAGGACCTGGAGCTGGCGCGGTGGGGGTCACGGAACAGCTGGCTGATTATCTGCCGGGACCGATTGTCGCCTCAGCAGGGTCCGATGCCCAGGGAGGCCAGAAGCGCTTCACGTGGTGCATGCCTGCCCGATCCATCGGACGTATCAAAAGCTTCCACGGAAACTTCGGCATATTGGTCCGCGCCTATGTGTACATCAGGATGCTCGGTCCAGACGGGCTTCGCGCGGTTGCGGAAAATGCGGTGCTCAACGCGAACTACCTCCAAGCAAGACTGAGGGGCGTGTATCCTGTGCCGCACGGCGATAGAACCTGCATGCACGAGTTTGTGGCGCAGGGGAAGCTCGCTGATGCCCCTGAGATCCGCGCGCTGGATATATCCAAGAGGCTCATCGACTACGGCTTTCATCCTCCCACGAACTACTTTCCCTTGATCGTGCCAGAGGCTTTGATGATCGAGCCTACCGAGACGGAAAGTCTCGAGACCATGGACGCGTTCGCGGACGCTCTCCTGGAGATCGCCAAGGAGGCCTCCGAGAAGCCCGAGCTTCTTCATGAGGCGCCGCACTCCTCTCCCGTGCGCCGGCTCGACGAGGTCAAGGCGGCCAGGGAGCTGAAGGTGACCGCGGGATAAGCGACGGTTGCCTGCCTGGCCGGGGCAAGCGTCATGATCACAACAGGTTGTTGCGGATGGTCTGAATCCCACGGGAAGTATTTTCAAGACTTCGGCGTCATCGAAGTGCAGGAGACTTTCTATCAGCCTGCAAAGGTCGGGAAGTACGAAAAGTGGCGGGCCGAAGCGCCATCGGGATTCGAGTTCGCGGTCAAGGCGTGGCAGCTCATCACGCATGAGCCACGAAGCCCGACGTATCGCAGGCTGGCAAACCCAATTGCCGAAGAGAAAGCTGGTTGTTATGGATCGTTTCGCCCGACAGAAGAGGTGTTCGCAGCCTGGCAGGTGACCACCCGGACAGCAGAGGCGCTTCAGGCCAACATCATCCTTTTCCAATGCCCGGCGAGCTTTGCACCCACCTCAGAGAACAAGAAGAACTTGACAGGGTTCTTCACGAACATTCAGCGTGATTCTCACATCCTTATCTGGGAGCCCCGAGGCGATTGGCAGGACAACGACGTGCAGGCGATCTGTCGAGACCTCGACCTCGTTCACTGCGTGGATCCCCTCAAGTCCCGGGCAGTTGCCGGCGAGATCAGATATTTCCGCCTGCATGGTTTGCCCGGCTACAACCTGAGCTACAAATACAGTGATGAAGACTTGCAACTGCTCCTGACGACCGCTGACCTATCTACCGTTTACGTCATGTTCAACAACTTTTCGATGCTGGATGACGCGCTGCGATTCCAACGGTTGATCTAGGAACATCTGATCTTATGGCGCAATCGCAGAGTCGAGTCGTGATATGAACTTGACTTCATATCACTCACGTGAGACATTAAGACATGTGGCCCGTGGATGCTACTGAGGAGTATCTGCAATGGTTCACCGCACAGCCTGTGGAAGTCCAAGAGGTTGTCTTGGTAAAGGTGCTTCTGCTGGAGGAGTTCGGGCCGCAGTTGGGAAGGCCTCACGCTGACACTTTGAAGGGG
>Ga0209517_10009857_pt1 | contig 10778 bp, 5 predicted proteins | sample PeaSoiMetSII2010_FD_187695 | JGI IMG/M metagenome (GOLD analysis project Ga0209517, IMG submission 187695) | Peat soil microbial communities from Weissenstadt, Germany - SII-2010 (SPAdes) (version 2) | ecosystem: Environmental > Terrestrial > Soil > Wetlands > Peat | place: Germany: Weissenstadt... | reverse complement strand
GTTGTCGGTCTCGGTATAATCCGTATTGCTCATACTGAGGCTGGTAACATTCAGCGCCGTGCTCTGGTTGTTCGTCAACTTCAGGCTCTGCGTTGCGCTCGGGCTGCCCTCCGCCACGCTGTTGAAGGCGAGCGACTGGGGAGCCCATACCACCGCCGCGACTCCCGTCCCCAGCAAGGAGACGGTCTGCGGACTGTTCAGGGCATTGTCGGCCACGTTGAGGGTGGCAGTCTCCGCCGCCAGCAGGCTGGGCGTGAAGGTCAGGGTGATGGTGCACTTGGCCCCCGGCACGAGGCCCCCGGAACAATTGTTGGTTTCCCCAAAGTCACCCATGTTGGCCCCGGAAAGAGAGATGTTGACAGGGGACAAAGCCGCCGTGGCCGTCGAGGAGTTGCTCAGGGTGACGGTCCGGGTGGAACTCAGGACGTTGATCACCTCCGCTCCGAATCCGACCGAAGTTGCAGAGAGGCTGGGCGAGGGAGCCGTACCCGCCCCGGACAGGCTCACCGTCTGCTGGCTGCCGGCGACGCCGTTGCTGTTGTCGGTGATCGTCAGGGTGCCGGTTACCGTTCCAGTCGTTGTAGGCATAAATGTGACGCTGATGGCACACGAGCCGCTGCCCCCGGCGAGTCCGGTGCCGCAGGTGTCGGTTTCCGCAAAACCTGCGCTCGGCACAATGCTCGTGATGGTCAAGGGGGCGCTGCCGACGTCAAGCATCGTTACCGTATAAATAGCACTTGGCGTCCCGACCGGTTGCGGAGGGTAGGTGAGGCTTAGTGGATTAAGGCTGACACCAGGGACGTTCGCCGGGCTGATCTTTGCCACGAAAGCGTTCGAACCGCGGTTAGTCGGCTGGAGCGGGTTGACCGTGGGAAAGTTCGGCGCTGCAGCCCACCCCGTCACGTACGCGTTCTTCGAGGAATCGACGGCGATGCTGGAGGCATACTGCACGTTCTGCGACCCAAAATACGCGCCGCCTAAGTAGGTTGAATAGACCAAAGCTGAACCGTCGGCACTTAACTCGGTCACAAACGGTTCCTCGAAGATTGGACAGCCACCGCAAGCTTGGATCGGATTAGACGTGGGGAAATCGCTCGAGTAAGTGTACCCCGTCACGTAGGTGTTGCCGGAGGAATCGACAGCGATGGCTTGGCCGTAGTCATACAAACTGCCGCCCAGGTAGGTAGAGTAGACCAGGGCCGAGCCGTCGGCACTCAGCTTGGATACAAACACGTCCTCACCGCCGTTATTAGTCGCCTGGATCGGGTTCACGGTGGGGAAGTCGGTCGATTCAGTGTACCCCGTCACGTAGGCGTTGCCGGAGGAATCGAGGGCGATGGCGGAGGCTTCATCTAAAGTGCTGCCACCCAGGTAGGTGGAGTAGACCAGGCCCGAGCCGTCGGAATTCAACTTCGTCACAAACGCCGTGTTGCAGGCGGCGTTGCCGGTGCCGACATTGGTGGTCGGAACGCACGTGGCTTGGATCGGGTTCGCGGTCGGGAAGTCGGTATAACTGACGGTGCCCGTCACGTAGGCGTTGCCGGAGGTATCAACCGCGATACCGTAACCAGCTGCGCCGCCGCCGGGGCTGCTGCCGCCCAGGACCGTGGAGTAGACCAGAGCGGAGCCGTCGGAATTCAACTTCGTGACAAACGTAGGGTTGACCCCCTCTAAGGGGTTCTCGATTGTGCCAGGCGCCTGGAACGCGCCAGGGGTCGTGGGGAAGCCCTCAAAGTAAGTTACTCCCGTCACATAGGCGTTGCCGGAGGCGTCGGCGGCGATGCTTAAGGGTTCGGTAAGATAAGTGCCACCCAAATAGGTGGAATAGACCAGGGCCGAACCGGCGGGATTTAACTTCGCCACAAACCCAGTTTCCGTACTTGCCGCGTTGTTAGTCGACTGAAGCGGGTTCACGGTGGGGAAGTTCGTCGACTCCGTGTACCCTGTCACGTAGGCATAGCCGTTGGAGTCGACAGCGATACTGTTTGCTGAGTCGTTACCGCTGCCGCCCAGGTAGGTGGAGTAGACCAGGGCTGTGCCGGCGGCATTCAACTTCGACACGAACGCGTCGCTGCTGTAGCCGCTCGCGTAGCAGTTGTTGCACGTGCCTTGGATTGGGTTTACCGTGGGGAAGTCGGTCGATAGGGTTGCGCCCGTGACGTAAGCGTTCCCGGAAGGGTCCACGGCGATGCCGAAGGCATAGTCCACAAAACTGCCGCCCAGGAAAGTGGAATAGCTGAGCACCGGGTCGATGAAGAGCGGCCGAGAGTGGTCGTAAGAAGCGACTTTGAACCCTATCTGATTGCTGGCTTCCAGGACGTAGTGGGCCTTAAGGATTTTCCGATTTTGGGCTGTCAACCGTGAACTGTCGACTGTCGACTGCTCCTGGTAAACCACCGGCTTGTGAAAACGAACTTCGCCACCTTCGGCTTGGACCACGAGGTCGCCGTCGGGTGCAATTTGTAGCGGCGGCTTTACGCCGCCATTCTTGCTGGATGCGTGGCGGGGTGAGGCCGCCGCGACAGTGGCCGGTTCCCGAACCGCCCCCACATCCAACTTGATGGCGCTTGGGTCCGCGCCGGCGGCCACCACAAAGTCATATTCAAGCTGCCCGCCCTGGTTGCCGTAATAAACCAGGTCCACGCCGGGGTAGACGCCCGCGTACTTCACCTGGGCGTAAGTCGGGACGTTGGTGCGCCACTGCTTGGGGTCGTTGCCGAGGAAGTAGTTCGTCGTGCCCGGCAACTCCGCCGCGCCCTTGGCCACCGCGCCCGAGTTGGCGCCTACCAATTTCATCCGCAAGACGTCCGCTGCCCGTAGTTCGTTCTCCTTCGCCCGTCCCAGTGCACCCGAGCGCGCGAAGTCCTTAGTTCTGACTCCCGGCTCCTGACTCCTGACTTCGGACTTCTGTAATTTCAGCACGGCCTCATCGCCGGTCAGAAAGAGCGTGTAGCCCTGGCCGCGCGAAAGGAACTTCACTGCCGAATTCACCTGGCCGGCGTTGGCTTCGAAGCTCAACGGCAGTTCGCCGTATCTGTCGAGAAGGCGCGCTTGACCCGGCTTATCCGGCCGGGCAGCCTGAGTCAGGGTTGGAACCATCCTTCCGTTCGTCTGGGCGAAGGGCTTTGATACCATGGTCATTAACATGATTGCGGTCGAGAGTACGGCCATGCTCCAAAACAGTATTTTCCTCATGATGGGATCCTTTCGTGGTGGCGTGAGTGCGATGAGAGAACCGAAGTTCGCTTGCAACGGTGCTTCTGGTGTGACGGCCGATGGTCCGGCTGTAGCTATACTTGTGTTAGCAACCTACAAATCGTTAATTGCTTTTAGTAGATATGACTACTATCTTATGGCCTGCCCACCCGGGTGTATCAACGGTGCGGATCCAAATCACCCAGGTGCTCCCGGCAGAGACCGGATAGCGCGGCTGAAGATACTCTTGCGGCGTGGGCGTGTCAAGTAACGAAGAAGTACAGAGGTAAGAAAGGACGGCTGGCAAAAAGGACGCGGACAAATGAGCATAGAAAGCACTCGCTCACGCCCGTCGGCTGACAGGCGCCCGGAAAACATGAAATGCCCGCGCTCCCGGATATTTTCAAAGCAGGGCAGGGGAAAACCCTTGGATCGCTGCAAGCCTGAGGGTGGGAACGCGGCTTGATGCGCTCCTCTCGATGCGGGTGCGCTATCCCGAGGAATACCTTTCGCCCCGACCGCGACCGGCCGTCACCACTTCGCACCACTTGCGCGCCTGGCGGTGTCGAAAAGGGAGGGCCGCGGAGTCCACGCCGGGGCGCCATTGCAGGGATGGAGCAGACAAACCCCCCTCAGAGGATTTTTCTCTTGACCCCCGAAGCTGGATAGGCTAGAGTTGTCAAGTACGACGGGGCGGGCGGCCAGGCCCCGCCGGCGGGGTGGGCCGCGCCGGCGCAGGGTTTTCGCGCCGCAAGAATATGATAAGGGCAGCCGACAAACTGAAGGGCGAGTTGGTCCTCGAGGTTCTGAAATCCTCCGGGCAGGTCAGGCTGGCGCTGACCGGCTCGAGCATGCTGCCCTCGATCTGGCCGGGCGACATCGTGGAGGTGCGCCGTCAAAGTGTAGGGGAGATTTCGCCGGGAGACGTTGTGCTCTGCGCGCGCCGGGGCGGCTTCTCCGCGCACCGCGTGGTGGAGAAGGTGGCTGGACCGGAGCGTACGGTCCTCATCACGCGGGGCGACGCGCTGCTCGCGCCTGACCCGCCCGTTGCGCCGGAAGAGTTGCTGGGGCGTGTCACCGCCATCCTGCGCGGTGGGCGCCGGCTGGAGCCTCGCCTCACCCGCTGGCGCCGGCTGGCCTCCTGGGTCTTCTCTCACTCCGAGACCTGCACCAGGCTGGTGTTGCGCCTGGCGCGGCGCTAGTACTTGATGACGGAAATCCCCGTCATGACGGGACACGTTGGAAGGGCGGGGCTTCAGCCCCGCCGCCGTGGGCGCAACGGATCGGGCCTTTAGGCCCTGAAGCCACGTTGCCTCAGGGGCTAAAGCCCGAATGATTAGCCGTCATCCATGGCGGGGCTGAAGCCCCGCCCTTCCCGGCACGCCGCAATATGACGCGGATTTTCGTCAGCAAGTACTAGGGGTGCGGGCGGGACGCCGGCGCCGCGTTGGCACGTAACAGTTGGGGTTCTGAGATAAAGAGAAGAGCCGACGCGTTGTGGGAGGACTGGTGAAGCCGCGATATGAACTGTGCATTGAAATCGGCGAAATACCGATTCTGGTGCACACCGACAGCGCCGAGTTTGCGGGTATGCTCCATGATCGTTACGGAAAGTTCGTGGTAGGCCGGCGCGCGGCCGGCGATCCGAACATCGAGACCCCGGGCCGAGGCGAGCAGCGAGCTGTCGAGTACGAGGCAGAAGATGGGTGTGAGCCGGAAAGCGCCGCGCCTCGAGATTCCACTTTCAACTTGCCGGTTTCCAGTTTCGAACTCGAGGTCGAGTTGCTCCCACCGGGTATGATGAGTGACGCCGAGGAGGCGCGGGTACGCCTCGAGGGCGGGCGCTGGCTAATGGAGCGCGGAGATTTTCGCGCTGAATGCGACCCTGAGCAGCGGAGGGGTTGGGTGCGCCAAAGCGCCAATCCCTATTCCATCGACGCCGTGTTGCGCATGCTGCACTCGCTCATACTGGCCCGTGAGGGTGGTTTCCTGGTCCATGCCGCCAGCGCCGTGCGCAACGGCCGGGCCTTTCTGTTTGCGGGCGTCTCGGGCGCGGGAAAAACGACCATCTCGCGCCTTGCCCCGCCCGACGTTTTGCTGCTCACGGATGAGATTTCGTACGTGCGGAAAGATAGGAGCCAGGATTCAGGAGTCGGGAGTCAGGAGTCGGCCGTCGGGAGTCGGGATTCGAAAGTCACAAATCAGAAAGCGCGAGGCGGAAGGCAGAACGAAGACCGGAGAGACCCAGCTTCCGACGGGGTTCTGTCCCAAACACCTGAGACCCGCCCCCCGTTCGATGCGCCCCTGACACCCGGCACCCGGCCCCTGGTACCTGCCTTCGTGGCGTATGGCACGCCATTCGCGGGCGAACTGGCGCGCATCGGCGAGAATCTGCAGGCTCCAATCGCTGCGCTGTATTTGCTTGTCCAAGGCCCGGGAAACGCCATCGAGGACGTCAGCCAAGCCGACGCTGTGCGCTCGCTTCTCCAGAACATCCTCTTTTTTGCCGATGATAAGGAGCTGGTGCAGATGGTGTTCCAGGCGGCTCTGGAATTCGCGAAGTGCGTACCCGTGCGCCGGCTGGTGTTCGCGCCTGACGCCCGGGTGTGGGATTTGATCGGGTGAAATAAAGAGTGTAGCGGGGAGGGGACTGGTGTAAAATGTCCGAAGTCGGGTGGAGGCAGCGCAGATTCCGGTTTTCCGGTTCGGGTATATGAGTCCACTCTACATTGCCAGGAGCAATGAGATCGCGGCCCGGCAGCTTGGCGACGAGATGATCGTCATGTCCGCTCGCGACTCGACGCTGTTCAGTCTGAACAATGTTGGATTGGTGATCTGGCAGGCGGCTGACGGGCGCACGTCTCTCGAGGATATTGTCAAGGACAAGGTTTGCGCCGAATTCGAGATCGCGCCGGAGGAAGCGCTGAAAGACGCCGAGAACTTTGTGCGGGAACTGGCGGGGCACGGGATCATGCGAGTGTCTGACAAGCCGTTTGAGTGAGCAGAAGCAAGGAGCTCGGAGCACTTATGCCCACACTGATGGAGGAAATGAACCAGCGCGCTCTCGCCCTGGGTGTGCCCTTGAGTGTGCAGTTGGACGTCACCTACCGCTGCAACGAGCGCTGCGTTCACTGCTACCTTGATCACGACGACCACGGCGAGATGACCACCGCCGAGATGCGCGACGTGCTGCGGCAGTTGGCCGACGCCGGCTCGCTGTTCCTCACTTTCAGCGGCGGCGAAGTTTTGATGCGCATGGATTTCTTCGAGATTCTGGAGTACGCGCGCTCACTTCTCTTTTGCGTCAAGATCAAGACTAATGCCTTCATGATCCGCGAGAAAGAGGCGGACCGCATGCGGGACCTGGGCATAGATCGCATTCAGGTGAGTATTTATTCCCACCGCGCGGAGGTCCACGACGCCATCACCAAGCTGCCCGGATCGCTCAAGCGTTCGGTCGCGGGCATCCGCTTTCTTCAGTCCCGCGGGTTAAAAGTGACCCTCGCCAACGTTCTCATGCGGCAGAACCTCGCCGATTACGCGGGCGTCAAGGCGCTGGCTCGGGAACTGGGCGCCCAATGGACCATCGACCCTACCATCACCCCCATGATGGACGGTGACCGCTCGACTCTAGGTCTGGGCATCGGCGGCGAGGAGCTGAAGCAGGTCTTTCGGACGGAAGAGTTGGTGGGGAACGTGGAAGAGTTCTGCGCGCCTCCCCAGCCGGTGGATGACGGTGTTATGGATGGGCTGCCCTGCAGCGCCAGCCACACTTTCTGTTACATTTCTCCCTATGGCGACGTCTTCCCGTGCGTGCAGTTCCCACTGCCCACGGGGAACGTTCGCCAGCAGAAATTTCTGGAGATCTGGCGGCACTCGAAGCAGATGAACGACGTACGCTCCATCCGTGGCCGTGATCTGCCCGTCTGCTCCACCTGCTCGCACCTCGGCTCCTGCACCCGCTGTCCCGGCCTGGCCTACATGGAAGGCAATATGCGCGGTCCGTCTTCCCTCGACTGCGAGAAATCATTCGCCCGCACTGGAATCCCATCCGCCAATATGCTCGCCAAAAAGCGCCAACTCGAAGCACAAGGCAGTACGGAAGTGGCTTGGACGCACTTGGTGCAAATCCAATTGTCTTAAATCCCCCCTCCTGATACCACTGGTGCCTTCCCGTCTCTGGCGTTACACTATGGCGGCCGAAGTCGCACAGAGCCATTTGCCTGTGCCGGGGCTGTAGCGCATGGCTTGGGGCATAGGCTGAAGCTCCTGTGCTGCGAGCGCGGAAAATCACGTGGAGGCGGGGTGGCAATGAAAAACGAGATGGATCGGCGAGAGTTTCTGAAGTATGGGGCGGCGGGCACGGTCGGAATGAGCTCGATCGGCCACAGCTTCGGACTTGCATCAGCGCGGGCAGAGAAACCGCTGCGGCTCGGCATCATCGGGGTCGGAAACCGCGGCACCAGCCACGTGGAAACGTTGCTGGCCATGGGCGGAGTGGAAATCCCGGCCCTGTGCGACATCAACCAGGAGCATCTGGCTCATGCCCAGGCCATGGTGGAGAAGGCAGGGCAGAAGCGGCCGGAGGGATACGGGCGCGATGTGGAAGACTACCAGCGGCTCGTCTACCGTAACGATCTGGATGCGGTACTCATTGCGACTTACTGGGAATGGCACACTCCCATGGCCGTTTGCGCTATGAAGTCCGGGAAATATGCCGCCGTGGAGGTCCCGGCCGCCCTCACCGAAGACGAATGCTGGCAGCTCGTGAACACAAGTGAAGAGACCGGCGTGCCTTGCATGATGCTCGAGAACTGGAGCTTCCGGCGCGACAACCTTGCCGTGCTGAAGATGATCCGCGCCGGTTTGCTCGGGGAAATCGTGCATTGCCACTGCGCGCACTCGCACAACTGTATCGATCACTGGTTCTTCGACGCGGAGGGGAATATGCGGTGGGGCGCGGAGTATCTGGTGAAACGCAACGCCAGCCAGTACACCACGCATGCGCTGGGTCCGGTGCTCAGTTGGATGGAGCTGGGGTGCGGCGACTATTTCGATAAGGTGGTGTCCTTCGCGAATCGCTCCCTGGGCATCAACCACTATTTCGCTACCAAATTCGGCCCGGACCATCCCAATGCGAAGCGCAAGTATGCTCAGAGCGATATTGTTACGACGCTGGTCAAAACAAAGAAGGGTAATACTATTGTTATTAACTATGATATGCAGTTGCCCCGGCCTTACGACAATCGCTGGGAGATTCAGGGCACTGAAGGCATTTACAACGAACAACGCAACGCACTTTACCTGCATAACCACAGTCCCAAATACGAAGAGTGGGAGTCTTTTGACCCCTACCAGGAGAAATACGAGCACGAATGGTGGAAGCCCCTCGAAGCCCGGCCGCGTTCCGCCGGCGCGGGGAAGGATGCGATCGAAAAGCAGCTTGCGCTGGGACACGGCGGGACTGATGTCCTGGAATTGGAACTGTTTTTGAACGCCGTGCGCACCAAAACGCAAACCCCGGTGGACGTTTACGATTCGGTGCTCATGAGCGTCATCTGCCCGCTGTCGGAGAAGTCGATTGCGGAGGGTGGTTCGACCGTCGAGTGCCCGGATTTCACGCGCGGAAAATGGCGCGACAGGAAGCCGGCGTTTGCCGTTGAAGCCTCGTGAGACGGTAGCTTGCGCGCTCGCGTCTCCGCGGGCGACGAGCTTCGCGGAGATGGCCGATAGAAATAGAAGACGATGCTTGATGCAGGTTAACCTGGCATCTCCACGGAGGGCAAGGTTGGTCGGATTGAACGCTTGTACAGACCCGGCGGGCCGACAGCGAGTAGCCCACGGTGCAAGAAGCTGTGAAAAAATCGCGCTGTCACGCTGAGCGAAGCGAAGCGTCTGCATTTTATCCCCTTGAAAACAAACAAATGCAGATTCCTCGCTCCGCTCGGAATGACAGGCCTTGGTGATTTTTTCACAGCTTCCAAGCCGTGGGATCAAGGGGCAGCCTCGTGTTAACTTAGCCCCGGAGGGGCGGCAGAGGTTCGCAGGGGTATGTCTGTCGCCCCATCCGGGGCTGTAAACATTAATGCCGGGCCAGGTCCCACGGCTCATGCCGTGAGCTACTTTCTGCCGCCGCTCCGCGGCTTTCGAAGTCTGGGGAGCGCGAATCGACGCGGTCATATCGCAGGGCGACGGCCTGCGGTCCTCGGGGTGTTGTATCATTAGTCTTAAGCCCCAAAGGGGCGCTCTAACGAAGCCCAGGCCAACGGCCCATAAGCGCTAACTTAAGGTCCGAGGACCTCGGAAGCCGCGGAGCGGCGGCAGAAAGTAGCCCACGGCGTGAGCCGTGGGACCGGATGCGGCGTTCAAATTCACAGCCCCGGAAGGGGCGACAGATCGGGTGTGGGAGCCTCTGCCGCCCCTCCGGGGCTGAAATAGTCAGAAGGCTCCTCGATCCCACGGCTCACGCCGTGGGCTACTCTCTGTCGGCCCTCCGGGCCTGCACAACCGCTCATTCGGACCGACATTAACACCCCTCGGGGTGTTAAGTTAGCGCTTATGGGCAAACGGCCTGGGTCAGCGATGGTGGCCCGTTTAGATTGGGTCAGCCCTGAAGGGGCGAAATAGGGTAGTTCCCATGCCGCAATCTTTGTCCCAACTATATATCTGGGACCGAGCGCCGGAGGTTTGTTTCGCCCCAACAGGGCTACGAGTTTGAAGGCGCGGCGTTGACCCAGGCCGTTGAAGGTGTGAAGAAATTCGGAACGTGTCATCCTGAGTCCTTCGCTTGTCATTCTGAGCGAAGCGAAGAATCTCCGTAGTTCGCTCAGGATAAACTCCGCGAAGGATCTCTGCAGTTGTTCGTAAATCGCTGGACCATAAGAAACTGCCGGGATCCTTCGCTTCGCTCAGGATGACAGGCATCGATTTTTTCACACGTTCGTTGGCCTAGGCTTCGTTAGGTCGCTCCTTTGGGGCTTAAGGGCAGGAAGGAAGGGTCAAACCGTGAAACATCGAAATCGAAAGACGATAGCCACAACTTCAATTCTGCTTGCCGTCGCGGCAACTCTCTCGCTGGCGAGTCGGGCCGCGGCGCAAACTTCAAAGAAGATTTTCATGATAACGGACATGGAAGGCGTGTCCGGCATCTACGACTCGGAACTGCAGGTTCAGCCGTTTCAGAGTCCGCGCTGGGAGGAGTCCCGCAAGTTGCTCACCGGCGAGGTAAACGCTGCGGTCGAGGGCTTACTGGCGGGCGGCGCCACGGATGTGGTGGTCTGGGACGGGCATGACTCCAGCCGCAGCCTCTCCGTGCTGGATATCCATCCCAAAGCGCGCCTGCTGACGGGCGGGCCCATCTCACGCAGTCTCGAACTTGATTCATCGTACTCCGCCATCATCTTCATCGGACAGCACGCCATGGCCGGGGCCGACAAAGGAATCCTCAGCCACTCCTATGATTCGCACAACATCCAGAACATCTGGGTGAACGGCAGGCCCACGGGTGAGATCGGCGGGCGGGTGCTGCTGGCCGGCGCCATGAATATTCCCGCCATCATGCTCTCCGGTGACACGGCGGCCTG
>Ga0209517_10009856_pt1 | contig 10778 bp, 12 predicted proteins | sample PeaSoiMetSII2010_FD_187695 | JGI IMG/M metagenome (GOLD analysis project Ga0209517, IMG submission 187695) | Peat soil microbial communities from Weissenstadt, Germany - SII-2010 (SPAdes) (version 2) | ecosystem: Environmental > Terrestrial > Soil > Wetlands > Peat | place: Germany... | reverse complement strand
GCCCTTCCACCACGCGGAATCCAATCGAGAGGAAAATGCGCTCGAGTTCCTCGTAGGTCTGCCGGATCAGGTGCCGCGTCCCGATCGCGCGTTCGACGCCCGGCAGCGAAAGATCGATTTGATCGCGCGCCGCCGCGGATTGGTCCGCAGCCACCTCGATTTCCTTCCGCTTTTCTTCGAGCGTTGCTTCGACGTGCGCTTTGAGCTTGTTTAGTTCCTGCCCGACGATCGGCTTCAATTCCTTCGAAGCGGTTTTGAGCCAGTTTTCTGCGATCTGCGACAGGAATCCCGACTTGCGGCCGAGCCAAGCGTCGCGGGCCGCTTTCCAATCGAGGGGAGTAGCGCTGACCGTGAAATCGAAAATTCCGCGCACTTTGGCGAAGCGAGCCGTAACTTTTTCGGGCGTCGTGTCCCCGAGCTGCCCAAGGGTTTGCGTTGTGGGATCGGTCGTCATCGAGAGGTGTTGTGCAGTCGTAGGGACGGGTCTCAGACCCGCCCCTACAAGGCAATCGTGAAAATATCAGCTAGCGCGTGAAATGCATAGCGCCGCCGTATCGGCAGCGGCCTTGCCCTTATGTAGCTCAGGTCTTCCCGACGATTTTGGTCGGGAAGGCCTGAGGCTTTTCGGGCCAGTCCCGAGCGCAAGAAAAGCAAAGACAAGAGCGGAGCCGAAAATCTTCACCCCGGCTTCGCCGAGGTGAGCTACATGACTTCGCCCAAATTCTACGCCGCTGGCTGCGGCGGCGCGGCTGGCGCTGCCTTCATGTGCTGCTTCGCCGAAATCACCAGCGCGGCGAAACCCTCGGCATCGCGCACGGCCATGTCCGCCAGAATCTTCCGGTCAATGTCGATTCCCGCCGCCTTCAAGCCGTGAATCAACTTGCTGTAGGTGGTGTCGTTCGCGCGTGCGGCGGCGCCGATGCGCTGGATCCACAGCGTGCGGTAATCGCGCTTGCGCGTCCGGCGGTCGCGATAGGTGTACCGCAGCGAGCGGTTCACCGCTTCCTTGGCGGACCGGAAGAGCTTGCCCTTGGTGAGGAAAAATCCCTTGGCGTGCTTCAGCAGCTTTTTGCGGCGGGCTCGGCGCTTTGTTCCGCGTTTAACTCTAGGCATGGTTCTCGTCTCCTCGTGCGCGCCTCGCGGGCGCTCTCAATGAATTGCGATTCACAAATTCAATCTAAGGAACGGATCATCGTGTGGCTAAACGGGGAGACAAACGCGGCCCGGCCGCCCGCAAGCACACGCGGGCAACAAGACGGGTTTGTCTCATTGAACTGCATTGCGCCCCGGATATTTTCGCGGCAACCGGCCTGCAGGCACCCGTTACGCTCTGCCTGGCACGGTACGAAAAACGACCGAAAACTAAAGTCCGTAAGGAAGCGCGAGACGGATGTTGCGCTCGTCCGCTTTGTTCACCTGAACCTTATTGAGCAGCTTGCGCATGCGCCGCGGCTTCTTCGTGCCCAGCAGGTGGCGCTTGCCCGAATGCCAGCGCATGATTTTCCCGGTGGACGTGATCTTGAAGCGCTTGGCCGCGCCCCGGTGCGTCTTCAATTTCATTTTCTTGTTCTTCTTCACAATTCCCTCTTCCCCAAAATTTCTCTAGGCCTGCCCGCCGGCCGCTGGTTGCGCGGGCCGCGTTGGCGGCGCGGGCGTCGCGCCCTTCTTTGGCGCGAGCAGCGCGAGCAGGATGTTGGCTTCCATCCGCGGACCGAATTCCACCAGCGCGTGGTCCGTGATTTCCTTGAGCAGCCGCTCCATCTTCGCGCGGCCCACATCCTGATGGGCCATCTCGCGGCCGCGATGAAAAATCATCGCCTTTACTTTGTGGCCCTCGCCCAAGAACCGGATGATCTGGTTCTTGCGCACCTGAAAATCGTGCTCGGCGGTGGACGGCCGGAATTTTACTTCCTTGATGTGCGAGCTTTTTTGATGCTTCTTGGCTTCGTGGGCTTTCTTGCTCAGCTCGTACTGAAACTTGCCGTAATCCACGAGCTTGCAGACCGGTGGCACGGCGCTGGGCGATATCTCGACGACATCCAGGCCGGCTTCGCGCGCCGCCTTCATCGCGTCGAACAGGGTCATCAGGCCGAGCTGATTCCCCGCTTCATCCACCACACGAACTTCCCGAGCGCGAATTCGCTCGTTGACCCGAAGGCCAGGAGGACCACCACGTTCTGCGATAAGCTTACCTCCCGGGCGCGAAATGCGTTTTCGATGCCCGCTTGCCCGCCGTCCCGCTTACAAAACCGCCCGCAGGAGCGACAGGCCAGAAAGTATAGCACGGCTTTGCGGCCCGCCTGCAAGCGGACTGCTTGCCCTTTATGAGAGAGATTCGATATTCTCCCCCTCCTGATCTTCGTAATTGCCTCTCTAGTTATCGTAATCTCCGGATTTCAAGTACCCACCAGCTCCGCCGAGCAAACCGCCGCGGACGCAAAGAAACTGGCTCTCACAGCCCAGGAGATCTCCGAAATTCAGGCTGGCGCCGCCAAAGGCGATCCGTTGGCCGAGCTAAGGCTCGCGCGAGCTTACAGTGTCGGCGATGGCCTCCCGAAAAGCTCCGAAACAGCTGTGGAGTGGTATCGCAAGGCCGCCGACAGCGGCAATCCGGAAGCACAAAATGCAACGGGAATCATCTACATGACCGGAGATGGCGTAGTCCGCGACAAAACACTGGCTGCGACTTGGTACCGCAAAGCCGCTCGCCAGGGATATGCGGGCGCGATGTATAGTCTCGGTATTGCCTACTACAACGGCGACGGCGTCCCGGTCGACGACGCCAGCGCGTTCGCCTGGTTCACCCTCGCGAAAGAGGCCGGCGATCCGAACGCGGCGAAGGCGCTCGAAAACACCGCTGGCGATCGCAAGCCGTGGACCGAAGCGGATGGCTACAAACACATCGCGGAGCTCTACGGCCCGGGCGGTCTCCTCGGTGCAAACCCCACATCCGCCGCTCGATGGTGGCTGTTGTCCGCCCAAGGCGGAGACACAGAAGCGCAGGTGATGACTGCCGACAACTTTCTCAATGGCCACGGCGTTCCTCAAGATCTCGCCGCGGGTCGGCATTGGTGCGAGGAGGCTGCCAAGGTCCAGGACTTTCGTTCCTTTTATTGCCTGGGCGAAATCTATCGGCGCGGACTCGGCGTCAAGCCGAACTACACGCTGGCGAGGAGCTGGTACGAACGCTCCGCGCGCCAGAGGAGCGCGGTATCGATCCGAGCGCTCGCCGAAATGGACGCCGCGGGTCAGGGCGGCAAGCGCGATCTGGAAAGCGCCAGCGTCCGGTATGCATCGCTGGTGGTCAGCGTCGGAGACAAGGGCGACGCGATCCGGCTCGCTGCGCTCAAAAGCCAGATTCCGCCGAAACGATGGAAAGAAGTCGAAAAGCAACTGACCGCGATGCATATCGACCCGAAAAAGCTGGACCAGACGTTGAAATCCGCCGGCGCCCAGTAACCCCGCTCCCTATTTTCCGTTGGCCCTGGACACCGAACCCGCGCAGGCTGCGAGAGCCTTGCGGGTTTCGTTGGCCCACTTGGGGAAGGCGCGCGATTCGACGAATTCCATCACCTCGGAATCGCCGCCGCCCACCGATTCGTGGAACTGGTAGAGGATCGGATGTTCCTCTTCGGCGTCATCGTCCCGCGGCCGGACAAACTGAATGTTGTTGAATGCCTGGAGCTGCGTTGCGACGGCCGGACACTGCGCGGCTGAGAATTTCCACTCCTGGATTTTCAAATCCTGCTTCAACTGCTCGTAGGGGCGCGACGGGTCCTTGGCGTGGAGCGCCAGAAGCTGCTGATAGAGCGGCGCGCCCTGCGCCTCGCGAAGAATCCCGCGGATCACGCGAGGCTTTTCCGTATCTTCCAGCACGACCGAAAATTCAGGGACGTCGTTTACGCCATCGCGGTGGACGCGAACGGCGATAAAGTCGCCTTCGGCGTGCTCGATCGGAAAGAACTCGTCGAACGCCGCCGTGAAATGCTTGTCCGTCCAGCTGCGATCGTCCGCTGATTGCGGCCGCGCGGACGAGGCAACGAGCGCTAGCCCGGCCAGCATTGTCGCCAGCAACGTCGCGAATTTTGCAGTCGAGATTTTCATTCTGTCGGCTGAGCTCGCCCGCTACAGCGCGGCGCGAGAATCAACCTCGGCGCGAAGATCGGCAACGAACTGCTCCGCGGGGCGCGGGCCGAGATCGCCCTTGGTCCGGTGCCGCACGCCAACCGTGCCCGCCTCGGATTCTCTTCCCCCGAGGACGAGCATGTAGGGGATTTTTTGCATCTGGGCGTCGCGAATCTTCGCCTGCAATTTTTCATTGCGGTCGTCGAGATGGACGCGGAAGCCGGCATCCTTGAGCTGCTTGGTGATCTTGTGCGCGTACTCCATCGTTTTTTCGCTCAGCGGCAGCACGGACACCTGCACGGGAGCAAGCCACGCCGGAAACGCGCCGGCATAGTGCTCGATCAGCACGCCAAAAAACCGCTCGACCGAGCCCCACAGCGCGCGATGAACCATCAGCGGGCGGTGTCGCGCGCCGTCCTCGCCGACGTACTCGAGCTCGAAGCGCCCCGGCAGATTGAAATCGAACTGCACGGTGGTGAGCTGCCAGGGGCGGCCGATCGCGTCCACCAGCTTCACGTCGATCTTCGGTCCGTAGAACGCGGCCTCGCCGGGAATGTATTTGTAGGGGACATTCATGCGCTCCAGTGTGTTTTTCAGTGCGGATTCGGCGCGATGCCAATCCTCGGGAGTTCCGGCGTAGATTTCGGGATGCGCGGGATCGCCGCCGGAAAGCTCGACGACGTAATCGCTGAAGCCGAAGACGCGCAGCACTTCCCAGGCGAATTCGACGCAGTCCTGCACTTCTTTTTCGATCTGCTCGGGCATGCAGAATATGTGCGCGTCGTCCTGCGTGAAGCCGCGCACGCGCAGCAGGCCGTGCAGCACGCCCGAACGCTCGTAGCGATAGACCGTGCCCAGCTCGGCGAGACGCACGGGAAGCTCGCGATAGCTGCGCAGGTGCGATTTGAAAATAAGGATGTGGCCCGGGCAATTCATGGGCTTGAGTTGGTAATCGGCCTTCTCCACTTCGATCGGGCCGAACATGTTTTCGCGATAAAAATTCGCGTGGCCGCTGGTCTTCCACAGGTCGAGCCGCATGATGTGCGGCGTGTAAACCAGATCGTAGCCGCGGCGAGTCAGCTCGGTGCGCAGCCAGTCTTCCATGATGCGGCGAATGATGCCGCCCTTGGGATGCCAGAAAATCAGGCCGGGGCCGGCTTCGTCCTGAATGCTGAAAAGATCGAGCTCGGCGCCGAGCTTGCGATGATCGCGGCGCTTGGCCTCCTCGAGCTTATGAAGATATTCGTCGAGTTCCTTCTGTTCGACGAAGCAGGCGCCGTAGATTCGCTGCATCTGCGGATTTTTTTCGTCGCCCTTCCAGTAGGCGCCCGCGACGTTCATCAACTTGAACGCCTTGATGCGACCGGTCGAGGGAATGTGCGGGCCGCGGCAGAAGTCGATGAATTTTCCGGTGGTGTAAAAGGAAACCATCGGCTCGACGGCTTTTTCCTCTACCAGCTCGCATTTGAATTCCTGGTTCGACTTGCGATAGAGCTCGAGCGCTTCGGGCTTGGGGATCATCTTGCGCTCGTTGGGAATATCCTTCGCAGCCAGCTCGCGCATTTTGGCCTCGATCTTTTCGAGGTCCTCGGGTGTGAACGGCTGCTCGCGCACGAACTCGTAGAAGAATCCGTTGTCAATCGGCGGGCCGACGCCGAGTTTCACGTCTGGATACAGCTCAAGGACAGCGGCGGCAAGCAAGTGCGCCGCGGAATGGCGGAACACCTGCACCGCGTCGGGATCTTTCGCGGTCAGTATCGAAAGCTTGACGCTGTGGTCGAGCGGCTTGGAAAGATCGACGAGCTCGCCATCAGCGCGCGCGACCAGCGCGCCCTTCGCGAGGCGCGGTCCGATTTGCCCGGCGACCTGCGCAGCGGTGGTTCCACGTGGAACTTCGCGCGTCGAGCCATCCGGCAGCGTGATTTGAATGTTTTCCATTTTTCTTTTGTTGGCGTTAGTTTTGGGGCCTAATCTGTGTCGATTAGAACCGGGTCCGCCTCTTTATTTTCAATAAGTTAGCTTCATTTCTAATCGCCGCAGTGTCGATTAGAACTGGCGCAGATTTCGGAGCGGAGCCGCGGGCTCGCTCCACCGCGCCGTCAAATTCTCTATTTCGTCTCATCATCATAAGCGCCAATTACCGTAGCACGATCCGTGGGCGAATTCATCCGGTTATCCCTGTGGACTTTCTTCGAGGGAGGAAAAAAAGGTCGTGGCACCCACGGATTGGGAGGTGGACAGATGTCCCTTGCTATTAATTGCTGAGGCCCTTAGCGTCGTGGTATGAGAATTCCCAACGTCCTTCTTAAGTCGGTCGGATTTGTATCGCGCTTTGAGCCCGAGGAAGATGGTGCGCGAATTCAATTTGGCGGCACGGCGTTCATCGTCGGCGTGCACACGGATGAGCGATCCGGGCTGGCTCATATCGTGACAGCCAAGCACGTTGCCGAGGCCATCGAACCCGCGGAAGCTGTGATCGCAATGAATGCGAAGGACGGACTTCCACTGTACTTACGATCGGGTAGCCAAAGATGGTTCTATCATCCGACAGAAGCTGATTCAGTTGACGTGGCAGTTCTACCGTTCGGCTCGCCTCGCTTTCGGGAATACGATATCTCTTGGATTCCGGAAGAAATATTCGCGACAGATCAGAGGATCGAGAAATTTGACATCGGGCTGGGCGATGAGCTTGTGATTATCGGTCTGTTTACACGTTTCTTCGGTAGGAAACAGTTGGTGCCACTCGTCCGCAGCGGGAATATCGCGATGATGTCAAAAGAGAAGCTCCCGACTCAAGGTTTTGGCGACATGGAAGTATATCTTGCCGAGGGGCGATCTATTGGCGGTTTGAGCGGCTCGCCCGTATTTGTAAGGAACACTGTAAAGACGCCAATGCAGACAGCGGACGGGGGCCCTGCCTACATGTCAGGACTGGGGACGTTCCATTTGCTGGGACTAATGCATGGTCACTGGGATCTGCCCGTCTCGTTTTCTCCTTTGGAACAGAGAGAGGCTGTGAACATGGGCGTTTCGATAGTGGTGCCCGCGAAAAAGATTTTGGAGACCCTCTACCATCCCGACCTCGTTAAGATGAGGAAGGAGTTCGTTGAGGGGTTGAACAAAGAAGAGGGTCTCAAGGCAGATGCCGCGTTCAAGGATATAGCTTAGAGGGTAGCTTTCGACCCAATCTAGTGGCTGCCTGCCAGTTGTTCCATCGCTCTTGAATTCAGCACTCCACTGAAAAAATCGGCGCCAATTGCCGCGGCTGCGTGCGATACTGCCGGTGCTGTCGAAGGGAGAAAACGAAAAATGGCGAAAAAGAGCAGGCTCACAAACGCGGCAAAGAAGATTGGCGCGGCAATCGGCAGGGCGGACCGCACGGCGCACAAAGTGGCGAAGGCCGGAGTGATGGCCAAGGGTGAACTCGAGAATATTTCGAAACAGGTTGATGCCCTGAAGAAGCAGTTGGTGAAGACCACGAAGCGGCTGAAGAAGGCGCTAGCGTAACGCCCCCCTCGTAGGTCATGCCACCTACGGAATAATGACGCCCGGTAATCCGCGGAAGTGGGTGTTGGCGGTGACGAGCTGGGCCTGGCAGACGCGCGCGGTGGCGTAGACGATGGCGTCGGTGCCACCGAGGCGATGGTCGAGGCTGACGTTGGCCGCCGCGAGAGCGACCGTCTCATCGAGCGGAACGACTTTGCGGAGGAGCGCCTGCGAGGCGAAGCGATCCGCGAGCGCGCGACCGCGGTGCTTGGCGAGGTGCCGATAGACCTCATAGATGACCACGGACGGAACCAGAACCGAGGCTTCGCCTTCGAGGTAATGGCCGAACGCGGCTGCCTTCGAGTCTTCGGTCAGGTATTCGAGCCAGCCTGTGGAGTCAACGAGGTAGACTTCAGAACCGCTCCGTGTGGTCACGATATTCGTCTTTCCACCGCAGACCTTTGGCGATGCCGCGGAGCTCCTTGATCGAGCGGCGGGGCACGAGGCGCAGTGACCCGTCGAGCGAATACATCAGGAGTTCCTGTCCCGGCTCGATCTTGAGCTCTTCGCGGAGAGCTTTGGGGATCACGACTTGAAACTTCGGAGAGACGCGAACCTTTGCTTTCTCCATGAGGTAAAACCCCCAGGCATGGTATCGATCGGCACATCGTATGTCAACATGATGATCGATAGGCCTCTCGTCATACCGCAGTGGACGCGCCTTCCAGTATCGGATTCAAAGCAAGAGTGTTAAGGGCGGCGCGCACGAGAAGGGAAACGAATTCGATGAGAGTAGAATTCAGAAAAATTGCCCGACAGATTGCTTTCCGTCGGCGCGTCGACATCGCAATTTGCGCGGAAAATATTTTCATGCGCGCCGAAAAATTTCCGCCGCAAAGCCGGAACAGGGCGGTTTACATCGCGCAATGCGAGCCGGGCGCAAGATGTGTCGCACCTACGGCGCTTGGGATCAAGGGGGATTTGTTTCCCAGCCCTGACGGGCTGGGCTACCGTCTGCCGCGCCTTCGGCGCTGATTGAAGAGCGGGGAAACCAGTTTCACGCACGCCGAAATTCCCGCGCGATTCTATTTCTGGCGCGTCGCTTCCATCGCGTCCCACGCGGAGCCGGGCAAATCGAGGAAATGATTGAACTCGCCGGCGCCGCGCAGCCACTCGCCGCCGTCGATTACGACGCACTCGCCGTTGACGTACCCCGCCTGCTCGCTCACCAGATAGGCGGCGAGGTTGGCGAGTTCCTCGGGCCGGCCGAAGCGCTTCATCGGATGATGATTCCTCGCGCGCTCTTCCAGTTCCTTGGAGGGCACCAGGCGCGAGAACGCGCCTTCGGTGGGAAATGGCCCGGGGGCGATCGCGTTGAGCCGGATTTGATGCGGCGCCCATTCGATGGCGAGCGACCGCGTCATCGCCAGAACTCCGGACTTCGCGCACGCCGAGGGCACGACGAAGCCCGAGCCGCAGTTCGCGGCGGCATACGTGGTGACGATGCTGAGAACCGTGCCCGGCTGCTTCGCTTCGATCCAGCGCCGGCCGAGCGCGAGCGTGCAGTGAAATGTTCCGTGGAGCACGATCTCCACGATGGAATTGAACGCGTTCGGCGAGAGCTTTTCCGTGCGCGCGATGAAATTTCCCGCCGCGTTGTTCACCAGCGTGTCGATTCCGCCGAACGGCCGGCCGAATTCCCTTTCCGCCGCGGCGAGCGCCTGCTCGACCGCAGCGAAGTCGCGGATGTCGGCCGAGAACCAAGCCGCGCGCGCTCCCTTGGCGCGAATGTCGTTGGCGGTTTGCTCGAGCGGATCTTCGCGACGGCCGACGAGAAAAAGCCCGGCGCCGAGCTCGGCAAAACGCAGCGCCATCGCGCGGCCCAGCCCGGTGCCGCCGCCCGTGATTAGAATCGTGCGACCCTCGAGCAAGTCGGTCTGGAACATGAGTGAAATCCTCCCAGAAAATGTGCGGTATTGTTCGCGCATCGGTGGCCGCACCGCAAGCGGCAAATTTCGTGGGTCCAACGAGCGGCCTTGCGTCCGAAATCACATGACGCGCGGTGCTCTCCCGTGCTATTGAGGATGGTCGCTACACGCCGGGCGCATCGGAGGATGAGTGATGAAATCATTTGTGATTGGCCTAATTGTGGGGCTGTTGATCCTGCCGCTGGCTTTCGCAGCGTATGTGGCGAGCGGGCGCATGCCCGCGGCAACATCGGATCCGCCGATCCCGTTTGAGGCGGTGCTTGCCGGGGCAGCGCTGCATGCGCGGATCAAGCGTGAGGCTCCGAAGCGCGACGTCTCCGGCGTGGCGACAGCCGAACTCGTCAGCGGCGCAGATGTTTATCAGAAAGACTGCGCGGTGTGCCACGGACTGCCGGGACAACCGGTGCCGCCCGTGGCAAAGGGAGAGTTTCCGCCGCCGCCCCAGCTATTCACCGTGGACGGGCGGGTGAGCGACGATCCAGCCGGCGTCACCTACTGGAAGGTGAAAAACGGCATACGGCTGACGGGCATGCCCGGCTTTCAGGCGTCGCTCGAGGATCAGCAGCTGTGGCAGGTGACGGCGCTGGTCGCTCGCGCCGACAAGCTTCCACCTGAAGTGCTCGACGCGCTGAAGCCCGCGCCACCGGTGATCCTTATTACGGCTGGAGCCGCAAATCCGGCGGCAAGCTCCGCGCCGGGCCAGGTCAAACCGAAGCAGTAAGCCACTATACTTTAGATAGTTAGCTGTACTTGGCACCAAGGGAGATCCCTCGTCCGTCGCGGCGGACTTGGGACGACAGCTCTCAAATGGACGACGGGTTCTCAAGCACGATTGCCGGGCGTAGCGGTGCTACGCCCCTACGAAAACCTTTTTCTAATCGCGCGACGGGCTGGTCGGATTGTCAGAAATCCACGTGGAGGCGCAGGGCGGGGACGGTAACCGGCCCGCGGTTCTGGTTGTAGCCGGGATTATTCAGGTGCTGGATGTCGAAGGATGCGAAAACGCCGCGCCAAACGTGCGCCGTGTAAAAACCCTCGAAAATTTTCTCCGGACCGTAGGTCAGGCCGCCGTCGCCTAGCAGAAAACCGAGCCCGCCGAGAGCCAGATACTGTTGATGCGCCGCCACGATCCCGTTGGCCACGAATGCGACGCCCGCGCGGTCGTTTCGGCGATGCCAG
>Ga0209517_10009855_pt1 | contig 10778 bp, 8 predicted proteins | sample PeaSoiMetSII2010_FD_187695 | JGI IMG/M metagenome (GOLD analysis project Ga0209517, IMG submission 187695) | Peat soil microbial communities from Weissenstadt, Germany - SII-2010 (SPAdes) (version 2) | ecosystem: Environmental > Terrestrial > Soil > Wetlands > Peat | place: Germany: Weissenstadt... | reverse complement strand
GTTCATTGCAGGTCTCCGGGTCTGGGGAAACTGGAAAATTGGGGAAAACGTCCTTAAAGTCTTCCTCAGGCTCAGGGGTTCTGCAAACCGTCGCGTCGACCTTTTCCTCCCTCTCATAGCTTCAATTTCCGTCCGGCGGCAATGCGACGCAAGCAAGTGTGAGATGAGCCGGCTCGGTCGCGTTCCCCCGAGCGCTCGGCGTGTTGTGATCGATAGGAAAGCTTGCTACCTGTCCCTCCTGGCTCAAGCGGCAGTCTGGCTGCCTGAACTCCGCGTTTCTCGGACTTTTCTAGACAATTTACGGCTCATTTGTTCAGTACATGGATACACAACTCGACGCCCTGCCAACACTTCCTGTCCTCGCTCGGGGCGTTTCCGGCTGCGTGAACTCCGCGTTTCTCGACATTTCTAGACATTTTACGGCTCATCTGTTCAGTCCATGGATACCCAGCTCGGCGCGCGGCCTCGACGGCGGACCCTAACGATCCACCGAGGTAGTGGTCAACGAACAATCGCCCTTCGGCCGACCGTGGTCTCCAGGTTACGTGCCAACGGCCGGGGACTGAGAGACCGTCGGTCGAGGAGGACGGGCGGGTCAGGAGACCCCGCCCGAACCAGCGCAATAAATCCGAGAGGAAAGGAAACATGCGTCAACCGCAACTTTGCAGCATGCCAGTACGACCCTCAGCCCTCGCCCTCCGAGCTTCAACCGCCAGGAGCAACCACTCATTCTGTTGCTTCCGTGAAGCTCTCAGGTTGAAAAAAAGAAACATGAGTGGCACTCGATGTCGCGATAGCCATCGTCGTTGCGCCTTCCAAAGGGGTAGTCGCCCTTTCGTAAGTTTTTTTCTCATGATCACTTAGAAGAACCTTCGTGAAACCTTGTGGTCCCAGAGATCTCACGGGTCGAAGAGATCTTCTAGAGTTTGATGTTGCAGGCCATAGTCATTCGGGCTAGGGATACTTCGCAGATTTGCAAGGAGGTGTCGTGGCTTGCGATCAATTGCGGTTCCTGCTGTAACGAGGAACCCCGTATCGACGGCTGAATCTCAACGGGCGAAGGCGCCCGGTCCCAGGTTTCTGCCGCGACGACGGTCAAACACGAAAAGGTCGCGTTCATCGCACGCACGGAGTGCTACGTATGATCGATGTAACGATCCTGGCAGTGACGGAAAATCCAACCTGGCTGGAGTTCTTCTGGACCGAGTCGCGTTCGGTCCAGGGATCTCGGCTCGTCGTGACCGGTTCGATGGAACAAGCGTGCGACCTGCTAATCTGTACATATGCACGCTTGATCGTGGTGGACTGGCAAGATGCCACGGTTTCCAGCGATCAGATGGACCAGCTCTTGTGGGCCAACTCCATTCTTGCTCACCCTGCCACAGTGCTGGTTGTCGAAGAGAATTACCGGACGGATCATGCCCTGTCGCTCTTCCAGATGGGCGTGGATGAGTATATCGGCGTCTCTGATCACTCCGACCAGTTGAGGACGATTCTGGACAGGTTGCTGGCCAGAACGCCGGTGCATTCGATTCGCAGTGCCCAGCCGGTTTCCCAGGCTCCCAGGCCGGTGCAGGATCCACTGCCCTTGCCAGCGTGCTGGGTTGCGGCGGCGTCTTCGACCTGAGAGCTGGGCTTGCAACTGCTTCACGAGGTCATGCGGACCGATTTCACGGCGAGGCCGGAGCTGGCGACGCCGCGGCGCGGTTCGGGATGCGCGCCGGAGCGGTGCTGGGGCGATCCAGTCCCAGGGGAGCGGATCCGGCGCGTACTTCCTCGAGTCTGCGCAGATACCGAACATAGAGCTGAGTGTGGCGGCCTTCTGGCGTCAGGTGCTTGCCGTCGATAAAAAGGGCGAGCACGGAGGTCGTCGGCTGGAGGAGCGCGCTGAGGCGCGGGTCAAAGGGCGGGGGAGCCACACCCTTGGACCGGGCCTGAGCCACGACCTCGCCGTACCGCAGCGCCCTGCGAAAGTGCTCGCGGATTGCCTCGAGCTGCTCTTGCCGTCGAGCCTGCGGGTCCGGACCACCCTCAGCGCCTTCCGGACCGGGACCGGGCCTTCTGCGCGGGCCTTCGGGCGTCCGGGCAACGAAGGTGGGAATGGTCACGTCAAGCGCCGCGGGATCGACGACGACGAGCTCGCGAGGAACCCAGCCGCGCAGGTTGATCACGCAGCCCTGGCCCGAGATCAGCCCCCCGGTCGGCTGGACGTACGCGGTCAGGACGCCGCCGGCCAGGGCCCGATAGATCGACACATCATCGCCCGTGACCACGTTTTTGACGCGCACCTCGGGAACGATCGACAGGCTGAACTCGTTCACACCCCCCTGGATGGCGATATGGGAATGGGTGTCGATGATTCCGGGCATGGCGACGAGCCCTGTCGCCTCGATCCGGATCGAATCTTCCCGGGAAGTCCGGAACGGGCGGTCCGGCTCCGCTCGACCTTGAGAAACCGAAAGCTGGTGGGAGAGGTCGCGTCCCGGAAGGCCCGCCGGTCCTGTCCGAGATTCTCCAGGTGATTGGAATCGACTCGGGCCGCACCATCACGTCCTGACCAGGTTCCCATTACGGAAAGGCATTTTTCCCCCGTGTCCTGGACCGGTTTTCTGGCGTGAGTGTCGCCTGGCCTGCGATCTCACGGCGAGGGCGGCCAGCCACGTGGAAAGCAGCCGTAGATCGCCTTGTAAGCCCGGACCGTTGTCGGCGGCGGGCCTTTGAGGGCCTCCTCGATCGACTCGCGATATCCCTCCTCGAGCGTTTCGCGCAACTCGGCAAGGTTCTCATCTTGCTCCTTGGCCTCCTCCTCTTTGGCCAGGGCTTCGGAGGGAGAGTAATTCAGCCAATCGGGATCGTGCTTTTCCTCCAGGGCTTCCTTGAGGGGCCGCAGATCGACCGCGTAAATCCTGGGAAAGTGATAGATCCAATCGAGCCGGCGACCCTGGAGACGGCGGAAGATCATCTGGTAGACAGGAGTGAGATCCGCGCGCTGAGCGACCCAGATCGTCCCCATGTAGAAATCAAGATAATCGTAATTCTCCGCGCCTGTCTGCCGATTCAGGATCTCCGCCAGAAAGCCGCCGCTCGCCCGGAACGAACCGAGATCGAGCACGCGGCCATCAGTCGCGGTGACCTGGTGACCGTCGGAGAAAAGGTCCCAGAGGCACTGCCCGACCAGCTCGCGGACTTCCCGCACGGTCTCCACGGGACGTTCTCGAAAGTCTCTGGCAACCTCGTCGAACGTGGGTTCCGGCGGCAAGGGGCGCCGGTCGTTCGGCCCTCGTAGCGCGCAAACGTTGCGATGGAGGCGGAGAGTCTCTTCATAACTTTGCGCCAGCGAGGGGTGGAAGACGGCGAGCAGTGGCGAGTTTTCCCAGCCGGCGGGTGCGAGCTCTTGCAGAACATCCGGGCCGGCGAACCCTTGCGGGAACAAGCGGTCGAATTCCGCCTCGAGGTCCGCTTCGCTGAAGGAATCCGTGTCGAAGTTCGCCATGATCAACCTCGATAACGTGGTGACAGGTCCTTGGTCCCTGGTCCTTGGTCCTCGGGCTCAGGCGGAGGGGGGTTCCCCTCAAAGGACGAAGGACTACGGACCAAGGACATCCCAGCGGCCGAGTACGCAGCCGACGGCGGGGAGACCAACTCGGCGACCAGGGGTTCAGCATCGGTGTCGGAGGCTCGGCTCATACGGTTTCCATGACGAGGCGGTGTCGGGGTTCCGGAAGGGGCAGACCGAGCTTTTGCAGGCTCTCCAGGTGCAGATCCAGGGCCTCACAGGCGTGGGCGAACGCCTCGGCCAACGTCGCGCCGCTGGTGATGATCTCCGGAATATCCGCGTACCGGACGATGTAGCCTGGCTCCTCTACTCGATAAGTGATGGTGAACACAAAGCCGCGATAGACATGGGTCGTGGTCATCATAACCCCAGGACCTCCAAGAGTGTCTTGATGTCGTCGGGATCGCAAGTCTTTCTACCTCCGTGCGGCCGAACGATGGTCAGCACCCTGCCGCTGCCATCATCACAGGTGCGATGGCTTCCGTGTCCCAATCGATCCTGTCTTCTACCACAGCCGGGTGATCCCGTACGAATCGAGGATCACATCGGAACTCACGAGCGGCATGCCTTCGACTTGGGCTTGTGCCACAAGGAGGCGATCGAACGGGTCTTTGTGATGATTTGGCAGCACTGCCTGGACATCGGCGTACTCGACGGTGATCGGCAAAATGCTCAGCCCGAGGTCTGCGATCGCCTTTTCGATCCAGGCCCTATACGGCAGCGAGAGAGTCAGCTTCTTCAGTCCCACCTTGATGGCGATCTCCCAGATCGTTCCGGCACCCAGGAGAAGGTCGTTGGACGGGCTGGTGATGGCGGCGTGAGCCGCAGGGCTCAGCAGGTTGTCCTGATCGACGTACCAGATCAAGGCATGGGCGTCGATCAGGAGCTTCATCCCATGTACTCCTTGAACTCGTCAAGCGGGGCGTCGAAGTCGGGGGCCATGTAGAGCACGGTCCCCTTCAGTGTGCCCGGTTGGCGCGGCTTGCGCTGCGGCGGTGCGGCGGCGATGAGCCGAGCCACGGGCTGATTGTTCTCGGTGATGACGACCTCCTCACCGGGCGTCAAGTGGTGGATCAACTCGGTCAGCTTGCTCTGCGCCTCCTCGACCGTCACTGTCGGCATGGTGATCGGCTCCCCTCCTGGCAAGTCATTCTTCATGATTCGGACTCGTAACGCTCTATTCTACCAGGCCCCTCTCACGAATTCGCTTGCCTAAGGACGACCATTTGTACTTGCCTCCCGAGGACGCTCCAGGAGGATCCGGTTTCTTTCCGGCTCAAGGGTTCGCGGGCGATCTCCAGTCTTTGCCATTACTCAAGTCTCGCTCGACAGCTTGGGCGATCTGGGGTGCAACATCTCGCAGGCCCTCCAGAGACAGTTTGCGGAGGCAATACATCTCGAAAAACTTTCGCCGATAGCGAATCACTACCTCATCATCTCGTAAGCCGAGCCTCACAATCGTAAACTCTGCCTTCCTGCGTTTCCCTTTTGGAACCCGATCGGTCAGCACAAGCTGGAGGGAAGGAAGGATGATCTTGAACCAATCGTCCTTCACCTCGAAGGGGTCCAGGATCAGTTGATCGTGTTTCCGTTGATTCAGAACGCCTTCGGCATACCGAAAGTTGCTCCACTCATAGGCAAGCTCATGCTTGCCTGTCTTCCTGAGGTGGGCAACGGGAATGAAATGGTCCATGTCGGCCTTCATCACTACCATGACGCAATAGGCGCACTTATGGCGAAATGCCTTGCAAAGGTCGGGCTCGAACTCCGTCCAGTAGTCTTTCGGGCGGTCATAAGCCGGATGCTCCCTGATCCACTTGCGTCCTCGTTTGCGACACCGTGCGTCCCAGTCGGCAGGCTCGTCCTCGAGCGTGAACCGCATCATGGCTTGACCTCGACAATCCACCGAGGCCAAAAGGGATCCAATCCCGGTAAGGACTGTTTCAGGGCTTCGTGAATCTCCTCTTTTGTTTTCAATCCAGCGGGCAGATCTTCGAACTCGCCACGCATGAACGCCTCGGCCGCCTCGATCGCGTTTTCCGCCTCTCTCGAGCGAGCTTGGTCGAGGCCGAACACGGGGGATGTCAGCCAAGCGACTGCATCGCCTTGTTTCGCCCAGGGGAGCCGTCGCAGCGAGACGCTATTCGCTCGCCCCTCGAACTCGAACAAAAACAGTGAATCTCGACTCTCGTCCCAAAGAGCTTCAGCCGACGCCAGAACCAGCGGGGCGTGGGTTGTCGCGAGCACTTGCAAGTCGACCTCTGCTCTCAGTGCCCTGCCAACATCAAGCAATGAGGGCAGCAATGTCCGTTGCCAGCGCGGATGCAGGTGAGATTCAATCTCGTCGACCAGGAGCAGAATTTGCTTTGCTGTTTCTTGTTTGACGAATTGGGCCGCTCTCTTGTGCTCATCCCAGGACCATGTCAGCAGGTAGGCGAGACTCACGATCCTTTTCATCCCCGCGGAGGCATGAACCACAGGAACGTCGCCATACGGCAGGGTAAGGGTCGGAATGTCCCTGACATCGACCGCGGAGAGGCGCACTGGAGATCCGATTCCGATCGGCTCGTCAGGAGACGGCGCAAGGCTTGCAATCACGGTCTTCAGCACATCGAAAGGCGAGGTCTTGGGTTGACTCTGCCAGGCGACCCAGTCGCGAATAAGGCCATTGCAGAGAGTTGCACCGATCTCGGACAGCCCGTTCCAGAGCGTATCGGGTGTAAAGTGGAACGATGATCGCGGTGGTCGACCCCAGGGTGCTGGCGTGGACGAATTGGATTCGATGATCAGGGATTTCCGAGCCGGATCCCAAACTGAAAACCCGCCGTCGACCCGGGCATAGATGACCAGTCCGGGCACAGGGATGTCTTCCACGGGGCGACGCCATTCCTGGCGCTGGTAGTTGAATCGGCTGATGATCGGCGGTCTGGCACGGCCATTTTTTCCGCTCAACTGAAACTTGATCTGTGGTTGAAAACCGGTCCGTGACTTCGCACCATTGTCCGGTCTCGGCCGGGCCGGAAGTCCTGCCCATTCCCCCGTCAGTGCCCACCATGCAATGTCGAGAATAAAGGTTTTTCCGAGTCCGTTGTCGCCCGTGAAGATGTTAAGTCGGTCCGAGAGCTCGATCTGCAATCTCGGTGCCGGCCCAATGTCCCGCAACTTCAGACTTTTCAACATGGGACGATACCCCTCTCACGAAGTTGCTTGCCGATGGACGACCATTCGTACTTGCCTTCCATGAGGTCGTCCCAATTGGGGGCAAAAGAGGCCACTCATTCTTCCCCGGTGGCAGAATGTGGGTGGGCTCTTCTGCTCTCAGTGCGACAACCTCAAAAACCAGAGTCGAGCCGGGAAGGGGCGATCGACAGCCGTGTCCCTCGGATCATCACGTTGCACTGGTCAGCGACTGCCCATCCAGCCTTATGGCGGCTTGGACTGCGATGGGCCCGGCGTCGATTCTACCAGATTGCTCAATCGCTGAGGCTGTTTCGTGTCGCTGCAAATCAGGCTCAGGTGTGGTCGCAGCTCGCTTGCATAGAAGGCGAGATGTCTCGTTTCGCCCCGAGCATTCCCGCCGGGCCGTCTGATGAATGCCCGCGAAAAGCGTTTAGCGGACCTGACGCCGAAAGCCTCCGTCTAAAGTTCCTCGAAGCCGTACTCCTTGAACTTGAGAGTCCGGCAGTTCTCGGTCACGTCGCGAACGAGCTTGACGGAGGCGCCTTCGGGGAGGATGGCCTGGATGTCGAGAGTGACTTGAACATCGGCACCGACGATGCCGGCGAGATGGCTCAGAACCTCGAGGCCGATCTTGGAGGCGTTGTTGCCGGCACGGATTGGGTCGAGGTCGACGGATCCATGGAACCGACGGAGAACGGGCGGGAAAGGCAATTGAGGCGTCACGCCGCCTCCTGCCTTAGAGCCGGCTCCCGCGGGGGGCGTAGTTTCACCCCGAGTCCTGGTGACGTCGCCCTTGCCGCCCGGCGTTGAGTCGGGCCCCGGGCGCTGCTCGGCTTCAAGCTGGGGGGCAGCGACCTCCGGTTTGACGAGCAGGCTGCCGGGGTCGGCGGCCACACGGCCGGGTTGGCCGGCCCGCAGGGCACAATAACGGCGCTTCTGATCGTCCCAGGATTCCGCGTAGGCCAGGCCATCCTCCTTCCACGTGAGCCGCTCGGTGGCGTCGCGGATCGCGGTGAGGATGACGCCCTCGTTCTTGATCCGTGGGAGGTAGAGATAGCGGGCCATGTCTTCGCAGAGCTGCCGGATCGGGACATGGTCGCCTCGCCAGAGCGGGATCCGGTCGATCTCGTGGCGGAGCCGGCTTCCGCCCATGTCGACCATGAGAAGTTCTTCGGCCTTGAGCTTCCTCGAAGCGCGGTTGGCGAAGGCTCCCTCCCCCTGAAGACGATACTCGGTCCACTCGGGCTGGCCCTGGGGGTCGGGCTGGCCCGGCACGATCAGCCACTGATAGGTTTCCGGAATGCGTGCGTCGACGGTCTCGTTGGCCGTCTTTTGCTTTGTGGTGGCCTGGCTGGACTGGAACTGATCCAGGTTTAGCTTGATATGGTCGTCCCAGATCGAGGACCAGGCCAGAAACTGACGCACGGCCTGCTCCAGCTCTCTCAAACGCGTTGTGTCCGCGGCCAGAAAGACGAGCGTGTTCTTGTAATTCCTCGGGCTGTTCCCCCTCGATTCGAGAATGGAAGCGGCTGCCTTCCTCGCCGCGCTGCTTGCATCGCGTGCCGAGTGCGGGTGTGCCGGACCGAGGATCACCAGCCGGGCTTCGGTCTCGTCCGGGATGTCGCTGCTCTCGACGCAGGGATGAATCTTGGCGAAGTCGCCCTTTGTTCTGGCCTCGTCTCGAAGCCGGCGCTGAATCTCGTGCTCGACGTCGTCGTCAGAGAGTTGCCCGGCCCGATCGTCCGCGAGCCGGGTGACGGTAGGCTGGGTGGAGTACCAGTAACGCTTCCCATCGACATAGAGGTACGTCGCCTTGTCCGTGAGGCGGCGGATCGCATCGCCGAAGGTGGCGACCGTCTCGCCGGGCTGGACACAGCCAAGCTTCACTTGCCGCTCGTCGATGCCTCGATTCGCCGCTTTCTGAACCGGGGCCGAGCCCATGTAGATCGTTCGCGCCACGCGCCTGCATGCCGAATAGCGGCCCAGGTTCGGATTCTCCCGGTCGAGGGCCAGCGGAAGCGACGACGCTCCGTCCACGTCCTTGTTGATCACGGGTATCCACTGGTCCTCGAGGTACCGCGTCAACTCGAACTGAACCAGCGAGTCATCGACGGGAATGGTCGCCGGCATGATCATCAGGTTGGCGTCGTTGCGCTCCCAAAGGGAATGAATGACGGCCGCCATCAGGCGGAGAACGCCGCGAGTCCTCTGGAACTTGTCCAGGGTCGACCAGTCGTTGTACAGGCGGTCAAAGAGCTCGGGATGGATCGGGTACGCCATCTTGATCCGGCGCTCGTAGTCGGCCTCCCGGCAGTCGAGCGGGAACTCTTGCTGCTGGGTCCCGTAAAGTTCTGAAAAGGCGCGCGCCACGGCATCCCGGGCCACGTACTGCTCGCCGGTCAAGGGCTGGAAGAGCCGACGGCGAACGATCTCGAACCCCTCGTCCGGGCTGGCCGGCCGCCATGAGGCTTCGACCCGTCCCACGGCGTTCTTGAGCCTTGACAGAGCCTCGCGTCCGCGTTCGCCGCCGACTTCGATGTCGGTCACTCCGTGGTCGGCGCGCTGGTGGGGGCTTTCCGAGGCGGGAATGCTGACGACGAGCAGAGTCTGCTTCGCGGCCTTGACGGCCTCGCTTAAAGCCTGGGCGAAGGTGAACTGGGTGTCAAACGTCCCGGCCGGCAGGTCGGCCTTGCCGTGGAGCTGTCGCGCGTAAGCCACCCATTCGTCGATCAGTATGAGGCAGGGAGCGTACGTGTTGAACAGCTTCGTGAGGGTGTCGCCCGGGTTCGTTCCCCGTTCATCATCCTCGCGAACCAGCTCGTAACCGGCCTTGCCTCCGAGTTGCCAGGCAATTTCTCCCCAGAGGGTTCGGACCACGGTCCCGTCGGGCTTCTGGTGCAGTCGACCGGGAGAGATCTGGGTCCCCACGAAAACCGCTCGCCGCACGTTGCGGGCGGCGGGAACCGCGCTCTCCTTGAGCAGCTCTTCGATTCCCGGCAAGGCGCCGGGTGCCGTGCCCGAGAAAAGGTGATAGAGGGCCAGCTCCGAGTGGGTCTTGCCGCCGCCGAAATTGGTCTGGAGCTCGACGACCGGATCTCCGCCCGTTCCCGCCATGCGGAGCAGAGCTTGCAAGAGCAATCGGCTCAAGCCCTCGGTCAGGAAGGTTCGGCGGAAGAACTCGGTGGGGTGCTTGTATTCGTCGGTGCCCTGACCCTGATAGACCTGCCAGAGATCGGCGGCGAACTCGGCCTGCTGATAGCGGCCCGAGGCGACATCGGGATGGGGCGTGACCACCTCTCTCCAGATCTTCAGGCCGCCTTGAGGCTTCCCCTCGGTCGGCTGGAAGGACTTCTTGCGCATCTCCTGCCGGCGCTGCTCATCGAAGACGACCCGCATCAGGTCCATGCGGATCTTGCCGACCTCGGTGGCTTGGTCGCCCGCCGAGACCGCGCTCAGTAGTCGCTCCATCGAGTCCAGGGCACGGACCGCGTCGTTGGAGTTGAACTGTGCGTTATGGGCCCACTGATTGCGGACGACCTTGAGCTCGTTCACCAGGCTCCGCTCGACCTGACCCAGGGAATCGCGGAAGACGGTATTCCAGTGATCGAGCATCGCGCCGAGGAGCGTATGGGGGTCGTTCCAGTCGACTTTTTGCGACGATTCGCGGCCGGTGGTCTGCCACGAAGGCCCCAGGCGAGACTCTAGCTCCCGCTCAACGTAAGGCCGAAGCCCGCTCGCCATGAGCTCGAGGCCCTTGCTTATCCGGTCGCGATTGGTGATCGCCATGGCTGTCGTTCCCTCACGCGTCAAGGAGTACCGGAAATGGGGAGTGAACGAATCCTGTTTCAGCGGCGAAGAGCAGCGCCTCTCGAATATCCTCTGCCTCGAGGTCGGGATAGCCCGCCAGGATTTCCCTTGGAGTCATCTGCTCAGCCACCATGCTCACGATGGTGGCGACGGGGATGCGCAGACCTCGGATACAAGGGACCCCTCCCATCTGGAGGGGGTTCACCGTGATGCGCGAGAACTTCATCTTTCGTTC
>Ga0209517_10009853_pt1 | contig 10779 bp, 9 predicted proteins | sample PeaSoiMetSII2010_FD_187695 | JGI IMG/M metagenome (GOLD analysis project Ga0209517, IMG submission 187695) | Peat soil microbial communities from Weissenstadt, Germany - SII-2010 (SPAdes) (version 2) | ecosystem: Environmental > Terrestrial > Soil > Wetlands > Peat | place: Germany: Weissenstadt... | reverse complement strand
GGTCTAGTTCACTGCGCGGTTTCATCAATTTCGCGGCCTCCGAGTCCATCTTCTTCCTCCCGCCATTCGGGCCGCGAAACCGATGAAACCTTTAACAGTAACAGATCGGGAAAATAAATTTTCAGCCCCACCTTACACCCTGATTCAAAATCACTTACCAGCAACCTAGACCTCTCGCCCCGGCATTCTGACCCCGTCTATGCCATGTCGGCCTGCTATCCTGAAATCGAGAAGAGGACAAGCGCCTCACGCAGCTCCCGGTCATTCGGGAGCTGTTCCTGTCTTAGCCCTAATTTGGGGGTTGCGACGCAGATCTGCGTCGCCAAAATCCGCTAACTTTCCTCTTTTCAGCGTTCGTCACTTCCGCGGCGATGCATCGGTGCGTCGCCGCAAAACGGAGCCTCTATGCCTAACTCCATTCCGGCACTCCGTTGCACGGAGCGACTCCGTTGCACGGAGCGACTCCGTCGCACGGAGCGACTCCGTCGCACGGAGCGATCTTTCGACATGCCGCCCTGCCCGCGCCCTGCCAACCCGCCTCCCGCCACCGGCCGTTTTACCAAAACCGTTGAAGTGGAACGGTCCCTATCCGCCAACTTATTGATTCACTGGCAACTCCGTCTGGAAAACCGTTCAACTTGCACGGTTTGCATCCCCATCAGGCACCCAGTGAACCCGCGAGGAGAACGGGAGACGCAAATTGTAAAAATGACCCTCGATTTGCGTCACCCAAATTCGACCCCTCTCCGCAACCTACAGAAACGGAGGAACTTAAAACGTCACGAAGAATAAATCGACTCAACCGGGACACATGCGTCACCCGGTTAGTCCCCCATCCCCGGTCTGCGGGGGCGCATATTGTAAAAACAACCCTCCAGATGCGCCCCCCAATTTCGACCTCCCTCTGCAACCCACAGAAACAGAGGAGCTTAGAGCGTCATGAATAATAAACTGACGCACCCGGCAACGATGCGCCCCCAGTCCCTACACGCTGCACAGCTCGACGGCCTGCCGCAGCGACGGAATGGGGTCCCTCACCGGCACGAATTCATGCGCGAAGTACCCCTGGAAACTCAAATCCGCGATGGCCTTCGCGACGGTTCGCCATTGCAGTTCCTGGGTGTCGTCCAGCTCGTGCCGGTCGGGCACGCCGCCCGTGTGGAAATGGCCGATGTACTGAATGTTGTCGCGAATCGTCCGGATGATTTCCCCTTCCATGATCTGCATGTGGTAGATGTCGTACAGCAGTTTGACCCGTGGCGAGTCCACGCCCTTCATCACGTCGACGCCCCACTGCGTGTGGTCGCACTGGTAGTCCTTGTGGTTCACCTTGCTGTTCAGCAACTCCAGGCAGATCGTGACGCCGCTGTCCTCGGCCATCTTCTTGACGCGCCGCAGCCCGACGATGCAGTTCTCCTTGCCCTGGTCGTCCGCGAGGCCGCGGCGGTTCCCCGAAAAACAGATCACGTCGGGCACCTTGGCCTCGGCGGCCGCCGCGATGGTCTCCTGCAGCTCCTTTTCCAGCCGGTCGTGATTCTCCTTGCGATTGAAGCCGTCGGGGATCTTGGCCTTCCCCTTAAGGGCCGCCGAGGGCGCCGGCCGCGGACCGGGGGCCCGCCCCGCAAAACACCGGCACCCCACCAGATTTCAGGTTTTAACCTCTCATCGCCCTTTGACGTGGGACGTGAAACCGTAGAGAATAAGCTTGTCCACGGAGGTGTTGCATGCCCAAATTGTCGAATTCGGCGCGACTGCCCCTATTTGCGTTCACTGTTTGGATCGCCGCCATCCAGGCCCAGACGCCGCCGGCGCAAGGCCAGCCCCAGGGCGCCCAGGCCCAGCCGGGCAGAGGAGGTGGACGCGGTGCCCCCGTTCCCGGCGGACGCGGCGGACCCGCGCCCGTGCCCCGCAAGCATCTCCTGGTCATCGGCATGACGCGCGGCTACCACCATGGCTCCACTTCCAACGGCATGGCCACCTTCTGGAAACTCGGCAAGGAGTCCGCCGTTTGGGACACGGAGATCAAGACCGACATGGAGTGGGTCACCAAGAAACCGCCCTCCAGCGAAGCTCACAACCTGGATTGGGCCGATGCCGTCGTGTTCGTCAATACCACCGGCAACTGGAAACTGGAGGACGAACAGAAGCAGGCCCTGCTCTCCTTCGTGCACGATGACGGCAAGGGGCTCGTGCTGGCGCATGCCGCGCTCGACGCCAACTACGATTGGCCCGAGTACGCCGAAATGATCGGCGGCTGGTTCCAGGCGCATCCCTGGGGCACGTTCGATGCCCCCGTGATCGTCGAAGATCCCACCTTCCCAGCCATGCGCCACTTCCCCCATCGCCTGTTCATCTACGACGAAATGTACTCGCCCAAGAACTGGTCGCGCGACAACGTGAACGTGCTCATGCGGCTCGACGAGACCCAGCTCAACTACACCAACCCGCAGTACGGTGTCGCCGCCACCCGCCCGGACAAAGATCAGGCCATCGCCTGGTCGAAAATGTACGGCAAGGGCCGTGTCTTCTGGTCCAGCCTCGGACACACCAACGAGGCCTGGGACAACCCCGACGTGCAAAAGATGTATCTGGAAGCGGTCAAGTGGGCCATGCGCCGCACCGAAGGCAGCACCGCTTCCCACCCCAAAGTGAACTAAAGCCGAATAGAAAAGGAAGTCTATGCACAGCAGGCGCAGTTTCCTGGTTAGTACCGCTGCTACCGCGGCTCTCTCGCGCTCCGCCATCGGCGCGAACGATCGAATCCGCTTCGCCATCATCGGCGCCGGCACGCGCGGAAGCTATGTCGGTGGAGTCTTCACCGACTTCCCCGATGTGGAGCTCGTGGCCGTGTGCGATGTCTTTAAGCCCACCCGCGACCAGCAGGCCGCCAAGCTCGGCGAGAAGACCAACAGCAAGCCCGAGTCCGTGAACGACTACCGCAGAGTGCTCGACCGTCAGGATGTCGACGCGGTCCTGATCACCACGCCCGACCACTGGCACGGTCCCATAGTCATCCAAGCCAGCCAGGCCGGCAAAGACGCGTATTGCGAAAAGCCTCTCACCAACAGCATCGAAGTGGGACAGAAGATGCGCGCCGCGGTCCGCGAGCACAGGCGCGTCGTGCAGATCGGGCTCCAGCAGCGTTCCTGGGACCATTTCCAGGCCAACGCCAAGCGCGTGCAGGATGGCCTCATCGGCAATGTGTATCACGTCGAGTGCGTCTACCAGGGCAACTACACGCGCCCGCCTGGCAATCCGGTCGACCCGCCCGCCGGCCTCGATTGGGACCTCTTCCAAGGCCCCGCCGAGCGCCGCCCGTACGTCCCCATGCGGCAGCGTTCGTGGCGCGCCTTCTACGACTACTCCGGCGGCACGCTGCTCGATTGGGGCACCCATCTCACCGATGTGGCGCACTGGTACATGAACGCGCGCGAACCGCTCACCTGCAGCGCCTCCGGACAATATGCCCGCGTCCCGCCCCAGCCCGAGCAGTTGCCCGATACCATGGCCGTCACCTGGAAGTATCCCAAGTTCGTGATGACCTACACCAACTGCGTGCGCCAGAGCCCCGATTTCGACGTGCAGGGCAACCACTTTCTGGGCACCATCGGCTGGCTCCAGGTGAACCGCACAGGGTACCGCTTCCGCGCCAACCCCGCCGGCGGCCGCGGCGCTCCCGCCGCCCCGCCGTTCGAGCCCGTGAGCCAGAGCTTCCGCTATGAGGGCGGACCCTCCGACCACGCGCACGTGCGCAATTTTCTGGACTGCGTCAAGAGCCGCCTGGATCCCGTGGTCAACATCGATACCGGCTTCTACTCCACGCTCCCCACGCTGATGGGCGTGCTCGCGGTCCGCTACGGCAAGACCTACGCCTGGGACGGCGCCCAGGCCAACGCCGTGTAAGGAGAATTGGCATGACCTGCAGACGCGCACTCCTCATCGGGTTCGGGTTGGTGCAGTCCAGGAGGCCTGCCGCGGCCCTCCGACAAGAACCATGCGCGCAACTTCCATCCAAACGGGCTTCTATTCCGCCTGCCGTTGTTGCTCCGGCAGGCAATACTCCTGGAACGGCCAACAAGTGGCCGCGGGCTGACGCCCGGTAACGCCGGCGGGGGTACCCTCTGGGTCCGCCGCCGGTGGGGTTTACACAATGCAAAATCCAATCCACCGACGATCTTTTCTCAAATCCACCGCCGCCTTGGCCCTGCCCGCCATCGCGCCGGCCGCCGCCACCGGCATGTTCGTATCGCTGAACGGCACGCTGGTCGGCAACAAAGCGCCCTGGCCCGACTTCGCCCGCCTCGCGGCGCGCGTAGGCTACGGCGGCACCGACCTGAGCCTCGCGCCCGCCATGAAAGAGGGCCTCGATGCCACCCGCGAGTTATTGACCGAGCTCAAGCTCCGCACCGCATTTTGCAGCCTGCCAGTCAACGCCACGCGCGACGAGGACACGTTCCAAAAGAGCATGGAAGCGCTCCCGGCCGCTGCGAAGTTCGCGGCGGGAGTCGGCTGCAACCGCATGGTCGCGGTCGTCTCGCCCAGCAGCCCGACCCCCAAGGAAGAGCTCCGCAAGACCCTGTTGGCGCGTTACACCGCCGTGGGCAAGGTCCTCGCTGACTACAATGTCCGCCTGGGATTCGAGTTTCTCGGCCCCTTGCAGTTCCGCACGCGCGCGCCCCACGAGTTCATCTGGCGCATGAACGAAATGCTCGAATTCGCCAAGGAGTGCGGCCCCAACGTCGGCCTGCTGCTGGACGCCTGGCATTGGCATCACGCGGGCGCCACCGTGGCCGATATCGTTGCCGCCGGCAAGTCCCGCATCGTCACCATCCATGTGTCGGACTGCGCCAAAATGGCCCCGGAAGACGTACGCGACAACCAGCGCCTGATGCCCGGCGAAGGCATCATCGACCTCGTCGGTTTCTTCCGCGCGCTCAAGCAGATCGGCTACGAAGACGGCGTCAGTCCCGAGCCCATCGGCCGCGTTCCCCCGGAAATGTCCGCCGAAGATGGCGCCAAGCTGGGCCTCCAGACCACCCTCGCCGTCATGCGCAAAGCCGGCGTCATCGCCTGATTTAACAACCCTCGCGCCCCGTCGCCCGTCTAACAACCGAGTCCCCCATGGCACGAATCCGCTATGCGCTCCGCAGCCTCGCCAAGCCGCCCCTCCTGAGCCTGGTGGTCGTTCTGTCTCTGGGCCTCGGCATCGGCGCCAACACCGCCATCTTCTCCCTGCTGCACCAGGTCGTCCTGAGTTCCCTGCCAGTCGAGAAGCCCGAGCAACTGGCCGTCATCACCGCGGCCGGTGAGTTCAAGAATGGCCGCAGCAGCGACAACGACTCCGGCGGCATGGACCACATTTTCAGCTACCCCTTGTTCCGCGAGCTGGAAAGGCAAGCTTCGGACGCTGCTGCGACAGCGGTCTCGGGCCTGGCGGGCTTTCGGAGTCTTGGCGCCAACCTGGCCTTCCGCAGCCAGACCGTCTCTGGCTCTCTGCTCGTGGTCTCGCGTGGTTATTTCCCGCTGCTCGGCGTCAAACCACTGCTCGGCCGCACCATCTCGCCCGAGGACGATCGCGCGGGCGGCGGCAATCCCGTCGCGGTGTTGAGCTTCGGCTACTGGCGTGACAAACTCGGCGGCCAGGCGGACGTCCTCAATCAACCGATCCGCATCAATGGACAGGTCTTTACCATCGTCGGCGTGGCGCCCAAGGGATTCAACGGCGCCACCTTCGGACAGGACCCCGACGCCTATGTTCCCATCTGCTTCAAGCCCTTCCTGACGCCCAACTGGGATGGCACCAAGCGCTGGGACGACTACTTGGGTCTATCTCGTGGCCCGCCTGAAACCGGGCGTCACTCGCGAGCAGGCCGCGGCCGCGCTGAACGGTCCCTACAGCGGCTGGGTGGACCGGCAGGCGAAGACCGTTCACTGGCGGCCCGAGACCATCCGCCGCTTCCGCGAGTCCCGCCGCTCTTTTCACGACGGCCGCCAAGGAAATAGCAGCGTCCGCGAGAGCACACGCACGCCCGTCCTCATCCTCATGACCGCCACCGCCCTCGTGCTCCTGATTGCCATGGCCAATGCCGCCAACCTTCTGCTGGCGCGCTCCGCCCAACGCCGCAGGGAAATGGCCGTTCGCGCGGCCATGGGCGCGGGCCGTGGCGAGCTGGGCATCGGCTTGGTCGCCGGCATCCCCGCCGCCCTGGCCCTGTCCAAGCTCACCCAGAGCCAGCTTTACGGCGTGGAGTCCTACGACGCCCTGGTGGTGGCCATTGCCGCCACGGCGCTCACCGCGACGGCCATCGCCGCCGGCTATTTGCCCGCGCGCCGCGCCTCCCGCGTGAACCCCCTCGACGCCCTGCGCTACGAGTAACGTCGTGGCTCCGATTGGAGCCGCGCGCGTCAGCAAGCGGTGTTGCGGTAGCACCGAATCTCGCGGTCAACGTCTGATGGGAGAACTGGGTTGGGCGGCGGTTATGTGGCCTTCAACGCTGCCGAAGGCCGGAAAAAATCGGCAAGCCAAAGCTCCCCGGCCGGCTCGATCGTCACGCCGCACACCCAGGCCGTGATCGGCCGTTGCAGCCAGAGCCCCGTGAGTGTCACCATATCAGCACCCATGCCTGACACCGGCGCCGCGCAACTGGCCATCAATACCAGCCGCACCCTCTCCATCGACGCCCCGCAGCAAGCCCTCGGAAGGAAGCGCTACGTGGGCACGTCCGGCCGCATCATCGGCATGCAGACCTTCGGCGCCTCCGCGCCCCTCAAGGAGCTGCAAAGGAAGTTCGGGTTTGAGCCGGACCATGTGGCGGCCGCCGCTAAGGGGTTGTTATGCCCGAAGGAGTTGTTATGAAGGTCCCGCTTTCGCGCATCGCCCACACCCGATCCGGCGATAAGGGCGACACCTGCAACATCGGCGTCATCGCTTATGACGAGCGCGACTACCCGGTACTCCTGCGCGAAGTCACCGCGGAGCGCGTCAAACAGCACTTCGGCGAGCTGGTCAAGGGCCCGGTGGAGCGCTTCGAGCTGCCCAATCTCGGTGCCCTGAACTTCCTGCTGCACCAGGCCCTGGGAGGCGGCGGCACCGTCTCGCTGCGCACCGACGCCCAGGGCAAAACCTTCGGCGCCGCGCTGCTGGGGATGGTGATCGAGCTTCCCGAGCAAGCTTGACCCGCGGACGTAGAAAATCGTGGGGTTGTTGGTATCTTCGTACCAGTCCTTGACGTGACACTCCTTTCCGGCGGTGCTGCAGTAACTCGCCGGAGTGTTGCTATTTTCACCGTGACGTCCACGCCGTCGAACGTCGACTCTACCGGCGCATCTGCGCCAACTGCTTCCGGTACTCTTGTATGTCTGGCCTGGAAGTATAACTCGCAAAGTCGGCCGGCTGCCATCCGCGAGCCAGGTGTTCCAGGCCCGCCGACGCCTGGCCGGCGGCTTCCTTCGCCCTGGCCCGGTCCCCACCGGCCGTATAGGCGCGTCCCAGAATCAGCCAGGCGCGCCACTCCGATTCGGGCTTGCCCCGCTCGGCGAATTGCTGCTGGACTCGCGCCCCCAGGCCCATCGCCGTTCGCCAATCCCCTCTTTCCAAATGTACCTCCGCCGATGCCAGCTCCGCCGGCGCAACCAGGCTTCGGTCGCCGGACTTCTCTGCCATCTCAACGGCTTCGTCCGCCGCGCGCAGCGCCCCCGCGCCCCCGCCCGCCAGCACCTCGGCGCGCGCCACCAGGCACCGCGCCACGATGCTGCTGGCCAGGTTCTTCCCTTCGAGCGCCGGCTGCGCCTCATGCACCGCGTCCGCGAACCGCCGCCGGCTGAAAGCCATTTCCGCCAGCGCAAGCTGCACGCCCTCCAGCAACGACTTGTCCCCTCCCGGGCGGCTGGCAATCGCCAACGCCCGGCCAAGATCTCCGGCAGCTTCCTCGAAATGTCCCAGGTGCAAATACTGGTTGCCCGAGTTCCACAGCGCGTATCCCATGGTTTGCTGGTTGCCGATCGCCTGTGCCGCCGCATACTCCTGTTGAAAGTGCCGCAGCGCTTCCGCGAATCGATCCATGGCGGAAAGCGCCGACCCCAGCGCTTCCTCGGAAAGCGCGATCAACGTTCGATCTCCAGTCTGTCCGGAGACTGCCACCTGCTGCTCCGCGGCGCGCAGCGCGCCCTCGAAATCGCCCTGCTTGCGGCGGGCGCGCGTCAGCAAAATCAGGCACTGCACGGCCTCGCGCCGGAATCCCGCCTGCTGAAAAAACTTGAGCGCGGGCTCGATCCGCCGCACGCCTTCATCGATCTTTCCTTCTTGGATATCCAGGCTGCCCAGCGAGAAAAGCGCGCGGGTCTCCTGGCGTTTTTCACCGAAACGGCGCGCATAGTCCAAGGCCAGCTCGAAGTACTCCCGCGCCTGCTCCAGGTTGCCCTTCAAAAAAGCCACGTTGCCCACCTGGATCAGGCTGCGCGCCGTCAGGCCCTCCAACGCGTTGGCGCGCGCCAGCTCCAGCGCACCCGCCGCATGGCGCTGGCCCTCCGCCACATCCCCCTGGCTGTAGTAGCTCTCGCTCAACATCAGCTCCGCCACAATCTGCTGATTCACGTTGCCCGCCGTCCGCGCCAGGGCGATGGCTTGCTCGCCGAATTCGCGCGCCTGTGGAAACTGCGCCATGCGGGACGCCGCCCGCCCGCGCTGGTAGAGTACCTCGGTCACCCCTTCGATATTGGAGAGCGAGCGGTAGACCGACTCGGCCTGATCGAACGCCTGCGTCGCTTTCGCCTGGTCCTGCGCCACGGCGTACAAGCTTCCCAAGTGAAGAAACGCCGCCGCGTATTGCGGGCTCAGCCGCGTGGCTGCCAGGTAGCTGTCGATCGCGTCCTTGCGTTTGTCGCCCTTTTCGTAGGCCCGGCCCAGATCCACGTACGCATCCGGCTTCTCCCGGTCGGAAGCGCGTTGCAGCAACTCCTGGTAATTCGCGATCGCGCCCGCCGTGTCGTTGAGCAGGGTCCGGTTCACCGCCCCCAGGTAGAGCTCCTCGCTGCGCGAAACCGCGAGCCGCACTCCCGGCGGCGCGGCGCGCAGCATTTCTTCCCGCGCCTTGTCCGTATAGTCCAGCTCCATCCAGGCTTCCGCCAGGCGCGCGTGCGCCAACGCGAACTTCGGATCCAGCGTGACCGCGCGCTCCAGGGCCTTGCTGGCCTTGAAGTAGGTGCCGTCGCGTAGCGCGTTGGCGCCTTCCTGGTAGTAGCGCGCCACATCCGGTGAGGGCTGGTGCCTCGAGGGCAGCCAGAAATCCCATCCCATGAAGGCCGCCGCCACTACCACCGCACCCACCATCGCCGCGGCCAGGCGGCCCTTTCGCAGCGGCATGGTCAGGGTGCGCATCGTGATGCTTCGCAGGCCGCTCGGCGGCGGCGCCATCACCTGTGTCTCCGTCAGTTCCCGCCGCGACAGGGTCTCGCTCACCGCTCGCAACGCCGCGGCCATCTCTCCCGCCGACTGGTAACGATCCCCCGGCTGCTTGGCCAGCGCCTTCATCGTGATCGGGTCCAGCTCCGGCGGCACCAGCGGATTCACCGTGGAGGGAGGTGGCGGATCCACGTGGATCACCTTGCCCAGAATCTCCACCGCCGTCCGCCCGCCAAACGGGCTGCGCCCCACCAGAGACTCGTAGAACACCACCCCCAGCGAGAACACATCGCATCGCCCGTCCACCGCCGTCCCCGTCGCCTGCTCGGGCGACATGTATTGCGGAGTTCCGGTCACGATCCCCTCCCCCGTGGTCGTCTCCAGCAGGGTCTGCGCGTGCGGCGCATCGCCGTCCGCCAGTCCGTCGTCCAATTGCTTGGCCAAGCCGAAATCCAGTACCTTCACGTCCCCGCGGTCGCCGATGATGATGTTGGAGGGTTTGATGTCGCGATGCACGATGCCCTTGCGGTGGGCCTCATCCAGCGCCTCTGCCACGCTCTGCACGATCTCCACGCGCCGTAGCAGGGTGAGGCGTTCCTTCAGTGCATCGTGCAGGTTGCGCCCCGATACCAGTTCCATCACGATGAACCGGACGCCGTTCTCTTCGCCGTAGTCGTAGATCGCGGCGATGTTCGGATGGTTCAACGCCGAGGCCGCGCGCGCCTCGCGCAGAAACCGCGCCCGGTACCGCGGCGTGGCGTGCTTCTCATCGGCAAACTTGATCGCCACCCGCCGCCCCAGGTGCGTGTCCTCGGCGATGTAAACCACGCCCATTCCACCCTGGCCCAGCAGGCCCACAATTCGGTAGTGGGACACTGTGCGCCCGATCATATTGTCGTTGAGGCTTCCATTGTCATGCAGCCGGCCCGCTATTTGCAAGGTGAGAAAGACGTAGGTGGCGATTCCGCCCGGTGCTCTGACGGGAATGGTTCGGTGCCTTTGCGGAGAACCCCTTACGGGGTGCCCGCTGGGCCCGGCTCCGATCAGAGCCGCGAGCGTCAGCGAGCGGTTTCGGGTCTATCCGTGACGTCGCGGAGAAATTGGAGAAATGATCCTTCTCGGGTTGGTCCCGATAAGTTAACTTCAGTCCCGTAAGCGCGAACTTTGGTGGTTCAACTCTCTCAAAGCTGAGGCGGCTTGACCCCACGAAGCACCTTGATCGACAACCTCTTGCGTTTGGCGGACGCCAACTTCAGACCTCCTGATCTCGGGGGATGTGATTTGAGCCGACTTGATAAACCAGGCGGAGTTCGGTGCCTGGGAAAATGGTTTTCGTGGCGTTGAGTTCTTCGCAGAGGTGACGGGCGGCCTCATCGTGG
>Ga0209517_10009852_pt1 | contig 10780 bp, 5 predicted proteins | sample PeaSoiMetSII2010_FD_187695 | JGI IMG/M metagenome (GOLD analysis project Ga0209517, IMG submission 187695) | Peat soil microbial communities from Weissenstadt, Germany - SII-2010 (SPAdes) (version 2) | ecosystem: Environmental > Terrestrial > Soil > Wetlands > Peat | place: Germany: Weissenstadt... | reverse complement strand
CAGTTCGCGGCCGGCGTCGGTGATCTCGACGAACTGCCCCCGCTTGTCGATCCTGCATTCGCGGCGCGCCGCCAATCCCTCGTCAACCAGCCGGTCGATCAGCCGCGAGGTCGAGTATTGCGGCAGCAGCATCTGCTTCTCCAGCTCCACGGGACGCAGCTCACCCGATGGCGCGCGCGATAATTCGAGCAGCGCATCGTACCAGGCCAGCGGCGGGAACCCGGCCTTTTTCAGTTCTTGCTCGACGGCGTCGAGCACCCGGCTCTGCACCCGCATCAGGCGAATCCAGGCGGCGGTTGCCTCGGTCGATGGTTTGCGTTTCATGGACCAGTGCCCTGTTTTCCGAAGTTCGTAATGTATTTGCGGCACCCCTGGTACGAACTTCGGAAAACAACAAGGGCACTGGGAAATTTTATGTCTCTGTGCCGCTTTTCGATTTGAAGTTCCTAACCGGTTTTGCGGCAAGCGCGTAGAAACATCAAATCGACGGCACCAGACCCATAATGACAAGAGAGTGTAGCGCACTAAATGCAGCTGCATCAATCTTGACTATTCCATGCAAATGCATTTAGTCATCCCATTGCCCATTTGCCATAATCCGAGGGAAGGAAAATCCGATGAAACTGTATTATTCGCCCGGCGCCTGTTCGCTTTCGCCCCATATCGTGCTTCTGGAAGCCGGCCTGCCCTACGATCTGGTCAAGGTCGATTTGCGGGCCAAGAAGCTCGAAAATGGCGACGACTATTTGAAGGTCAATCCCAAGGGCCAGGTCCCGGCGCTGGCCCTCGACAGCGGCGAACTCGTGACCGAAGGCCCGGTCATCGTGCAAATGCTTGCCGACAAGGCCCCGGCCAAGAACCTGGCGCCTCCCCGCGACAGCGCCGAACGCTACAAACTGCAGGAATGGCTCAACTACATCACCGCGGAGTTGCACAAGAACATCGGCCCGCTGTTCAGCCCGGTGCTTTCCGACGACGCCAAGGCTTTCTTCAAGGACCGCGCGATGGGCAAGTTCAAGTATCTCGACGGCCAGCTCGCCGGCCGCGACTACCTAATGGGCAAGCAGTTCACGGTCGCCGACGCCTACCTGTTTGTGATGCTGTCATGGGCCGAGCTGATGAAATTCGATCTCTCTGGCCTGTCGAACCTGATGGCCTACAAGGCCCGCGTCGCGGCGCGGCCGAAGGTCCAGGAAGCCCTGACCAAGGAAGGCTTGACGAAGGCGGCGTCATAACCGCGTCGAAAGTCACCTCGACTGGAACCAAGAAGCCCCGACGACGTCGGGGCTTCTTTTTGCGCGAAACCGGTGGTGGAACCACGCCGAGGATGAGACGAGACGGCAGCGGACCGTCTCACTTTTGATTGCTGTCGATATAGGCTGACCAGGCGGCCGCAGCCAAAATCTCCGACGGCTTGTCCCTGCACGCCACTTCAACCGCGGCAATCATGGCGGGGCCATTGGTTTTCGGCTGTTCTTGCTGGCTCGCCGCCGCGACATAGTTCAAGCCGCTCCAAAAGCCGTAAATCCAAACCGTTCCCTCCAGCTTGTGATCCCGGCTTGAAAGCCAATAAGAACAGGTCCGACTGCCAATGCCGGCCAGATTGACCGAAACCTCTTCCGCATGTGCGGCACTGGCGGTGACAGTGAAAGCAGTCAGCAGAACGATGGCCTGGTTCATTGTGTCGTCTTGTTAGTTTATTTCCAAGCCTTTTGAGTGAGCCCTACGCCGCGGCCTGCTTCTTCGGCGGGAAGCGACCGTAGAAGGTCTCGCCCTTTTCCGCCATCTCGACCAGGAGTTTCGGCGGCGTGAAGCGTGAGCCGTATTTGGCCTCGAGCTTGTGGCAGAGCGCGACGAACTTCTTCGTCCCCATGAAGTCGATATAAGACAGCGTGCCGCCGGTGAACGGCGCGAATCCGAAGCCGAGGATCGAGCCGACATCGGCTTCGCGCGGGTCGGTGATGACATGGTCCTCCACGGTGCGCGCGGCCTCCACCGCCTGCACGACGAGAAAGCGCTGCTTCAGCTCCTCGATATCCAGCGTATCCGGATCGAGATGTTTCGGTTGCAAGCCGCTCAATGCCGCCCACAGGCTCTTCTGGCCCTTGCCCTTTTCGGGATAGTCGTAGAAGCCCTTGCCGTTCTTGCGACCGAAGCGGCCCTGCTTTTCGACCATCTCGACCAGGAGCTTCTTCTGGCTCTGATCGATGGCGTTGGCGCCAAGGTCGGCTTCCGTCGCCTTCATGATCCTGAGCACGAGGTCGAGCGCCACCTCGTCGGACAATGACAACGGCCCGACCGGCATGCCCGCCATCTTGGCGGTGTTCTCGATCATCGCCGGCGGCACGCCCTCCATCAGCATTTCCAGCCCTTCGGCGGTGAAGCGCAGCACGCAGCGGTTGGCGAAGAAGCCGCGTGAATCGTTCACGACAATCGGTGTCTTGCCGATCACACGGACATAGTCGAGCGCGGTCGCGAGCGCGACGTCGCCGGTGTTCTTGCCGACGATGATCTCCACCAGCATCATCTTCTCGACCGGCGAGAAGAAATGGATGCCGATGAACTTGCCCTGGTCCTTGAATTCCTCGGCAAGCGAATTGATCGGCAGCGTCGAGGTGTTGGAGGCAAAGATCGCATCGCTCTTCAGGAGCGGCTGCGCCTTGGCGTAAGTTTCGGCCTTGACCTTGCGATCCTCGAACACAGCCTCGATGATCAGGTCGCAATCCTTCAAGGAATTGTAGTCGGCGGTCGCGGTGATGCGCGACAGGATGGCGTCGCGATCGGCCTCCTTGGCGCGGCCCTTGGCGACCAGACCATCGATGACTGATTTCGCGTGGCCCTTGCCCTTGTCGGCGCTTTCCTGGTCGCGGTCGATCAGCACCACGTCGATGCCGGCGCGCGCCGAGACGTAGCCGACGCTGGCGCCCATGAAGCCCGCGCCGATCACGGCAAGCTTCTTGACCTTGGTCGGCGGCACGTTTTGCGGTCGCCGCGCGCCCTTGTTCAATTCCTGCATCGACAGGAACAGGCTGCGGATCATCGCGGCGGCTTCCTTGCTGCGCAATACTTGCGTGAAGTAACGCGACTCCACCCGAAGTGCGGCGTCGATCGGCAGCTGCAAGCCCTCATAGACGCACTGCATGATCGCGCGCGCCGCGGGGTAATTGTCGAAGGTCTCGCGGCGGAAGATCGCATTCCCGGCCGGGAACATCATCATGCCGGCCTTGGAAAAAACCGGGCCCCCCGGCAGCTTGAAAGCCTTGTCATCCCACGGCGCAACCGCCTTGCCGCCGCCCTTGATCCACTCCTTGGCCGCCTTGATGAGGTCGCTTGCCGGCACCACGGCGTCGATCAGCTTCAGCGCCTTGGCCTTGTCGAGATTGATGGCCTCGCCCTTCAGGAGCAACTGCATCGCATCCTGCGGCGGCACGATGCGCGGCACGCGCTGGGTGCCGCCGGCGCCGGGGAAAAGCCCGACCTTGATTTCCGGCAGGCCGAGACGGGTCTTGGGATTTTCCGCCGCGACGCGATAATGACATGACAGCGTCAGTTCGAACGCGCCGCCGAGCGCCAGGCCATTGATCGCGGCCACCCACGGTTTGCCGCTGGTTTCGATGGCGCGAAATACCAGCGACAATTTGCGGCTCTCGTCGAACAGCATCTGATTGGCCGCGACCTCGCCCTTGGCCTTGAGCAGGTCGGTGTATCTGCGGTTCGTGCCCTCCAGCATCGAAAGATCCGCACCGGCCGAGAACGCCTCCTTGCCCGAGGTGACGACGACGCCCTTGACGGCCGCATCGGCGGAGGTCTGCTTCACGATCTCTTCAAGCTCGGTAACCGTGGTTTCGTCGAGCACGTTCATCGAACGGCCGGGAATGTCCCATGTCACCAGCGCGATGCCGTCCGCGTCGGTCTCAACCTTGAAATTCTTGAAAGCCATTTGTCGCTCCCTCGATGCCGACTGCCGGAAGGCGCGGCGGCTGTTTCTCATCGTAGGGTGGGCAAAGCGAAGCGTGCCCACCAAGCCAAAACGAATTCAAATGGTGGGCACGGCGCGAAACGCGCCTTTGCCCACCCTACACGCTCACACCCGCTCGATGATCGTGGCGGTGCCCATCCCGCCGCCGATGCACAGCGTGACCAGCGCGGTCGATTTATTGCTGCGCTCGAGTTCGTCGAGCACGGTGCCGAGAATCATCGCACCGGTCGCGCCAAGCGGATGGCCGAGCGCGATCGCGCCGCCATTGACGTTGATCTTGGCGGTGTCGATGTCGAAGGCCTGGATGTAGCGCAGCACTACCGAGGCGAAGGCTTCGTTCAATTCGAACAAATCGATGTCGGACTTCTTCATCCCTGAACGTTCGAACAGCTTTTCGGTCACGTCCACCGGGCCGGTCAGCATCATCGCCGGCTCCGAGCCGATATTGGCGAAACCGCGGATTTTTGCCCGCGGCTTTAAACCATGCTTCGCGCCCGCTTCCTTGCTACCGAGCAGAACCGCGCCCGCGCCGTCGACGATTCCGGACGAATTGCCGGCGTGATGAACGTAATTGATGCGTTCGATCTCGGGGTGCGACTGGATCGCCACCGCGTCGAAGCCGCCCATCTGCGCCATTCCCACGAATGACGGTTGAAGCGACGCCAGCGACTGCATCGTGGTCGAGGGCCGCATGTGTTCGTCCTTGGCCAGAATCGTGAGGCCGTTGACGTCCTTCACCGCGATCACCGAATTGTTGAAGCGGCCCTCGTCCCAGGCTTTCGCGGCGCGCTGCTGGCTCTGCACCGCGTAGGCGTCGACGTCGTCGCGCGAAAAGCCGTATTTGGTCGCAATCAGATCGGCGGAAACGCCCTGCGGCATGAAATAGGCTGGAACCGCGATCGAGGGATCCATCGGCCAGGCGCCGCCGGAAGCGCCGATGCCGACCCGGCTCATGGACTCCGCGCCGCCGCCGATCGTCAGTTCATGCTGGCCGCTCATGATCTGGGCCGCGGCAAAATTCACGGCATCAAGGCCGGAGGCGCAGAAGCGGCTGATTTGCACACCCGGAACGGATTCACCGAGCCCCGCCTTCAGCGCCGCGAAACGCGCGATGTCGGAGCCGGCCTCGCCCACCGGATCGACCACGCCGAGCACGATGTCATCGACGATATCTTCCGCGAGATGGTTGCGCTCCTTCAGGGCTTTCAGCGGCGCGGTGGCCAGCGCCAGCGCGGTTACCTCATGCAACGCGCCATCGGCCTTGCCGCGGCCGCGCGGCGTGCGAACGTGATCGTAGATATATGCCTCAGGCATGACACCCTCCCGGGATGATGATCGTAATATAATAGCGGACTGAACCGACCGGCGAAATCATACTCCGCTTCTAGAACGCTTCCGCCGCCAGTTCCATGGTGGTCGCGCTTCCGGTCTGGATGCGCGCGAGATGAAGTGCGGTTTCCGGCAGCATCCGCTCCATGAAGAAGCGGCCTGTCACCAGCTTGGTCGTCAGATAGGGCGTCGTGCCGCTGCCCGCAATCTTTTCGTGGACGACTTTCGCCATCTTCGCCCACATGTAGCCGAGCGTGACGAGGCCGAACAAATGCAGGTAGTCGGTGGCGGCGGCGCCGGCATTGTCCGGCTTCATCATCGCATTCTGCATCAGCCAGGTCGTGGCCTGCTGCAGATGGCCGAGCGCGGTGGAAAGTGGCGTCACGAAGGGCTTCATGGCGTCCGCCGCGCCGTGCTCCTTGGCGAAGGTGGCGACCTCGTTGAAGAAGGACATCACGGCGCGGCCGCCGTCGCGCGGCAGTTTGCGCCCGACGAGATCGAGTGCCTGAATACCGTTGGCGCCCTCATAGATCATCGCGATGCGCGCATCGCGCACAAATTGTTCCATGCCCTGTTCGGCGATATAGCCGTGGCCGCCATACATCTGCTGCGCCTGCACCGCATTGGCGAAGCCGACCTCCGTGAGAAAGCCCTTCATGACCGGGGTCATCAGGCCCATGTGATCGTCCGCCTCTTGACGGTCCTTGGGGTCGCTTGAGCGGTGGGCGACGTCGCTCTTGAGCGCGGTCCATACCACCATCGCACGCGCCGCCTCATTGAAGGCGCGGATGGTGAGCAGCGTGCGGCGCACGTCGGGATGCACGATGATCGGATCGGCCGGCTTGTCCGGCGCCTTCGCACCCGACAGCGCGCGGCCCTGTAACCGGTCGCGGGCATAGGCGACGGCGTTCTGGTAGGCGACCTCGGACTGCGCCAGCCCCTGCACCGCCACGCCGAGCCGGGCCTCGTTCATCATCACGAACATGCCCTGCATGCCCTTGTTTTCCTCGCCGATCAGCCAGCCGGTGGCGCCGTCATAGTTCATCACGCAGGTGGAATTGCCGTGAATGCCCATCTTGTGTTCGATCGAACCGCAGGTCACGCCGTTGCGAGCCCCCAGCGATCCATCGGCATTGACCAGGACCTTCGGCACCACGAACAGCGACACGCCCTTGATGCCGCTGGGCGCGCCCTCGATCCGCGCCAGCACCAGATGAATGATATTCTCGGCAAGATCGTGCTCGCCGGCGGAAATGAAAATCTTGGTCCCGGTAATCTTGTAGCTGCCGCCGGCTTGCTTGACGGCCTTGGTGCGCAACAGGCCGAGATCGGTGCCGCATTGCGGTTCGGTGAGATTCATGGTGCCGGTCCATTCGCCGGAAACCATCTTCGGCACGAACATTTGCTTCTGTTCGGGCTTGCCGTGCACGATCAGCGCGGCGGTCGCGCCCATGGTCAGGCCAGCATACATCGAAAACGCCATGTTGGCCGAACTCTGGAACTCGGTGACGGTCTGACTCAGCGTGATCGGCAACCCCTGCCCGCCATATTCCGTCGGCGCCGAAAGGCCGAGCCAACCACCCTCGGCGACCTGCTTGTACGCTTCCTTGAACCCCTTCGGCGTCGTGACGCTGCCGTCGTCATGGCGTGCGCAGCCTTCGAGATCACCGACCCGGTTGAGGGGCTGCAGCACTTCCTCGCTGAGCTTGGCGGCCTCGTCCAGGATCGCCTCCCGCACATCGGCAGAAGCATCGCTGAACCCGGGCAAATTGTCGTAGCGGTCGATCTGAAACACATCATTGAGCAGGAAATTCACGTCTTCCAGGGGGGCTTTATAGATCGGCATGGTGTTCCTCTCGGCGCGCGTGCGACTCGTTTAAGGGAGATTTCGCAGCGCAGCAATCGCTGGATTTCAGACAGAGACCTCAAAATCAGTTCGAAGGGCCGACGGTGGCCCGAGCCCTATCGTGGTCCGCCGGCCGCCGGCCCAGGAGGGTCAAATCACCCCAATCGGATAACTTTCGACGCGACCCATCCGATTCCTTAACCGGTTATTTACCGTAACACGAAAAAGTCGAAGCCAGAGGCAGACGACCCGGGCGATTTTCGATTGTCTCCAACGAGGGGACGCGCGGGGAGGCTGAAGGCGCAGGCAGCGCGCCGGATTCGGAACCGGACCAGACCATGAATTCGCGCGTATCGTGGAGTAATGACGGCATCGATCCTTCCGTCCGGGAAAGGGCCGAGGCCGCCGCTCGCCGCGCCGGGATGTCGTTGAACGACTGGCTCAATTCCACCGTAGGCGATTCCGCCCCACCTAGCTTTAATCCCCCTTACGATTCCAGGCCGGCGATGCCCGGCCAGGAAAGCCGCGACGTCGTCGACATCCACGAGCGCCTCGATGCGATCGCCCGGCAGATCGAAAAGATGTCGCAAGCAAAACCACGCAACGACGCGCCGCGCGGCGAAGCCCCCCGCAACGAGCCGGCCGTTGCGCAGCAGTTGAACGATGCCATCGCGCGCCTCGACGCGCGGCTTTCGCAGATTTCGAATCCTGCTCCGGCCCGCCAGCCCCAGATGCAGGACAGGCAACGCCAGGCCGAAATGGTCGAGCGCGCGGCCTCCCAGGCCTATCGCCCGTCGCCTCCGCTCAGCCCGGCCTCGCTGGATTTTGCGGTCGCGGAAATTACCGCGCGCCAGAATGAACTCGACAACGTGGCGCCGCGGCCGTTGCCGCCGCGCAGCTCCCCGCCGATCGCCCCACCGGCGCCGCCTGCAGGCCCGGATTTTTCGTCGCTGGAGCGTCATCTCCTCAAGATCACGAGCCAGATCGAGGCCTTGAAACGGCCGGATCACATCGATCAGTCGATCGCGGCCTTCCGCAGCGAACTTGCGGAAATTCGTCACGCCATCACCGAGGCGATGCCGCGCCGGGCGATCGAATCGATCGAGAACGAGATCCGCTCGCTGGCAAGGCGCATCGACGATACCCGCCAGAGCGGCATTGATGGCCAGGCGCTCGCCGGCATCGAGCGCACGCTGGGCGAAATCCGCAGCGTATTGCGCACGCTGACGCCCGCCGAGCAACTGGCCGGCTACGACGAGGCGATCCGCAATCTCGGCGCCAAACTCGATCAGATTCTGCGCGCCAATGACGACCCGTCCACGATCCACCAGCTCGAGGGCGCGATCGCGGCACTGCGCGCCATCGTCTCCAATGTCGCATCCAACGATGCGCTGGCGCGGCTCAGCGAGGACGTGCACCTGCTGTCATCCAAGGTCGATCAGCTTGCGCGCTCCGACAACCAAAGCGGTTCATTGGCGGCCCTTGAGCAGCGCATCGCCGCGTTGACTTCGTCGCTGGAGAACCCGCGGCCGGTGGTGCAGGAAAACTCCGAACACATCGAAAATGCGCTGCGGGCCTTGTCCGATCGTCTGGACCGGATGCCGGTCGGCAATGACAACGCGTCCGCCTTCGCCCATCTCGAACAGCGCGTATCCTATCTGCTCGAGCGGCTGGAGGCATCCGCCGATCAACGCGGGGGCAATCTGGGTCGGGTGGAGGAAGGGCTGCAGGATATCCTGCACCATCTCGAAAGCCAGCATGCCAGCATCGCGGCCTTCGCCGCCAATGCAAGGAGCGAACCTTCCTCCTCGGACGGCGGGCTAGCCGATATCGTCAAGCGCGAATTGTCCGACATCCGTTTCAGCCAGACGGAAACCGACCGTCACACGCAGGATTCGCTCGAAGCCGTTCACAACACGCTCGGCCATGTGGTCGATCGTTTGGCGATGATCGAGGGCGACTTGCGCGCGGTCCGCGCGCAACCCCCCGCCCCGCAGGCCGAAGCGCCGCCGGCACTCGTTTACGAAACGCCGCCGGCACCCGTTTACGAAACGCCGCCGCCGCCTGTGGAACCTTCCTATGCTGCACCGGCGGAAGCGGCCCATGCTCCGCCTCCGCTGCCCGCTTATGACGAGCCGCCGGCCCCGCCGCGCGTTGCGATGGCGCCGCAGCCGAAACCCGAACTGCCCAATCCCGCCGCGATGCAGGAGCATTTCGACACGGCCCCGCGGGAATTCCATCCCGTTTCAACGGCGACGCCGCAAGCTGCCGTTGCACCAAGGGCCATCGGCGAAATTCTCGAGCCGAATGCCGCACCACCGCGCCTCGCGCTCGAGCCGGATCTGCCGCCCGATCACCCGCTCGAACCGGGAACGCGGCCTTCGGGGCGTATGGCTTCGCCGTCGGAGCGCATCGCCGCGTCCGAGAACGCGATCAGCGAAATTCCGGCGGCCGGGCGCGAACCGGTCAGCACGTCGAGTTTCATCGCCGCCGCGCGCCGCGCGGCCCAGGCCGCAGCGGCCGCGCCGCCGCCCGACAAGGCCGGCCGCCCGAAGCCGAGTGCCGGCGGCCAGGCCAAGGAACAATCGACCATCACCTCCAAGATCCGTTCGCTGCTGGTGGGCGCGAGCGTGGTCATCATTGTGCTTGGCACTTTCAAGATGGCGATGACTCTGCTCGACACCGGCAGCCCGCCGCAAATGCCGGCGATGGAAAATTCCGGCGAATCGCAATCCTCCGCCCGCCCTTCCGCCGATGACGACGCCAACCCGGCCTTGTCGCCCCAGGTGACGCCCTCGATGACGTCGCCTACCCCGATCGGCAAGCAATCGTTCAACGGCGCTGTGCCCGACAATGCGGACAGCACCGCTTCGGTGCCGATCCCGCGGAACCTGGTTGCCCCGCCGGCTCCGTCCGCAAACGATGTGACCGGCTCCATTCCGGCGCGGCTGGCGGCGCCGGGCAATGGCAAACTTGCCTCGATCCCGATTCCGCCGACCGAGCGACTGCCCGATGCCATCGGCGGACCGCTGCTGCGCGCCGCCGCCCTCAAAGGCGATGCTGCCGCGGCGTATGAGATCGGCGTGCGCTTCGCCGAGGGCAAAGGCGTAGCTGCGAATTTCGACGAAGCCGCAAAGTGGCTTGACCGCGCGGCGCAGGCCGACGCGGTGCCCGCGATCTTCAGGCTCGGGACCCTCTACGAAAAGGGCCTCGGGGTGAAGAAGGACGTCGACATCGCCCGCCGCTACTACATGCGGGCCGCCGAGCGCGGCAACGCCAAGGCGATGCATAATCTCGCCGTGCTCGACGCCGACGGCGGCGGCAAGGGCGCCAATTACAAGAGCGCGGCACAATGGTTCCGCAAGGCTGCCGACCGCGGCGTCGCCGACAGCCAGTACAACCTCGCCATCCTCTATGCCCGCGGCATCGGCGTCGAACAGAACCTCGCCGAATCCTTCAAATGGTTCAGCCTGGCCGCGGCGCAGGGCGATGTGGACGCAGGTCACAAACGCGACGACGTCGCCAAGCGGCTCGACGCGCAGTCGCTGGCCGCCGCAAAGCTCGCGATCCAGACTTTCACGCCGGAGCCCCAGCCCGACGACGCCATCAACGTGGCGGGTCCCGCC
>Ga0209517_10009851_pt1 | contig 10780 bp, 8 predicted proteins | sample PeaSoiMetSII2010_FD_187695 | JGI IMG/M metagenome (GOLD analysis project Ga0209517, IMG submission 187695) | Peat soil microbial communities from Weissenstadt, Germany - SII-2010 (SPAdes) (version 2) | ecosystem: Environmental > Terrestrial > Soil > Wetlands > Peat | place: Germany: Weissenstadt... | reverse complement strand
TGGCCGGAATTTGGAATTTCGCCGCATCCAATTGCGTGTCGCCGTCTATATACGATGCAACGGGCGTGCCTTTAGCGATCACCACATCTTTCCCGCGCATAAACAGAAACACAGGCGCTGCGGGAAAGAACAACACGCCGGTTGCAATCATCGCCCCGGTCATCAATCCCTGACGTCCCTTCCCCTTGCTCTCCTGCATCGCGCGCAACCTCGCTCGCGACCCATCCGCCAGCCGCACTTCTTCAATCCTCACATCCAGTTTACCCGCGCGGCCCAGTCTCCTCCGCGCTTGCGCTTCCACAATAGTTCCCATGGCCAGCGAACCCTTCGGGATCACCACAGCATCCTTCACTTTGACATCTTCCGTCACTTCAAAATCCACGCGATTGCCCGCGGACTCTTTTCCCGAAGACAACTCGCGCCCGAGCACGAGCGGTACCTTTGTGCCATCTGGCAGGCAAAAACCGCACGCAGCAATCGGCTTTACGCTGCCCAGCTCCTGCGTCGAATTACCTGTCGCCGGCCTGGTTTGTGCACTCGAAGGCGATCCCGCGGCTTCCTGTCCCCAACTCGCAATCACACTTTCGGACAGTATACTCGTCCACACCAACATCCCAGACACGATCACAGCCAAATGATTTCGCATCCCTTTTTTCCTTAGACACAGGGCTTTATATTGCCCGTATAGCACCCCCTAGCAAATTCTTCAAGTGCACCGTTAACACTCATCTGTTCATATGACCAAAGCTTGGCCGTTTTCTGTCCCTTCGTCCAGTTGTCCCAGCCAACTCCTGCGTTCCAAACTCAATCATCCATGCGTGTCACGGGTTGTAGGTTCCCGGGGTTCCTCACACTACTCCTGGCGGCTTTCCTGGTCGCCGGTTGCGGAGCCGGTTCGTCCTCGCCCGGCACCCAGCAGCCTTCTCCGCCCGCCACGATCTCCGTCAGCGTTTCCCCCTTGATCACGAGCGTGCGCGCAGGCGCTTCCGCCACGTTCTCCGCCGCTGTCAGTGGTACTTCAAACGCGGCGGTCACCTGGTATGTCAACGACACCGCGGGCGGCTCCGCCTCTCTCGGCACCATCGATACCTCCGGCAAATACATTGCTCCCACTGCTCTTCCCAATCCCAATTCCGTTACCGTCAAGGCCGTCAGTTCCGCCGACTCTTCCAAGAATGGCACCAGTGACGTCACGCTCCTGAATCCCACTCCGGTCCTCACCGGCATCTCGCCCGCCTCCTCAAATCTCGGCAATTTCATGCTGACCATAACGGGCTCCAGCTTCGTCTCCGGCGCTGAGGTTATGCTCGGCACCACCGCGCTCGCCACCACCTTCGTAACCAGCACAAAGCTGACTGCCACGGGCAGCGCCACAACCGCCGGCACTTTCGCCGTAACGGTGGAGAATCCCGATCCGGGGAGCAGTTCCTCGTCCGCGCAAAACTTCACCATCAACGGCTCGCAGCAAGCCTCCAACTGCTCTCAAATGTCCGTGGGCCAGGGCGCCAGCCTCAACGGCTTCTTGCCATTCCCGAGCGACAATCTCTGGAACAAAGACATCTCCGGCGTCGCCGTTGACTCGAACTCGGCCAACTACATCAGCTACATTGGCTCAAGCGTCGGCCTACATCCCGATTTCGGTTCCGGCGAATACGACGGCTCCTACATGGGCATTCCCTACACTGTTGTGGGTTCCTCGCAGGCGCTCATTCCCATCACCTACACCGCCTATGGCGATGAGAGCGATTCCGGCCCCATGCCCATTCCTCTCACTGCACCCATTGAGGGCTACCCGAATCCCGGCACCGGCGATCGCCACGTCCTCGTTCTCGACAATTCCAATTGCTTCCTCTACGAACTTTACAGTTCCTATCCGCAAACCGCGTCGTGGGACGCCGGGTCCGGCGCCGTCTGGGATCTTCTCGCCGATGAGCAGCGCCCCTACACCTGGACCAGCGCCGACGCCGCCGGCCTGCCCATCTTCCCGGGCCTCGTGCGCTACGACGAAGTCGCCTCCGGCGCCATCAACCACGCCATCCGTTTCACCCTCCAGAATTCCAGCGCGGGCTTCACTCCTCCCGCATCGCATTGGGCTTCCACCACCAGCAACGTCAACGCGCTTCCCATGGGCGCGCGTCTTCGCCTCAAGGCCGCCTTCAACATCTCCGGCTACTCCGTCACAAATCAGGTCATCCTAAACGCCATGAAGAAATACGGCCTCATCATGGCGGACAACGGCTCTTCCATGTACATCAGCGGCGCCCCCGACGATCGCTGGGACAACAGCGACCTGCACAATCTAGGCAACGTCACTGCCTCCGATTTCGATGTCATGCAGATCTCGCCGTTGTACACCGCCGCAAACGTTCCTACCGGTCCCGCGCCGCAAATCACGCAATTCATTGCCAGCGCCATTTCCGTTGCCGCCGGCACGCCTGTTACCCTCTCCTGGCAAGTCACCGGCGCCTCCTACGTCATCGTCTCCCCAGCATTAGGCGCCACCCGCGCCACCTCCGTCTCCGTCTCCCCCAGCGCCACCACCACCTACACCCTCTACGCCACCAACGCCTTCGGCCAAACCACCGCCTCCACCACCATCACCGTCCACTGAAGACGCACCGTCATTCCGAGCGGAGTCTGCGTAGCGAGGAATCCCTCATAGTTCTTCCCCTCGGGGGCGCACGGCGATTCAGGGCGCCTTCACTCTCGCGACCGTTCCTGTAGCCCTGCCTTCTCTTAGGTTTTTCATGGCAGTGTAGGGACCGCCTTCTGAGGCGGTCCGCAACTGTATCCGCACCACTGGCGGCACGTCGTCTCAAGCGCCGGAGGCGCGCCACAAGTTAGCCCAGCGCGTGAGCGCTGGGTCGGTATGGCCCCAATCCCTGAGCGCCGTAGGCGCGGCACACTCCCAGGTCAATTTCTAAAGTGCTATCCTGCCGATATGAGCGTCGAATCCACGACAGAGGCTGTGCCGCCCCCCAGTCTAGGAGCGCCGCAGAAACCCACGAACGCGCTCCTGCGTGATCGCTTATTGCGGGGATTGGCCGGCGTGTTTCTCTGGTGCGTGGTTCCATTTGCCGCAGCCGGTCGAGTGAATTGGACACGGGCGTGGGTCTACGTGGCGCTGTACATGAGTTGCCTTTTGATTGGCGAAATCGTCGTGAGTATCAAGGCGCCGGGAATTCTTGAGGAACGCGCCCAGCGCCACGCCAACACAAAGACGTTTGACAAGGTGATCTTGCCTCTGATCATGGTGACCTTTTTCGCGTTCCCGGTGGTGGCGGGTCTCGATGCGGTTCGCTTCGGATGGTCGCACGTCGGATGGGTAGCATTCTTTGCCGGCCTGCCGCTCTTCCTTATGGGATGGCTGCTCGTTTACTGGACCATGATCGTCAATCCGCATCTTGAGAAGACCGTCCGCATTCAGGAAGACCGAGGGCACCAAGTCGTCACGTCCGGGCCGTATGCCGTGGTACGCCACCCCATGTACGCGGGCGTGATTCTGCAGAGTCTCAGCGCGCCGCTGCTCCTGGGCTCGCTCTGGTCCTACGTGCCCGTAGGGGCGACAATCTGCCTCTTTGTGGTGCGCACTGCTCTCGAAGACCGCACGCTGCGCAGTGAGCTTCCCGGATACGCGGAGTATGCGATGAGCACGCGATACCGGCTGCTGCCCGGAATCTGGTAGCTAACGCTGCGCGTGACCTAATTCATTGCAGTATCAGCAGAGGGTGAACGCTTCTTTCTTCCCGCTCATTCCGCTCGATTCCCGGGTTGGATATCCACAACTTGCACGTCCACGTCGCGATCGCGCAGCGTTGCAAGGATCGTTCCCGAAGCATCCACAACCAGGCTCGCCCCGCCATAGGTATAACCCTTCCAGGGGCCAGAGCTCATCACGCCTACCAAATCGATGCCCACGACAGGGCACTTCACATCCTTCGCCCGCTTCACGACGAGTTCCACCAGTTTTTGCGAATGCTCGGGCCATTCTTCGTTCTTCGCGGCCCAACCGTACGGCACGATCATCAGATCGGGCTTCCCGCGCTTGATGCGTTCGACGTTTGCATCGCTGAACGTGTCGGCGCAGACCAGCAGCGCGATGCGGCCGAACTCCGTTTCCACCACCCCAATGTCTTCCGCTTTGCCCTCGGAGTAGGGTGGAGTCATCAACTCCGGCAGCACGTTGATCTTCCGGTGCTTCCACAGGAGCTTCCCGGTCCTGTCCACCAGAATTGCCGCGTCGTAGAGATGCTCGCCATCGCGCTCGTCCAGTCCGATGGCAATCATCAGGCCGTACTTCCGTGCGAGCGCGGCAATGCGATCACTGTCGGCGCCGGGAATTGGAGCCGCCAGGCGATGCGCCTCGGGATTCTCCCAGCCGAGAATCACAGATTCGGGAAACGCCGCAATCTGCGCATGCTTTGCCTGGGCATCTGCAAGCGCGTATTCAATCCGCCGAAAATTACCTTCGCGATCTCCATCAATGGCCAAGATCTGGCAGATCGCCACGCGGACCATCGCCGGATTGGCCGCAGCATGGCCCGTTGGCATTGTTGCCAGCACTCCAAGAACAAGTTGAAGCAGCATTTTCGCGGGCCCTCCTCGCTGCACTGCGGCAGGTGAGCTCATCATAGCCCAACGAAGGGAGCACCTGGTGGCCCAGGCTTAGCGCGCAGACATAACTCCATGCAGATTACCGGACGCGGAGTGGCGGGTGATGCAGGCAGCTAAGACTTGGGCAACCGTGAATTCCTAGCGCGCTATTGGGCTAAAGTGTGCGCCGAGAAAGTACGCCCACAACAGAATGGCGAGGACACCCTTCCAAAAACTCAAGTGTAGATATCCGATGGTGAAGATCCATCCTCCGAACCACAGGAACCCCACACAACTGTGCGGCTGGACTCTCATTCTTTCCTTCTTGTCTTCCATCTTATTCTCCGTCTCGCGAACTCTACCGCCATCCTAACAGAACACGGGCCGCCCCAGGCACGGAGTGCGTGCCTGGGTCCTGGGTTCCTCATCTCTCTACGAATCGCTGCGTCCCGATCTGCGCCCGCCCCACATCCCTGGCTGTCATCCCGACCGAAGCGGCCCGATTTTCTTCCCGCGCGCCGCATTTTGGCGCGTCGGGCCGCGTAGTGGAGGGATCGTGGCACAACGTCGAGTGCCCCAGGCACGGAGTGTGTGCCTGGGTCTTGGGTTCTGTCTCTCTTTGCGTTGGCCCACGCGCCGCCTAGCCGAGCAGCAATTTTCGGGCCAGGGCTATGGCTGGGGCCGAGGCGCTGGGCTCGCTCAGTTTGGCGCGGACGAAATCGCGCGTGCCGCCGCCCTTGCCGGGGAATGTGGCGAACACTTGCTTGAGCAGCGCCGCGAGGTCCTTCTCTGCCGAAGGATGTTGCGCGAAAACGAGCTGCCCGGACACTTCCAATGCGAGCAGGGCGACGGTGTGCTCCCTCTTGGCGAGTTCGGTGGCCAGCGGCAGCAACAAATCCGGATGAACGTCGCGCAACACTTCGGCCACCACGCGCAGGCCGCCTTCCCCCACAGCCGCAGCCGCGAGCAATTCCGCGCGCGCTTCCGCGAGTTGCTGCAGCGCGGCGCGCAGGGCCTTGAAGTTGGCATCGCGTTCGGCAAATGCCTTTTCGACCGCCGCCAGCGACTCCTCTGGCGCGCAGCTGAGCCGGTCGCCCAGCACGCGTAGCAACGCGAAGTCCGCGCTGGCCAATCGCTCGGCGCGGCTGCCGCAGGCAAACTCCACGCGAAAATCCTGGCGCACCTTGGTGCAACGCCGCACCAACAGCGTGCCGATCTGTCCGGTGGATTTGACGTGTGTGCCGCCGCAGGGTTGCAGGTCCGCGTCCTCAATTTCGATCGCGCGTAGGATTCCTTCCCGCTCCACTTCCTTGCGCACGCCAATCCGCGCAAGCTGGTCCGCGGTGCCATAGCGCACGATGACGCGCCGGTCCTCGAAAATAATCTGGTTCGCCGCCCGTTGCGCGCCCAGCAAAACATCCGCCGACGGTTCCGGCCCGCGCAAATCAATGGTGCACAGATCGCCGCCCAAGTGAAACGACACCGTCGGCAATCCAAAGCGTTCCTGAAACATCGCCGAGAGCAGGTGCTGCCCAGTGTGCTGCTGCATGTGGTCGAAACGGCGCGGCCACGCCACGCAGCCCTGCACCGGACCCGGCTCCAATTCACGGTCCACAATATGGAGCACTTCTTCGCCATCGTCCCGCACATCCAAAATGTTCGCCTCACCGAGCTTACCCAAGTCGTTAGGCTGGCCTCCCGACGTCGGATAGAACGCGGTCTGGTCCAGCAGCACTTCCCAAGCCGGGCGCGCGCCGGAATCGCTGGCCACCGGCTCCGCGGGCACGCAGCCGCGCACCTGCGCCTTGAAATCCTGCACGTAGGAATCGTCGTAATAGAGCCGGTGGGTCGTCATGAACGGCAGTCTAGCATGAGCCCTTTTCGTGGGCGAAGACCTTCGGTGCAGGTAGTGGGTCGGTTTCCGATCAGGCGCCTCTTTGATCGGACATATGGGCCCCAGTACGAGGATGTCCAGCAAGGCGATTAACCGAGACATAGCAGCTGATGGAATTAGGAGCGGAGTTAGTGTTCAGGTGTCTTAAGTTAGCCCAAGGAATTCGCTCAGTGCGAAAAGAAACCAGCGATCCTGGATTTCACTGATTGTGGAATGCCATCACAACTCTCGGCGTTCAGTTCGTCCATCCAACCAAACAGCGGTGGATGGTCAGGGCTCTCTTTGGTTGGTCCCCAGATCACGCGTCCCGAAATATCCACATACCCGAAAAAGTTTTCGTCCGTCCAAAAACGAGAGACTGGCGTTCCCGCTTTGGCGCGTCCAGACGTTTCTGCATCAGCCGGGAAGCCGGAAGCATTCATGAACGGCAGATCAAACGCAAACTCTCCTGATCTCTTGATGAACCCTGTTCTCTTGCCTGCCTTAACGGCGGCCAGCCCACTTCCAAACAGCCCCGCATCGTCATACGCAAACGGAATCACGAATTGCCCAGCACGGTCGATATACCCCCATTTTTCATCCTTCTCCACTGCGGCAAGGCCCTCAGTGAACTCCCGGACACCATCGTAAACGACCGGTATAATTACTCTGCCTTGCAGGTCAAGATATCCCTTCTTGTCGTTCCGCTCGATGGGCACTCGCCCCTCTGAAATCGACCACATGCTTATGAAGTCCGACGCCAACACCTTGCCCGACTTGTCGATCAACACCTGGCCCAGTGTCTGCAACTCGGCTATCGCTACACCCTCCGTAAAGTAATACGCGTTCTCAAACTTCGCATCGATAACCAGCTTGCCTTCCGTGTCCACAAATCCCCATTTTACTCCAATCTTCACAGCCGCCATTCCCTCAGAAAAGGGCAGCGCGTCGTCAAAAGCGAGCTTGATCTTGAACTGCCCGCGCTCATCCACAAACCCCACCTTGTCACCCTGCTTCTGAGTTTCCAATTCTCCCGGGAGCGCGATTCGCAAAGGATGCAGAGTTCCGGAGGCATCGATCGACAAATAATGCCCGCACGCGTACACGATTCCCAAGCCGTGCCAGAAATCTTCTGCCCAGATGTATTGCGGTTGAATGATGATCTTCCCTTTGTGGTCGATGTAGCCATACTTCCCGTTCCGCACAACCACGAGCGGTTCATCTTGACTCCAGCCAAGGGAAGCACAGGACGCTGTAAAAACAAACAAAATCAACCATCTGGCAAAGCGTCGCCGATGTTCAGATATCGTGACCGTCATACTGTTTCGAATTCTATACCTGAAACCATCGCCCACAAACTAAACTGCATGCCTGAGTAACGCGGCAACCGAGAACTGATTCCCTGCCCCCGTGTTTGTTCACGTGCGGAGTGAGGTCATAATGGGTTACGCCATGAATCGGAGGGAACGTCACATGACTCGGTCGCGCATCCGGATTTTGGTTCTTGGCGCAATCGCTCTCTTCTTCCTCGGTCCGAGCCTTCTTGCTCAAAGCACGAACTCCGGTGCGCCCTACGACGAGACCTATCGTCCGCAATACCACTTCACCCCCGCCAAAAACTGGATGAACGATCCCAACGGCCCCATCTACTACAAAGGTGAATACCACCTGTTCTATCAATACAACCCCTTCGGCAACGACTGGGGGCACATGAGCTGGGGCCACGCCGTCAGCCGGGACCTGGTTCACTGGGAACATTTGAAGGTGGCGATTCCCGAAGAGAACGGGATCATGATTTTTTCGGGGAGCACGGTCGTGGACTGGCACAACTCCAGCGGTTTCTGCAAGGAGGCAAACGTGGCCGAGCCCTCGTGCCTTGTGGCGATTTACACCGGGCACACCGAAACGCTGCAAACGCAAAACCTCGCCTCTAGCAACGATCGGGGCCGCACCTGGACGAAGTATGAAGGCAATCCCGTACTCGACCTGCGCATGCAGGATTTCCGCGATCCCAAAGTATTCTGGCACGCGCCAACCCACAAATGGGTGATGGTGGCGGCGCTGCCGACGCTGCATAAGGTGCGCTTCTTTGGCTCGACGGACCTGAAGCACTGGAACGCCTTGAGCGATTTTGGCCCCGCGGGCGGCACCGCCGGCGTTTGGGAGTGCCCGGACCTGTTTCCACTTCCGGTGGAAGGCGAAGCCGGGCAGACGCGCTGGGTGCTCAGCATCAATGTGAATCCCGGCGGCCTCGCGGGCGGATCGGCTGATCAATATTTTGTGGGGCAGTTCGACGGGACCACGTTCGTCAACGCGAATCTGGCGGATCAAGTGCTCTGGGCGGACTATGGGAAGGACTTCTACGCTTCCACGTCCTTTTCCGACATTCCTGCGACGGATGGCCGGCGCATCTGGCTCGGGTGGCTCTTGAACTGGGAGTATGCGGCAAAGGTTCCCACGTCGCCCTGGCGCGGTGTGCAATCCATCCCCCGAGCGCTCAGCTTGAAACACTTTCCGGAAGGAATCCGCCTGGTGCAAAGCCCTGTATATGAATTGGAAACTTTGCGGCAGACCCCTGTGGTTTTGGTCGAGAAGGACTTTGCGGCCGCGAACGGCGCATCGCTGGCCAACCGGCTAAGTGGCGACGCGTTGGAGATTATCGCCGAACTGGAGAGCGGGAGTTCCGCGGAAGCTGGGATTCGCGTGCGCAAGGGAAAGGACGAGGCCACCACGATCGGCGTGGATTGGGCCAAGCAGGAGGTGTTCGTGGATCGCACTCACTCCGGGGATACCGCATTCGACGAAAAATTCCCGGGCCGTCATGCAGGGCCATTGCTCCCGGCAGGTGGTAAGCAGGTCAAACTCCACATCTTCGTGGACCGCTCCTCCGTGGAAGTCTTCGTCAACAATGGCGCAACTGTGATTTCCGACGCCATCTTCCCTTCCCGTGAGAGCCAGGGCATTGAGCTGTATTCCAAGGGTGGAGAAGCGCACATCGTGAAGCTGGAGATCTGGAACTTGCGCTCAGCCTGGCGGTGATCTTGGGGGGCCTTGTGGCACAGTCATTCCTGACTGTGCTCTTGGGTCTCTCTTGCCCCTGTAGCGCCCGCGTTCTAAAGCGAGCGCCTTCTCCATCCGCCACGCGCACTGTGGCCGTGAAACGCATTCTGTCCCAGTTCGGATGCCAGCCCCAATCAGCCACGTGATCGATATCTTCAACTCTCTTGTGAAATATCCCGGTCAGATGAACTGATCCCCGCACAATCCAAAGTGGCTCCTCCCTCGTGACTTCTTCACACTCTCGTCACTTCCTTCTCCTGCCGCATCCGGTACACTGGAGTTATGGCCGTTCGACTGATCGCACTGGATATTGATGGCACGCTGCTCAACAGCCGCTGGGAAGTCTCCCCGGCCAACTGCGAAGCGATCGCCGAAGCCACGCGCCGGGGCATCGAAGTCGCTCTGGTGACCGGGCGCCGCTACGATTTTGCGCTGCCCGTGGCGCAGCAAATTCCCTCGCCCCTGACGATGATCGTCAATAACGGCGCGATGGTGCGCTCCAAAGAGGGCCACACGCACGTGCGCCATCTGCTGCCGCAAGCCACGGCGCGCCGCGTGCTGCAGTCCACCGAATTCTGGCGCGAGGGCGCCGCCGTGGTGTTCGACCGCCCCGAAGCCAACCAGATGATGCTGGAAAATATCGATTGGGAGGACCCCACGCGCGGCGGCTACTACGCGCGCAACCGCAAGTTTCTGGGAGTATCGCAGCCACTGGAGGCCTGCCTCAACGAAGACCCCATCCAGGTGATGTTTACGGGGCCCGTGGCGCCGATGCGCCAGGTCGAGCAGACGCTTCGCATCGTGGACTTCGCGAAAGACTTTTCCCTGGCCGTGACCCTCTATGAAGATAAGGATTTCGCCATGATTGACGTCATCCACCCCGCGGTTTCCAAAGGCGCCGCCCTGGCCGAATGGGCAGGCCTCCGGGGCTATTCGGCGGCCGAAATCCTGGCCATTGGGGATAACCATAACGACCTGGAAATGCTATCCTTTGCGGGTATCCCTGTGGTCATGGAGAATGGGGTGCCGGAACTGAAAGCGCGCGGCTGGCATGTGACGCGTTCCAACGACGAGGACGGGGTTGCGGCGGCCATCACCCATTTCGCTTTCCGGGAGGCTCCGGAGTGTGCCTAAGGGCCTTTTTGAGTGCGATGCTGGCCGTTTGCTGGCTTAGCGCCGGGGCTGTGGCCGTGCGCGCGGACTACGTGGTGCTGCGCAGCGGCGCCCGCCTGAATGTCACCGGCTACGAGTTGC
>Ga0209517_10009850_pt1 | contig 10781 bp, 13 predicted proteins | sample PeaSoiMetSII2010_FD_187695 | JGI IMG/M metagenome (GOLD analysis project Ga0209517, IMG submission 187695) | Peat soil microbial communities from Weissenstadt, Germany - SII-2010 (SPAdes) (version 2) | ecosystem: Environmental > Terrestrial > Soil > Wetlands > Peat | place: Germany... | reverse complement strand
CTGCTCGGCGGCCTGTTGGGCGGCATCCTCTGATGCCCGGCTTCTTCGACTGGGCGCTCACCGACCCGAGCGACCCCAGCGGCGGCTATCTCGCACGGCTGCTCGGCATCGAGCAGCCGCCAACGTCGCCCATCATCCCGGGCATGATCCCGAACCGGTCGACCGCGGGGACGGGCGGGCCGCTCGGCCTGGAGCAGTCCTGGCTCGGCCTGGGGCAGACCTCGCCCGCCCTCGGAGCGCTCGGCGGCGCGGCGCGCGGCTATGCCATGGGCGGCGGAGCGCTGGGCGCCACCGGCGGCGCCGTGGGCGGCCTCGCGAAGGCGGCCCTGACGCCAGACGTCCTTCAAGCGCTCGGCATCGGCGGAAGTGCTGCCGCCGGAACCGCCGCAGCCAGCGGCGGAGGCACGCTCGCCAGCCTTCTTCCCTTCCTCTTCGCATAGGAGAGCCCGATGGGACTCCTCGACATCTTCATCGCCGACCCGATGCAGCAGGGCGGCGGCTATCTCGCCAAGCTTCTGGGGGCGCAGGCCGAGCCCAGCCCGATCGCGCTGCCGAGCAGCATGTATTCCGGGAGCCAGGGCCTGCTGGGCAACTCGCCGCTCGGCAACGCCATCCGCGGCGCGCTCGCGGGCTCGGCTTCCTCCGTGGGCTACAAGGGGCTCTCCGCGCTGGGCGCGGGCTTCCTCGGCGGCGAGCAGGCCGCGGCCCAGCGCCGGCAGCAGATGACGGGCACGGCCGACAACAACCTCAACCTTGCCCGGACCCTTGCACTGATGGGGATGGGGCCGTTCGGCAGCGCCGCGGGCTCCTTGAGCCATTCGGGCCGGCCGGCCAGCCAGGCGGCAGGAGCGCAACCGAATGCGACCCCGGCGGGAGCCGCGCCCGCCGCCGGCGCCGGCAACAGAGATGGAGCGAGCGCACCGGCGCCCGGCTATCTCGACGAGTATCGCAGCTGGATGGACATCGCCCAGCACATGGCGATGCTCGGCGGGTCCGACGCGATGATCAACCTGTACAAGGCGCGGGCGGAGGATTCGCCAGGCTTCATGGTCTACAAGCAGCAGACGCAGAACGGCCTGCAGCTCGCGCCCGACGGCCGGACCTGGGTGAACCCCGACGGGTCGCTCAACGCCGCCGCGACGAAGGCCGGCGCCACGGCGCTGGCCCAGGCGCTCAACGCCAGGTCGGACCTCAGGCCCGGCAGCACGGCAACGATCGACGGGCGGATGGTGGCCGAGGCGCCCACCCTGCAGTCGATGACTGACCCGAAATCCGGACGGAAGAACTGGGTCAACGTCTATCCCGACGGTCACATCGTGCCGCTCGGGACCGGAACGAACGAAGCGGCGACAACCGCCGGCGCCTCGCCCTCGGCGAGCGCAGCGACAACAGACGGCCTGCCGGCTTCCTTGTGGACCGCCCAGCAATATGTGGAGAGCCATTTCGATCCCAAGGCCATCAGCCCCACGGGCGCGACGGGGCCGGCGCAATTCATGCCCGCCACCGCCAAGCAATATGGCGGGAACGGCACCGAGGCCCAGCAAGCTTATATGGGCGATCTCTACCGGAAGTACGGAAGCCTGCCGGTCGCGCTCGCGGCCTATAACTGGGGTCCGGCCAATGTCGACCTGTGGCTCGGAAGCGGCGGGGATCCGCAGAAGCTGCCGGCACAGACCCGGGCCTATATCGCCAACGTGCTGGACCTCACCGGCCGTGGCGGCGCAGGCACCGGCCCGGCAGCCGGCCCGGCCGGCGCCGAACACGACGGGCAAGGATCGGGCGCCAAACCTCAGTGAGCGGCGAGGCCACTACTTGGTGAACTCGAAGAGCCCGTAGACGTGGCCGAGCCTCTCAACATGGATTCCCCGATCTCAATATTCCAAGACCGCCAAGTCGCGCTTGTAGACGTCCCTGATTCTGGAATCGATGCCGCGATAGCGGTCGTGGATGTCAGTGCTACGACGATGATTGAGCCTGCTGACATAGGCCAGGGAATCTTTCGGGAAGTATCCTTCTTCCGCCAGGCGCGCCAAGTCCTCCGCCAAGATTTCGCATCGGGCGACCTTTACCGGCAGCATCTCCAGCCCGCAAATCGCATACTGCGGCCTGAAGTGATGGTCGACGTCTTCGACTGGCTGGCTCTCCACGTAGTCGAGAAGCAGATCGGGCGTGAGTGCCTTGTCGGCATCAAGGCCGAGACCGTTCCTCACCGCCGCTCCGAGGACGGCATCCCGACTTTCCACGATCAAGTGATTGTAGGCCGACCAGAACCGGTCCACCGGATGTCGGACCACCGTGAATGCGACGCGCGCGCCTGATCGGAAATCCGCCGGCACGCAACCGACCTGCAGCGTATTGCGCAGCTGCGACATGAACGCTGGAATGCCGTCCACCGGCAGCACCGGTTCACGAACCTTCGCGATGGCGGCCAGGACGGAAGTGTTCGCTGCCTTTGGGACCGGGATGTAGAAGGCCCCTGTTGCCTCCACATAGAGGAGCGCCTTGGTCACATGCGATTGCGGAATTCCCTTGTTGCGCCATTGGGCTTCTTCGCGGAGCCAGGCGAGCCGCGTCCGGTATTTTGTCGAAAAGGGAGCCGCGATCAGGGAGCGAAGGAAGACGGTTCGCTTCTTGAGCAGGCCCAAACAATTGCTTGCCCCGCCGGATTTCCCGCACCTCGGCGTGGCCCCTTCGGAAAAAGACAACAAGCTGCTCCTATCCCCTAGACGTCCGCGCCCACTGCTGCGCGGGCCATGCAGGCCATGGCAGGCAGCATATATGAACTTTAATTTACTTGACAAACACGAACTTGCCAAGCGAGCGACGGCGGAAAGCCGGGCCTATATCGCCAACGTGCTGGACCTCACCGGCCATGGCGGTGCAGGCACGGGCTCCGCCGCCGGCACGACCGCCGCCGCTCATGCCGATCAAGGCTCGAGCGCCAAACCTCAGTGAGCGGCCAAGCCGCTACTTGGTGAACTCGAAGAGCCCGCAGACATGGCCCAGCCTGTCGACGTCGCTCTCCGCGGCTGACTCCAGGTAACGGCCATCGGGCGTCACCAAGCCGAAAGAGACGCGGGTCAGTCCATCGAAGGCGCCCATAACCGTAGCCATGCTGAGGAACCGGTGGGCGTTGAAATAGACCTGGTCCCGCCGGTCCATGGGCACGCCGAAGTAGAGCCGGCCGCCGGGTGCGAGCACGCGCTGCAAGGAGCGCATGAACTTGATGTGGGCACCGGGATCGACCGGATCGCCGTAGCGGCCGAGACCGAAATGTTCGGCGGCATGGAGGCTGGAAAGGGATGGAACGCTGCCATCCTCGAAGCCTTGCATCGTGGTGGCGTTGGCCTGCCTGAACCGAAGGCCAGCGGGGCCATTGGCGAGCGGGCGCATATCGACAACCTCGACCTCCATGTAGGGCAGGAGGTGGGCGACGAAGCCATCGATCCGCGAGCCGACGTCCACGTGGCGCGGCGGCTTCGCAGCGACGACACGCCGCGCCGCCCATAGATCCTGGTGGAAATACTCGTCGAGCTCAGCGGCCGGCTTCTGCCTGTCCCGATAGATCGGCATCAGGGATGTGACGGCGCCCCGAGCACGCGCCAGCGCCGCAGGTCGCTGCGGAACTGGACGAAGCGCCGGATGTCTCTCGCGACCGTGCCCACGCGCGAATCGTATCACCAGAGGAGGCATCGACGGAAGTTGTCAGCCGATGTCGTTGACAGGCGTCTCGGCGAGACGCTTCATTGCGGGATGCGCTTAGAGCACCTTCCGACCGAGCCCTGCAGGCCGGGAAGCCCTCCGTTCGGGGCCTATCGTCGAAACGTGACTTCCCAGGACGGGGAGGACGGAATCCTCGCCCGCATGTTCGAACTGCTGGGCACGACCAACAAGACCTGCATCGAGTTCGGAGCGGCCGACGGCAAGTGGCTCAGCAATACCTGGTCGCTCATCCGCGATGGCGATTGGGACGGGATTCTCATCGAGGGCCGCGAGACTTCCTTCCGCGAGCTGGAGCGCAGCTACGCCGGTCTCTCCCAGGTCAAGCTGTTCAACCGTTATGTCGATCTTGCCGCCAATTCGCTGGACCGCATCCTGAAGGAAGCGGAGTGCCCGGCAGAGCCGGATCTCCTCAGCATCGACGTCGATGGTCTCGATTGGCACATCTGGCATTCGCTCAGGGAGTTCCGGCCTCGCCTGGTCCTGATCGAGTTCAACCCGACAATTCCGAACGATGTGCTTTTCGTGCCCGACCCCGGAACCCACCACGGTTGTTCCCTACGAGCGCTGGTCGAGCTTGGCGAGGAGAAGGGCTACGAGCTGGCGGCGGCGACAGGCTGGAATGCCTTTTTCGTACGTCGCGAGTTGCTGCCGCTCCTGCAAATTCCCGACAATTCAATCAGCGCAATCCATCCGGTCAGCCCATACGAGACCAAGGTCTTTCAGCTCTACGACGGCTCATTGCGGGTCGTGGGCAACGACAAACTGATGTGGAGCGATGGAAGGATCACCGTCCGGGTTCGTCGACCCTGGCTAAGCCGCTGGCGGCGGCTCGAAAGGGCAATCAAATCGCTGCCGGGAATTCGCCAGATCCAGCATTACAGGCATCGTCGAAGGGCCGAGCGCCAAGCCGCGAAGAGATGACGCGCGCCTTCCGGGCGCCTTCGGCCGCATCACTCGCGATACCAAACATCGGCGAACGACCGTCAATCTAGCGAATTTTGCAAGCCGCAATTCCCTGTTCGCGTTCGCGAGGGGTATTGCCGCGCTCCCGTGCGCCAGCGCCGCAGGCCGCTCCGGCATTGCGGCAAGCACCGAACGTCCCGCGCGACCGCGCCGGCGCCCAAATCGCACCAGCTAAGGAGGCATCGATGCAACGGCTGAGACTCCTGGGTCAGGCGTTAGTCCTGCTCGCCCTGGCGGCAGCATTGCCGGCACGGGCCAACGACCTGCCCGACGCATGCTGGAGCGAGACCGCCGCATCCAACACCTGCGCGGTGCCGAACGGCCTGCCCGCCAACACGCTCGCGGCCAATCTCTATGGCGTCATCCATGAAATCATGGGCGCCCTCAAGCGGGACTGGGACCGGGTCAACCCGACGGTCACCAGTACTGGCACCAACACAATCACGCTCAGCTATACGGTCGCGCCGGTGGCCTACGTCCAGGGGGACACGTTCTCCTTCGTCGCGGGGGGAACCAATACCGGTGCAGCGACGCTCAACGTCAACGGGCTGGGCGCGAAGGCCATCACCAAGCGGGGGACGACGGCGCTCGCGGGGAACGAGATCCTGAGCGGGGAAGCCGTCATCGTCCAATATGACGGGACGGAGTTTCAGCTCGTCAGCGTCGGCGCCGGCAATTCGGCCTTCACCGGCGGCGCGCTCACGAGCCTGCTGAGCGAGGCCAAAGGCGCCGACATCGCCTCGGCCGCGACGACCAACCTCTGCGCAGCCACCGGCAATTTCGTCCACATCACCGGGACGACAACGATCACGGGCCTCGGCAGCTGCCAGGCAGGAACACGCATCGTAGCCGAGTTCACCGGGGCGCTCACGCTCACCTACAACGCCACGTCGGTGATCCTGCCCGGGGCGGCGAACATCGCGACCAAGGCCGGCGACACGATGACGGCGGTATCCGAAGGATCGGGCAACTGGCGCGTGGTCCAGTACTCGTCGACGAGCAATCTCGGCATCGTCTCCATCACCCGGCAGACCTTCACCAGCTCGGGAACCTACACACCGCATGCGGGGATGCTGTATTGCCTCGTGCGGCTGCAGGCGCCTGGTGGAGGGAGCGGGGGCACGGCGGCGACCACAACAGGCAATCTGGCTGCTTCTGCGGGAGGAGGATCCGGCGGATACGCCGAGAGACTGCTGACAGCGGCGCAGGTAGGTGTTTCTCAGACAGTTACCATCGGTGCGGTAGGGACAGCCGGAACAGCAGGCAACAATGCCGGGGGCACCGGCGGCACGACATCCCTGGGCTCCTTGCTATCGGCAACGGGCGGCGCTGGAGGCGGAGGTAGCGCGGCTGCAGCGACAAGTGCCAATGCTGGAGGTGCGGGAGGCGTAGGAAGCTCCGGTGACGTAAACGTCAATGGCAATGCTGGCGGATATGGGTGGTTCGAGGGTAACGGGCAAAATCTTGCTGCAGGAGGAAACGGCGCCCCATCGTCTAGCTTTGGGGGTGGCGTTGCTGGGCCCATCGCCGTCTCAGGATCGTTCATCGCTGGGATCGCGGGCAAAAACTACGGCGCGGGAGCGTCCGGGAACGCTTCCAACAACGTAACACAATCGGCGACAGCCGGGCAGGCCGGCGGTCCTGGCATCATCGACATCATCGAGTTCAACAGCCAATGAGACAGGCAACGAAGCCACTTCTCCTCTTCACCGGATTCTTCCCGTCAGTGAAAGAGCGGATCGACATGAATTTTGTGAACTTCCTCGGCATCGTTGCCGGGGCCGCCTGCCAGGGCGCCTGACCAGCATGCCGGCCCCAGAAGGCGAGCGCATCGCTGCCCTGGAGACCGCGTTCAAGGGCATGCGCGACGACATGGCAGAGTTGAAGAAAGATGTCCGCAGCCTGGTCGAAGCCTTCAACATGGGCAAGGGTGCGGCCCGACTGGTCGCCAAAGTCGGCGGCATTCTGCTTCTGGCGACGGCCGCTGCCGGCTGGGTTTGGGACCATGCCATCGCGCCGCTCGTCAGCAGGCTTTAGCCGCTTGCGGGTGGTGAACTCGCGAAGCCCAAATCAGAGCGCGCCGAAGAGCTTCGCCAATGCAATGTCCGTCTGTGGCTATTCGCCGAGGCAGGACCGATCTTTGGATCGAAGTCACGTACCTCCGATGAAACGTTTGGCGATGCGTCTTCTCAGCCCTTTAGCGCGACGAGCGAGCGAGCGGTGCCACAACTTGAGCAGCGGCAGACTCAACGACGTCACGCGAGACATTTTTCCGATGGGCCGGGAGGCGCCATCGCGGAAAATATGTGTTCGGCGCCCGCTCACGAGGTCACGGTAGTATTGGCGGACCTGGGCGACATAAGTCCAATGACTTTGTCCCAATGCCTGACTGTTCGCCGTCGTAAGCTGTCCCCGATGTTGCCGACCGAAGTTAGCGAGTATTGGAATAAAATATGGCAGGTAGCCGTTGGTATTCAAATTATAGGCAACCGCCAGAAATGGATTGTGCGTGGATATTACATCGGTGTTATCGGCTGATGGAAAGTTGTCGAGGTACACAGTTCTTCTTACACAGTAATTGAGTTCCGGAAAACTGTGTTTTGCGGTAAGCCAAAATGGCAAGTACGACTGCTTTTGCGGCGGCGGGAATTCGAAAAAATTGTGCCCCCACACACGGGTGAGGTCACCGTCTTCGGTCATTTGGACGGAAAGGCCCCACACGATCGACACTTGCGGGTCGTTGTCGAGAACCTCAACGCAGCGCCTGAACCAGGTCTTCGACAGGTATCCGTCCGACACGCAAGTGACCATGATGTAGTCGCCTCGGGCCATTGCGAGTGCCTTGCGGAGCCCTTCGGCGATCGACGAGTCTGGCTCCGATATCCACCTAAGGTGTGGGTAGCTCTTAATGATGGCCAGCGAGTCGTCGGTCGAAGCGCCGTCAACGATGATGTGTTCGTAGCCTTTGAAGGTCTGATGCAGCACGGACTCGATGGTTTCACGCAGGAAGCGGCCGCCGTTCTTGTTCGTCGTTACAACCGATATTGTTGGAGCTGGCATGCGAAGTTAGCGCCTTTCGACAACCCAGGCTGCTTGACGCCGTTTCACCCATGTCTCTCCCGGCCGGGCTTTCAGGGACCCGGTCGACCTGGCATCGTGAAGTGGCCGCCACGACCCCGGCATGCCCGACTACGCCCCACCGAAGCCGTTCGGCTCATAGACCATCACGCGGCTGCCGGAGCCTTCTACCTCGAAGCCGACCTCGATGAGCCGGTCCAGCGCCTTGCGGAGCTGCGCCTGCCTTTCGGGCGCGACGAGAAGGAGGATGAAGCCGCCGCCGCCCGCGCCCAGCAGCTTGCCGCCCAGGGCACCGGCCGCAATCGCCTTGTCATAGATATCGTCGATCGTGCCGTTCGAAACGCTGGCGGCCAGATCCCGCTTCAGCATCCAGCCTTCGCTCAGGAGCTTGCCGAGCTCCGCGATCGGCCGGTCGGGAGAGCCCAGAATCGCCATCGCCTCGTCGACCATGGACATCATGGCGCGAACGTTGCTGGCGCGGCGCTTCAAATTGGCGATCTGTTCGCCGGCGATCTCGGAAGCATGGCGGGAAATGCCCGAGAAGAAGAGCATGAAATGGGCCTGGAGATCGCGGTAGCGCTGCTTGGGCAGGATGACCGGCGCCACGTCGTAGGTTCCGTTGGTCCGGAATTCGATCCGATTGAAACCGCCGAAGGCCGCCCAGATCTGATCCTGGGCGCCGACGTTCTCGCCGATCACTGACTGCTCGATATAGATGGCCTGATCGGCCAGTTCGCGCGGGCTGCGCAGGCGGCCGTTCAAGGCATGCAAGGCATGAAGCAGGCCGACGGTGAAGGACGAGGAGGAACCGATGCCGGACCGGGCAGGCAGGTCGCCGTCGTGATGGATCTCGAGGCCGTCACGCACATGCATCTCCGACAGCACGGCCCTGACGGCGGGATGCCTGATCTCCTCGATCGCGTTCACGTTCTCGACCACCGAGTAGACGATCCGGTGCTTGTGGTCAAAGAAGGGCGGCAGGCGGCGGACGCTGATGTAGCAGTACTTGTTGATGGCGAAGCCGAGGACCTTGCCGCCATGGTCGCGATACCAGGCCGGATAGTCGGAGCCGCCGCCGAAGAGGGAGACGCGGAAGGGCGTGCGGGTGATGATCACGGCTTGGCGGCCGCCATGACGGTTTCGGCCCGGGCGTAGCTTTCCGGCGTGCCGATGTCGATGAAGCCGCGCCCGTCGGCGACGAAACCGCGAAGCGTGCCAGGCGCCAGGCGAGGGAACACCTCGCGCTCCAGCGACCGGGCCGGGCCGCGGGCGAGATCGTCCATGAGCGCGGTCGACAGCAGATAAGCGCCGGCATTGATGAGCGCAGGCCGGCCAGGCCCCGATTCCTTCTCGGAAAAGCGCCGGATGATGCCGTCATCGGCGAGCTCGACGCGGCCATAACGGCCCGCATCGGGCACGCGCACGCAGGCGATGGTTGCCAGCGTGCCCGGTTCGCGCCGGTGGGCGGCCAGCATGGCGGCAAAGTCGATCTCGAGCCAGGTGTCGCCATTGAGGACCAGGACCGGGTCGCTTGCGACGGCGCGGCGGGCAAAGCCTATGGCGCCGGCCGTGCCCAGGGGACGGTCCTCGATCACGGTTTCCACAGGCAGAGCCGGGGAAAGGCCGGCGATGTAGGCCGTGACGCTCTCGGCCAGATGCCCCAGGCTCAAGACGACCTTTCGCGCCCGATGCCGGGCGAGGAAGCGCAGCAGGTGATCGAGGAAGGGCCGGCCGGCGACCGGCGCCAGGATCTTCGGCCTGTCGCCGAGCACGGGGCGGATGCGGGATCCAAGGCCGCCGGCCAAGACGATGACATCGGTCCCGGCGAGGGCGGGCATCGGGCCATTCGCGACCACGCCAGTCCGCTCGCGCCTAGACATTTCCATAAACCGAATTGCGGATCATCCGGTAGCCCTTGATCAATTCGACGATGCCCGCATCCAGAGAATAAGCCGTGCGGAAGCCCGTCCGTTCGATTTTTTCGTTGGAAACTATGTAGTCGCGCTGATCGGGATCCTTGCCGACGGCCGCCTCGGTGAAGACGAATTGCGGGATATGCCTTTGGATTCTCTTGCATAATTCGAGTTTCGACAGGTTGGCGTCGGACAGGCCGACGTTGTAGGGCTCGTCCTTCATCCGGGCGAAGTTCTCGATGCCGTGGAGGAACGCGGCCGCCACATCGCGGACGTGGAGGTAGTTGCGCTTGAAGGCGCCCTCGAACAGGACGACGGCCCGGTCCGTGACGGCGCGATAGACGAAATCGTTGACCAGCAGATCGATGCGCATGCGCGGGGACATGCCGAAGACGGTGGCAAGCCGGAAGGTGATGGCGTTGCCACGGTCGAGCACCGCCTTTTCCACCGCGACCTTGTGGCGGCCATAGGAGGAAATGGGCCTGAGCGGCGTCTCCTCCGTGCAGAGCTTGCCCGGCTCGCCGACTCCGTAGCCGGAATTGGTGATCGGCATCAGCAGGCGCTGGGCGGGCGACAGGCGCTTCAGCATGGCGAGCGGCGCCTTCAGATTGACGGCCTCGGCCGTAAAGGGATCCCGGTCGCAGAGGGGCGCGCCCACCAGGGCCGCGAGCGGGATCACGACGTCGTGCTTCTTCAGCAGGGTATCCATCAGCCGCTGGTCGCGAATATCGCCGCGGACAAGGTCGAAGCGCGGATCGGCGCAGACATGGGCGAGAGGGGCCTGGCGGAACATGAAGTTGTCCAGCACCGTCACGCGGTAGCCCTTGGCCAGGAGCGCGGGCACCAGGATCGACCCGATATAGCCGGCACCGCCCGTGACCAGAATCGTTGGTGCCGAACCTGCCTTGCGCCCTGCCATGGTCAGCGACCCGCGCGATCGAGGACTTCGCGCAGGCGATGGATCTGGGGCGTCAGATCGACCGGCGCGTTGCCGACGAAAAAGCCGCTGTCGTGAGCGAGATAGGCGTTCTTCATCTCGCCCACCGTCTCGTAGTCGTAGTGGCGCATCACGTCGTGGCGCAGGATGCAGCCGCCGGTGATGAT
>Ga0209517_10009848_pt1 | contig 10786 bp, 14 predicted proteins | sample PeaSoiMetSII2010_FD_187695 | JGI IMG/M metagenome (GOLD analysis project Ga0209517, IMG submission 187695) | Peat soil microbial communities from Weissenstadt, Germany - SII-2010 (SPAdes) (version 2) | ecosystem: Environmental > Terrestrial > Soil > Wetlands > Peat | place: Germany... | reverse complement strand
GCCGGAACACGCCCCGGAATGGATGAAGGACCGGGAAAAACTCTGGAATGCGGTTGAGCTTCAGGAGGACGGCACGACCCGCCGCGCCACGGCGCAGCTTGCCCGCAATATCGAACTTAACCTGCCCCATGAGTTGAACGCCGACCAGCGCCGCCAGCTCGTTCGGGATTTTGTCAGGGAGCAGTTTCTTCGGCAGGGCATGGTCGCCGATGTTGCGATCCACGCCCCCGACCGCCACAGCGACGAGCGCAATTATCACGCGCATATTCTCTTCACCTTGCGCGAGATCGACGGCGATGGTTTTAGCAGCCAGAAAGCCCGCCACTGGAACAGCAAGGCTTTGAATTTGCAGTGGCGGGAGAAGTGGGCCGAGCTTGGGGCGCGGTATCTCGAAAAGGCCGGTTTTACAAAGGAAGCCGAGCGTTACAGCTATGGGCATTTTACCTTGCCGAAACAGCGCAGCATCGCCCTTGAGCGCGGCGACCTTGAACACGCGGAAGCCCTCGACCGGGAAGCCACGAAACACAAAGGCCCGCATGTGGCCGCGATGGAACGGCGGGGCATGGAGACGGAGCGCGGCCAGCTTGACAACGACACGCTGGAAGAAAACAAGCTCCGCGCTGAATTGCGGGAGGTTGAAAAAGCAATCGCAGCGGAGCAGCGCCGCGAGAAGTGGCACGACCGCCAGGACGAACTAAAAGCCCCCGCCCAGCGCCCCGGCATCGTCGATTTTGCTTTGGATGAGGAACGGGTTAAGCCGCAGACGCGAGGCAGGGACGCCCGCGAAATTTACGCGGCTTTTGACGAGAGCAACAGGCCGAAGCCTTTCAGGAGTGACGCATTCCGGGCGCGGGCATTTATGAACGCGCTCGATGAGCAGGGCATAGCCCTTGCCAGCGTCACCAAGGAAGAAGCCGCACGGAGCCACAGGGAGGCCGCATTCGCCCGCGAAACCGGGAGGTATGCGCCGAGCTACCGCGCCAGTGAGATCGTCGCCGTAACATTACATGGCAGCGTTCACCGTTTGAATGAGCGCACGACCGGGCTGGAAAGCGCCGCCCTCGAAACGCGCCTGCAGAAAATCGACCGCTCACGGTTGCAGGGGCTTGACACCACGAAAGCCACCATGACCGAACGCGCCGCGATCCGCCGCGAGACAATTACCGCCGAGCGCATGGAACGGGCGCGAACTGTCCTCGACTTCCGTACCGAAAATACACACGCCGCCGTCGTCAGGGGGTTAGGCGCGGTTACGGAAAAGGCCGTTACAACCGCCAGGAAGACCGACAAACTTCTTACGCGCACGGCGGGCAAAGCCCTCGACGCGGTTGCCAATCTTGTCGGCGGGTTGCTCGGTTTCTTTTTCCCGGACGCGCCGAAAACCAAGGAGCATATCGCGCGGATCGTTGACGAAAAGGAGCGCACGGCGCACGCCAACGGCATCGAGGCCGACCGCGCGGCAAGCCGAGCGTCTTACGATAACCGGCACGCCGAGGTTATGAAAAAGCATCGGGAGGAAGCGCGGCAGCAGGACCGGCACCGGGACGACGGGCGAGAGCGATAAAAGCCGGTGGACGGGCGGACCCCACCGGCGAGAACCAAAGTTTCGCACGAAAGACCGGAAACACAGGCGGCCAGGGACAGAGGATGCGCGGGGCCATTTGCCCGCGTTGTCCTTTTCGGAGTTGCGCCACCGGCACAAGCGGCAGGAGCTTTCCTTTTCTTTTGGGCCACGGCGACGAGCGACAGGCCCCGGCAAGCTGATAAGGGATTTGCTTCGCGCCGGATGGACCATGAAGCAGATACGGGCGTGCTACCCGCAGTTTTTCCCGCCGACGCCCCAGCCGGATTGAACGCGGTTCCCCGCCGTGCTATGTCCTGCCTCATGCCGCTGTTCACCCTTGAAATCTTCATCGACGAGAAAATGCTTCCCCTGATCGAAGCCTTGAGGGGCAAGCACGAGTTGGACGATTTTCTGCGCGGCGCAACGCAGCTCGGATTGACCGAACTGATAGCGGATGCGGCCCGGATCAACAGCGACCGCCAGGTGAGCAATCTTCGGGAAGTCGCCCACCAGCTTCAAGAGCCGGTAGTGTGGCAACAGTTGGAATTGCTGCTTTCAACGACGCCGCGTCCCGAAGGTAAATCGGCACCCGCCGAGGCCGACGAGCGCAAGTGATTTCGGACCGTTGAAACACGGCGCGGGCCGCGCTAGAACTACCTCCATATGCTTTCCAATAACAGATCATGGGGCTTTTCACATGCAGTACCGGCAATCATGGGCAGAGGGCGCAGACTGGCAGAATTTCGACAATCACAGAGACGTGGTTGACCCGCAGCGCCGCGAAGCCGCGTTCAAAGCACGCCGTCAGGAAAGGTTTCAACAGGCATTTAAGGAAGCCTCGAAACGGCCACCCAAACTTATCTCGACCGATGACGCCATTCAAAGGAATGTGGGCTTTATCGTGATGGATTATGGCAGCCGTTCGCTCCGTTCGCGTCTCGGCTAGCCCCCGCCGTGTTTCACGCGGCGCAGCCGCTTGGATTTTATTTTTGGGGCCGTGGCCTTTTCCTTTTCCCGTACTGCCGCAGCTTTGGCCGGACTAAAATCGGGGCATGAGTGAGCAGGAATGGAAATACGAAGAAGCTTTGCGGGCGATTGCCGAAGAAATTCAGCGTGAAGTCGAACTTGAGAACTACCAGCGGCAGAATTGCCCGTCGTCTATCGACGTGTGCCGCTCATCCTCGTACAGGAGAGTTTCGGAGATCGTTGCCGACGCGCTTGGCATCCGTCTGGACGTAGCGGCTTAACCGGACGAGTTCTTAATGGTCGGGCAAAGGGTCCCTTGTGTCGTCATGACAGCTTAGCGGTCACGAACGCGACTTGATCGTTCACAAGTTCTAGACCCTCAGGCGGATAGAACACTAGGCACTGGTTAAGCATCGTTGTGTCGATTGTTCTTGCACGCCAAGTCACAGATGTAATGCCTTTCGCAGTCAAGTCTTTGGGCCATTCTCTAAGGGTCCCGCCCTCCTTGTGCGATATGACATTTCTCAGAACACGCGCAAATTGAAACCACGGCTCAGCCCTGTATGTAGAAAATTGGTGGGTTTCTTCGCAGTACCACAAAATAAGCTCGTGAGTTTCGCGCAGAAGTATCCTGAGGAGACTGTTTTCGTAATTCCTCTTGAACCCGTCACCAGGGATGTAATTGACATCAAAAGCTTGACGCGTTAGGGGCCCGAGCTGGACTTGTACCTCTCCATCGTGGCTTGCGAATACGGCAGTTTTGCTCGAAACTTCCCTCCACATTTCGGCAGTCACGAGCTTCGGACACACGAACCCATAGAGAAAAGTGTTCAGAACGTTGTTGAGACCATTTAGCAATTCGTCCTTCGTCAAAGGACTATTTCGTGGAGGAAGCGTATTGACGACTTTTCGGTGCACCATAGTCTTATAGTCTTATGGTCAGATTGTAGCCCGCCCCGTTGCGCGTCTCGAAAAGAGTAAGTTTTGCACGATTACCGGAAGGCGCGGAATAGAAGTGATTGCGTATTGCAAAGGCTCGTTGCAAAATGGACACCATGAAAACCCCCTACCGCAGGTCAAAGAATGACCCTTGGGAAAAGGTTCTTACTTCGCCGTTGTCGCCGCAGAGCAGTTATCAGTTTTTGCAGCAATTGCGGAAACTGATTATGCGGTATCTCTTGTGGGCTACGCGTGATCTGGCGAAGGTCGATACCGCAGGCGCAGCAGCGGAAATTCAACGCGCAGCCGACCGCTTGAAAACAATCGCGGCAATGACGCCTGCCGCAATCTCTGCCCCGACGAGGCGTTAACCATGTCTCAATAAACCGGGCTTTCGGGTGTTGCAAATCCCTGCCTTAAAGCCCCCGCCGTGCTTCTCTCTCGACAAAGGGAGCGCCTTTCTACATCTTGTGTCCTGGGGTTGTGACCCCGACAGTGTTCCGGGCAAGTATTTGCGCCTTGGCGGGCGGATTGAATACTTTGATTTTGAAGTCAAACCGCCCCCCCTGCCCCCGCCCATGTTTTCTGGACTTTCCGAATACTTGAAATCGCTTGACATAATGGGCCTTATGCGTCTCGCGTCTGTAGTCTATGGACACAAGATGTAGATTCCGGGTTTTGGCAGCACGTCCTTTCCGGCCCGTCGTTTTGCCGCTATCGTACCGGCATGAACGGCAGCGAGTATCGGAAACACGGGGCGGGGCAACAGGAAGGAAAGCAGGATGCAGGAGCCGGATAGCATACAAGCCCTTGCGATGTTCTCAGCTTTTGAGAGTGTGCGGGCGCGTTCGTTTGAGGTGACATTGACCGATCTTGACGGGAAGAAAACCGGCTATCAGCCGCGCCGTCCGGTTGAGGAATTGCGCCGGACAATCACGAAGGCATTACAGGCAGCGACCGAGACGAAAACAAATTACATTATCCGGCCGATTTTTACCACGCCCCAGCTTATCCAGCTCGACGATCTTGACCCGACGAAGGCCGAGCGCATGGCCCCTCATGCGTTCATGGTGCTGCAAACGTCACCGGGGAACTTTCAGGCATGGCTTGCAGTAAGTGACGGCCCGAAGGATGAAGCCGCCGCGAAAGATTTAGCCCGCAGGCTTCGCAAGGGCGCCGCAGCCGATCTTACGGCCAGCGGAGCAACGCGGATAAGCGGCAGCGTGAATTTCAAGAGAAAGTATGAGCCGGAATTTCCGCTGGTGGAGTTGCGTCAGGTCAACGCCGGCCACACCGTCACCACCGCCGAACTTGACGCTGCCGGCATGGTTGCGCCGAAGGAAGAACCGCGCCAGCCACGACCAGCGGCGCATCGAAACCTTTCTGCAGGACGACCGACGCGGAAGAAATGGCCGAGTTATCAGATGTGCCTTGACGGTGCGCCTCTCAACCAGAACAAGACCGGCCCCGATACCAGCCTTGCCGATTTCACATGGTGCCGGACAGCTATCGAGTGGGGATGGAGCGTAGAAGCGACCGCAAGCCGGTTGCATGAGTTGAGCGCGAAGGCAAAGGAATGGGAGCCGTATGCGATGCTCACAGCTACCAAGGCCGCGGACTCCGTGGAGCGTCACCCCTACCGTTCAAAACCCACGCCCCGGCCCACGTAGCAGCGCCCGAAAAATTTACGCCGCAGGGGGGATGCTGGACTATCACCCACTCGGAGAAAACGCGCCCACGGCTTTCTAAAAGAGAAATTTTCTTTCGTTTGGATCTTAAAACCCCCGAAACCGGCTTAAAGCTGGATTTTCTGCTAGTCGCCAGACAATGTGAGAAATCGGTAAATACCCCAAGGTCAGCGTGGACAAAGCGGGGCAACCCAAACAGAGAGTGGTATATTCTGACTAGAGGATCACAGTATGAGAAATTTCAATATTCAATTTTTCGAGCTGTCTTCCAACCCTGCGCTAGCCAACGCTGAACCGACCTACAAGGTCGCGCTTTCGCCACATTCACACGGAGCGCAGGGAACGAAGGACTATTCATCGAGGGAAGCTTTCGCCAGCGACCTAAAGAAATACCTTGGGTATTCTGACGACGCAATTGAACGGTTCTTTTCTGATCCGAAGAAGAACAACGTAATACAGGGTTACCCCCTGACAGGCGAAGACGCGGCATGTTTGGGCTGGGGAGATTAGAAAAGTAACTATCGCCGGGTGCTCCTCGGAGCTGGCAGAATATAGAACATGGAAAGGGTCTCTCGAACCCGGCAGCGAGTTGTTAGACAGCATTTCGTGTCTGCGGGCTACCTAGCGCGGTTCACATTGCGCGGCCAGCGCAATTCACTGTTTTACGTCTTTTCTCCCGGCTGCGATCAGCACCGTGAAGCCACGCCGGAAAGCGTGGGCTTTGAAAGGCATTATAACGACATCGATGTCCCTGGATTTCCTCCTGACCATCTGGAGACATTCTTTCAGCGGTACGAGGGACGGGCGTGTGCACTGTTTCGTACCCTCTCAGTAAATCCAGGGCGATCATTGCTTACACACGAGGAAAGGGAAACGCTTACGGCCTTTTTGGCGTTGCAGGCCGCTCGTGTACCACAAGCAAAAAAGAAGTACGAGAAGCTGGTCTTCGATAGCCGCTGGGCAGATGCGAATGACTTCGTAAACTCGCCACAAGCTTTTGATACGTTCCTGAGCGTGGCTGAAAAATACGGCATCGAAGTGGGGCCAGATTTTCAATCAAAACTGCTCGAAGGACTGCGAGGCGGCCACATATTTCCTGTCGTCCATAAGACTGAAGCCTCGGTCGGCATTTTGAGACTGACACACGCTATCCTCGACCAGCTAGAGGGAATGCATTACTCACTCCTATATTCTGATGGCCCCGATTGGTTCGTGTGTTCTGATTATCCTGTCGCTTTGCATTATGAGCTCTCAATCCCCGATGACTTGTTTGAGCGCCAAAAGAATATCGAGTGGCCCAAGCTGAAGCCGATTAGTAGCAGTATCTATATGCCCCTTGCATATAACGTGGCGGTTATGATCCATCGCTTTCAGGGTCGCCCCACGGCTCTTCGAGCCGATCATTACATGGTCTCACTTGTGAATTCGCTCACAGTTTCGTGTGCTGAGCGATTCATCTGTTCACCAACTCCCGATTTCACCTTGCTTCTTCCTGGCAGTAAACAGATCGGAAATGCTGCCGATGCCGCTGCCGTCCTAAGGAATTTTGGAGCGCCGAAGGGTCGTCCTGCTGGCGCGCGCACGCATCTCTGATCAATGACGACGTTACCAGCAGGATTGCTGATACCATTTCCACGTTATGCAGCACGAAAAGTGGCCGCGTAAGGTCTTTGCGTTCGGCAAGCGCGTGATCGCGGCATATAGGAAAACGCAAGAATTGCGACGACTCCCGTTGCAGGAGCGGCATCAAGACATCATCGAACGCACGGAGCGGAATATGAGCCTCAACGATGGTCAAAGACACTACGTTGACGATGTAACAGCGCAATGCCTTCGTGACATAGCGATAAAGGAAGGCCGAAGCGATGTCGCGCCACGTGCCGGGGAATGGCTCTGGAAATGGCGGACAAGAACAGGAATTCAGCGGGAGTATCTCGAAATTGCTCAGTATCTACAAGGTCGTTTTCAGAAGCGCTACGCAGAACTCAAACAGGAAAAGCAGAAAGCAGATGAGTGTGCGAGGGAACAGCGGTACGAGCAATACAAAGAATGGCTCTTACAAAATCGAAGGCTCGTGGACAGGTTTTTAGAAGTAGCCGACCGAAAAGTATCCCTGTTGGACGACTACGGTGATGAAAAGTGGGATGCTCTTCCGAAAGAAATTCAAACATGCTTGCTGAAATTTGCCCAGAACGAGAACGATGACGGTGCAACCGAAAACGCAATCAAGGAAGCCCTGAGGGACGGTTACGATTGGATGGTGCCGGAGAAGTATCAGTGGTTGAGGACGCACCTGGAGTCAGAGTTCCGCGAGTACCATGAGAGGCGTGCCCGAAGTGCAGCCGAACCGGAGTTCGAGGAATTGTCTGGCACAGAGTTTGAAACCTACCTCGCCAGACTCTTGAAGCAGAGTGGCTTTGAAAATATTCGGGGGACCGCTGCCACAGGCGATCAGGGGGCTGACCTACTCGCAACAAAAGCCAATCGAACGATTGTCATCCAAGCAAAGCGTTATCGAGGATCGGTCGGGAATAAGGCTGTTCAAGAGGTAGCGGCAGCAGTTAAGTTCTATAGCGCTGATGAAGGCTGGGTGATTACGAGCGGCACATTCACTCCGTCTGCAAAGGCGCTTGCACAGGCGAATGCCGTGAGGCTGATTGACGGCTATGGATTGCGTAATGGTTCGTTAGGTTAAGGCATCAGAGGGCGAGAAACTGGAACTGAAGTTGATAGTGCTATTACCACACCGTCTTCAGGCTCGCGGCACGGATGCGCCTGTCACGGCTGATAACCGGCACATCGAAATAGACAGCGGTTGCCGCTACCAAGCGGTCTGGCATGTCCGGTACTTCGGCGCGTGGCACGTGCCGCATGGCTTGGATAATGGCGGCGCTAATAACGGCTTCGGTAAAAACGTGTTCGGGGTCGGCCAGCGCTTCCGCCAGCTCATCATAAGCCGACGCTGGCAAACGGTTCTTTTCGACCAAATAAACCACTTCAGCCAAGCTTATGGTCGAAATGGCAATCTTGCGTCTTGCGGTCGCCGCTTCGTTAATGAAGGCTTCGGCGGTTGTGGACAGTCTCTTGTCGTCGAATAAATGCCAAAGGGCGGTGTGCGTATCGGCAACCCCGGCGATCATCAAAAATGTTCACCGAAATTCTGGAACATGTCGGCGCGGTTGGCGTCGATTTCCTCTGCCGATGGAGCCTGCCCGTATTTGGCGAACATGCCGCGACCTGTTTTGAACGGAGCACCCGACGATTGGCCTTCGAGCGCGGACGCGAGATCACGTTCAAGAACTTCGCAAACATAACCTTCGGGGGAAACGCCATGCGCGTTGGCCTGGACCTTCAGGGCCGCTTCAAGCTTGTCTGGAAGTTCGATCATCATGGCTGATTTCCTTTGTCCATGACCAATTGTAGCGATTTCCGTGGCTCGGTCAAACACCGACGACAGGCCCCTTTGTCGGCTCTCCCCTGCCTCGTTCAAAATTCGGCTCGACACGAATCAGGTAAAGTTTCAAACTCCGCACCCACGCGGCGCGGTTGCCGCGTCTCGCCTCACCAAATTGTATGGAGAAAGCGAAGCCCGCAAACAGCAAAGCCCGCCAGTGGCGGGCCGTACAGTCCGGTGTGAACCGGGGAATTTCGTGTCCTTCAGCAAGACCGACTTTCCCCCAAAACCCGATCCAATGCAAGCGAAAAATCGTGTTTTCGCGAATGGGTTGTTTTGCGCCCGATTTTCGGCCCCTCCGGGCGGTTATCCACAACCCCGAGGAGAATATCACCATGATCGAGAAACAATTTGGCACCGAGTACGGCCCTCCCCTTCAACGCGGAGACAAAACCGCCTGCATCGTCAACCTTCATGCCGAGATCGACCGGCGCGGCGGTGTTCCCTATGGCTGGATGAGGATTTACGAAGTGCTTCTTTTTGCCTTTTACAATTCGCGCACCGGCCAATGTTTTCCCTCGCACCAGGCGATTGCACTCAAGGCCCGATGCGGCGTCAGCACGGTACAGCGTGCTTTGAAATGGGCGCGTGAAAACGGATTGATCGTATGGGCGCACGGCCTTGTGCGTGACGGTTGGCGCGTGTTGCGGACTAGCAACCGCTATGCCTTCGCCGCGTTTTTGAGCATCCAGCGCATAGCCGCCTCTATCGCCGCCTCTAACGGTCAAAAACGGCGAGGAATACCCATCTTATATAAATCTCTAGGTGAAACGGCAGCCGAAGCGAGAACACTCAAGCTTCCCCCTGCCCCATCGACAGCATGAAACACGGGCGGGGCGGGCAAGAACAGGACTTCGGCTCGATTTACCGGGGCCGGGGAACGGCTAGGTATTTGTACGTTGACCCGAAATGCACATCTGGTATTGTGCACAACTGCAAATCTGAAAGTCGGCACATGTCCAACATGCGAACGATTGCCATAACGATTAACAAAGGCGGCATGGGAAAAACTATGCTGATCAAGACCTTGGCGACGGCTGCAACGGCGTCGGGTTTTAATGTCCTAGTCCTTGACATGGACACGCAGCAGAATTCGACGAGCTGGGGGCGACGACGCAGCAAGCAGCAAGACAAGCCCCTGCCACTGACAAGATTTACGACCGAAAACGATTTGCCCGAAGAACTGCAACGCGCTGAAAGCGCCGGTTGTGACGTAGTTTTTATCGACACTCCCCCTGGCCGTAATAGCGAAGCACCTGCCGCCGTTGAAGCTGCCGATCTTGTTCTAATTCCGTTTTGGAATGATCAAGACGCTTATGACGGGGTTGTTAAGACTGCTGGGTTGGTGCGGCGCATAGGAAAGTCTGCATTCGGTGTGTTGAATTTTGCGACGCCGAATAGCCGGAGCCATGAAGAAACGGCGCGTAGCGTCCTCGCAGCAATACCCCTGCCCTTAGCCCCGATTGCTCTGCATCGTTATGACGTGCACCGACTGGCGAATATCAAGGGCTTGACCGCTCAGGAAATGGAACCCGACAGTATTGCGGCGGACGAGATTGCCTTGCTGTGGGCTTGGCTCAGTGCAGTTTTGCAGTTGAGCAAACGTGCATTTGTGCACAAAGGGGCGGCATGACCAAACCAAGCAGAGCAGCCGATTTTCTGGAAAACATGACCCAGGACTTGCCATCAGTTGCGCCGCTAGAAGTTCGCACCAACGCTGTGAAGGAAACGCCAAGAAAGTCCGCGTCAACTCGCACCGGCCTAAAGCATATCGGTGGCTATTTCGACACGGAAACTGTGGAGAAGGTGGCGATCCTTCGGGCGCGTCTTCGGCTCGATAATTCCGAATTGATTAAACTGGCGGTCGATGATCTTCACCGCAAGCACTTGGCGAAACGTGCGTTTGGGGATGCGTGATCGAAGTTGCCTAATTGCACTTGGGCAACTATGCACTCCTGCACCCGTGCACATGTGGTATCACGTGAAACATTTGTGAAACAGGGCAGGGCGCTAACCGCCAGCGTGCAATAGCGTGCAATGGTGCGCGGCGATGCTGGTAAATTTGGTATCTGTGGCAATGTAGTTTCTACAAGTTATGGAAGGGATTGGACCCGGCAGGGTCCGAATCCCACTCTCTCCGCCATATTTTCTAATCCCTTGAAAATAGGAGCCTAG
>Ga0209517_10009847_pt1 | contig 10787 bp, 11 predicted proteins | sample PeaSoiMetSII2010_FD_187695 | JGI IMG/M metagenome (GOLD analysis project Ga0209517, IMG submission 187695) | Peat soil microbial communities from Weissenstadt, Germany - SII-2010 (SPAdes) (version 2) | ecosystem: Environmental > Terrestrial > Soil > Wetlands > Peat | place: Germany... | reverse complement strand
TGAAATTCGTTACCGAATTTCAGGGGCAAGCGAGTTACTAACTCCTTGAAGTTGGTGTGATGCGATAGCGCCAACTCGCCCATGCCGATATGCTCGCCCGCCGCCGCATTGCTTTTCCCGAAGGAGCACCTCCCTGTGGACCGATGGCTGGGCGCCGCCCTCGATTACATACCCCGCTGGCTCGAGTTCCAGATGCGGCAGACGGAGCTGCCGGGCTGCTCGGTCGCCATTGCTCAGCGGGGACGGATCCTGCTCGAGCGGGCGTTCGGTCATGCCGATCTCGCGCGCGGCGTGCCGCTGACGCCGGGCCACTGGTTTCGAGTGGCTTCACACTCCAAGAGTTTCACCGCCGCCGGCATCATGAGGCTGCGCGAGCAAGGCAAGCTGAAGCTCGACGACACCGCCGGCCGCTTCGTGCGGGATCTGCATCCGATCGTGGCGCGCGCCACGATCGCGCAGCTGCTGTCGCACAGCGCCGGGCTCGTGCGCGACGGCTGGGATGCCGGTCAATGGCAGGACCGGCGTCCGTTTCGCTCCGCCGAGGAGCTCAGGACGGATCTCAAGCTGGCGCCGGTCATCGAGGGCAACACGCGCTTCAAGTACTCGAACCACGGCTACGGTCTCGCGGGTCTCGTCATAGAGGCGATTACGGGCGAGCCCTACCGCTCCTGGATCAAGCGCGAGATCGTCGATCGTGTCGGGCTCGAAGAGACTGAGCCGGACGTACCCCTTCCGCGCGGCACGCCCGTCGCGCGCGGCCACAGCAGCAAGCAGCCGCTCGGCCGGCGGGCGGTCATTCCCGGCGACAATCCGACCCATGCACTGGCCTCGGCGACCGGCTTCGTCAGCACGGCCGCCGACCTCGCCCGCTTCTTCAATCAGCTGTCGCCCGGCGCCCGCGGCAGCGTGATCTCGCTCGCGAGCCGGCGCGAGATGATCCGGCGGCAATGGCGCGAGCCGCATTCGAGCTTCGAGCGCTACTACGGCCTCGGCATCATCAGCGGCACGCTCGGCGACTGGGACTGGTTCGGCCACGCCGGCGGCTTCCAGGGCTACATCACGCGTACCGCGACGCTCCCCGCGCAGGATCTCACGGTGTCCGTGCTCACCAACTCCGCCGACGGGCTCGCGCATCCCTGGCTCGACGGCGTCGTGCACATCTTGCGCTGCTTTGCCAAGCACGGAGCTCCGCCGCGCAAGCTCGCGGACTGGCGCGGCCGCTGGTGGAGCCTTTGGGGCGCGGTCGATCTCGTGCCGACCGGAAACAAGGTTTTCGTGACGACGCCGGCGTTCTTGAATCCGTTCCTGGACGCGAGCGAGCTCGAGGTGACCGGCCGAGACCGCGGCCGTATCGCGCTCGCCGGCGGCTTCGCGAGCCACGGCGAGCAGACACGGCTCATGCGCGCCGGGCGCGGGAGAGTCACGGAGCTTTGGCTCGGCGGTGCCAAGCTGCTGCCGGAGGCGGCGGTGGCGCGAGAGATGGCGGCGCGCTACGAGAAACGCAAGCGCTAGGGCCGGGCGGTGTAGACTCTTCGGCTGCACCGAGTCGAAGGCACCTCGACATGACCGACGCCCTGCCGGGCCTCGCTTCCACCGCGCCCGACGTCGAAGATCGCGCACTCGCGGTCCTGCGGAGCGTTTTCGGTTTTGACAGCTTTCGCGGGCAGCAGGCCGATGTGATCGGTCACGTCGTCGCCGGCGGCGACGCGCTGGTGCTGATGCCGACGGGCGGCGGGAAGTCGCTCTGCTACCAGATTCCCGCGCTGATCCGGCCCGGTCTCGGCGTGGTGATCTCGCCGTTGATCGCGTTGATGAAGGACCAGGTGGACGCGCTGCGTCAGGCCGGCGTGCGTGCGGCGGCGCTCAATTCGGCCTTGCCGCCGGGCGAGGCGGGCGCCGTGGAGCGCGCAATCCGGGACGGCGATCTCGACCTCCTCTACGTCGCGCCCGAGCGGCTCACCATGCCGCGCACCCTCGAGCTGCTGGCGGGGACGCGCATCGCCCTGTTCGCGATCGACGAGGCGCACTGCGTCTCCCAATGGGGTCACGACTTCCGGCCGGAGTACCTTGCCCTCTCGGTGCTGCATGAGCGCTTTCCGGATGTGCCGCGGATCGCGCTCACCGCCACCGCCGACACGACGACGCGCCGCGACATCGCGGAGCGGCTGGGACTCGACGATGCCCGCGTCTTCGCCGCCGGCTTCGACCGGCCGAACATCTGCTACCGTGTCGTCGCCAAGCACGAGCCCCGCCAGCAGCTCCTGGCTTTCCTCGATGCCGAGCATCGGGGCGACGCCGGCATCGTCTACTGCCGGACCCGCGACAAGGTGGACGAAGTGGCTCAGTGGCTCGCCGCTCGAGGCCGCACGGCGCTCGCGTACCATGCGGGGCTGGAGCAGGCAGTGCGTGCGCGCAACCAGGATCAATTCCTGAAAGACGAAGGTGTCGTGGTCGTGGCCACCGTCGCCTTCGGCATGGGGATCGACAAGCCCAACGTGCGCTTCGTCGTGCACCTCGATGCGCCGCGCAGCCTCGAGGCCTATTACCAGGAGACCGGCCGCGCCGGTCGAGACGGGCTTCCCGCCGACGCCTGGATGACCTACGGCATGGCCGACGTGACCGCGCTCTCGGGCTTGCTCGCGGGCTCGGACCTCAACGAGACGCAGAAGCGCATCGAGCGGCACAAGCTCAACGCGCTCCTGGGGTTTTGCGAGACTGTGCGCTGCCGGCGCCAGGTTCTGCTGGCATATTTCGGCGAGCGCGACCATCCGCCCTGCGGGAATTGCGACACGTGCATAGCACCGCCGCGCACCTGGGACGGGCTGGTCGCCGCGCAGAAGGCGCTGTCGGCCGTCGCGCGCACCGGCCAGCGCTTCGGCGTCGCGCACTTGACGGACGTGCTGCTCGGCGACGCGACCGAGCGCGTGCGGCACTTCCGCCATGACCAACTCAAGACCTTCGGCGTCGGGACCGAGCTCGACAAGCGGCAGTGGCGCTCGGTGTTCCGGCAGCTCGTGGCCCAAGGCCATCTCGATGTCGATATCGAGGGCCATGGCGGATTGCACCTCGGCGAGAGCGCGCGCGACGTGCTGCGCGGCACCACCTCCGTGTCGTTCCGCGACGAGCCCGCGCGGCTTCCGCGCTCGCAGCGCAAGCGCGTCGTTGCCGGCGCGCCGATGGAGCCGCTCACCGGCGAGGAAGCCGCTCTCTGGGAGGCGTTGCGTGCCAAGCGCCTCGCGCTGGCGAAGGAGCAGGGCGTGCCGCCCTACGTGATCTTCCACGACACCACGCTTCTCGCCATGGTCCGGCAACGGCCGCGCGACCAAGCGGCGCTCGCCGAGATCCCCGGCGTCGGCCGCAGCAAGCTCGAGCGCTACGGCGAGATCTTCCTCGACGTTGTGGCGCAAGGAGCAAAGGCGTAGAGGTCAGAACACCCGGTCGAAAAAACCGAGGTGAAAATCGAAGGGCGACTCGAGCGGAACATCCGGGCCTGGATAGTCAGCCGGCGGCGGCGGCACCGGTGAGGCCCGGTGAAGCGCATCGAGGATCGCCTGGTCCAGTGCAGGATACCCTGCGCTCTCGACGATCACCGCCTCAAGCACCGTCCCATCGCGTCCAATTCGGAACATCACCCGCCCAGTGCCTTCTTTCTTCTCCTTCTTCTCGACGACGGGATATTTCACGAACCGCTTGACGTGCCGCCACACGCGCTCGAGATAGTCGTCGCCGGGGCCGTTCCCCGAACCGATGATCCCGTGGCCGCTGCCGGTCTCGCCCTGGCCGACGCCGCCGGGACCGCCGCGGCCGGTGCCGGTACCGGGCGTGCCCGGCGTCGGCTGCGGCACGGGGGCGGTCGCGGCCTGCGGCAGCGGCGCGGGTGAAGGTGAGGGCTGCGGCGTCGGTTTCGCCGGCTGTGGCGGTGGTGGTGCTGCGGCGACGGCCGTCGGTTGCGGCGGCGTCGGCTTGCGCGGCGGCGGAGGCGGCATTGGCACGAGCGGCTTCTCGGATACGGGCGCGGGCGGATTGTTGGTCACGGTGGTTACCGTCGGCGGGGTCGCCGGCGCGGGCGGCGTCTCCGTCTTCTGCGGCTCGGGCGCCGGCGGCACCGGCTGCGACTGCACGGTCTCCTGGATCGCGGCCTCCGGCGGCGCGGCCTCGGCGGCGCGGTTAGGCGTCGGCTCCTCGGAACCTTGGGCGAGCGCACCTTCCTTGGTGGCGCCCCCGCCGCTGCCGCCGGCCTTGCCGGCGTCTCCCATGCCCGGTACCAGCGCGACCTCAATCGGTGGGAACTCGTCGACGTGCGGCGACTGCCAGAGCCCCAGCAGAAGCGCCAACACCACGGCATGAAGCAACGCGGAGGCGAGCCAAGCGAGGCGGCGCAGGCGCCGGTCGCGGCCGCCGCGTTCCGGCGCCGTGCTGGGGTCATGAACCAGCGGCGGGTGCAGGGATGGAGCCAACCCTAGGGCCATCGCCACTTGTCTCCGGTCCCGTTCACGATAAAACACTACCGACGCGGCCGTGCGATAACCAGGGGCAGCGCGAGAGGGAGCATTCCATGAAAGTCGTGATCACCGGCGGTACCGGTTTCATCGGCAAGAAGCTCGCGCAGCGGTTGCTGACGCGCGGCTCTCTGATCGGACCCGACGGCACCGACACGCCCGTCGACGAACTCGTCCTGTTCGACGTGGCGGCGCCGAATCCGCCCCTGCGACCGGACAACCGGCTCAAGGTGGTGACCGGCGACATCGCCGACCCCGCAACGGTGCGCCAGCTCATCGACAAGCGTACGGCGTCGGTTTTCCATCTGGCGGCCGTGGTGAGCGGCCAGGCCGAGGCCGACACCGACATCGGCCTGCGGGTCAATCTCGACGGCACCCGCGCGGTGCTGGAGGCGTGCCGCGCGCTCGGCACGCGGCCGCGTCTGGTGTTCGCGAGCTCGCTCGCAGTCTATGGCGGCAATATGCCGCCCGAGGTCAGCGACGACACGCCGCTGACGCCGCAGACTTCCTACGGAAACCAGAAGGCCTGCGGCGAGCTGCTGGTCAACGACTACAGCCGCAAAGGCTACATCGACGGCCGCTCGCCCCGGCTTCCGACCATCGTGGTGCGCTCGGGCCGGCCGAACCGCGCGGCCTCGACCTGGGCGTCCTCGCTGTTCCGCGAGCCGCTCTCGGGCGTCGATGTGGTCTGTCCCGTGACCCACGAGGCCGTGATGGCGCTGCTGTCGCCGCGCCGGCTCATCGCCGCGCTGGAAAAGCTGCACGATCTGCCCGGCGAGGCCTTCGGCTTTACGCGCGCCATCCAGCTGCCGGGGATCTCCGCCTCCGTCGCCGAGATGGTGGAGGCGCTGAGGCGCGCCGGCGGCGAGGCCGCGGTGAAGCGCATCCGCTGGGAGCCGGATCCGGTGATCCAGAAGATCGTCGCGGGCTGGCCGCGCGGTATTTCGTCCAAGCGGGCCGAGGGTCTGGGATTGGAGGCGGACCGCACGGTCGACGAGATCGTGCAGGCCTTCATCGAGGACGACCTGCCGGCCCAGCGAGTCCTCGCCGGCACGGCTTGAAGTCACAATAAGCCACAATAAACAGCGCCTAATTGCCCCAGGAATGTGTGGGCAGCGGTAGCGCGCGCACGCCATTGTGAGGGGCACGGGGACGCCTACTCTCGTTATGATCCAAGGGAGGAAGGAGCCATGACTCAGACTTCCCACTTCGGACGGCGGCGGCCCTCCTGGATCCCGGCGATCGCCGTCCTCGGCGCGGTGGTGGCGCTCGCCGCCGCCGTGATCCTGATCGTTGCGCCGCTCGGCTATCGGGTGGGCATCTGGTCGCTCAGAACGGCGCTTCTCGACCTGCCGCGGACGTGGGTCTTCTACACGGGCATCGCGGGGGCCGTGATTTCTCTTCTGGCTCTTGGGGTCACCGTGGCCGGCAAGCGGCGCGGCTGGGCCGCGCTGGCGATCCTTGGGATCGTCGTCGGCGCCAGCGCGGTTTATGTGCCCTGGAAGTTCGCCCAGATGGGCCGCGCCGTGCCGCCCGTGAACGACATCACCACGGACACCGCGAATCCACCGGACTTCGAGGCGGTGATGCCGTTGCGCGCGGCCGCGAACGCGGAGCCCGTGACCTACGGCCCGGATTTTCCGGCGCTGCAGCAGAAAGCCTTCCCCGATATCGTGCCGGCCCACCTCGACAAGCCCGTCGATCAGGCTTTCGCGCTCGCCCTCGACGCGGTGCGCAAGATGGGCTGGACGGTCGTCGCGGCGGACGGCGAGCGCGGACGGATCGAGGCGACCGACCGCACCCTCTGGTACGGCTTCACCGACGACATCGTCGTGCGCGTGAGCGCCGACGGCACCGGCGCCCGCATCGACGTTCGCTCCAAGAGCCGGATCGGCCGCGGGGATTTCGGCACCAACGCGCGCCGCGTGCGCGCCTATCTCGCCGCGATCAAATCAGCCGGCGGCGCGTCGTAACCCGGGCTCAGCCTTCCTTCTGCCGCACATAATGGCGGTGCGCCTTCGCGCGATTGCCGCAGGCTGACATCGAGCACCAGCGCCGCGTGCCGCTCTTGCTGTCGTCGAGGAAGAGCCAGAGGCAGCGCTCGTTGGCGCAATGCCGCACGCGCGGGAGGCGCGGGCCCGTCAAGAGGCTGGCCGCCGACCAGATCACCGGCGCCAGCAGGGTCGGCACGCTCGGCTCGTCGATCGGGAGCACGCGCCAGGCGAAGCCGGACCCCGAGCGGGCGAGGCCGATGCGGCTCGGCGCCGCGAGCAGGGCGCGGTTGAGGGCGTCGAGATCGGCGGGGGCGGGAACCTTTCCCTCGGCGGTGCAGAAGAAAAGTCGGTAGATCGTCTCCCGAAGCGCCACAGCGTTGCGGAGGATCTCCGCGGCCGCGGCGTCGTCACGCCAGACCCGTCGCAGAGACCGCTCGCCGCCTGCTGACAGCAGCGTCGCCGAGCGGCACCACGCCAAGAGTGCGTCGAGATCGCCGAGCGCCTCCGTCGGCGCGTCGCCGCCCCGATAATACCGGGTGTTCGCGAAGCCGAGGCAGATGTCGTCCGGAAAGCCGGGCACGAGATCGCCGGTCGTTCCGCGGGAAGGTTGCACCATGTCCTTCACATACTAACCATCAAGCCGGTTGACAATCCCGGTCGTGCGCGCCATTCTTATAACCATCATGACAGTTAGTCATGCGCAACCCCATCTGCCATAAGGAGAGGCCTCAATGATCAATCACGTTTCCGTCGGCGTCCGTGACATCAAGGCGGCGCGGCGTTTCTACGACGCGACCCTGTCGACGCTGGGCTACACGTGCTTGGCCGAGGGCGAAAGCTATCTCGGTTATGGCGCGAAAACGGCGCAATTCTGGGTGCTCGCAGCCGATCATCCGGTTCCCGCCGACGCGAAATCCGGCTTGCACTTTTGCTTCAACGCGGCGAGCCGGAAGGCCGTCGATGCCTTCCATGCCAGCGCGCTCAAATCCGGCGGCCGCGACAATGGCAAGCCCGGCGTGAGGCCCGACTACAGCGACACCTATTACGCCGCCTTCGTGGTTGATCCCGACGGCTACCGGCTCGAGGCCTATACGGGTCAATCCTGAGCGGGTCGGGCACGCGGTGCGCACCAACGCCCTCCCGCAATTCCGAGCAGATCGGAAGCATCCTTCTCGCCCGTCGCCCGTCGCCCGGCGATCCGCTCAGCGGCTCGGCCGAAGGGTCGCAGAGCGACCGGGCGACCGGCTAAGCTCGCTCTCGCTAAGCCTCCGCAACGGTCATCCAGCGATCCGGGTGAGGGGGGCTTCAATCCGAACGAAGAGGACCAAGCGCATGAGTGCGAACCCCCATCCCCTCGCCGTCGTCGCGGAAGAGTTGCCGGAGCGCCCGCGACCCACGCTCGGGGTCTTCACGGCGCGGATCGGCGGCCGACAGAAGCGCGTGCTCGGCGACGTCTTCGGTTTGACCAATTTCGGCGTCAATCTGACGCGGTTGCCGCCGGGCGCGATCTCCGCCTTGCGCCACGCCCATACGCGGCAGGACGAGCTCGTATACATCCTCCAGGGCGAGCCCACGCTCGTGACCAACGCGGGCGAGACCCGGCTCCGTCCGGGCATGTGCGCGGGTTTCAAGGCGGGCACCGGCGATGCTCATCATCTCGTCAACCGCGGCGGCGGTGATGTGGTGTTCATCGAGGTCGGCGACCGCACCGCCGGGGACGAGGTCGCCTATCCCGACGACGATCTCCAGGCGGCCCTGGGGCCCGACGGGAAATACCGGTACCGGCACAAGGACGGCACGCCTTACTAGGTCAACGCGCGCGTACAAGTGGCCGCCAGGAAAGCGGCGAACTGGTCCTTGTAGTCCGGGTGCCAGCGCGAGAGCGCCGGCCGATTGTGGATGATGTCCTCGGCCGCCCATTGGATGCGCCGGTTGTCGATGTCCCGCGTCACCTCGTTGTCGGGGCAGATGATGTAGAAGTCGCCGGCCGCCATGCCCTGGAACAGCATGTCGATGACCTGATCCGGCATCCAGGCGCCCGGCGGCTTGGCTCCGCCGGCGCCGCGGGTCATGCCGGTGAAGGTCGAGCCCGGCACCAGCAAGTGCGCGCTCACCCGGCAGCCCTCGGTATTGCGCAGCGCATGGGCCAGCCCCTCCGTGAGCACCTTCACGCCGGCCTTCGACACGTTGTACGCGGTATCGCCGGGCGGGCAGGTGATCCCCTGCTTTGAGCCGGTATTGACGATGGCGCAGGGCGTGCCCTGGCCGATCATCGCCGGGGCAAAGGTCTGCACGCCGTTGATCACGCCCCAGAGATTGACATCGAGCACATGGCGCCAGCGGTCGTAGTGATCCCAGGGCCCGCCGCCGGGCGCGGTGCCCGCGTTGTTCATGAGCACCGCCACTTCGCCGAAGGTTTCATAGACCGCGTCCTTGAGGCGGCTGACCGCCTGGTGGTCGCTGACGTCCGTGGAAACCGCCATCACGTCGGACGTCCCTCGCGGCGCGGCGGCGCCGACCGTTTCGGCCGCTCTCTCGAGTGTGCTGCCTTCGATGTCCGAGAGGCAGACCCGCAACCCCATACTCGCGAAGCGCCGGGCGGCGGCGAGACCGATGCCGCTCGCCGCGCCCGTGATCACGGCGACCGGCCTTCGGTGAGCGCGGGATGTTGGCTCATTTTCTTGTGCTCCGTGATGTTGAGGGACCTCTCAGTTCGACATTCCAGCGGACGAGACGAGCACGGGCTCCGCCCGATAGAAATCGGGGAAGAGGCGCTTCAGCTCTTCGATCTTCGGGAGATCGTTGATGACGATATAGGGATAGGTTGGGTTCCGCGTCAGGAAATCCTGATGATAGGTTTCGGCCGGGTAGAAGCTCCGGTCGGGCTCGATCCGCGTCACGATCGCGGCGTTGAACGCGTGGGCCTGGTCGAGCTGCGCGATGTATGCCCTCGCGGTTGCCGCCTGCTCCGCGCTCGTCGGGAAGATCGCCGAGCGATACTGGGTCCCCGTGTCCGGGCCCTGGCGGTTCAATTGCGTGGGATCATGGGCCACCGAGAAATAGATCTGCAGGATGCGGCCGTAGGTGATCTTGCGGGGATCGAAGGTGACCTGCACCGATTCCGCGTGACCGGTCATACCGCTGCTCACTCTCTCGTACTCCGCGGTTTCCTTGTCGCCGCCGGCGTAGCCCGAGACTGCGTTGCGGACGCCCTCGACATGCTGGAAGACGCCCTGCACGCCCCAGAAACATCCGCCCGCGAGGACGGCGACCTCCGAGCTTGCCGTCGAGGGCGGGTCGACGGCGGGCGCCGGGATCGCGCGCGCTTCCTCCGCGCCCGACGACGATGCCAGCAGCGTCACCCCGGCGCCCAACAGAAGCGCCGTTAGGAGCAAAGCGATAGCGACGCGTGAGGCAGGGCTTTTCGCCACAAGGCGATCGATCATGGATGCTCTCCGATTCTTGGTCGACCGGGACGGCATGGGCTCTCGCGCCCCGATCCTGGAATTGGATCGGGACTATGCGGTTACAAGTGGAAACTGCACATCACGTGCCCGTGACCCATTTGGATGCGGCAGCGTTCGCGATCAAGCGGGATCGCCCACCTGGTCGTCGCCTGGTTGGCGCGGCGCCAGTGGCGTGAAGGAGCCGCGCTCGGGCTTGAGGTCGAGCAGCGGCGTGCCGTCGACGCAGTCGAGGCCCCGCACGAAAAGGTCGCCGCCTTCGACGCGAACCAGCGCGACGATCTGCGTCCCGATCGGGTTCGGGCGAGCGGGGCTGCGCAAGCTGAAAGTGCCGCGCGCGATGCCATCGTTCCGCGGGCTCTGGCGGACGAGATCCCGCCGCGAGAGGTGCAGCCAGTAGAGCACCTCGAGTTGCGGGAATTCCTGGATGGCGTCGAGCGCCGCAACCCACGGCTCGAACACCTCGATCCGGCAGGTCGGCCCATCGAGCCGGCCCTGGCGCGGCGTTTCCAATCGGTCGGTCCAGGGAGTGTGGATGCGGCCGATGAAGACGAGACCGGCGTCCGTCTGAGGCGGCGCGTCCACGACCATCTCGCCCTCGCGAACCTCGTTCCTGCGGACCATTGCGGAGATCCCCTAGTGTCCCGCCCCTGAAATTCGTAAGACGAATTTCAGGGATAAGCGGGCCACTAATCTATTGAGGCTAGGGTCTGGACTCACAGCTTGATCCAATAGAGTGCGCCGACGAGGTCTGCGGCGGCGAGGAAGTTTCGGGCGAGTTTATCGTAGCGGGTTGCGATGCGGCGCCAATCCTTGATGCGGCAGAAGTA
>Ga0209517_10009846_pt1 | contig 10788 bp, 8 predicted proteins | sample PeaSoiMetSII2010_FD_187695 | JGI IMG/M metagenome (GOLD analysis project Ga0209517, IMG submission 187695) | Peat soil microbial communities from Weissenstadt, Germany - SII-2010 (SPAdes) (version 2) | ecosystem: Environmental > Terrestrial > Soil > Wetlands > Peat | place: Germany: Weissenstadt... | reverse complement strand
TCCGATCTGGGCTTACTTGTCACCGTCGCCGGTGGAAACTTCTTTCCACCAACTTGACGCCGGCGTCGAGGCGTCAGGACCACACGACTTCGCCGTCCGCGGAAAAGCAGCGTTCTCGTCTCCAACGCCGCCCGCGTCCACCGCATCCCCTCCCGCGTTGATGACGTTGCGCAACGCCCCTCTTTCGGGACAGGACGGCGCGAGTTGTAGAAATGATTTGCCCGACGGGTTAAGCGAAATATTTTTGCCGTGGGGACTGGACAGACGGGGAAATTTGCCAGGACTGGGTTGATTTGCCCGTCGGGTTGGGTTCTCGCGTTCGCCCTGCTGCAGTACATGAGTCTTCTCATGGCCACCTAGCGGGCATGGCCGATCTAGCTGACGATGTCCGCTTTCCACGGCCTCAAATTTTCAAGCGACAAGCTCCGCAGTCCCTGCGTTACCGGCTCTCTGCTTTTTGGGCGCTCTCGTCGTGGCGAATCGCGCCGAAACATAGACGACAACGAGACATTCAAGATTTTGCAGATCTCGAACAGGCGCACCGCACTGACGCCCCTTTTCATAATGCTGAATTTGTTGAAACGAGACGCCTAATGCTTGGGCAAGGCATTCTTGGCTCATGTTAAGCGAAAGCCGACCCGCGCGCATTCGAGAGCCAATATGTTCATCAATTGCTGATTTCGATTTCGCAGTTTTCATGACCTGGTAGCCATCTCAACTCCCTCCAAAGCAGTTTGCATCACCAGGGCACTCCGGCTAATTCAATCCAGACCAAAATGCCATCGCACCGCGTCGCTTTGCCCAGCGGAGACGGCCATCAACTTTGCATCGTCTGCAGCAGCGCCGAAATCTTGATGGTCGCGAAATTGGAAAAGGTGTCCGACACCGCATATGGCAAAATGAGCATGTCGTTGTGCCGCATCGCCCCGCAGGTATAGACGACGTTGGGGACATATCCCTCGCGCTCGGATGGTGCCGGCCGCAACAATGGCTCGCGCGAGCGCGCCAGCACCTTGGAGGGGTCGCTCTTGTCGAGCAGCGCCGCGCCGATCGAGTATCTGCGGACCGGGCCGACACCGTGCGTCAGCAGCAGCCAGCCCTCATCGAGCTCGATCGGCGACCCGCAATTGCCGATCTGAACGAACTCCCAGGGAAATTGCGGTTTCAGAACGACCTGACCGCCTTCCCATGTGTACAAATCGTCCGAATAGATCAGATACAGGTTCTCATTGTCCTGCCGTGCGATCATCGCGTATTTGCCGCCGATTTTGCGCGGGAATAGCGCCATGCCCTTGTTCCGTGCCGCGGCTCCGCTCAAGGGTGCCAGCCGGAACGACATGAAATCGCTGGTCTCGATCAATTCGGAACGGATCGCCAGTCCACTGTAGGCAGTATAAGTGGCGTAGTAGGTTTTCCGACTGCCATCGCTGAATTCGACAAAGCGCGCATCCTCGATGCCGTTCGATTGGGATTCGGTGACGGGAAAGATAACGCGCTCGCTCAAGTCTTCTTCGGACTTGAAAATCAACTCGACACAGTCGCCATCCGGCCCGGATACGCGATGGCGAATCTGGGGAATCGAGGCGAGGCGAGCCGCCGGATCAATGGAGAGGCTGCCGTTGGCTGTGATCGTGCCGGTCCGAAACGTCACTGACGACACATGCCCTTCGCCGATCGCACGGAGACTGAGAATGAAGCGCAGGCCGCCTTCTCGCGCGCCCGATTGATCCGGGTGCGGCACGATGCTGGGATTGAACAAGGCGGAGGCTTCGAACGAATACTCGTTGAGGAAATAGGCGCCGACCAGTTGGCGCTGGATCTTTGAAAAGACACCATGGCTCGCGAAAGCCTCCTCCATTTCATCGGCGCGGGCCTCGAAGCTCTCCATCAGGTTACGATGTCGACCCTGGAAATGCTCCAGGACGTCAGCGAGCTGGCTGGCAACGGCTTCCGAATCGAGGGCGAGAACCCGGGCGACGATATGATTGGCGCGCATTTTGTCGGTCGGGTTCAGATCGCGCGGCTCAGTCGCCGGCTTGAACGCCCGTACGATCACCCGGGAGGGATCGGGGCGCAGATAGAGCGCCTGCCGGTTGAGGGAGGTAACTTGTGACACGGTGTCCTCGGCTCGCTTGAGTATGAGGTAAGATTCAGGCGCCCACGGCGCGCAGTGCCGCGGGTTTGGTCAGGCCGGCGTTGACGCGCGCGAGCTGACGAATCTCCGCAAGCCCAATGAGATAGCACACAACCGACTCGCCGCCGCGATTTTCGTTGGCGCGATCGGGGTGCAGCCCGTCGCGGCAACTGCCGGTGTGCGGATCGACAAGCGCCACAGACAGATCGTTGCTGCCGTGAAACCATCCGAAAGCGCGCGTTGCGAGGGCTTTCCACTCGGCATCGCCATCCGCCCGCCATGCCGTCAGGCAGGCAGCGATCGTCGCTGTTGCTTCCAAGGGCTGCTGATCGAACACGCGAGGAGATTGCCGCTGTTCGTCGAAGCTGGCGGTGCCGACTGGCCGGAAATGACCTGCCGACGCCGTCTGTTGCGTCATCAGCCAGCGCAGGGACCTCAATCCGGCATCGACATATTCAGGCGTTTGCGTCGCCATGCCTGTCACCATCAAAGCCTGCGGTAAGCGCGCGTTGTCGTAAGCCAGCCCTTCTTCGAACCACACCCAGTCCGGCGTCTCGACCGCCGCCAGACAGGACATCAACCTGTCGGCAAGAGAATGCCGGACTTCCCTAGCGTGGAGATCATTCGGAGCCATGGCGCAATAGGCGTCCAGACCCAATAACGTGAATGCCCATGCACGGGGAGAACGAAAGCTCTCCACGGTCGACAACGCCTGGGCGAACAAAGCAGTGGCCCACCGGCGCCGCGACGGGCTTGCGTCTCTGCGAGCGGTCTCGCCCACGGCCCAAAGCGTTCGCCCGTGGCTGTCTTCGGAGCCTTTGTCTTCAAGCCAGGTTCGATTGAAGCCCATGAAATTGCGAAATCGTTTGGTGTCGGGATTCCATGCATGCTGCACGAAGGCGGCAAAGCGGGCCGTCAAGACTTCCGATAAGGGTTGTTCGCCGGGATTATTGAGGGCGCAGGCCAGCAGCAACGCGCGGGCGTTGTCGTCTACGCAATAACCGTGCGAGCGATCGGGCACCGAATGCACCGCATGCTGGAACAGGCCGACATCGTCGCACATCGTCAGGAAATGGCCGATTTGCATATCAGGCGCCGCTGGGCTGCGAAGTTCGGGCAAGTCAGCGTCCGAGCGGGCGACAACCTTGAGCCAGTGACCCTGCCGCGCATTCTCGAAGACGGACATGTAACGGTCGGCGGTGCGTTGCCATGTCATGGTTCGGCTGACCGCATAGGCGCGCCGACACATCGCCTGTCGGCGAACATCATCGGTGAGCAATTCCGCGATTTCGCTGCCGATCGCGGCCGCGTCGCCGAAAGGCACCAGAATGCCGCGTCCATCGGCTAGCAGCTCCCGCGCGTGCCAGTAAGGTGTCGAGACGACCGGCTTCCCCAATCCGAAGCTGTAGGCCAACGTACCTGACGTCATCTGCGCCTCGTTGAGATAGGGCGTGACATAGACGTCGCACATCGAGATGAATTCAAGCAGGGTAGCCTGATCGACGAACCGGTCGAGGAACACCACGTGGTCTTCGACGCCGGTTTCGCGCACCCGCGCCATCAGGCTCTCGCGATAGGCCTCGCCCTGGTCCCGAACCAGATTGGGATGCGTTGCGCCGAGCACGACATATACCGCATCTGCGCGGCGTTTCAGAATCGACGGCATGGCGTCGATCATGACTTCGATGCCCTTGTTGGGAGAGAGCAGACCGAATGTCAGAATCACCGACTTCCCACCAAATCCGAGCTTGGCCTTCGCCGCATCGGGCGCGACAAAGGCGACGTTGGGAATGCCGTGTGCAATGACCTCGATCTTGTCGTCCGGGACCTGATAGACGCTATGCAACAGCTCGCGGCCCTTGTTGGCCATCACCACGACCTTCGACGACGCATCGACAATGCGCTCCATTACCTCGCGTTGAATGGCCGTCGGATTGGCCAGCACGGTATGGAGCGTCGTCACGACAGGCATGGTGAGACGCGGCAACAGCTCGAGGAGGTGGGCGCCGGCTTCGCCACCAAAAATTCCGAATTCGTGCTGCAGGCACACGGTGTCGAACCGGCCGGCATTCAGGATTTCGGCTGCGCGGATGTATTCTTCGATATTGTCGTCCTTGATCTGAAAAGCGACCGATGAGGGATAGTCATAGGTTTGACCATGATCGGTCATCGCCACGATGCAGGTCTCCAGATTCGGGCGTGAAGTCGATATCGCCTGGTGCAGGTTGGTCGTAAAGGTTGAGATTCCGCAGCGGCGGGGCAGCGAATTGCCGATAACGGCGATACGGCGGAGCGGCGTCATGTCTGTACCTCGATAGTCTCTTCCGGTTTCGCCGAGCGAAAGATGGACTTGCCGACAGATTTGGTCATTTGCTCTCCGCTTTCCTGCAGCAACGGCATGACTGGATCCGGTCCCGAATACGCGATCAGACAGTTCGACCCGGCGGGCCCGACTGCAATCTCGGCGCGATCCGCTTCGGCAAAGACAACATCGCCGACCGACGCACTTATCGGGCCGATTTGTGCGTGTCCTTCGATCACCAGGATCCAGGTTTCCCGCTTCGCATTGAGTGACCAATTCGAGTTCGCCGCAAGATCGATCCGCTCAAGCACGAAATGCGGGCTTGTGATAAGAGCCGTCCGAGCGGCAGTGAGGCGCAGTGGACTGCATTGAGTTTGAGCTGGCCCAGCATGGGAAACAGCGACGGCGTTTTCTTCATGCAGTTCGCGCTGCCTGCCGTAGTCGAACAGACGGAATGTCGTGTCGCTGCGCTGCTGTATCTCGGCGAGTACGATACCAGCGCCTATAGCGTGGATCGTGCCGGCAGGGACAAAGATGATGTCGCCTTTCGCGACAGGACGCCATTGCGTCAGACCGGCAATCGAGCCGTCCTTGATCGATGCGCGCAATTCCTGGGGGGTGAGAATTCGTTTCAATCCAACGGCAACCCGCGCGTCCGGTGTTGCCGAGAGGATGTACCATGCTTCGGTCTTGCCGCTCGGGAGACCGATTGAGCGCGCGAATTCATCGTCTGGATGGACCTGGATCGACAATGGCTCGCTGGTGAACAGTAGCTTGAGCAGCAAGGTCGGGTCCGGTGCGTTCTTATCAACGCGCTGAAACCACAACTCTCCGACTGCATCGCCCGAACCGTCAATGTCGCTCCAGGGATGGAGGTCGGCGACCCCCCAGGGCTTGCGTGCGACCTGCACGGAGGCATGTTCGATGGCCATAGGCGGGCTTTTCCATTTTTTGGAGGAGACGCCTTTGCGCGAACGCGTAGAACGCCAATACCGCGAGGCGGCATTTCACATCGAAGCGTAGCGCACCGCACTTTTGATCGCTCCGTCGATCTCGTCAGCCAATTCGACCTCCCCAATTCCAAGAAGCCCGAAAGCCATCGTTGACGCCTGGACCGTACTCATGGAAAGCGGCTCGCCCGCTTCGTAGCTGAATTTGATGCGCCAAACTCCCCCAAAGTTGCGGTGCGGCTCGACCAGCAACACCGGAAGATTAGGCAGCCCATTCTCCAACAGCAGTGCTGACAAGGTAACCATCACTGACCCAAACCTGGTTGGCAGGCGTCGCGTCGAAGCGACGTATCATCTGCTAGATATCGTGCATGAGATTTTGGGTATCCAAGGCGTCGCGTTCCGGGACGCGCCTTATTGCGAAGGCCGAGATTGCTCATCGACCATATGGATACTCCAGCCCCCCGTATCAACCCTCGTGCGACGCTTACTGTCGAATAGTGGACAACGCCGCCTTCTCAAATGGACGTATCGTGAGGACGATGGATACTCTTACGGATTCGGGCCGATTTCGACGAAACCGGTGTTTTGGCTAACCAATCTATTGAGATTTACCTCGACATCGTGAGGGAAAGAGTAACTGCTCCGGCCATCACCGTCCGACCTTTGGCAGATGTGATCTTAGCCAACCCTTTTGCAAGCAGCATATTGATCTTGCGCCATTCCAATCTCCGCACGACCGAAGATTCTGCGTGCTGAAGGAATAAACATCCCCCTGCTACCGTTCCGACCTACTTCCCGTACTCCTCCTTCAGTGTTCGCAGGGCATTGGCGTAGCTGAAGGCAGCCAGCTGGCACTCGGCCACGGACTGCTGCTTCACCACTGGCTGCTCCTCGTACTTCGCGCACTCCTTCGCGAGCCTCTCGATCGTTTTGTCGTGCTTGTATTGGCTGGCGCAGAACTCGATCACCTCGTTCTTCGCCGCCAGGCGCTCCCCGCAGGAACTACAACGGTTGCCTCCGCTATTGTAGGTCAATTCGCAACTTCAAACACGGCGACGCGGTCCTCTGCCGAAGATGTCCGGTACCTGCTTTCGTTCGGAAGTGGCACTTTTCGGACCTCACCCGATCTCCGGGCTGAGTCCGGAGTGCGCGTCAAAGCGGACGTTCGCCGACCGTTCTGAATTCATCGGCCCACGCCCTAAACCACCGCGTTTCGCTTGATCAGTTCACGATAAAAGGATGCGGAGAGTTTTGGCGTGCGGCGCTGCGTCGCGAAGTCGACCCGGTAGAGCCCGAAGCGCTTCTCGTAGCCATCGATCCACTCGAAATTGTCCATCAGGCTCCACAGGAAGTATCCGAGCACAGGCACCCCTTCGGAAGTCGCGCGCTGAAGTTGTGTCAAATAATTGCGCAGATACATGATGCGATCCACGTCATAAATATTGCCGTCTGCGGCAAGTTCGTCCGACGCCGACGTTCCGTTCTCGGTGATGTAAATCGATTTGACCTCCCAGAGCTTCGCCACCTGGCGCGGCGCCCAATACATCGCCTCCGGAGCGATCCTGAGCCAGTTCGAATCCATGTGCGGAAACGATGCGGCAAACGGCAGCAAGGCAAAGCCGCTCGCGCTTTCGGTCGCTACGACATAATGGTGCGGCACATAGATATTGAGCCCGACAAAATCGACGGGCGACGAAATGATCCTCAAATCCTCCTGCGTGAATTTCGGGGCATTGGCGCCGGCATATTCCAGGAATCCATCGGTGTATTTTCCTTCCAGGATCACGGTCAGATAGCCTGCATTGAGTTCGCGTGTGGCGACTTCCGACGCGCGGATGTTCGCGGGCGTTTCGATGGCGGGGATGCAGACCTCAAGGTTCTCGGCCGGGCCGACCCGGGTTCCGCTTCGCGCGTTCGCCCGTATCGCCTGCACCGAAAGACCGTGCCCGAGTGCCACATGGTGACGAACCTGGTTCAACTCCGGTTGGGACAATGTCAGGCCTGGCGCGTCAATTCCCGCACCGTAGCCGGAATGAACGAGCCGCGCGCATTCATTGATCGTGAAGATGTTCTTCACGCGATCGCTGATTCTTGCTGCGACATACCCCGAATAATCCGCAAATGCCTTGGACGTGTCACGCGACCTCCAGCCGCCGAAACGGTCCTGAAGCGCCTGCGGCAAATCCCAATGATACAACGTCGGGAAGGGTTCGATGCCATTCGCCAACAATTCGTCCAGAAGCCGATTGTAGAAATCCAGGCCCTTGGGATTCGGCGAACCGGTTCCTGCCGGAAAAATACGAGGCCATGCGATCGAAAAACGATAGGCCTTTGCGCCGAGCTCCTTGATGAGTTGAACGTCCTCCTTGTAACGATGGTAGTGGTCGTTCGCGACGTCCGCATTACTCTGATCCAGAATCTTCCCGGGCGTGTGAGCAAAGCGATCCCAAATCGACGGGCCCCGTGCGTCCTCGTTGACGGCCCCCTCGATCTGATAGGCCGATGTCGCGGTGCCCCACAGGAAACCGTTCGGAAAGAGGTTCTGATTGAGCAACCTGTTTGGCGTGCCTTGGTCGGTCTCGGCGGATTCGGCTGGTTTCGCCGATATTCCGAGAGCGGACCACCCTGCAATTCTGGCAAAATGGCGTCGAGAAAGGCGGTTGAAGAACATCACGTCACTTGTTGGGGCCAAGACAAATTTGCTATCAGAGCAGAACCTGACTGTCGCACTCGGACATACTCGGCGCATGCCGACCTAATTGCGGACCGCTTGACCATAATCGACAAGCCTCCCGGAGGACAGAACCAATTGCCTTTCGCACGCCGCTGGCGCTTCTTCTCACATCCCTGACGGTTATTGCCGCGGTCTGGTGGTGGTTGGCCAAGCCGGTCACGCTGGATCGCGCTCCCTTGGATCCCGGGGCGAAACTGGATTGCGTGTCTTATGCGCCGTTCCGGGACGATCAGACTCCGCTCAACAAGGAATTGATCGTCAGCCCCGAACAGATCCACGAGGATCTCGTCGAGATTGCCAAAATATCCAACTGTGTGCGCACCTATTCCGTCGACAACGGGTTGGACAAGGTGCCCGAGCTTGCGTCCAAGGTAGGGCTCAAGGTCTTTCTCGGAGTTTGGATCGGTAACGGCCGTCTCAAGAACGCGCAACTGGTAGAGACCGCGGTATCGCTGGCCAAGGATTATCCGGGCACGATCCGGGCGATCGTCGTCGGCAACGAGGTGTTGTTGCACGGAGACATGACCCCGTCCGATCTTCGGGAGCAGATCCGTTCGGTCAAGGCGCGCGTGAATGTGCCGGTCACTTACGCCGATGTCTGGGAATTCTGGCTGCGCTATCGGGAAGTCCAGGACGCCGTCGATTTCGTCACGATTCATGTCCTGCCTTACTGGGAAGACCTTCCGATCCGCGCCGAAGACGCGGCCGCCCATGTCGCCGCCATTCACCGGCGGCTGTCGCTTGCCTTTCCAGGCAAGGAGGTCCTGATCGGCGAAACGGGCTGGCCCAGCATGGGGCGGATGCGGGAAGGCGCGCTGCCATCGCGCACCAACCAGGCCCGCGTCATCTCGGAGATTCTCGATGTCGCGAAGCGCGAAAACTTTCGCGTCAATCTGATCGAGGCCTTCGACGCCCCATGGAAGCGCTATTGGGAAGGAACCGTGGGCGGCTATTGGGGCCTGTTCGATGCACAATATCGCAAGCTGAAATATCCGCCCGGTGTTGCCATCAGCAACTATCCGTTCTGGAAGTTGCAGATGGGAAGCGGCATGGCGTTGGCGATCTGCGTGTTCGGCGCCGCCTGGCTGACTTTGCGACGCAGACCCTGGCCACCCCGGCTTTCCTCCTGGATCGCGGTGGCGCTGTCCGCGACCGCGGCGGGAACCCTGCTTGGGATAGCCGCCCACAAGATGGTGTATGAAAGCTATGGCATCGGCGGCTGGTTCGAATGGGGCGCGCTGCTGGCGGCCGCCATCGCCTCACCTGTGCTTTGCGCAAGCGCCGTGATGTCGGGACGCGCGCTGCCGACATTTCTGGAACTGATGGGCCTGCGCGAAAGCAGAACCCAGTCTTTTCCCGCGGTGTTGCTCGGGTTCGTGCTGACCGTGACGACGCTGATCGCAGCTCAGACCGCGCTCGGCGTGCTGTTCGACGCCCGCTGGCGGGATTTCCAGTTCGCCGCGCTGACGATGGCAGCGGTGCCGTTCTCGATGCTGACACTGCTTAACCGTCCAAAAGGAGGGGGACGCCCGATCGCCGAGGCCGTGTTCGCCGGTCTGTTCCTGGCGGCTGCGCTCTATTGCATCTTCAAGGAAGGTACCCAGAACTGGCAGGCCGTGTGGACGGCGGCAGTCTATTTACTGTTCGGGATGACGCTGTGGCAGGCGCGTTGCAAGGAAAGCGGCGGCGTTCAAACCGAATTGTATCGCGTCCCGGAATCCGCGTCGTAGCCGCGCGGATCGGCATCAAGGCCAGGCTACCGCGCCGGCGCCGATTGAATGACCCGCAGCTTCTCGGCAAGCGGTTGCGGAACCCTGAACGCCGGGTCGAACCCCAGATCGCGCGTCGCCCTCGCGCTCGATACGGCGCCGTCACCTTCCGCGATGTTGTAGACTCCAGTCCCGTTACTCACTGCCACGAACGCAGCATGCGCGGCGGCATCGATATGCAGCGACGGTGGCTTGGGCGCGGCATCATACCAGGTGCCCGGCCCATAGAGATAGCCGTAGCGGAGCACGACGCCGGAAATGTCGGGCGCCTCCAGAACTTCGCGCTCGAGCGCGACGATGCCTTGCACCGTCAACTGGCGCACCCCTTCGGCTGCGAGATCAAGCGGATCGTCTTCGTCGCGCGCTCCGTCGGCCGGGGCATAAATGAAAGCGATGCTCTGGGCGATCACACGGCGCGCCATCGCTCTCTTTGCCGCCTGCACGAGATTTCGCGTCCCTTCGATACGAAGCCGGCGGTTCGCCTCCTGCGCGGCCGGATAGCCTGATGTGCCCGGTGCGCTCGGCAGATCGGTGAGTTGATGGATCACCACATCGGGCCGAACGGCCGCGACCACCCTCGCCAGCGCATCCGCATCGAATACGTCGACCACGACCGGTGTAACGCCGAGCGCTTGCAGCATCGGCGCCTTTGCCGGGTTGCGCGTCGTGCCGGTTACCTCGTGCTTCGCGTCACGCAACAGGGCGGCAAGCCGCAGCCCGATCACACCCGTCGCGCCTGCCAGGAAAATTCTCATGTAGGTCCTGCTAGTCTTACTGCGTCATGAGTTTTCGTCGTGCGGTTGACGCGGCGACGGTGCCGCAACATGGACATCGCGGCAGGGTTTTGACGAGCGCGTGGATCAGGCGCACCCGCATGGTGGCAATCGAGTTTGGGA